>WBZP01004295.1_pt2 | contig 14407 bp, 11 predicted proteins | sample 5204301 | NCBI WGS metagenome assembly WBZP01 (sample SAMN12412401, study PRJNA552823) | activated sludge metagenome | isolation source: activated sludge from nitrification reactor of wastewater treatment plant... | place: USA: Pennsylvania | collected 2017 | reverse complement strand
GTGCAGAAGATCAAGGTCGGCGGCAAGGCCAGGCTGGTCTGCCCGCCCAACCTGGCCTATGGCAACCAGAATGTTCCGGGGATTCCGCCGGGGTCGACGCTGATTTTCGAAGTCGAGTTGCTCGATATCGCCAGATAGGCCGCTGCGGCCGGCAATCCACGTCCGAACCCGGATAGTAGTGGGTTCCGGTGCCTTTTCTGCCTGTTCCGGGGTGTTGACCCAGGGCAATCGCATGAATGACGATTGGCTGCACCACGCTCCCTCTCCCCCAATCTGTTGGGGGAGAGGGTTGGGGTGAGGGGGATTTGGCACCTGCCTTGCCGTAATTCTCCCCTCACCCCCGGCCCCTCTCCCCGCAAGCGGGGCGAGGGGAGCATGCGCAGGGCATTCATGCAATTGCCCTGGGTGTTGACCGCAACCATTGCGGCGAAACCTCGGTTTGCCCTTTCACGAGGCTCGCTGCAGGATTTCCTTCATCCGCGCCAGTTTGGGCGCCACCACCGGCACGGTGAGCATGGTGCTGGCGATTGCCATCAGCAACAATGCCGTGAAGGCTTCGCTGGTGATGATCTGTTTGTCGAGCAGGATGTTGGCGAAGATGATCATGATCAGCGCCTTGGTCTGCAGCAGCCAGCCGATGATGCTGGCTTCGCCGGGCGCCCAGTTCAGGATGCGGCCGGCGAGGCGCACCCCGAGCAACTTGCCGGCGATCGAGGCGACGAGGAGCAGCGCGGCGGCGATGAAGACCGCGGCACCGCCGACGTCCCAGTTGGTACGCAGCCCGGTGCTGAGGAAGAAGACCGGCATCATCACGAGCAGCACGTGGTGGCGCAACTGGTCCATCTTGTCCTGGTCGAACCAGCCGGCTTCCATGACCGCCCCGGCGAGGAAGGCGCCGACCATGAAGTGCAGCCCGGCCCAGTCGGCACCGAAGGCGACGACGGCCAGCCAGACCAGCGCGACGTACCAGCGGTCGCGCTCGGCGAGGCGCACCATCAGGCGGTGGAACAGCCAGGCGGCGACAGCGAAGGCGGCGAGGAAGGCGGCTTGCCGGCCGATGCGTTCCCAATCCATCAGGATCAGCGCCAGCACGCCCCAGATGGCGATGTCGTCGAGGCTGGCGTAGCGCAGGATGCGCTGGCCGATGGGCTGGCGCAGGATATCCAGCTTTTCCATGAGCAGGATCAGGATCGGCAGCGCGGTCACCGCGCAGGCCATGCCGACGCCGAGGACGAACTGCCAGGTCTGCGCCCTGGGTCCCATCCACCCGTCGAAGCCGAGCATCGCCGCCGCCGCGAAGCTGCCGAAGAGCAGCGGCACGCCGAGCGCCAAGCCGGCGGTGATGCCGCTCTCGCGCCGGTGCGCCCAGGCTTTCCGGAGGTCGAGTTCGACGCCAGCGATCATCACGAAGAGCATGACTGCCCACCAGGCGATGCCGTTCAGCGACTGGATGACGGCCGGAGTGAACACGAAGGCGTAGTAGTCGGGAAAGGCCTTGCCGACGATGCCCGGCCCGAGCAGGATGCCGGCGATGATCTGGACGACGACGAGCGGGGCGTAGTAGTCGGTCCGGCCGAGACGCCAGATCAGCCAGGGCGCGGTGAAGATGATCGCCATCGCGATCAGGAAGACTTCGGTCGTGTTCATGGTCAGCGCACCAGGTAGCGGACGAGCAGGAGCGGCAGGCGCAGGACGAAGCCGAGGAACAGCCGCGTGTGCATCCACGTCAGCAGCGCGTTGTCGCGCAGGTACTTGAAGTGGGAGACGCCGCCTTCCGCGGCGGCAAGGTAGCGCACCGGGGCGTCGCGGTTGACCGGCCGCACGCCGGCCCAGCACAGGCGGACGACGGCCTCGGGATCGAAGTCGAAGCGGCGCATGAAGCGGTTGCCGCGCATGATCTTCAGCAGCGGCGCGATCGGGTAGACGCGGAACCCGTAGAGCGAGTCGCCGATGCCCGCCCACAGCGTTTCGAGGTCGGCCCAGCCGTTAGACACCTTGCGCCCGTTGACCCGTAGCGCCGGCGCCTCCGGCCCGAACACCGGCTTGCCGAGCACCATCACCGCCGGGTCGGCCTGCGACGCGGCCATGAAGGCGGGGATCAGGCCGGCCGGGTGCTGGCCGTCGGAATCCATGGTCAGCGCGTGGGTGTAGCCGAGCGCGGCGGCCTGCGTGATGCCTGCGAGCACCGCCGCCCCCTTGCCGCGGTTCTCGGGCAGGACGATGACCTTGAGGCCGTCATCGGTCTCCGCCAGCGCCTGCAGTTGCTCGGCGCTGCCGTCGCTGCTGCCGTCGACGACGACCCATACCGGGTTCCACTGCGCGCGCGCGGCGCGCACGGTAGCCAGCACGCCGGGACCGGGGTTGTAGCTGGGGATGAGGACGAGGTGAGTCGGCGAGGCGGGCATCGCGGCGAATCAGCGGGCAACGGCTGCGGTCGACGCCAGGATTTCGGCCAATTCCGTGCGGAAATGGCGTTCGAGCCCGCTGGTGAAGGCTGCCACGTCCTTCGGCGGCGCCAGGCGCTCGCCGAGGCGGATGCGGCAGCCGAGCGGCAGTTCCGGGCGACGGAACAGGGGCCAGTCCTTGCCGAGATAGGGCGAGGTGAACTCGATCAGCAGCACCTGCACCGGCACGCCGCTGCTGCGCGCTATCAGGCCGGCGGTCGGCTGGCAGGGATTGAGCGGGAAATCGCGCGTGCGCGTGCCTTCCGGGAAGATCACGAGCTGGGCGCCGCGGCGCAGTTCCTCGCGGGCATCGAGGATCATGTCGAGCGGCGCGTCGTTGCGGATGTAGCGGGCGAAGCGCGCGGCGGCGCCGAACAGGATGTTGTCGAGCAGCGCCGCCTTCATCACGCAGACGGCGTTGGGCAGGCGCGAGACGATCATCACCGCGTCGAGCAGCGACGGATGGTTGGCGACGAGGATCAACGGGCCTTCGTCGCGCAGGCGGTCGAGCGCGGACAGGTCGAAGCGGCAGGCGCAGACGAGGCCGAGGAAGCCGAGGTAGGCGCGGAACCCGCGCATGATCGCCCGGCGCCCGAATGGCTGCCCGATCCGCCGCGGCAGCAGCGGATTGAGGACGAGCGCAAAGGGCAGCCAGGACAGGCAGAGCACTGCCAGGGCGCCGAGGCCGAGCGCCATGGCGACGGCTTCGTAGGCGGCCCACAGCAGGTTCGGCGCGCGGCCGCGCTCAGTCATCGACCATGACACGCGTCGATGATTCGCCGAAGATCCACGAAACGGCGATGCCCGCCGCGAAATTGTTCTTGTCCTGCACCAGCGGGCTGTCGGCGATGGTGGCGCCGCTCAGGTTGTCGTAGCTGGCGAAGCCGCCCACCCAGAATTTCTGGAAGCGCCGCGAGACGCCGACCAGGAACTGGCTGCCGGTATAGCCGGAGGCCGCCTCGTAGGCCGGCCGCGCCGGCGTCGCGTACTGCGGCGCCACGCTGTAGTAGTAGGCGTTCTGGCGCTGGTTGCCGAAGATCGGGCCGGCGACCAGGCCGAGGTTCCAGCCGGGCAGTCCGGGCAGGTCGGTGATGTCCAGGTTCAGGTTGGGATGGAACACCCAGCCGACGTCCTGCGGCGGCCCCTCGACGGTGAAGGCGGCGCGCAGCGGCAGGCGCAGCTTGACGAAGCGGGCGCGGTTCTCCGAACGCCAGAGCGTGACGTCGACCTGCGGGCCGATCTCGAAGGTCGCCTTGAGGTCGGGCATGCCGGCGCGGGCCGGAATGTTGTCGCTACCGCTGGGCGGCGACAGGAAGGCGCTGACGGTGAAGTCGATTCGGTCGGTGTCGAGGAAGCTGCCGCGGATGCCATGGCGGTCGGCCTTGAAGAAGTCGCCGTGATAGGTGAAGTAGGGCACCGGCAGGAACCAGTTGCTGTTCCTGTCGGAACCGCGGTAGGCCGGAAAGCTGAAGGCGCCGGCGCCGATACCGACCTCCCACAGCGGCTTTTCCTCTCCGGCTTGCGCGGCCGTTGCGGCCAGCACCAGCGCCGCGGCGGCAAGGAAGGGTTGTAGCGGATTCATCAGCAGTTCCCCAGGTTGTGCGAGGCACAGGCCTCGATTTCGAGCAGCAGGTCGGCGCGGCAGATGTCGGCCTGCACATAGACGATGTCGGCGGCGCCCAGCAGTTGCGCCAGCGTCGCGCGGATCGCCGGGAAATCGGCGGCATGGCGCAGGTACACGCGGTACGCCAGGTCGCCCGGAACGAACGGCGCCGAGCGGTTCTCACGGTTGGCCGCGGCGACGACGGCGGCAATGTTGGCGACCGTCTCGCGGCATTGCGCGGAGGCGTCGCCGGCATGCACCGTGCGATGGCCGACGATGCTGGCGGTTCCGGAAATGAAGAGAATTTCCTGCCCCGGCAGCCGGGCGAGCGCGGCGCGCGAAAACGTCGGGCTGCGCGGGCCGTAGTCGACCGGGTAGAGGTAGGCGCTGACCTGGCGGGGGTTCTCCACCGCCAGCGCAGGTGTCACTCCGGCCAGGAAGGCGACCGACAGCGGCCCACCGGCGAGGCCGATGGCGCAGGCGGCGGGTACGTTGCCGGTGGCGCCGCGGTGGCTGTCGAGAAAGGCGTCCTGGCGGCCGATGTTGAACTGGCGGTAGCGCTCCAGTCCGTGCGTGACGACGTTGATGTCGGCGAGGTAGTTCCACACGCGCCACAGCTGCGACAGGCCCTGCGCGTCGAGGAGGCGGAAGATGCGCCGGTAGGCTTCGGCGCTGGCCGCCTGCAGCGGCGGGCGGGTCGCATCGCCGGCGAATGCCGCCTCGTCGAGTTCGAGCACGCCATAGAGCAGGTCGCCCGCCCGCCGCCAGGCAATCCCCTCGCTGCTGCCGGTGGCGAGCGCGGTCGCCGCACGCCAGGTTTCCGCGATGACGGTTGCGGTCGACCCGGGCAGGGGGGCGGAAATACGTTGCACCGGCCAGCCCGGACGCGCCGCGCCGGCGCCGGCGCCGAGCAGGGCGCCACCGAGTTCGCCGCCGGTTTCAGGGACGGGCGCGGCCCGGGAGGAGACAAATTGCAGCGTCACTAGGCGTTGTAGAGGACGGCTTCGTCGACCTTGCGGATATTGAAGCGCCGCCGCTTCCAGCCGAGGAATGCGCGCTTCGGCTGGATGACGTTGGCGATGTAGTAGAGCACTTTGAATATCCGGATCGAGCGCCAGATCGGCGTCGTGCCGAAGATGTCGCCGGCCAGCACCGAAAGGAGGGCTTCCTTGACGCGGAAGATGTTCTTCGGATACATGAAGAAATCGCGCATGATCGGGTTGGTCACGCGGTAGATGAACCACGAGAATTCCTTCGGCCCGTGCCGCATCAACCGGTCGAATCGCCTAAGCGCGGCGGCGGCTTCGGAAGGCCGGCGCAGGCAGGTATCGACCGCCTCGGCGGCGATGACGCCGCTGTTCATCGCCAGCAGCACGCCGGACGAAAAAACGGGGTCGATGAAGGCGTAAGCGTCGCCGAGCATCACGTAGTTCCTGCCGTGATTGCGCTCCGAAACGTAGGAGAAGTTGCCGGTCGCCTCGACCCCGGTGACCAGCCTTGCCTCCTTCAGGCGCATGGCGAGCGCCGGGCACATGGCGATGCCGTCCATCAGGAACTGCTCGAGGCTGCGCTCGCCCTTGGCCTTCATGTAGTACGGCCAGGTCACCATGCCGATGCTGGTCGTGTCGTTCATCATCGGGATGAACCAGAACCAGCCGTGGTCGAACCAGAAGATCGTGATGTTCCCCTCGGCCTCGCCGTCGTGCCGCATGGCGTTGGCGAAATGGCCGTACACCGCCGAACTGTTGTGCCTGGGGTTGCGCTGCTTGATCTGGAAACGGTTGGCGAGGAAGGTGTCGCGGCCCGAGGCATCGACGACGAAGCGGGCATGCCATTCGGACTCACGGCCGTCGTCGTCGATCGTGCGGACGGTCGCCGTGTCGTCGGGCAGGAAATCGACGGCCTTCGCCTTGCAGCCTTCATGCACCTCGACGCCCTTCCGGGCCGCGTTGCGGATCAGGATCTCGTCGAACTCGGCGCGCCTGACCTGGTAGGCGGTGGGCATCGACTTGTCCCAGGCGTCGGCGAAGTTGAAGACCTGCGGCATGTCGTGGTGCGGCGAGACGAACTCGGCGCCCGGCTTGACCATGCCGATCGCCTTGACTTCCGCGGCGATGCCCATGCGCTCGAACAGCGGCAAATTGGCCGGCAGCAGCGATTCGCCGATGTGGAAGCGCGGGTGGCGCGCCTTCTCGATCAGGACGACCCGGTACCCCCTTTCCACCAGCATCGGCGCGACCGTCGTTCCGGCGGGGCCGCCGCCGATGACCAGAACGTCGCATTCGTGATGATCGATCTTCTGTGCTTGCTGTTCCATTCTTTCAGCCTCCAGTGGGGCGGCCAGAAACGATCTGCCTCGATGGGTCATCCAGCCCGCGGATTCAGGATGGCCATCGAAGTGCCTGCCGTATTCCCGGACCAACGGACCAAACAGGGGTCAAAATTATACCGCCGACTGCAGTGCCGGCGGCGGATAACAGGCGCTGCCTGCCTCGACCCGCGGAACGATCGCTTTCATCACGTCCCGCCGCGAAAGGCGGACCGGGGACATGGCGACAATATTGTCCACCTGCAGTTCCGGGCTCAGGAACGGTATCAGCCCTACCGGCTGACGCGGATGCAGTTTGAATTCCCGCTTGGCCCGCTCCAGTTGTTCCTTGTTGGCGCTGAAATAACGGGCGGCGGCGATGGTTTCCGGCAGGTGTTTGACGACATGCCACAGGCTCCAGCGATGCGCCCACAGCCGTTTGGCGAAGCGGCGGCGGTAGCCCTTGCTGTCGTAGAAGCGCCGGACGTGCCAGTTGTACAGCGCGTCCATCTCCTCGCGCGACTTGAAGCCGTGCGGCAGGAAGACGAAGTTCAGGCAGTTCATCAGGCGCCAGTCCTCGATCATCTCGCCGGATACCCCGGAGACGCACTCGTCCCAGATCGGCGCGCCATGCAGCGGGCTGAACTTGGTCATGTTCATTTCGTCGAGGTCGAGCGACAGGATGAAATCGCTGGTGGTCTTGACCGTTTCCGGCGTCTCGCCGGGCATGCCGAAGATGAACAGTCCCTTGGCGCGCATGCCGGCGGCGTGGATCTGGCGCACCGTGTCACGCACCGCATCGAGCGTGACACCGGCCTTGTGGCGCTCCATCATGCCGGGGTCGGCCGACTCGATGCCCATCGACACCATCAGCACGCCGGCCTGCTTCAATTTGGCGAGCATTTCGTCCGAGGTGTGGCCGGTGCGGATGGCGCAATTCCACTGGATGCCGAGCGGCTTCTCGATCAACATCTCGCACAAGTCCATGACCCGCTGCCGCTTGGCGGTGAACAGGTCGTCGTACATGTTGATGTGACGGACCCCGAACCGGTCGCGCAGGTACTTCATGTGGTCGTAGGTGTATTGCGCCGAATTGGTCTTGTACAGGCGCTCAAACACCGTGCGGTCGCAGAACGAGCAGGTGTAGGGGCAACCGCGCGAGGTGATCATCGTCGCCCCGTGCCGCCTTTCGTAGGCGAACAGCGGCAGGTGGTAGGCGTGCGGGAAACCGGCCAGCTTCTCGTAGGCGGGGAAGGGCAGTTCGTCGAGATCGAGAATGCGGTCGCGCCGCGGGTTGATGCGGACCCTGCCGCTTTCATCACGGTAGATCAGGTTGCCGATTTCCCCGAGCGGCTTACGGTCGGCCAGATCGAGCATGGCGCCTTCGCCCTCGCCGATGATCAGGTAATCGATTTCCGGAAAATGTTCGAGGATGGGCGCGCCGAGCGACGAAACATGGACGTTGCCGAAAGCGATCCTGATCACGGGCCGGCGCTCGCGGATGTAGGCGGCGATCTCGAAGGCGCCCATGAAACCCGAGGTCGTCGCCGAAAAGCCGACCATCTCCGGGTCGCTGGCCAGCACGATCTCGGCATTCTCGGCGATGGTCGGTGGCGCATGCGGGCCGAGGCAGTCGTGCAATTGCACGCGGTGGCCGAACTTTTCCAGCCAGGACGCCAGTTGCATGATGCCGATCGGCGGCATCCGGTTGGCGAGAACAGAGAAATCGGGCTGGCCGGGGACGAAATTGAAGCCTGCCGGGTGAACCAGGGTGATCCGCACGATTACTTCCCTCCTGCCAGCGGTTCAGCGAATTCTACAGGCAAGGCAACGATCCGGCGCGGGCGGGGCTGATCGGCGCGGCGCGCCGGGAGGGAGCGCCGGATTGGGTGGCCGGCGCTCCGTTCCGTGGTCGACCGCGGGCTACTCCCGTTCGGCCGGCGACTTCGTGTCGGCCAGAACGATCTTGCCATTCTCGTCGAGCGCAATGTCTTCGAACCGGACCTTGGTAATGCGGTGATGGTCCATTTCCATGATGACCATGCGCGCCGACGGAATGTTGATCGCCTCGCCGACTTCCGGGACCCGGCCCAGGGTCTTGTAGATGAGGCCGGCGAGGGTCACGTAGTCGGAGTCGGGCTCGAACGGGTAGCCGATGATCGGGTCGAGGTCGGTGAGGCGGATCGAGGCATCGACCTCGAACTGGCTGCCTTCCAGCTTCTTGACCTGGCGCACCTGGTGCGAGAACTCGTCGTCGTAGTCGCCGACGATCTCCTCGAGGATGTCCTCGAGCGAGATCAGGCCCTCGGTGCCGCCGTATTCGTCGATGACGATCGCCACCTGCTGGCGCGTCTGCTTGAACTGCTTGAGCATTTCGCTGATCAGCTTGCTGTCGGGAACGACCAGCGGCTGCTTGGCGAAGTCGCCGACCGCACGCCGGCTGACCTCCTCGAGCGATTCGCCGCTGCTTTCGGCCATCACGCTGAGCAGCTCCTTGATCGAGACGATGCCGATGATGTGGTCGATGGTCTGGTCGTAGACCGGGAAGCGCGAGTGCGGCACGTCGCGGAACATGCGCAGGGCGTCGGACAACGTTTCACCCTTCGACAGCGCCATGATTTCGGTGCGCGGCACCATCGCCTCGCGCACGGTGTGCTCGTCGAGGTTGAAGACGCCGCGGATCATCTGCGTCTCCTCGGGGGCGAGGACGCCGTCCTTCTCGCTGGCGGTGAGCACCATGCGGATTTCCTCGACCGACATCGTGAAGTGGCCTTCGCCCTCGTGCGCCAGGTTGCGCTGGCCGAAAATCCAGAGCAGTCCGTTCGACGCCAGCTTCATGAAATAGATCAGCGGCTTGAAGACCATATACATCCAGTTGACGATCCAGCCGACGGCAAGGCTGATCGCCTCCGCCTTGTGGAAGGCGAGAACCTTGGGCGCCAGTTCGCCGGCGACCACGTGCAGGAAGGAGATGACGACGAAGGCGAAGGCGTAGGAGGTGGTGTGCGCCGCCTTGGTCAGCGTCTCGCTCTCGCCGAACAGCGAGAAGAGCGAGACGAACGAGGCGTCGGTGAGGTTGCTGATGGTTTCCATGCCGATGGCGCCGAGGCCGAGCGAAACCAGCGTGATGCCGACCTGGGTGACCGAGTAGAAGCGCTCGGGTTCGTTGTGCAGCATCTCGACCGTCTTCGCCGACTTGTCGCCCATGTCGGCCATCTGCTTGATCCGGCTGCGCCGCGCCGAGGAGATCGCGATCTCGGAACCGACGAAAAAGGCGTTGCCAGCCACGAACAAAAGGATGAGTCCAAGGTTGGCCCACATTGTTAACGATTCCATCTTTCCGCCTCCATATGATTGTTCTTCGTCAGGGTTTCGGATGCCGCGGGCAGCGGACACTGACGGGCGGCAACCGGAAACCCCGGACCGCGACGCGCGAGTATCGCCGAGCAGGGCGGCGGGAGTCAATCGCGGGGCAGGGCATGACAGACTCGGGCGGCGGGCAGCGCGAGTCACGATTACTTGGTGAATTCGTCTGGCTGTTGACTTGCGGCAACGGCTGATCTCGCCTATCATTAAAACGAACGTATGAATTATCCTTTCGTGAAGCAGGCATGGCCGATGGCAGAAGTCCGCAATATTGATACCCGTGAGCGCATCCTCGACGCGGCCGAGCGCCTGTTCATGGCGCATGGCTACGAGGGGACTTCGATGCGCCAGATCACCGGCGACGCGGCGGTCAATCTGGCCGCCGTCAACTATCACTTCGGATCGAAGGAATCGCTGATGCAGGAGGTGTTTAGGCGCCGCCTGGACTGGCTCAACGAGGAGCGCCTGCGCGTTCTCGACGAAATGGAGCGGGCGGCGGCGGGCAAGCCGCTGAAGCCGTCGCAGATCGTCGACGGCTTTTTCGGGACGCTGCTGCGCCTGGCCGACGACGACCAGCGCGGCGGCATCGTCTTTCTGCGCCTTCTCGGGCGCACGCACACCGAGCCGTCGGAATTCATCCGCACCTTCCTCGCGGACGAGTACGCCGGGGTCATGGAACGCTACCAGCAGGCCCTGTTCAGGGCATTGCCGGACGTGCCGCGGGCGGAAATCGTCTGGCGCTTCCACTTCATGCTCGGCGCAACGTCTTACGCAATTGCCGGCACCGACGCGCTGCGTCTGGTCGCCGACTGGAAAATCGAGGAAGCGGACACGGTCGACCGCAACGATCGCCTGGTTCCCCGGTTGATGTCGTTCCTGCTCGGCGGCCTGCGCGCCCCGCTGCCTCAATTCAAGGCGGCGGGCGTGACGGATTCGCGGGCAGCATAAAAACCTTTGAGTTTCATAGGAGGCAACAGCATGTCATATTCGATCATTCTTCTACTCGGTGCGGTGGCGCTTGCCGTCGTGGCCGCCCTGATTCTGGTTCGTCCGTTGCGGCGCGCCGTGATCAGTCGTCCGCTGTTTGCGACGTATCGCAAGGTCCTGCCGCAGATGTCGGATACCGAGCGCGACGCGCTGGAGGCCGGCACCGTCTGGTGGGAAGGCGAACTGTTCCGCGGCAAGCCCGACTGGAGGAAACTGCATGCCTATCCGAAGCCGACGCTGACCGCGGCCGAGCAGTCGTTCATGGACAACGAGGTCGAGGAGGCCTGCCGCCTGGTCGACGACTGGAAGGTCACGCACGAACTTTACGACCTGCCCAAGGAAGCCTGGCGCTACATCAAGGACAAGGGCTTCCTCGGCATGATCATCCCGAAGAAGTACGGCGGCCTCGAGTTTTCCGCCTACGCCCATTCGCAGATCGTGACCAAGCTGTCGACGCGTTCGTCGGCGCTGTCGGTCTCGGTCATGGTTCCGAACTCGCTCGGCCCGGCCGAACTGCTGCTGCATTACGGCACCGAGGAACAGAAGAATCATTATCTGCCGCGCCTGGCCAGGGGCATCGAGGTGCCGGCCTTCGCGCTCACCAGCCCGTGGGCCGGTTCCGATGCCGCCTCGATCCCCGACAGCGGCGTCGTCTGCAAGGGCCTGTGGCAGGGCAAGGAAGTGCTCGGCATGCGCGTTTCCTGGGACAAGCGCTACATCACGCTGGCGCCGGTGTGCACGGTCTTCGGGCTGGCCTTCCACCTCTATGATCCGGACGGCCTGCTCGGCGACAAGAAGCACGTCGGCATCACCTGTGCGCTGGTTCCCTACGATCACCCGGGGGTCGATACCGGCCGCCGCCACTTCCCGCTCAATGCCATGTTCATGAACGGTCCGACGCGCGGCAAGGACGTCTTCATGCCGCTCGACTTCATCATCGGCGGTCCGAAGATGGCCGGGCAGGGCTGGCGCATGCTGATGGAGTGCCTGGCGGCCGGGCGCTCGATCTCGCTGCCGTCGTCCAACGCCGGCATGGCGCAGATGATCGCGCGCACGGTGGGCGGCTACGCCCGCGTGCGCAGCCAGTTCAAGATGGCCGTCGGCAAGTTCGAGGGAGTCGAGGAGTCGTTGACCCGCATCGGCGCCTTCGCCTACATGACGAATGCAACGCGCACGATGACCGCCGGAGCCGTCGATCTCGGCGAGAAGCCGTCGGTCGTCTCGGCGATCGCCAAGTATCACGTGACCGAGCGCGCCCGCCAGGTAGCCAACGACGGCATGGATGTGGTCGGCGGCAAGGGCATCTGCCTTGGCCCGTCCAACTTCCTCGGCCGCGCCTATCAGCAGGTGCCGATCGCCATCACCGTCGAAGGCGCCAACATTCTCACCCGCTCGCTGATCATCTTCGGCCAGGGGGCGATCCGTTGCCATCCCTACCTGCTGCCCGAAATGCACGCCGCGCACAACGCGGATGCGCGGCAGGGCCTGGTCGATTTCGACAAGGCGCTGTGGGGGCATATCGGCTACACGATCAAGAACGGCTTCCGCGCCCTGTGGCTCGGGATGACCGGTTCGCACTTTGTCGGCGTCAATGTCGACGTGGCGCCGGAAGTCCGCCGCTACTACCAGCAGATGACCCGTTTCTCCGCCGCCTTTGCCTTCTTGGCGGACATCTCCCTGCTGGTGCTGGGTGGCAGCGTCAAGCGTCGCGAAAAACTCTCGGCGCGTCTCGGCGACATCCTGGCCCAGATGTACCTGATCTCGTGCACGCTCAAGCGCTTCGAGGCCGACGGCCGTCCGGCCGCCGATCTGCCGCTGCTGAACTGGGCGGTGTGGGATGCGATGTACAAGGCGCAGGAAGCGTTCGACGGTGTCATCGCCAATTTCCCGAACCGCTTCATCGGCGCCTTCCTGCACCGCAGCATCTTCCCGTGGGGTCATCCGTATGTCGTGCCTTCCGACGACCTCGGCCACAAGGTCGCCAAGCTGCTGATCGAGCCGTCGGAAGCCCGCGACCGCCTGACCGCCGAGTGCTTCCTGCCGCTGACCGAGAGCGAACCGGCGGGCGCCATCGAACTGGCGCTGGTCGCGACGATCGAGGCCGAGGCGATCGACGCCAAGATCCGCGACGCCGAGAAGGCCGGACGCTTCGCCAACAACCCGCTGGCCAATGTTCGTGACATTGCGGTGGCCGCCGTCGAATGCGGCGTCATCACCGCCGCCGAGTTCGAGAAGCTGAAGCGGCGCAACGTGCTGCGCGACATCGTCGTGCATGTCGATGACTTCCCGTTCGACTTCAACGTGGTCACGGCCAACAAGCCGACGCTGGAGCGCAAGGCGGCCTGATGAAGACGATCTATGTGGTGGATGGCGCGCGGACGCCATTCCTCAAGGCGCGCAGCGGCCCCGGACCGTTCGCCGCATCCGATCTGGCGACCCAGGCCGGGCGCAGCCTGTTGCTGCGCCAGCCCTTCGCTCCGGAAGACCTCGACGAGGTTATCCTCGGTTGCGCGGCGCCATCGCCCGACGAAACCAACATCGGACGCATGGTTGCGCTGCGTCTCGGTTGCGGCAACAAGGTGCCTGGATGGACGGTGATGCGCAACTGCGCCAGCGGCATGCAGGCGCTCGATTCGGCGATTGCCAACATCCAGTGCGGACGCTCCCACCTGGTGCTGGCCGGAGGCGTCGATGCGCTTTCGCACGCGCCGCTGCTGTATTCCGAGGCGATGGTGCGCTGGTTCGCCGGCATGATGGCGATGAAATCGGCTGGCCAGAAGGCAGGACACTTCACCAGGCTGCGCCCGGGGGCGCTGTTGAGTCCCGTCATCGGACTGATGAAGGGACTGACCGATCCGGTCGTCGGGCTGCTGATGGGCCAGACGGCGGAAAACCTGGCATGGAAGTTCGGCATCGATCGCCAGCGCATGGACGAGTTCGCCGTGCGCAGCCACCTGCGCGCCGTGGCCGGCCGCAGCGCCGGACACTTCGGCGAGATCGTCCCGGTGATCGACGACAAGGGCAATATCTACGCGGAGGACGACGGCGTGCGTCCGGATGCCAGCCTGGCCGGCATGGCCAAGCTGAAGCCATTCTTCGACAAGAAGTACGGCAACATCACCGCCGCCAACAGCTCGCAGATCACCGATGGCGCGGCGATGCTGATCCTGGCTTCGGAAGATGCGGTCCGGAAATGGAAGCTGAAGCCGCTCGGGCGCATCGTCGACAGCGCATGGGCCGGCCTCGATCCGGCGCAGATGGGCCTCGGTCCGGTGCATGCCGCGACGCCGATCCTGCAACGCCACGGCCTCGGTCTCAACGATCTCGATGCCTGGGAAATCAACGAGGCCTTTGCCGCGCAGGTCCTGGGCTGCCTCGCGGCCTGGAAGTCGGACGACTACTGCCGCGGGCAGCTCGGCCTGGCGGGCGCCCTCGGCGCGCTCGATGAAGACAAACTGAACGTCGATGGCGGCGCCGTGGCGATCGGCCACCCGGTCGGCGCCTCGGGCGCCCGCATCGTTCTCCATCTGCTGCATGTCCTGCGCGAGAAGCAGGCGAAGCGTGGCATCGCATCCATCTGCATCGGCGGCGGCCTCGGCGGGGCGATGCTGGTCGAAGCCGGAGCATGATCAATGTCTGATCTCAACTTGCAACACTGGCGTCTTGACGTCGACGCCGAAGGCATCACCTGGGCCACCC
>WBZP01003816.1_pt2 | contig 14407 bp, 15 predicted proteins | sample 5204301 | NCBI WGS metagenome assembly WBZP01 (sample SAMN12412401, study PRJNA552823) | activated sludge metagenome | isolation source: activated sludge from nitrification reactor of wastewater treatment plant... | place: USA: Pennsylvania | collected 2017 | reverse complement strand
CTTGCGGTACATAATAAGCTGAGCCTGGGCACCAGCGAATCTAACTCATATGGCCGATGAAGGGTCGGGAAATTACGACGCATTTAATTACTGTGTAAGTTTCATTGACTTATTGGGTCAACGAAGTTTGCCCACCATCGGCTGCTACTACCAGACAAAGTCTATTGTACGTGACGGAACGAAAGTCTCCTGCTCCCTGAGTGTAAGTCCGGCGCGCACATTCGACAGCAAGCCCCTTGCCGACGATCTCTTGAAAGTTTTCTTGGAGTTCCAGAAGTTCCGCGTCTCGCAAATGTGAGGAGAGGTCTCGCTCGATCAACTTCGACAACCAGCCGATGTTAGCGGATCCACCAGAAAGCAAGACAATGGATATGGATTTGCCTTCAAGAGATTGCTTTGCTCTGGCTATAGCGTCAGAAATCACAGACTTAATGCCGCTTCCCCCCTGCCAGATCTTCCTCTCGAAAAGGTCTCTCAGCTCAATGGCGCTGAGGCGAACGGAACGAAACGAGGATTTCGCCTGGAGTGGATTGGACGGAACTTCGATCTGCACTGCCGGCGGGTTCGTGAAAGGTGCGTCAAGGCGCCAATCGGCGATTTGTCGGCAAATGGCGATCTTGTAGTTCTCGATAGATCCCACGAGAAGGCGGAAGCTCCTAACAAAGTGCTGAAGATCCGTCGACAGATTTGACATCTCGCTGACATCTGAATTCTTGTATTCGTCGTAAGATCGAAGTCCCTGGCTAATGCGTGAGCGATCGGCTTTGGGATCGAGGACTTCGAAGAGTAGTGATTCGGCAATCTTCCGATTGACGTAGAATCCACCGATTGGTCGCGACGAGGCGGCCAGTGGTTTGGAATTGCGCCCCCCCATGCTGACGTCTCCGTCAACAGTCGTTTCAATAATAGACACATCAAAGGTCCCACCACCGAAATCCAGAACGAGCGCAACGTGCTTCTTCTTCTGTGCTACCAGCGGGTGCCTAATCCCATACCGGTAATACTGAAAGACCGCGAAAGGTTCGGGGAGGAAATCGATTTCTGAAAAATGATTTTGTAGGATTCGCTTAAGATGTGCGCGATAATTGCTTAGCCATGACTCCTTTAGTTCGTCAGTAGTTCCCATTGCGATGGGTTCCGCAACCAGGACCCTCTGTGCCTTTTTTAGGCCGCGTGACTGAACCCATACATCGACATCGCGCAGAGCGGCGCTAACAAAGTCATTGGTAAGGGCGTGAGCCGACCGGGACATCCCTTCCGCTGTTCGGTATTGCCTTCGATGGATATTCGATATTTCCTCCCGGCCCAAATCGACTTTGAAGTTTTCGTTGAGCTGATCAGAGGCGCATGCCTTGTCGATCGCGTCGTAGCCGTAACAATAGCCAGATGCCTCGTAGAACAGGGCGGTGGGTAGGTTGGAACGCTCTCTGACCTTTATGAGCGGAACCGACTGGATAAATATTTCTTTCTTCGCTCTCATCTTCCCCAGAACCTAGAGTTAGCTATGACCGCGTGTCAATAGGGCCAAAAAAACGCGCAAACCCGGCGCCGCCAAAAAATCGGGCACCAAAATCGCCGGCCTGGAGCCGGGTCAAGGGCGGGCGTCAGCCCGGCGCAGCAAAACCTTGACGCGGCGGAAGGACGGGTACGCTGCGGCATGGCTGTGAGCGCGGCATTTGCGTGCTTACAGCCATGTTGACACGCGTTTTCCGTCGCCAGATTTCCGCGGTTTCTGACCGCCGACAACACCGCGGGTTCTGTGCATCGATTCGACGTTCTCGGCCCAAAGGATGCGATGTTCGTTGGCCCGCGCGGCAGTGATCGTCGAGTTCTTGCTCTCACTGGTGGCCAGTAGCCTGACGATTGCAGTTTGGGCATGGATGATGGTGGCTTTGCCGGCGAGTGGAGGTTTGTCGGTGAGGCGGTAGTGGGCAATACTTCCAACTTCTTAGCACAAGAAGATACACCGAGGAAAGGGCGTTAATCAGCCGCGCTGACGAGATTGGGTTCAGGCACTGGCGAATCCGGGCCAGAACGACCTCGTGAGTGCGCAGGGGCTTCGGGTCGCGGTCGGGCGCCGAGCGGCCGGCCCAGCGGCAGGAACCGCCTTCGAAAGAGCTGCTGGGCCCTATGTTAAGGCAGACTGATCTCTCTGTGGAGTTGCCCATGGGTCACTGAGAGCCCCGCAAATGTCGTGGAGATCGTTGTGCCGCCTTGCGGTCAGTGTGTTAGTATCGTGACAGTCACGGGAAATACGAGGAGACGATGTCCAGCCGTGCTCTGACAGTCACGAAACGAGGCAGGCCTTCCAAGGGAGAGCGAGCGCTGACTGCTACTGAACGCAAACGTGCGCAGCGCCAGCGGGATAGCCAAGCAGCGTTAGGTACCAAGGGCGATGAGCAGAACACGCCACTGAGGGTGCTGCTGGCGATCCTGGGGCGAGTTCATGTTTCGGAACTAGCAAGGCTGTCCGCACAACGTGCCTGGGTCGAGATCGGCCGGAGATACGGCTTCGTGACCACCACGGAATGAGGCAAGAACATGGAAGTGATCGAAGGCAGCACACTGTGCAATTCTCAGGACATCCCTTTCAAGACGACAGACGGCGCTGTGCAGGCGCAGCGTAGGGGTGGCTACGATGCGGTTCGATACAACGCCACGAAGCACGGCATCCTCTCGAAACTGGCGGTGCTCGCACACGAGGATCATGATGAGTTCGGCGGCCTGTTGGCCGCACTCGTCGATGAACATCAACCGGCGGGAATGACCGAGCAGCATCTGGTCGAGGAACTCGCGGCAATCATCTGGCGCAAGCGACGGGTCTTGCTCGCAGAAGGGGCAAGGATCAACGACGGGTTGAAGAGCGTTCTGCACAGCACGACGACACTGGTGCCGGCGGCCGCACCTTTCCAATCGGAACTGTCGGGAGAGCATGTCGACTTGCCGAGATTGCTGAACGCGACGGCTGAGCGGATCGTGGAACTTCAGCAGGAGGCCGAGTTGGACTTGGCGTCAACCCGCAAGGCGGCAGCGATCCTCGCCTAGGGTGGTCCGAATGCCTACGAGAAGGCTCGGCGGGCGCTGCTTCCCGGGTCGCGCGATTGGTGGGACATTCAGGTCAGTGAGGAGGAGTACCCAGGTACCGTCGAAGGCCTGGCGGAGTTCATTCGTGAATCGCTGGAACCGGTGTGCGTCGGTATGGTGCAGCAGGTGCGGCACGCTACGGCGATCAAGGCGCAGACTCTGGGCGCCGGGTTGCAACCCCATCGATTGGAAAACCTGAACCGCTACGAAACGCACCTCGACCGCAAATTTGAGCGGACATTGGCCATGCTCCTGAAGCTGAAAGATCTGCGCGGCGCATGAGACCGAACACCGTTATAAACGGCGGAATGCTCGATGTGGCAAGGGATTCGCGCTGATTCACCAAAGGATACGAGGCAAACTTGCCGCATGATTTCGGCAAAATCGGAGTGCAAGAGAATGGGCGGCAGCGGCAGCGGGCGGGGATACCAAGGCGGCAAGGCCACGACAAACGACATGCGGACGCTGGATGTCCGGCGGCTGCAGCGCGATTGCCTGCTGCAAGCGGGTAGGGCCTTCGGCTGGCAATGGAGGGGCAACGGCGAGGTGGTGGCGTCGATCCAGATCCGCACGGAAGTCGACCGCGTGATGCTCAGCTACCGCAGCCGGAACAACGGCGGCGAATGGCAACCGATGGAGTACCCCGTCTATCTGGAGTGGACACCCTGCCATCTTGGCGGTCGGCGCGCGTGGTTCCGCTGTCCGGCAAGCGGATGCGGGCGGCGTGTGGCGATTCTCTACGGCGGTACGATCTTCGCCTGTCGGCACTGCTACCGTCTGGTCTATGCGAGCCAGCGGGACGCCGAGGACGATCGTGCGCGGCGGCGGGCGGAGAAGATCAGGCGGCGTTTGGGCTGGCCGGCGGGCATTGCCAATCCCGACGGCGGGAAGCCCAAGGGGATGCACTGGCGCACGTTCGAGCGTCTGACTGCGGTCCACGAAGCGTGTGCAGAGGCGTCTCTGGCGGGGATGGTGAAGTGGATCAAGTCGATGAAGAGGCGGCAACGCGGTGTGTGCGATGGCGGCGACGGCCGGCGCTGAATCTGTTTCGCAAAATGGCGAACGGAGCTGAGCAGGTCGGGGCAGGGACAAATCGAAGCTAAGTTTGATAGTTGATTTGATAGTCGATCTGCGATCGATATCGACTTGTGGTTAATAAACAGTATGTTGGTGACTTTATCTGGCGGAAGCGGTGAGATTCGAACTCACGGATGGTTGCCCATCGCTGGTTTTCAAGACCAGTGCCTTAAACCGCTCGGCCACGCTTCCAAGTTTTCATGCCGAACCCCGTGCGGTTGCGGAGACGATTTCCGCAAGCGGCGGGAATTGTCGTCAGAATCCAATTCCGACCCAACACCTCATGGACGTTCTGGGCGGCTTTCAAGGCCCATTGCCGGCGACCGCTCGGCGAGGCGTCCGCGGCAAGCGCTTGCCCCCCATTTCCCTTGTCCTGCCGCGGGCGCCGGGGCGCGTCACGCCAAGCGGATGATAGCACGAGTAGCGACGGCAGGAGCCAAGCCATGCGGGCGGCACAGGCGCGCCGACACAAGATGGCGATTGAAACTTTCCCGGGAATTGGCTAGTCTTAGCAACGTACTCGATCAAACCGCTTCCACAGGAGGAACACAATGCAACCCCAGTTTCAAATGACTAATCAGGCAACGCAGGAACTTGCGCTTCAGCAGAACAATGTCCTGCGCAATACGTTCATGTTGCTTGCCCTGACGATGGTGCCGACGGTGATCGGCGCCATCGCCGGTGTTCAGTTGAAGTTTTCGTTCCTTGCCGGCAGTCCGCTGATGTCCTTCCTGCTCTTTCTGGGCATCGCGTTTGGCTTCATGTGGGGAATCGAACGGACCAAGAACAGCGGCATGGGCGTCGTTCTGCTCCTTGGCTTCACGTTCTTCATGGGCCTGATGCTGTCGCGCATCCTGCAGGTCACGCTCGGCTTCAGCAACGGCGGTTCGCTGATCGCCATGGCGGCCGGCGGCACCGGCGTCATTTTCTGCTCGCTGGCCGGCGTGGCGACGGTGACCAGGCGGGACTTCAGCTTCCTCGGCAAGTTCCTCTTCGTCGGCATGATCGTCGTTCTGCTGGCCGCGCTCGGGAACGTCTTCTTCCAGATTCCTGCCCTCTCGCTGACCATTTCGGCCGTCGCCGTCCTCGTCTTTTCGGCCTACATCCTTTACGACATCAGCCGGATTGTTACCGGGGGTGAAGACAACTACATTTCGGCGACGCTGGCCGTCTATCTGGACATTTACAACGTCTTCGTCAGCCTGCTGAATCTGCTGATGTTCTTCAGTGGTGATCGCGACTGACGAGCGATCGGTCGGGCACAGGAAAGGCGGCCGCCTGGCCGCCTTTTTTTTGCCCGGCGCGGACAAGGGCCTGCCGGGACGATCGGTGGGTCAGACGAGCAACAGTGCGGCGGCAACCCTGCGCCCTTCACCAAGCAGGATGTTGTACGTCCGGCAGGCCGCCGGGACATCCATGACTTCGAGCCCTTTGCGCGCGGCGATGAGTGGCTGCAGCAAGTCGGCAGACGGGAAACGCAGTTGTTTGCCCGTCCCCAGGAGGATGATCTCGGCGTCGAGCGAGGCAAGCAATTCGAAGTCGGCGGCGATGAACGTCGCGGACGTGCCGCTGCTCCAGTCCGCAATCAGACGCTCCGGCAGGGCGAGCAGATTGCAGCGGTGACGAATGCCGTTGACGCTGACATAGTCGTCGCCGTAGGCGGTAAACGTGTTCAGACCTGCCGAGCGGTCGAGTTGCAGCTTCATGAAAATTGCGGTGCAGGAAACGTTAAAGTAGGATTATAGCTTTTTGCCGGCCGCGCTTTGCTGGTCTGCTCGCGCCGGCACCTTGTTGCCGCGCCGAGCAGGCACCAGCGATCGCGCATTCAATACGCTGCACGTTTCCCGAGTCTGCATGATGAGAGAGTTTTCCCGCATCAAACGTTTACCGCCCTATGTGTTCAGCATCACCGGCGAGCTCAAGATGGCTGCCCGTCGCCGGGGTGAAGACATCATCGATCTGAGCATGGGCAATCCCGATGGCCCGACGCCACAGCATATTACCGACAAGCTGGTCGAGGCGGCGTTGCGCGAGAATACGCATGGCTATTCGTTGTCGAAGGGCATTCCGCGCTTGCGGCGGGCGATCTGCGACTGGTATCAGCGGCGTTACGAAGTGAGCTTCGATCCGGAAAGCGAAGCAGTGGTCACCATCGGTTCGAAGGAAGGCCTGGCGCACCTGATGCTTGCCACGCTCGACCGTGGCGACACGGTTCTCGTGCCGAACCCGTCGTACCCGATTCACATTTACGGCGCGATCATCGCCGGCGCCGACGTGCGCGCCGTCCGCATGACGCCCGAGGTCGACTTCTTCGAGGAGGTCGAGCGTGCCATTCGCGAATCCATCCCCAAGCCGAAGATGATGATTCTCGGTTTTCCGAGCAATCCGACGGCGCGCTGCGTCGACCTGGCTTTCTTCGAGCGTGTCGTGGCGATCGCCCGGCAACATGAGATTCTTCTCGTGCACGATCTGGCCTATGCCGACATCGTCTTCGACGGCTATCAGGCGCCGTCGATCATGCAGGTGCCCGGCGCACGCGAAATCGCGGTCGAGTTCTTCACCATGTCGAAGAGTTACAACATGGCCGGCTGGCGGGTTGGCTACATGGTCGGCAACGCCGATCTGTGCAACGCGCTGGTGCGCATCAAGAGCTATCACGACTACGGAACGTTCACGCCGATCCAGGTCGCTTCGGTGATCGCCCTCGATGGGCCGCAGGACTGCGTCGAGGAGGTTCGCCAGACCTACCAGAACCGGCGCAACGTGCTCGCCAAGGGGCTGCACGAAGCCGGCTGGATGGTCGAGGTGCCAAAGGCTTCGATGTACATCTGGGCAAAGATCCCGCCGGCCTACGAGGGCATGGGTTCGCTCGATTTCGCCCGGAAGCTGCTCGGCGAGGCGAGAGTCGCCGTTTCGCCCGGTATCGGTTTTGGCGAATACGGCGACGACCATGTCCGCTTTGCCCTGATCGAGAACGAGGAGCGCACGCGGCAGGCGGTACGTGGAATCAAGGACATGTTCAGGAAGGATGGGCTACTCTAGGCCGATGCGATGAAACCGATATTCAAGTCAAACAAGCTCGACAACGTCTGCTATGACATCCGCGGCGCCGTGCTGCAGAAGGCGAAGCAGATGGAGGACGACGGCCATCACATCATCAAGCTCAATATCGGCAATCTGGCGGCCTTCGGCTTCGATTCGCCGGAAGAAATCCAGCTCGACATGATTCGCAATCTGCCCGGCGCGGCAGGCTATTCCGACTCAAAGGGCATCTTCTCGGCGCGCAAGGCGGTCATGCACTACACACAGCAGAAGCATATCAAGGGGGTGACGCTGGAGGACATCTACATCGGCAACGGCGTTTCCGAGCTGATCGTGATGGCGATGAATGCGCTGCTCAACATCGGCGACGAAGTCCTCGTCCCGGCGCCGGACTATCCGCTATGGACGGCCGCGGTCAGCCTGTCGAGCGGCACGCCACGTCATTACCTGTGTGACGAGGCGAACGAGTGGTTGCCGGACGTGGACGATCTGCGCGCCAAGATCACGCCGCGCACGCGCGCGCTGGTGGTCATCAATCCGAACAATCCGACTGGCGCGCTGTATCCGGAAACGGTGTTGCGCGAGCTGGTCGACATTGCCCGCGAGCACGGTCTGATCCTCTATTCGGACGAAGTCTACGACAAGGTGCTGTACGGCGGCGCGCAACACACGGCCATCGCTTCCCTGTCGTCGGACGTGCTGACGGTGACCTTCAATGGCCTGTCCAAGAACTACCGCTCGTGTGGCTATCGGGCCGGCTGGATGGTCGTCTCGGGCGATCTGCGTGACGCGCGCGACTACATCGAAGGCCTCGACATGCTGGCCTCAATGCGCCTGTGTTCGAATGTACCGGCGCAGCACGCCATTCAGACGGCGCTCGGCGGTTACCAGAGCATCGACGATCTGGTCGCTCCCGGCGGTCGCATGTGCCGCCAGCGCGATCTGGCCTACGAGCTGATCACGGCCATCCCCGGCGTCACCTGCGTCAAGCCGAAGGCTGCGCTCTACATGTTCCCGCGCCTCGACCCCGAGATGTATCCGATTGACAACGACCAGGATTTCATCGCCGAGCTGCTTGAGGCGGAGCGTGTTCTGCTCGTCCAGGGAAGCGGCTTCAACTGGCCGGCGCCCGATCATTTTCGCCTCGTCTTTCTGCCGCATGAGGACGACTTGCGCGACGCCATTGCGCGCCTGGCGCGTTTCCTCGCCGGCTATCGCCGACGCATGCACAAGAAGCATCCCGCCGGTGCCTAGCCCGCCGGCCGGACGATGATTGACCTTCCTTTCTGTCACCTCTGCCCAATGAAACCTATCAACGTTGGACTTCTCGGTATCGGCACCGTCGGCGGCGGTGTTTACGCTGTCCTCAAACGAAACGCGGAAGAGATCACCCGGCGGGCCGGCCGACCCATCCGGATCAGCATTGTCGCCGATCGCAACCTCGCGCGGACGCGCCTGCTGACCGGCGGCGACTGCCGGATTACGGATGACCCGAGCGCGGTCGTTGACGACCCCGACGTGGATATCGTCGTCGAGCTGTTCGGCGGCTATGACCGGGCTCGCGAGCTCGTCCTCCTCGCCATCGCCAACGGCAAACACGTCGTAACGGCGAACAAGGCCTTGCTCGCCAAGTACGGCAACGAAATCTTCGCCGCGGCGCAGGAGAAAGGCGTCATGGTCGCCTTCGAAGCGGCCGTCGCCGGCGGCATCCCGATCATCAAGGCCTTGCGGGAAGGGCTGACGGCGAACCGGATCGAATGGATCGCCGGCATCATCAACGGGACGACCAACTTCATCCTCTCGGAAATGCGCGACAAGGGCCTGAGCTTCGCGGCCGTTCTCGCGCAAGCGCAGGAACTGGGGTATGCCGAGGCTGATCCCACGGTCGACGTCGAGGGCATCGACGCGGCGCACAAGCTGAGCATCATGTCGGCGATTGCCTTCGGCAACTCGATGAGTTTCGAGCAGGCGCACATCGAAGGAATCAGCAAGCTCGATGCCGTCGACATCAAGTACGCCGAACAGCTCGGCTACCGTATCAAGCTTCTCGGCATCACGAAGCGGACGAGCGAGGGCGTCGAGCTGCGCGTGCACCCAACATTGATTCCGGGCAAGCGGCTGATCGCGAACGTCGAAGGCGCGATGAATGCCGTGCTCGTCAAAGGCGACGCCGTCGGCGCAACGCTCTATTACGGTAAGGGCGCCGGTGCCGAGCCGACGGCCTCGGCCGTCATCGCCGATCTGGTCGATGTCACCCGCATGCATACGGCCGATCCCGAACACCGGGTGCCGCATCTCGCTTTCCAGCCGGGGGCCATGGTCGATCTGGCGATATTGCCGATCGCCGAGGTCGTGACGAGCTACTACCTGCGCTTGCGCGTCGAAGATCGCCCCGGCGTGCTCGCCGAAGTGACGCGCATTCTGGCCGATCACGAAATATCGATCGTCGCCATGTTCCAGCGCGAACCAAACGAAGGCGAAGAGCAGACCGATATCATCATGCTCACCCACCGCACGCGCGAGCGCCAGGTGGACGCGGCGATCGCCGGCATCGAAGCGCTGACCGCCGTGCGGGGAAAGATCAATCGCCTGCGTCTGGAAGAGCTGCTGTAAGACGACTGCCGGACGCTCGGCCGCGCAACGCGAGGCAGCGTCGCTTGCGCTGGCCGCTATCCGGCCCGGCCGGGCTTGCCGCCAGGCAGCGTGCGAAAGCGCGCGATGAACTGCGCCGCTTCCCGGCGACCGACGAAAACGCCGTAGTGACCTTCACAGAGGATATCGGCGTCGAGCGCCGCGAGCTTGCCGAGCGAGGCCTGATAGTCGGCGCTGTTCGAGCGCAGCGAGGGATGCAGCGGCCCATGCACGTCCTGCGCGAAGAGCACGCGCTGGCCGGCTGATTCGACGAGGTAGGCCAGCGATCCCGGCGAATGGCCGGGAATGTGGATGGCGCGTAGTGGGCGGTCGCCGAGGAGAATCTCCTGCCCATCGACGAGCGGCAGATCGACCGGGCACGGCGTCAGCTCCTCGCCGTACCAGGAAGCGGCGCTCACCTCGCTGTCGCCGGCCGCCAGGTACTCTGCTTCGGCCGCGTGCAGGGCGACACGCCAGCCGAAACGGCGACGCAGCGCGGCGGCTCCGCCGGTGTGGTCGTAATGACAGTGGGTCAACAGCAGATAGTCGATCCGCTCGGGTGCCACGCCGGCCGCTTCGATGTTGAGCAGGAGGCGATCGCTGGCGTGGCCGCAGCCGGCATCGATCAGCGCTGCGCCGCCGGGCACGGCGACGAGGTAGATCGCCGCGTCGTTGGCGTGCGTCAGACCGGCGCCGCCGACCTGGCAAACCTCGGGCGTGATGCAGCGGATACGCGGGCTCATCGGTTCACCGTGCGGCGACAGGTGGCCTTGCCGGGCCGGCCGATCGGGCAGCAAGAGCTGGCAAGGGACACGAGCGCAAGCGCCTGTTCTAGGCGGCCCAAGGTGCGGCAAAAGCCATCACCTCGGTCAGCGAGCGGGCGCCGACGGCGAGCATGACCAGCCGGTCGATACCGAGCGCGACACCGCTGCAGTCGGGCAAACCCGCGGCGAGCGCGGCCAGGAAGTCCTCGTCGAGCGGCACGGCGGGCAGGCCGCGCGCCGCACGGGCGCGCAGATCGGCGGCAAAGCGCGCCCGCTGTTCGCCCGCGTCGGCCAGCTCGTGATAACCGTTGGCCAGCTCGACGCCGCGACAATAGAGCTCGAAACGTGCGGCAACGCGTTGCCCGTCAGCGTCGCGGCGCAAACGGGCGAGCGCTGCCTGCGACGGCGGATAGTCGACGACGAAACAGAGCCCGTCAGCGCCGAGTTGCGGCTCGATGACGGCGCTCATCAGCAGCTCGAGCCAGGTATCCCGCCCGGCTTCGCTGAACGCCAGGTCGACGTGCCGGGCCGCCGCGCTGCGCAGCGTCGCCAGATCGCAGTTCAATGGGTCGAGCCCGAGATGCCGGCGGAAGAGATCGCGATAGCGGTGTTGCTCGCTCGGCAGGTTGCCGAGCGCCAGGCGGACGATCGCCGCCACCTCGTCGATCAGCTGTTCGAGCGAAAAACCGACGCGATACCATTCGAGCAGGGTGAATTCCGGCTGGTGCCGGCGCCCCAGTTCCTCGTCCCGAAAAACGCGCGCCAGCTGGTAGATCGACCCGCTGCCGGCGGCGAGCAGCCGCTTCATCGCGTACTCGGGCGAGGTCTGCAGGTAGCCGTAGCCGGGAACATGCACGCTGTGCAGATGCGGATCGCTGACCGTCGCCGGACAGATCTGCGGCGTGTCGACTTCGAGCACCTCGTGCGCCGCGAAATGGGCGCGGATCGCGCCGACGATCTGCGCCCGCCGGCGCAGATTCGCCAGCGGCGCCGTCGGCGGCCAGCGCGGCGCCACGCGGTCAGGCGCGGCCAGCGGCGTGTCCATCGCAGACGCGGAAGACGTACTCAGATCTTGACGCGCGAGACGTATTCCCCGGTGCGCGTGTCGCAGCGGATGATCTCCCCCTGGTTGACGAACAGGGGAACCTTGGCCACGGCGCCGGTGGACAGGCGGGCCGGCTTCGTGCCGCCGGTCGCCGTGTCACCACGCACGCCCGGCTCGGTCTCGACGATTTCCAGATCGACGAAATTCGGCGGCGTCACCGCCAACGGCGCGCCATTGAAGAGCATCACCATGCACAGGTCCTGTTCCCTGAGCCACAGTGCAGCGTCACCGACCGTCGCCGCGCTCGCCTGATGCTGCTCGAAGTTGTCCGGTTCCATGAAGTGAAAGAACTCGCCGTCGTTGTACAGATACTGCATTTCGCGATCGACGATATCCGCCCCTTCAAGCGAGTCGCCGGACTTGAAGGTCTTTTCCGAAACGCGGTTGGTCTTCAGATTGCGCAGTTTGACGCGATTGAACGCCTGGCCCTTGCCCGGCTTGACGAATTCGTTTTCCAGGATGGTGCACGGTTCACCGTCCAGCATGACCTTCAGGCCGGATTTGAATTCGTTGGTAGAATAGCTCGCCATTGGATCCCCTCGTGAGGCGGTCAAGAGAAATGAAGGGCGCCATGATAGCGCGAAGCCGCATCGATTGGCACGCGAAAGACCGCCAGGACGAGCCTTGGCAGCAGGCATTGCGCGATGTCGTGACGCGCAGCGACGAGCTGCTCGCCCTGCTCGACCTGCCCGGCGCAGCACCCGGCGTCGATCGCCGGCCAGCTTTTCCGCTGCGCGTGCCGCGCAGCTTCGTCGCCCGCATGCGCGCCGGCGAGCCCGACGATCCCCTGCTCAGGCAGATCCTGCCGGCCCTCGTCGAAGGCCAGGCGCAGGCGGGCTTCGTCGACGACCCGCTGGCCGAAGCGCAGGCCAACAAGCTGCCCGGACTGATCCACAAGTACGCTGGCCGCGTCCTCCTCGTCGTCAGCCGGCACTGCGCCATCCACTGCCGCTACTGCTTCCGTCGCCACTTTCCCTACGCCGACAACCGCCCGTCGCGCGCCGAATGGGCGCCGGCCCTGGCCTACATCGAGCGCGACCCGTCGCTGCGCGAGGTCATCCTCTCGGGCGGCGATCCGCTCACCCTGCCCGACCGGCGGCTGGCGGAAATCGTCAGCCGTCTGGCCGCGATCCCCCATCTTCGCCGCCTGCGTCTGCACAGCCGCTTGCCGGTCGTCATCCCGCAGCGCGTCACGCCGGCACTCGTCGAGCTGCTGGCCGACAGCCGCCTGGCGACGAGCCTGGTCATCCACGCCAATCACCCGCGCGAGCTCGACGACGACCTCGCCCAGGCCCTGCAGCCGCTGCGCGCGGCCGGCATCAGCCTGCTCAACCAGTCCGTTCTGCTCGCCGGCGTCAACGATCGGGCCGACACGCTGAGCGCGCTTAGCGAGCGACTGTTCGCTGTCGGCGTCCTGCCCTACTATATCCATTTGCTCGACCGGGTCAGCGGCGCCGCCCATTTCGACGTTCCCGCGGCACACGCCCGTGCCCTGCACGCAGCGCTGCTGGCGCACCTGCCGGGTTACCTTGTGCCGCGCTTCGTGCGCGCCGTGCCGAACGCGGCGTCGAAGATTCCGCTTGCGGCGCTGGGCGATACGCTCTGAGCCCGAGCCTGCCGATCGGTTTCGGCGGAGAAGCGCGCATCCGCTTGCCGCTCTCCTGCGTATGGAAGGTTGCAGTGGGCACGCAGCGGGCGCGCCCGCCGTCAACCCAACCGATCGGAGGTCTCCCCATGCGACACGCTCTTTCCTCGAAACTCCTCCCCCTGCTCCTTGCCACGACGCTGACCGGCGCGGCACACGCGGTGACCATCCTGCAACCCGACGAAAGCACGAGCCAGGACGTCTTCGTCTATGAATTCGGCGTTCCCGGCGTGTTCGGCATCGCGACCGCCGCGCGTGTGACGAACCTCGACAGCCAGACGCTGAATGCGCTGAACCCATTGCCGACCGTACCCTTCGGCAACTTCCTCGGCAGCAGCAACACCACGCCGCTGATCGGCACGCAGGGCGAAACGCGTGCGCACGACACCCGTTCGCTGCTGCGCTTCGATCTCTCCGGGCTGGGCTTGTCGGCCGGCCAGGTGAGCACCGCCAGGCTCAATCTGTTTGCCTTGCCGGGTCTGCCGCCGTTCGACAATCCGACGATCGCCAAGCCGATCACCACCGCGCTGCATCGCGTCACGCAGGCCTGGGGAGAAACGACGGTGACCTGGGAAACGCAGCCGACTGTCGATGGCCCGTTTACCTCGGCGCTGCAGGACGGCGTCAACCAGTGGGTGAGCTTCGACGTGACCGCCCTGGTCAAGGACTGGCTGTCCGACCCAACAATGAACTTCGGCGTCGAACTGCTGCAACCCGACATCGTGCTCGCTGACTCCGGCAAGCCAATCGCCTCGCTCTATGCCTCCTCCGCGGCGGCGAACACGGCCCAGCGCCCCTTCCTCGAGATCGGCACGCTACCCGAACCGTCGACCGCTGCCCTACTCGTCGGCGCCCTCGGCCTCGCCGGCTGGCGGACGCGGCGCAGCGCCTGAGCGCGCTGCACAGAAGCGGCGATCGGCGGCGCTGAAGACGGTCACTGTCCGGCCAGGAGCCCGATCACGGTCAATGGCGGTCCAGCAGCGCCGAGTGCCGGGCGGCGGCCGGGGCGTATTCCAGAATGGCCTCCGGATCGCCGGCCCCTTCGGCGTGGTGCGCGAG
>WBZP01004559.1_pt1 | contig 14413 bp, 10 predicted proteins | sample 5204301 | NCBI WGS metagenome assembly WBZP01 (sample SAMN12412401, study PRJNA552823) | activated sludge metagenome | isolation source: activated sludge from nitrification reactor of wastewater treatment plant... | place: USA: Pennsylvania | collected 2017 | reverse complement strand
CAGCGATCGCCGTTACGCCATCCTCCGCAAAGAACGGTGACGGCCTGGACTTCCCGAGCAACTTGCCTTTCAACATGAAGGGCACCACGGTGAGTGCGGCTTTCAGATCGAATTTCTCGGGCGTGCCAACTGGCGGAGTCCCCTGCGCGTAGCGTCCCATGATGCGGCTGCGAACCGGCCCCAGCGCCTGGTCAAGCTTCTGTTCATCTCCTGCGGCCGTGTACACGCAGCGCAGGAAGCCCGCCCAAGGTGCGCCAGGCCGTGTGTTGACTATGGGCGTGTTGCAGCACGAAGAGGAGAAACGAAAGGTTCCGGTGGGAGACAGGCGTGTGCACTTCAGATGCGCTTGTCCACGAAGGATCTCCACATCAGCGGGGTATGCGGGAATCACCTCTGTGCCGCCATTGGCATCAAGCAGGTCGGCGCGTTGGAGGTACCGAAGATACGTCTGGCAGTCGTCGCAATAACAAACCAGGCGTCCTGGCGTGCTGTTGGGGAAGGCTTTGAGCCTGGCGCTGAACTTCCCGCATCGGCACTGAATTTCCATGGTGAATGTCCCCCTCTTCGGTAACCAGATTGGAGCGCGTGGGCGGCAGCGTCGAGGCAATGCCTGAGCCGGAGGCTGCGCGGGTGCACACTGAGGCAACCGCGCTAGTTTGCGACACGTCGGGTACGCCTTCAATCACGAGTCTTTTCCAACGTGGTATGAGCCTTGAGTCGGGTGGCATCCGACACTGCGGCGCTGGCGACGGCGCAATCGGCACCACGGGGCGGCGCGCACCCGTGGCGGATCCGGTTCGCGATGATCCTGGTGTACATGGTGTTCGGCGCGCTGCTCAACAGCGCCGGGCCGATCATCCTGCTGTCGGTCCAGTCCTTGGGCGTGCCGCGCACCGACGCGGCGCTGCTGGACGCCTACAGGGACCTGCCGATCGCCGTCGTGTCCTTCCTCGTCGCCGCACTGCTGCCGCGGCTGGGCCTGCGGCGCGCGATGCTGATCGGCCTGGTCACGCGTGACGAGCGCAGCCATGCGAGCTTCACTAGCCTGATCGAGGGACTGTTCATGTGCGGCTTGCTCGGCGGCTACTGGCTGTTCAGCCGGGGCGCCGACAACGCCGACCCGGGGTCGCGGGCCTGGCTTGAGGTGTACTGGATCATGGCGGCGGTGGTTGCGACCAGTTTCCTGCTGCTTGCTGTCAGCCCGCTCGACGAGAGCCGGGCACGCCCGGCGCCGGCCTCGCTGGGCGCCGACTTCGTCGCGATGTGGCGCCTCGTGCTGTCGCGGCTGGTGTTCGTGTTCCTGCTGTCAGCGTTCCTTTACGTGCTGATCGAGCAGGGCATCGGCACCTGGTTGCCCACCTTCAACAACGAAGTCCTCAAGATGCCAACCGCCATGAGCGTGGGCCTGGCCGTGCTGATGCCCCTGAGCACGGCGGTGGGCCGCCTGACGAGCGCGGCCGTGATCGCGCGCCTGGGCTGGTACCCGGTGGTCAATGCCTGCGTTGCCGCCAGCGCGGCGCTGATCCAGCTGGCCATGCCGCTGACATGCGGGCTGCAGGCACACCCGGCGATGAGTTGGGCCCACGCGCCCGCGGTGGCCTACGTGGTGCCGCTGATCGGCCTCTTCCTTGCGCCGATCTACCCGACCATCAACTCGGCGATGCTCTGCGCGCTGCCCAAGCCCCAGCATGCCGCGATGACCGGCCTGATCGTCATCTTCTCGGCCCTCGGCGGCTCGTTCGGCTCCTTCGTCACCGGGCGCTTGTTCGTCGCCTTCGACGGGCAGACCGCCTTCACCCTCCTGCTGGCGCCGGCCGGCGCCTTGGCGCTATTCCTGTGGTTGTTCCAACGCGGCCTGAAGTAGCCCGGCGCGTGCGCGAAGGGCTGGCCCGCGCGCCGCTGCGCCTGTACGGCGAGCTGTTCGCCGACGTGCAGATGAGCCGCATCTTCGCGGACGGCAAGACCTTCGTCGACGCGACGCCGCGCAGCCTCGCACCCGCGGCGATCTGCAGGCTGTACCAGCGCGAGCGGCACGAGCCGTCGTTTTCACTGCGCGAGTTCGTGCGCCGGCACTTCGAGGTGCCGCACGACACGGTGCCGGCCGGACCGCAAGCCGGCATCCGCGAGCACATCCGCGGCCTGTGGCCACGGCTGCTGCGCAGCGCGGCGCCGTCGGCCGCGCCACCGGGCACCAACACCCTGCTGCCGCTGCCGCATCCGTATATCGTGCCGGGCGGGCGCTTTCGTGAGCTGTACTACTGGGACTCGTACTTCACGATGCTCGGCCTGATGACCGATGGCTTGCAGCCGATGGCGCAAGACATGCCGCGCAATTTCGCCTACCTGATCGAACGTTACGGCTTCATTCCGAACTGCAGCCGCAGCTACATGCTGAGCCGCTCGCAGCCGCCGCTGTTCTTCAAGATGATCGAAAGCGTGGAAGGCGGCGACAACGCGGGCGCTGCCTTCGCGCGTCGGCTGCCCCAGCTCGAGCAGGAATACGCCTACTGGATGGACGGCGAGCAGACCCTGGCGCCGGGCACGGCGCACGGCCACCTGGTGCGTCTGAGCGATGGCACGCTGGTCAACCGCTACTGGGACACGCGCGACGAGCCACGCGAGGAGTCCTACCGCGAGCACGTGCTGACCGCGCTTGCGGCGGCGGGACGCCCCGCCGCCGAGGTCTATCGCGACCTGCGCGCCGGCGCCGAGAGCGGTTGGGACTTCAGCAGCCGCTGGTGTGCCGACCCCGACCGCATCGAGACCATCGAGACCACGTCGATCGTGCCGGTCGACCTGAACGCGCTGCTGTGGGGTCTGGAGTGCGCGATCGCGCTCGGCAGCCGCGAGGCCGACGATGCGGCGCGTGCGTCCGACCATGCAGTGCGCGCGTCGCGCCGCCGCGCCGCGACTGACAGCCTGTTGTGGAGCCCGGCGCTTGGCCACTACGTCGACTACCACTGGCGCCGTGGCGAACAACGCCCCGCGCTGACCGCTGCGGCGCTGGTGCCGCTGTACGTCGGCGTTGCCAGCCAGGCGCAGGCCGACGCCTGCGCGCGCGTTGCCTCGGGCCAGCTGCTGGCGCACAACGGCCTGTTGACCACGCTGCGCCGCACCGGCCAGCAGTGGGACGCACCCAACGGCTGGGCGCCGCTGCAGTGGATGGCGGCGCTGGGCCCGCAGCGCTACGGTTGGGCGGCGCTGGCGCGCGACATTGCGTCGCGCTGGGTGGCATCGGTGCACCGCGTTTACCTCGAAACCGGCCGCCTGCTGGAAAAGTACGACGTTGTCGAAGACCGTGCGGGCGGCGGCGGCGAGTACGAGACGCAGGACGGCTTCGGCTGGACCAACGGCACCTTCGCCGCGCTGCAGAACTCGTTGCTGCGCCCGTGAAACCCGGCCGGGCGTCCGGCAGTGGCCGACCGCACAATGGCCTCGTGGAATCCAATGCCGCTCACCAGGCCCGTGTGCTCGGCACGCCTTGGCCGGGCGTGTTCCGCACGCAGATCGCGAGCGCGCGCAGCTACGCGCGCCATTGGCACGCCACCTACGGTTTCGGCCTGGTCGAAGAGGGCGCCCAGCGCTCGGCCAGTGGCCGCGGCCAGGTCGATGCCTCTGCCGGCGACCTGATCACCACCGGCCCGGGCGAAGTGCACGACGGCCGGCCGATCGGCACCATGGGGCGGCGCTGGCAGATGATCTACCTTGAACCCGAAGTGATGGCGCGCCTGGCGAAAGAAGCAGCCCCGAGCGGGTGGGCCGATGTGGCGTTCGAGCGGCCGGTGATCCACGATGGTCGCGTGCGCCAGGCCCTGTGGCGCCTGTTCCGGTGCCTGGATGCCTGGCCGCAGCCCGCACCGCCATCGGGCGCGCAGCTGATGGCCTGCGAAGAGGCGCTGGTCGAAGTCTGTACACAACTGCTCGAACGCCATTCGACGCTGCGGCCGGCACGCGTGCCGGATGCGGCGCTGCGCGCCGTGCGCGAGCGCCTGGCCGACGAGCGGCTCGACCCACCGACCCTGGCCGAGCTGGCGGCGATGACCAGCCTCAGCCGCTACCAGGTGCTGCGGCGCTTCGCCCAGGAATTTGGCATGCCGCCGCATGCCTGGCTGTTGCGCCAGCGCGCCGAGCGCGCCCGCGGCCTGATCACCGCCGGCATCGGCCTGGCCCAGGCCGCGGCCGACAGCGGCTTTGCCGACCAGAGCCACATGCACCGCGTGTTCACGCGCCAGTTCGGCTTCACGCCCGGGGCCTGGCGCCTGGCCAGCAGCCGCTGAATCTGCAATCGCGTTCAAGACGGCCCACCTCGGCGCTGCGCACACTGAGGCACCGAGACCAAACGCCACCGATCGCCATGAACACACCCTACGTGCACGGCTACAGCCCTTGCGAAACCCAGCGCCTCCAGGACCAGGCACAGACGCTGGAGGAACTGCTGCATGCCGGTACCCTGTATCCGGCAAACAGCCAGGTGCTGGAGGCCGGCTGCGGCGTTGGCGCGCAGACCATCGCGCTGGCGCGGCGCAGCCCGCGCGCCCGCTTCGTTTCCATCGACGTGTCTGCGCAGTCGCTGGCCGAAGCGCGCCGGCGCAGCGACGAGGCCGGGCTGGACAACGTCAGCTTCCAGCAGGCGGACATCTTCGCACTGCCCTTCGCACCCTGCTCGTTTGACCACATCTTCGTCTGCTTCGTGCTCGAGCACCTGTCGCGCCCCGAGGCGGCGTTGCGCCGCCTGAAGCCATTGCTCAAACCCGGCGGCACCTTCACCGTCATCGAAGGCGATCACGGTTCCAGCCTCTTCCATCCGGACAGCGACGAGGCACATGCCGCGATCGGGTGCCTGGTCGAACTGCAGCGCCGCTCCGGTGGCAATGCCCTGATCGGCCGCCAGTTGTACCCGCTGTTGCGCGATGCCGGGTTCGATGCGCCGCAGGTCGAGCCGCGCATGGTGTATGTGGACACGAGCCGGCCGCTGTGGGTCGATGGCTTCACGCGCAAGACCTTCATGGCGATGGTGGCGGCGGTGCGCGAACCGGCCATCGCGGCGGGGCTGACCGACGGCGTGCGCTTCGACGCCGGCGTGCACGCGCTCGATCGCACGGCGCATGCCGGTGGCGTGTTCTGCTACACCTTCTTCAAGGCGATGGCGTGGGCAGGCCGTGTCGGGACGGATCCTTCAGTGACGGGAAGCTGATGAACAGCGCAGGCGCGTCCTCGTCGACAGGTTGCGGCCGGCTGCGGTCGATGTGTGAGCCGAATCGCGTTGGCGCAAGCGTCTGCGGCGGCCGCCGGCAGGCTGGCACCGTTCACGTCCCTCCTCTGCCGAAGGCCGCCACGTGCGCGGCATGCTCGGGACTCTTTTGCACGAACACCGCTGCGGGAACGCGAACGCGCGCCACAGGGTCGTAGAAGCGTTCAGTCAGGAGTCGCAGCGCGTCGATGCCGCCGAGCCTGTCGTGCAACGTGGGTGCAGCGGAAGTAAACATCATCGCGCGATGCGAAGCACGCAAGCCGGCGCGTCTTTTGGCGCAGCCTGACAACTCGTGCGACAGGCACTCACCCGATGTGTCGGGCGACCTGGCCGCCTGGGTCGACCATAGACCGCGTGGCCGCCGTCAAGGACGGCACTCATGACCCATGGCCGGCACCGGCCAGCGATGGCGGGGCACCTCGGACGCACCCCCACCTTTGGGGTGCTGCACGGTGCCACCCACACTCTGCAGTACGGGGCAAGTTCCTTCGCACTCTTCCCGTACCGCAGAAAAAAAGCACCGAGCGTTTCCGCAAAGTGCTTGATTTCACTACCGAATGTGGTAGGCGCGATTGGACTCGAACCAACGACCCCCACCATGTCAAGGTGGTGCTCTAACCAGCTGAGCTACGCGCCTGGGAAAGCCTTGCAGTATATAGCAGGCACGGGCCGGGTCAGCGCCGCCTGGCGTGACGTACGCCCGGCACCTGGGCGATCAGCGACAAGACCTGTGGCAGACGGGCGGCGTCGGGCGCTTCCACGGTGAAAGTCATCCAGGTGCTGCTGCGGTCCTTGGTGCCCTGGGTGTGCACGCCGGTGACGTTGATTTTTTCTTTGGCGAAGACGTCGGTGATGTCGCGCAGCAGGCCCGCCCGGTCCCCGGCTTGCACCACCACGTCCATCGGGTACACCGCGTTGTGGTCGTGGCGCGGCACCCCCCACGCAACGTCGATCACGCGGTCGGGCGACATGTGGGCCATGTGGCGAAGGTTGCTGCAGTCCCGACGGTGCACCGCAACGCCCCGGCCACGGGTGACAAAACCGCGGATGGCGTCCGGCGGTGCCGGGCGGCAGCAGCGCGCCAGCGTGGTGAGCAGGGAATCCATGCCGACGACCAGCACCCCGCCACGCGCGGTGCCGCCTTCGCTGCGCGGGCGGTGCAGTTGCACGCGGTCGGGGTCGGGGTCGGGGACCGGTGGGCGCAGCAGGTTTTCGATGGTGCGCAACGAGAACTCGTCCTTGCCCACCACCTCGAACAAGGCGTCAGCATTCCTGAAGCCCAGTTGCCCGGCCAGGTTGTCGCGTTCCAGCGCCGTGCGGCCCTCGCGTTGCAGCAGCTTCTCGACCAATTCCCGGCCTCGCGCAATGGTCTGTGCCTGTGCCTGGGCGTTGAGCCAGGCACGCACCTTGGCGCGCGCGCGCTGGCTCGCGATGTAACCCAGATCGGCATTGATCCAGTCCAGTGACGGTCCGCCTTCCCTGGCGGCCACGACTTCCACCGTCTGGCCGGATTTCAGCGGCGTGTTCAGCGTGACCATGGCTCCGTCCACGCGTGCGCCACGGCAGCGGTGGCCCAGGTCGGTATGCAGGCTGTAGGCGAAGTCCAGCGGCGTGCCGCCTGCTGGCAGTTCGATCACCGCGGCCTGAGGCGTGAAGACATAGATGCGGTCGTCAAAAGCAGCGGCACCGGCACTGGCGCCCTGCTCGGCGAAGTCGCGTTCCCAGGCCAGCAGTTCACGCAGCACGGCCTTGCGCGCCTCGGCCATGCGCTCTTCGAATTCACCCACCGCACTCACGCCGGCATAACCACGCGCGCCGGCTTCCTTGTACATCCAGTGCGCTGCCACGCCATGCTCGGCGTGTTCATGCATCGCTTGGGTACGGATCTGCACTTCCAGCGCACGGCCATCGTCGCCCAACACCACCGTGTGCAGGCTCTGGTAACCGTTGGCCTTGGGCTGCGCGATGTAGTCGTCGAACTCGCCTTGCACCGGTTGCCAGGCCTCGTGCACGCAGGCCAGTACCGCGTAACAGGCCGCCACGTCGTCGACCACCACGCGCAGCGCCTGCGTGTCGAAAACACGGGCGTAGTCCAGCCCCTTGCCCTGCATCTTCTTCCAGATGCTGTACAGGTGTTTGGACCGACCCTGCACATCGGCACGCAGCCCGGCGGCCGTCAGGCGGGCCTGCAACTGGGCGCGCGCCGCCAGCACGCTGGCCTCGCGGGCGCTGCGGGTCTCGTCCACCAGCCTGGCCATGCGCTGGTACTCGGCCGGATGCAGGAAGCGGAAGGCATAGTCCTCGATCTCCCACTTGATCTGCCAGATGCCCAGCCGGTTGGCCAGCGGCGCAAACACCTGCAGGGACTCGTCGGCCGTGTCGGCCGGACAGGCCCGCTTGCTTGCCGCAAACCAGCGCAGCGTCTGCAGGCGCGAGGCCAGCCGCAGCAGGACGACGCGCAGGTCGCGCGAGAAGGCCAGCAGCATCTTGCGCACACGCTCGGTCTGTTCGGCACGTTGCCCGGCGCCCACCTGCGCGGTGCGCGCCGCGCGCTGGATCTGCACCAGTTTGCGTGTCAGCGTGACCAGGCTCGCGTAGCTCTCGCCAAAGGCCTTGCGCACCACCTCTTCGGGGCGCTGCAGGTAGTCGCCTGCATACACCAGGTAGGCCGCCGCGCACAGCGTGGGCGAAGCGCCGATCTGCCGCAGCAGCGCCTCAACGCCGTCGGCATGGCCCAGTGCATCCTCGCCCGTGTGCAGCGACTGGCCCGCCAGCAGCGGCTCGGCAAAGGCACGTGCGCGCTGCACCGGGTCGGTCAGGCTCTCGTCGGCCACGCTAGCCAGGTGCACGATGGCTGCGGCGCCTTGCAGGGCACCGTCGGCCAGGGTCTTCATGGTGCCAGCAGGAACTTCCGGACGGCGGCCCGCTGCTCCGGCTTGACCAGCATCGGGGCGTGGCCCACTCCGTCGAATGTCTCAACGCGCGCCTTCGGCCCACGCTCGGACATGGTCTGGGCGGTGGCTGCGGAGAGCAGGTCGGATTGCGCGCCGCGCAGCAGCAGTGTCGGGCAGCGGATGGCGTCGTACAGCTGCCACAGCGCCAGCGTGCCGGCAGCAGCCATCTCGGGCTTCATGGCCCTCACCGGCAGCGCGATCGAGGGGTCGTAGTGAAGCTGGAAACCGGCCACGCCGTCACGTTCGGTGGCCACCAGCTGCGGCCTTGTCAGAGCCAGCCACTCTTCGCGCGTGTGCGGCCCGAAACCTTGCGAAATGGCCCACAGCGCGTCGGCCGCCTCGTCCAGGCTGGCCCAGAAGCTGGGCACGCCCAGGTAGCCGGCAATGCGCTCGATGGCTGCAGGCTCGATGGCCGGCCCGACGTCGTTGAGCACAAGCCGTCGCACCGGTGTGTTCTTCATCGCGGCCAGGCCCATGCCGATGAGCCCACCCATCGAGGTTCCCAGCCAGTCCACCTGCTCCACGCCAAGCCGCGCCACCATCGTGACCATGTCGGCCACGTAGGTCGGGACGGCATAGGCCATCGGATCGGCCAGCCAGTCTGACCGACCGCGGCCGACAACATCCGGGCACACCACGCGGCAGTCGCCGGCCAGATCGCGGGCCAGCGCATCGAAGTCGCGCCCCTGGCGCGACAGGCCGTGCACGCAGACCAGCACCCGCGGGTTGGCGGGGTCGCCCCACTCCCAGTAGGCCATGCGGTGCAGGCCGCGGTTGTCCAGGCATTGGACCCGGCCCAGGCGCGGTTCGGTCATGGATAGTCCGGTTCGGCGATGCTCAAGCCTCACATCGTAGCGGTGCCGGGGCAGGGAAAGACATGTAACAGATGGTCTGGCCCCCCCGAAAACCCCGGATGGACCCCGCCACAATGCGTCTGTTACAAATACGGAGTTGCCCATGAACACGACAGCCAACCCCCGCGCAGACCGCATCGTCGTCGTCGACGACGACGCCCGCATACGCGACCTGCTGCGCCGCTACCTGTCGCAAGAAGGCTTCGACGTCCTGTTGGCCGAGGATGCCAAGGCATTGAACCGCGTCCTGACGCGCGAAACCGTCGATCTGATCGTGCTGGACCTGATGCTGCCTGGGGAAGACGGACTGTCCATCTGCCGCCGCCTGCGCGCCGGCAACGACACCACGCCGATCATCATGCTGACGGCCAAGGTCGAGGACGTGGACCGCATTGTCGGCCTGGAGGTCGGTGCTGACGACTACCTGCCCAAACCCTTCAACCCGCGCGAACTTCTGGCCCGCATCCACGCAGTGCTGCGCCGACGTCCTGCCCCCGAGGCGCCGGGCGCACCGTCCAAGGAGACCCAGGTCGTCAATTTCGGGCCCTTCGAATTCGACCTGTCGCTGCGCCGGCTGTCCAAGAGTGGTGAGCAGATCGCGCTGACCACGGGTGAGTTCTCGATGCTCAAGGCTCTGGTGCGTCATCCGCGCCAGCCCCTGTCGCGCGACAAGCTGGCCCAGCTGGCACGCGGACGCGAGTTCGAACCCTTCGACCGCAGCCTGGACGTGCAGATCTCCCGCCTGCGCAAGATGCTCGAACCCGACCCGGCCCAGCCCCGCTACATCCAGACTGTCTGGGGCGTGGGCTACGTTTTTGTGCCGGATGGCACCAACTGAAACGCATGGCGCGCAACGCGAGCCCTTCTGATTGAAATCCGCTAAGGCGCGCCGGCCGGTCGGCTTCAGCCTGTTCTGGCGCACGTTCTTCCTGTTGGCGGTCCTGCTGGCCGGCGGTGTGTTCGCCTGGGTGCAGACCCTGCGCGCGCTGGAGTTCGAACCACGCGCCGTGCAGGCGGCTCAGCAGACGGCCGGGCTGGTGAACCTGTCGCGCGCTGCGCTGCGCCAGGCTGACGGCATCAACCGGGTGGCCCTGGTCAAGAGCCTGGGCTCACAAGAGGCCATCCGCGTCACACCGCGCGAGCCGGGGGACCGCTGGGAACCCTTCGAGGTGGACCGCTTCACGCGCCGCGTGGGCCAGGAGTTGCGCGCCACGCTGGGCCCGGACGCCGTGGCCGCGCGCAGCGTGAACGGTCGCGCCGGCATGTGGGTGGGCTTCACGATCGACCGCGACGCGTATTGGTTGCAGGCGGAAGCCAGCCAGGGCACGGCGCTGAACAAGAGCACCTGGGCCATCTGGCTGGGCATTGCGCTGCTGGCCACGCTGCTGGGATCGGTGGCCATCGCCAGCCTGATCAACCGACCCCTGCGCCAGCTGTCGTTTGCCGCCAGCCGCATCCGCGAAGGCGATCTGGACTCGCGCCTGGACGAGAACACGCTGACCAGCGAGATCCGCGAGGTCAACCGCGGCTTCAACCGGATGGCCCGCGAGCTGGCGCGGGTCGAGGAAGACCGCGCCGTGATGCTGGCCGGCATCAGCCACGACCTGCGCACCCCGCTGGCCCGCTTGCGCCTGGAAACCGAGATGAGCGTCGAAGAGGAGGAGGCCAAGCGCAACATGGCGATGGACATCGACCAGCTCGACGCCATCATCGACAAGTTCATGGACTACGCCCGCCCGGGCGAGAGCACCCTGCAGCGTGTGCATGTGGCGCAGCTGATCGACCGCGAGGCGGCACTGTTCCGCGACCCGACGCAGATCCGCATCACCTCACGCGTGGCCATCGACCTGGAAGTCATGGCCGACGAAACGGAACTGGCCCGTGTTTTCCTGAACCTGTTCGAAAACGCCCGCCGCTACGGCCGCGGCACCTACACCGGCGTGGCCGACGTGATCGTGAGCTACGTGAAGACCGGGCCCTGGGCCATCATCAGCGTGCGTGATCATGGGCCCGGCGTGGCGGCTGACAAACTGGCTCAGCTGGCCACGCCCTTCTTCCGTGGCGATGCGGCACGCACCGCGGCCACCGGCGCCGGCCTGGGCCTGGCGATCGTCGAGAAGGCCATGCAACGCATGGGAGGCAGCCTGGAGATGACCAACGCGCCCGACGGCGGACTGATCGCCCACCTGCGGCTGCAACGCGCGGCCTGAAACGCACGGGCCGGCAGGCGTCAAGCGCAACGGACCAGGAGGCACACGGCGCGCGCCTCGATGGCGCGTCCCTCGCCTACCGGGCCCATCCGTTCAGCGGTCTTGGCCTTGATGTTGACGGCCGAGGCGTCCACATTGAGCGCTGCGGCAATGCGTTCGCGCATGGCCGGGATGTGCGGTGCCAGCTTGGGGGCCTGGGCGACGATGGTGCTGTCGATATTGATCAGACGGTAGCCGACTTCGCCTACCCGATACAGCGCCTGCTCGAGCAAGTGCATCGAATCGGCACCCAAGAAGGCCGGATCGCTGTCCGGAAAGTGCTGCCCGATATCGCCCAGCCCGGCCGCACCCAGCACGGCGTCGGTGATGGCGTGCAGCAATGCGTCGGCATCCGAGTGTCCGAGCAGCCCGTGGCTGTGCGGCACCACCACACCACCCAGGACCAGGGACCGGCCAATGACCAGCGCGTGCGTGTCCCAGCCTTCACCAATGCGCAGATCCAGCAGGGTCATCGGGACTCCAGGAGCCTGGCGGCCAGCTCAAAGTCGGCCGGCCAGGTGAGTTTGAGGTTTTCGACATCGCCCGGCACAAGCAGCGGCGCCAGGCCCAGGCCCTCCAGGGCACTGGCTTCATCGGTGACCTGGTCGCCGGCTTCGCGCAGCGCACGCTGCAGCAGGCCCAGGCGGAACATCTGCGGAGTCTGTGCCAACCACTTGTCGCCGCGTGGCACGGTGGCCAGGGCCCTATCGGCAGCAGCCTGCTTGAGCGTGTCGGCCAGCGGCAAGGCCAGCAGCCCACCGACCGCGTCGTCCCGGCAGGCCTCGATCAGGCGCTCGACCCAGGCCGGGCGCAAGAGGCAGCGTGCCGCGTCGTGCACCAGCACCCAGTCGTCGGCGTGGGCGCCACGCACCTGCAGCACATGCAAACCTTCTGCCACACTGGCCGCCCGGGTGGCACCGCCACAGCGCGCGATCCAGGCCCACGGACCATCGAACCAGGGCAGCAAGGACTCGAAGAGCTGGTCCTCGGGAGCGAGCACAACCAGCGTGGCCACGATCCCTTGCACATCAGCCAAGGCGTGCAGGGTGTGCGCCACCATAGGCTGCCCCGCCAACAGCGCGTACTGCTTGGGCCCAGCCTGGCCGGACCGCTGGCCCACCCCCGCGCAGGGAACCAGGGCGAAGCAGCGCGGCGGGCGGGACATGCCGCGATTCTAGAATCCGCCCCACGATGCCCCGCTGTACCCCAGCCGGGGCTGTTTGTCTTTTCCAGGCCCCAATGCAATTGCCAACCACAGCGCCGGGCAGGCGCTTCACCCTGCCCCGCCCCACCGGGTCCGCCGATGCACTGTTGATCGCGCGCCTGGGGCGGCAGCGCGCCGCAGATCGGCGCATGCTGATCGTTTTCAGCGCCGAACCCGCAGACACCCAGCGGCTGGCCGACGAACTGCCCTTCTTCGATCCGGACCTGCGCGTCGCGGTCTTCCCCGACTGGGAGACCCTGCCCTACGACACCTTCAGTCCGCACCAGGATCTGATCAGTGAACGCCTGGCCACCTTGTGGCGCATCCACAGCGGCGACGTGGACGTGGTGCTGCTGCCGGCCACGACAGCACTGACCCGGCTGGCTCCGCCATCGTTCCTGGCCGGCACGACCTTTCACTTCAAGCACAAGGCGCGGCTGGACGAAGCGCGCCTGAAGTCGCAGCTCACGCTGGCCGGTTACCAGCACGTGAGCCAGGTGGTCTCGCCCGGCGAGTACGCGGTGCGGGGTGGGCTGATCGATCTTTTCCCGATGGGCAGCCCGGTGCCCTATCGGGTGGACCTGTTCGGCGACGAGGTCGACTCGATCCGCACCTTCGACCCCGACAGCCAGCGCAGCCTTTATCCGGTGCCCGAGGTGCGACTGCTGCCCGGCCGCGAGTTCCCGATGACCGAGGCCGCCCGCACGGCCTTTCGTGCCCGCTGGCGCGAAAAGCTCGAAGGCGACCCGACCCGTTCGCGCATCTACAAGGACATCGCCGGTGGCATCGCCGGCGGTGGCATCGAGTACTACCTGCCGCTGTTTTTCGAGCAGGCCGCAACGATCTTCGACTACCTGGGGGATGGCGCCGGCCTGCTGCTGCACGGCAAGGTCGATGAGGCGCTGGAACATTTCTGGGTCGATACGCGCGAGCGCCACCGCTTCCTGCAGCACGATCCCGAGCGGCCCATCCTGCCACCGGCGGCGATCTACATGCCGGCCGAAGAGTTCTTTGCCCGCACCCAGCCGCATGCGACCCTGTCGATGCGTGGCTCAGAGCCCACCGAATGGGCGCGCCCGCTGCCTGGCCTGAGCATCGACCGTGGCGCCACCGAACCTCTGGGCACCTTGCAGCGGCACCTTGCCGCCACGCCCCACCGCCTGCTGCTGGTGGCCGAGAGCGAAGGCCGGCGCGAAAGCCTGATCGAGCTGCTGCGCGACCACCAGATCAGTGTCCCCAGTGTCGACACGCTGGCGGAATTCCTGGCTGGGCCGGAGAAGGTGGCCATCACCGCCGCCCCGCTGGCCGAAGGCTTCTTCTGGCACGAGCCCGCCGCCGGCATCGCCGTGCAGTTCGTCACCGAGACGGAACTCTTCGCCACCACGCCGCAGGCCCGGCGGCGGCGCAAGCAGGAACAGGTCAGCAGCGTCGACGCGCTGATCAAGGACCTGTCCGAGCTCAAGGTCGGCGACCCGGTGGTACACATCAACCATGGCATCGGCCGCTACCAGGGCTTGTTGAACATCGACCTCGGTGAAGGCGCGTCGGAATTCCTGCACCTGGAGTACGCCGACAAGGCCACGCTGTACGTGCCGGTGGCGCAACTGCACCTGATCAGCCGCTACACCGGCGTGAGCGCCGAAGAAGCGCCGCTGCACAGGCTGGGCTCGCCGCAATGGGACAAGGCGCGGCGCAAGGCCGCAGAACAAGTGCGCGACACCGCGGCCGAGCTGCTGAACCTGTACGCCCGCCGCGCCGCACGCGAAGGCTTTGCGCACCGCTTCAGCCCGCACGACTACGAAGCCTTCGCCGCCAGCTTCGGCTTCGAGGAGACGCCTGACCAGCGCGCCGCCATCCACGCGGTGATCCAGGACCTGGTCAGCCCCAAGCCGATGGACCGC
>WBZP01004557.1_pt1 | contig 14415 bp, 10 predicted proteins | sample 5204301 | NCBI WGS metagenome assembly WBZP01 (sample SAMN12412401, study PRJNA552823) | activated sludge metagenome | isolation source: activated sludge from nitrification reactor of wastewater treatment plant... | place: USA: Pennsylvania | collected 2017 | reverse complement strand
AGCAACTTGTTGGGTGAGCACAAAACCGATTACGCCAGCAATGGTAGTGGGTATCTGGATTCTGTTGCCTTTTGGGCGCACACCAACGACATGCGTCCCTGCAGTGGGACCGGCGACGGGACGATTGCGGTCATTGGTGTGACGGGGCACTGCTTGCCTGGTACGCAGAACGTCACGGTCTATACCTTTTTTGCGTTCGGGAACATCAATGGACGTGGAATCTTAGCGCAGACGGCTCGCTTAGGCGCATTTGATGATGCGAACGCAAACGGCATTCCGGATACTGGAGAATGGGACAAGGAAAACAACTATACCGGTGCAACCGGCGCTGATGGTATCCCCGATGCCTATTTCGAGTCGTCCGACGTCGACGACATTCAGGATAAAATGTTGGCCACCCTCTCCAGTATTATCAGGAAGAGTTCGTCAGGTGCGGCAGTCTCCGTTTTGGCTACCTCCAGTACCGGAGAAGGGGCGCTCTATCAAGCCTATTTTTACCCAAGCACACTTGAGGTAGCAACGAATAAGGATGTGACATGGACTGGGTACACCCAGAGTCTCTGGGTGGATACGTTCGGAAATATGCGTGAGGATACGAACGGAGATGGGAAACAGGACTACAAGGTCGATCTCATCATAAAGACGCGCCTCGATCCCGCAACCAACATTGTGTATGTCGATAAATACACAGACACTGATGGGAATGGGATCGCGGACGATACGAATTCGGATGGCGTCATCACCCAAACAGACTGTTACGAGTGTGGCAAGTTGCTGAGCGATATGAAGCCTATTTGGGAGGCTGGGAAACAGTTGGCGTTGAAGGATGCGGGTACGAGAACAATTCTGACGTGGGTCGATTTAGACAACGACAAGGTCGTTGATGCTGCGGAGCAGGTCGACTTTACCACGGCCAACTCCGCGACGCTGAGTCCCTATCTTCGGGCCGGAGCCGCTCCCTATACGGCCGATGCCATCATCAATTTTGTCCGAGGATGCGAGCCGGCGACTTGTACTGAGCAGACAAGCTTGAGAGATCGGCGCCTCACGGTCGGCACCAGCACGCTCAAGACATGGAAACTCGGGGATGTCATTAATGCTCCTCCCACGATCGTAGCCGCCCCAAGGGATCGCTATGACATTATTGAGGGGGATCCGAGCTACACGAATTTTTTCATCCAATATCGAACGCGCCGGCAGGTAGTTTATGTGGGCGCTAATGACGGGATGCTCCACGCTTTCAATGCGGGGTTTTACCATCCAGGTGATGACCCGAGCACCACGACTGTAACCGAACACGGTTGGTTTACCCGCACGCCGACCAACAACGGTAGTGGCCCGTTGTTGGGGGAAGAGCTCTGGGGGTTCATCCCCTATGAGCTCTTGCCTCATCTGCAGTGGTTAACGCGGTCGGACTATCAGCATGTGTACTACGTCGATATGCCACCCGTGGTCAAGGATGTCAGGATCTTCGCCAATGATGCGGACCATCCAAATGGGTGGGGCACTGTGTTGATCGGTGGGTTCCGATTAGGAGGGAGCTGCGGGGCCTGTACGCCAGGAGGAGGCGGAGCGCCCATGGGCGTAACCGTCAGCGGGACCGACCGGTATTTCTATAGTGCCTATTTCGTCTTGGACATTACCAATCCGGAAGTCCAACCAAAGCTTCTGTGGTCGTTCTCGGATAGCAGTCTCGGATTGACGTCAAGCGTGCCAACAGTCGTGCGAGTCAGTCCATTGACTGACTTTCACGCCGACAATACTAATGCCAAGTGGTATCTGCTTGCCGGGTCTGGACCGACCGGATACGATGGCCGTGCCACGCAAAGCGCCCAAGTGTTTGCGATCGACATGAAGACCGGGCCAGGGAGTGCCAACAGTCTGGTCGGCGGTTTTCCCGTCGGGACGTGGAATTCATTCATCGGCGATATGACCGCATTCGATCGAAATCTCGATTACCGTACAGATGTCGTGTATTTCGGGCGTACCATCAACGATGGGAGCCTCCCGTGGAGGGGCAAGGTCTATCGATTGACGATGGGGGCAACTCTCCCCTTCGGTGGAGCGACAGCGCCGGCATCCTGGGGAATCTCACAGGGAGGTAACAGAGTGCCGACAGAGATGCTCGACACGATCGGGGTTTCATCACCGGTTGAGATGGGCCCTGTCATGGCGGCACCGAGTATTACGGTCGACGATGCAGCGCGTGCCTGGGTCTTTGTCGGAAGTGGACGGTACTTCGGAGCTGGAGACAAGACCGATAAGTCGACACAGTATTTCGTCGGGATAAAAGATTCAGTCATCAATGGGAATTGTGCGCAGACGAGTGACACCGCATGTCAAGAGGACGATCTGGTCGACGTGACGACCGCGACGATCTGTGTCGTGGGATCTGGAAACTGCGGGCAAACGGCAGGGACAAACCAAGTGACCGGGGTGACTGGTGCGACTACAATGGAACAGCTCATTACCCTGGTCGGGACGAAAGAGGGATGGGTCACAAAACTTCTGCCAGCGACGGGGCCTGGAGTGGGTGAACGGGTATTGAGCGCTGCCACAGTCTTTGGAGGCATCGTGTTTTTCCCAACCTTCACACCGACGGACGATATCTGTGCTTCAACGGGAAGCAGTAGTTTATATGCGCTCTTCTATAAGACGGGTGGCCCCCATACGTCCCCGATTGTCGGTTCAACAGCCGGAACGGGAGGGATCGTCAATGTGAATCGGTCTACATCCCTCGGGAACGGGTTAGCGTTTGGAGCGGTTCCACACGTCGGTTCAGGTGCTGATGGAACCAGTCCATACAAACTGTTCATCAATACCAGCACCGGTGCGTTGGATGGAAGGGATGTGAACTTGGCGATCGATCCAAGAGCGCATTTCGCTTCATGGATCAACATGTAACCGAGCAAAATGGATTGCGTGAGGGAGGGAGGGGGAAACCCCTCCCTCCCTCGTTGGATACCTCTCTCATGGTACTTGTCCTCCTGGTCACCTTGACCGCCTTCGCTGGTTGTTCACGGCCTGATGACGGAAACTCTACGCCTGTCAGTCAGCGAGCTTCTAATCAGCCGTCTTTATCCGGAATCAACCGCGTCGGGATCGTTCCAAACCCAATGGTTCGAAGCACACCACTGACCGCTTTGATCGAGAAAGATGGGGCCCAAGGAGAGGCGTCCTCTTATCGGTATCAATGGTTCGTGAACAAGATCGCTGTGCAAGGTGCGACCACGTCCTCATTCGACACGTCCACCCTTCATCGGGGTGATAGGATCCACGTGGTCGTGACGGGTTCCAATGTTAAGGGCGACGGTGGGTCTCTCCAAGCGTCACCTGTGACGGTTCCGAATGCTCCACCCGTCATTCGGAGTGTCGCGCTCGAACAGGAGGTCACTTCGGCAGGCAGCCGCCTCCTCGCGAGAGTGGAAGCGTCCGATGCTGATCAGGATGACATCCAGTTCCAGTTTCGCTGGTTGCGCAATGACAAAGTTGTATCGGAGGGATCAGAAAATACAGTCGTCCTATCGGAGCTTGCGCAGAGCGACATTCTGACAGTGGAAGCGACACCCTATGACTCTGACGGCGCCGGGAAACCTCTCCGTGCAGCCCCGCTGGTCGTCGGCAATAACCCGCCAAGAATTCTTTCCATCCCGATGACGATGTCTAGTGCGGAAATATATGAATATGCCGTTCGCGCGGAAGATCCCGACGGGGACCCGGTGTCGTTTGAATTGGAGGGGGCACCGAGTGGGATGACGATCGATCGCGCCACCGGACAAGTTGTCTGGAGGCCTGGCGTCGGCATCAGCGGAACACATCATGTCAAGATCATCGCAGCCGATGGGAAGGGGGCAAGGGTATGGCAAGAGTTTGATGTGTCCGTGCCGACGACGCCACAATCTCCGTAAGCGTTGCCTGTTATTTACAGAGACACAATATCCCTCTATGTGCACGTCACTCATTCACTTGTCCGTGCAAGGTGTATTTTGATAGAGTGAGCACGAGAGGATATGAAGACTGGGCGTGCGTAAACTCAAACTACGAGAAGGCACCAATACTGCCGTCCTGTTCGGTTATCACGACCGTCATCTCAAGCTGATCGAAGACGAATTGGGTGTGCGGCTCTCTGCGCGCGGCGAAGAGCTGACACTCGATGGCCTGCCTGAGGCTGTCCGCCAAGCCGAACGCATCCTCCTCGAACTTGCTTCCCTGACAAACGAAGGCATTACCCTCCAAGCCGAAGATGTCACCCATGCCCTTACTGCGTTGCGCGGGACACCTGAGGTGTCCCTGCGAGCGCTGCTCGATAAGTCGGCGATGATCGTCACCAAAAAACGGTTCGTCGGTCCAAAGTCTCCGACTCAAAAAGCCTATATTGAAGCAATCGAGCAGCACGATATCGTGATCGCGATTGGACCGGCCGGGACCGGGAAGACCTATCTCGCCATGGCTATGGCCGTAAGCGCGCTCCTGAATAAGGAAGTGAGTCGGATCATCCTCGCCCGGCCTGCGGTTGAGGCAGGAGAAAAACTCGGTTTTCTGCCCGGTGATATCTATGAAAAGGTGAACCCCTATCTGCGGCCGTTGTACGACGCTCTCTTTGACATGATGGAGATGGAGCGGGCGAACCGATTGATTGAGCGAGGCGATATTGAAATAGCGCCACTAGCCTTCATGCGGGGGCGAACGTTGAACGACTCATTCGTAATTTTGGATGAGGCACAGAACGCAACCGCTGAACAAATGAAGATGTTTCTAACGCGACTCGGATTTCATTCGAAAGTTGTCGTCACCGGCGATATTACGCAGGTGGATCTGCCGAATGACCGAGTGTCCGGACTTATTCAAGTCAAAGACATCCTTCGTGACATCGAAGGAATAGCCTTTGTCTACTTTGACGAGAAGGATGTCGTGCGGCATCGGCTGGTACAGGAGATTATTAAGGCATACGACCGTCACCAGACCGCTGATCTGCGAGAGTCACGAGAACAGCGTTCATCCTCCCAACGCCACAATCCTCGCTCACGTACTTCCCCTCACACTGGACCATCGGCCTCAGATGACGCAGAAAGCTCAGGTTGATGGCTATTTATCTTCGTGTGAGCCTGACACGGCACATCGTACGGCAGGTGCGGTTGGTCGAGTTGGCTCAACGGGTACTGTCGGCTTCCGGCGAAGGGCAATCTGAACTAAGTCTAGAACTCATAGGGGATCGTCGTATGCAACGGCTCAATTACGAATATCGCAAGCGGAATCGTACGACCGATGTCCTGGCATTTCCTACACGTGAGGCCGTTGTGCCTAAGGGGCTATCATGTCCGACAGGCCTACTCGGCGATGTCGTGATCTCGCTGCCAACGGCCATTCGTCAAGCCATGTCGGCGGGCCGATCGATCGATCAGGAGCTGGCGATACTCTTAGTGCACGGGGTGCTTCATCTGTGCGGCTATGACCATGAACGAAGCGTGCGCGAAGCAGAGCGGATGTCGCGTCGGGAACAGGCCGTTCTGCGTCGCATTGCTCCGATCCCTCACATTGTGACCTTCCGTACGCGACGACGGATAAAGGACGACTGACCATGGGTTGGTTTCAGCGACTCAGTGACGGGCTTGGCAAGACGCGGCATGCGGTCCAGCAATCATTGGATCGTTTCCTTGGGCGCACTCCTGACCAAGAATTACTGGAAGACCTGGAAGCCTCACTGTTGGCGGCTGATCTCGGAGCTCGAGTCGTCGACCGCTTGATGCAAAAGATCAATGAGGAAACGCGTGGAGCTGAGGCCAAAACGACGGAGGGGCTTCAGGGGGTCTTGAGCCGAGCACTCTACGGAATTTTGAAACCGGTTGCGGACGTTACGCTCGATCGTCTCATTGCCGAGGGCTCCACCCCGTTTGTTTTCTTAGTCGTCGGCGTGAATGGAGTTGGTAAAACCACCACCATCGCCAAAATGGCACAGCGGATGGTGCAGTCGGGGCGGAGGCCGCTATTGGTTGCGGGTGACACCTTTCGGGCGGCTGCGATCGAACAACTGCAAGTGTGGGGAGATCGTATCGGCGTGGAAGTCGTGCGTCAGCGACATGGTGCTGATCCTGCAGCCGTGGCTTTTGATGGAGTTGTCGCGGCAAAGGCGCGCAAGGTCGATGTGGTGCTGATCGATACTGCCGGACGACTGCATACGAAATCCAACTTGATGGATGAGTTGCGGAAAGTGAGACGAGTGATCGGTCAGGAGTTGCCTGGTGCGCCACATGAAGTGCTGCTGGTGTTGGATGCTACGCTTGGGCAGAACGCATTGGCACAGGCCCGTCAGTTTCACGAGGCGGTGGGGGTCAGTGGCCTAGTGCTCACGAAGCTCGACGGAACAGCCCGTGGTGGGATCGTCGTAGCCATTGCCGAAGAGCTGAAGATTCCCATTCGCTTAATCGGTGTGGGTGAGGGCGTCGAGGATCTGCAGGACTTCAATGCCGAGGCCTTTGTGGCGGCATTGTTCGGGCAGACAGAGAACCGCTCGTAAACCACGCATTATCTTCTCTCATTTCCACCTCTCATGCTACGCTTGTTTCTAGCAATCATCCTTTCCTGAGGACGAGGGTAAACAATGACCAAGCTGCTAATCGTCGACGACGATCGCATGAACTGTGATCTGTTACAAGATTTGTTTAGCCGACAGGGATATAACGTCATCCTTGCGACGAGCGGGAGGGAGGGACTCGATCTGTTCCGAACGTCCAACCCAAAAGTCACGCTTCTGGATCTTCGTATGCCGGAGATGGATGGATTGACCATGTTGAAGGAGATCCGCGCAATCGATCCTCATGCGGCTGTGATCATCTTAGGCGGTGGCGCAACCGACGTCCATGAAAACCAAGCACGCGCTCTGCGGGCCACCGATTTTATACGGAAAGGCTTGTCGCTGGACATTCTTGTTGAGGCGGTCAATCGAGTCTCGAAGCTTCCGGGGCCTCCGATGGCCACACAGCCCCCATGTCGAGACGGAGAGGTCGGGCAGCAGAGCGGGGAGTCGGTTCTGGTGGTAGATGATGAACCGCTTGTCTGTGATCTGTTCGTTCGCTTTTTAAGCCTCCGTGGATATCGTGCATACGGTGTGAGAAACGGACAGGACGCACTCAGGATGGTCGATGAGGTGCATCCGGATGTGCTGTTGCTCGACATGGTCATGCCGGAAATGGGGGGGATCGATGTGCTTCGAGCCCTGCGAGACCGGGAATACCCGGGGGGCATTATCATCATGACTGGAAGTCATAACGAGGAGTTGTTGGGAGAGGCGTGGAGTCTAGGTCCTCATGAGATTCTGGTTAAACCGGTTGACCTCGATCGTCTTTTGATGGCGATCCAGCTTGTACTCGTCTGCCGCGAGTGTTAAAACGCTTCCTGATGTACATCAGGACACAAGCGTTCCCCCTCTACCTCATCATGCTATTCTTGGCCGGTGCTGTTGAAGCATGGGATGCGGTCTCATCAGCCGGTCAAGAGAGTCCACTCCTTCATCATCATCTCTCCGTCGAGTTGACCCCAGGCACACATGAAATCACAGCAACCGATCAGATCGAATTGGAGATTGAGCCGAACCATCCATCGCTTACGTTTACCCTGGCACCGACGTTGAGGATCGATTCAATCAGGATGGGAACATCATCGGCGGTGGGTAGCGAAGGGGCGGCAGGGATAGCCGTACCATTTACCAGGATGAGTTCCAGAGAGGCGTCCGGTCACCAGGTCGTCGTGACCCTACCACGAGATTATAGCCGGAAGATGACACTGACCTGGGTATACCGAGGTGCCATCAACGATCCACCAAAGGAACCACGTCATTTGCGATTCGTTACGCCGAGTGAAACGGCGGGACATATCGGAGAGGAAGGGGTGTACTTGAGCGGGGAAAGCCAATGGTACCCCGATCTCCCCGGCTCATTTGGGACCTATCACATGGTCGCTCACGTTCCACAGGGATGGACAGCCGTTGCGTCTGGACGGAAGGAAGACGAGGTGACGACTGCGGGAAAGGTTTCTTCGAAGTGGGTGGTGCCGGACCGATCGGAAGCCTTCACCCTGGTGGCCAATCACTTTGTGACGAAGTCACGAGTCTGGCACAGTAGTACCGGGCAGCGGATCGACCTCCGGACATATTTCTTTCCAGACAATGCTGCGCTAGCTGATGAGTATCTGGACGCAACCGGGCAGTATCTTGATGCCTACACCAAAATCTTGGGAGACTATCCCTTTGACGCATTTGCCGTGGTGGAAAATTTTTTCGCCAGCGGTCTTGGAATGCCTACCTTCACCCTCCTTGGCAGCGGCAGCATCAAGCGGCACTATGTACAGCCCTATGCCTTAGGCCACGAAATCGTTCATTCCTGGATTGGAAACTCCTTGTTTAATAAGGATGATTCTGGGAATTGGGTCGAAGGGTTGACTACGTATCTGGCGAATTATTACTGGCATGAATTGGTGCATGACGATCGGCAAGCATTGGAGCAGCGTCGCTTAATGCTGCAGAGCTACAATCTTTACGTCAAGCCAGAAGACGACTATGCGGTCTCGCAATTTGTAAGAAAACATGACGAGAAGGATAATGCCATCGGGTACCAAAAGTCCGCGTTTGTGTTTCATCTGCTCCGTCAAGAGATAGGGGAAGAGTCCTTCTGGCGAGGCCTCAAGACATTCGTCAGTGAATATCGCAATCAGCCGGCGGATTGGGTAGCCATCGAAAGGGTATTTTCTCGAGAGAGTGGGCGACCTCTACGATGGTTTTTCGGGCAATGGATCGAGCAGTCCGGCGCGCCGGTTATCTCATTGGGGGATGTCCGTGCTCGTCGAGTGAACGGAGATACGAGTAAAGAAGCATGGCAGTTGACGGTCCAGATTCAGCAGAGTGAGGGGCCCTTTCGGGTAACGGTCCCCATCCGCATCATTATGAAGGAATCGACCGAGAGCAGGTCGATCAGACTTAGTCTCTCACAAGCGAGTGTTGCGGAGTTTGTTCTTCCTGATCAGCCTTTGCGGGTGGAGATCGACCCTGACCTGATGACATTTCGCCGCTTAGCAAGACATCAGTTGCCGCCGATGTTAAACGGCTATGTCACGGATTCACACAAGACCGTCCTTCGGGCCTTCTCAGATCCTGCCTCCCCGTTGCAACAGATCGTCTCGCGCCTTGCTGATCACGAACTGCCGGAATCCAAACGTGCGACGGTCATCGTGTCGGAGGAGTCCACGCTTTCTCAAGAAGGATCGGTTCTGGTCCTGAGTAGCGCAGGTCATCCCCAGGCTGTGTCCAAGCTCGTGCGAGAGTCGTGTGGAGGGGACGTTGATCTCCGAGAGAATGGTTTCCAGATTGATGGCCAATTGTATGAAGGACCAAAGATGGCCGTTCTCTTCTCCTGTCCTCGCGCACAGGTACCAGGCAGTGTCATCACGGTTCTGTATGGTGTCACTCCAGGCGCAGTCGAGAAACTCTCACGTTTTCTGTTCTACTATGGGTGGCATAGTTACGTGCTATTCCAGGATGGGACCGTCATGAAACGCGGTTTATGGCATGGAACACCGGATATGAAGGAGGTACGGGTTGATGCGACGTCGTAGTATCGAACGATGGTGTGTCTGGGGCATCTGTGCCGTGATGGGGTCCTCGTCATTCGCACTGGCAGGGGATCAGTCTACGGGCTCGAGTCCCCAGATTCGTTCCAGCGAGCGGCATCTGGCCAACATTCGGCAGTTGACGGTCGGACGGCAAAATGCCGAAGCCTATTTCTCCTTCGACGGGACGAAGCTCATCTTTCAATCGACTAACGATTGGTTGAAGGATTCGCAAGCCACCACGCGTAAACCGAGTGAAAGTGGCCTCGGGTGTTATCAGATGTACGTGTTGGACTTGGAGAGTGACACGGTTCGTCTCGTTAGCACTGGGAAAGGAGCGACGACCTGCGGCTATTTCTTCCCAGGCGATCGGCGAGTGCTCTATTCCTCAACGCATGCCGCTGGAAGTGAATGCCCACCCAAGCCGAAACGAGACGGCGCCTATCGCTGGGCACTCGACGACTACGATATCTACTCCGTCCGACTTGATGGGCAGCAGATGCAGCGATTGACCTCTTCATCGGGATATGACGCGGAGGCGACCATCTCACCCGATGGGAAAACCATCGTGTGGACGTCAGTCAAGGATGGGGATCTTGATCTCTATACGATGAATCTAGACGGGACCAACGCGAAACGGCTGACCAATGATGTGGGATACGATGGTGGCGCATTCTTTTCTCCGGACAGCAGAAGAATTGTCTATCGCGCGGCCCATCCAAGTGATCCAGCCGAGGTAGCGAAATACCAAGATCTGTTAGCCCAGCGGCTGGTTGAACCGGGGCAACTGGAAATATTTGTGATCAATGCCGATGGATCACACAAGCAGCAGGTCACATCGAACGGTGCGTCGAATTTTTCCCCCTACTTCCATCCGGATGGGAAGCGCATCATCTTTTCCTCCAACCTTGAAACGAGAGGAGAAGGCGGTCGTCCCAGTTTTCATCTCTATCTTGTCCGTGATGATGGAACTGGAGCCGAGCGTCTCACCACCGAAGGGCACTTCAATAGCTTCCCGATGTTTTCTCCGGATGGTAAACGACTCGTTTGGGTTTCCGATCGGAATGCGACGACACCAGGTGAGTTCAACGTATTTTTAGCTGATTGGGTTCCATAAGCCGCGGTGATCCGTAATAAGCGAGTGGTAGGGGGGCTCAGCATTTCCGGCCCGTCAGTTCAAATTGCAGCTCGATGAGTGTTCCGTCGCAACCATCCAGTTCTACGGCTGCAGTGCTCACCCACGTTGGTTGTTCCTGCATGGCAGTGGGCATCAGCCTGTTCGGCTTGGCCCACTTCGATCTGCCGATCACCAAGTACGTCCGTTCAGTGACGAGTCATCTCCCCGGGGATCAGCTGACCATTCCCTGGATGGCGTTCACCAGCAACATGGGAGACTGGATCGGCCAAGGGTGGCGTCTGGCCTTCGTCAGCATCGTGCTGCTCGCCATCGCATGGGTCCTCAAAAAGCCAAATATCACCATCGTGGCGCTTCAGACGTTGATCGCCCATGGAACTGCGGCTTTGTTGGCCAATGGATTGAAGCATCTCATCGGCAGACCTCGCCCGAAGTTTGTGCACTCGGGCGACTGGCAGATGAGCCTCTCCTTGGCCTCTGGACTCGACTCCTTTCCCTCCGGTCATAGTACGGCGAGTTTCGCCGTCGCAACGGTCCTGGCGAAACGTTTTCCCAGCGTAAGCCCACTATGCCTGGGGATCGCCTTGTTTGTCGGGATCAGCCGTGTGCTACGGGGATCACATTTTCCAACTGATGTGATGGGAGGGGCTATCATTGGGATCCTCTGCGGGTTTGTCGCGGCGGCCCCGTTGAAGCAATGGCGCACCTCATTGCTGGAGGGATTCCACTATGCCGCAATCGCCGCCGTAGGTGTGTTCGGTGTGCTGTGGACCTTGTCTCACCGGATGGAAGAGGGAATGGCCGGCCTCGCATATGTGACGCTGGGACTCATCTTCGTTGCCGGAGGGCTGTGGGGCAGAAAAGACAATTGGTTGAGAGGTGAATGTTCCGCTCAAAATTCATGGTTGGCCACAGCCTCCATCCCCCTGATGGCCATTGGGATTGCGGCAATGACGACATCACCACTCGTGGTCGCGTCTGTGGGCTGTGTCGGTGCGGCGACCTGGTTTCGGGATCGCACGCGCCGTTACGAACGGGAGGTACGGGATGCCACATGGCTTTCTCTTCGGGAAGTCGCCATCTTCGGGAGTCTTTGCCTTGCCTTGGTGCTGCTTGTGACTGCGCGAGGAATCCTGCCGTTTCAGTAATCCCCCCATCCTGTGCTAGTCGTCCGGGCCATGCCTCAGCAGAAATTGTGCGGAAAGCTAGTCGCTCAAGGTCTTGGATGGTTGAGGGGAACCGGTATCGTTTTCGTGAGGTGCAGTGACGACCGACTGATTGCTGAGCAGGAGAAAGCCATATCGCTTGAGGATGGGCTGAAACCCCGATGCTTCTTGTGGCAAGGTCTCTTGAAGGTATTCCGGTAAGAGGATCATGATGCGGCCGCCTTTGCCGAGAGTGGTACGCAAGCGGTCGAGCTCGTTGTGCGGAATGAAGCTCACGGTGCGTCGTGCGTAGAAGGCAAAGGAGGGGCGCAAAGTGCCAAATGCGATGAGTTGATCCTTGGGGTCGAGGTTCAACCCTGCTGCGTAGGCCAGCTCTTGCGGTGGTGCAATGGCATAGCGGTTGAGTCCGGGAACGATGGTGAGGATGGCAACGAGGAAGACGCTCGCCAGTGCGCCCCCAGCCGCGCCGAATGCAAGTCCTCGTTTCTCGTCGTTCAGTCCGAAATAGCCGACCAACCCCATGGCGACGACGACGATCGTCGCGCCCACGTAGGGGCCAGGACCAAGGTCGAACTGGGCGGCGAGTGGGAACTCCTTCAGCATCTTCCCGGAAAATCTTGAGAATAAGGCCGGCGCGCTGGCAAACCCAATCGCGAGGAGATACCCGATACCCATCAAAAAGTGGATGGAGGCTCGTAATCCCTTAGTCGACGGATCCTGTAATCCCTGTGTCCAATAAGAGGCTGCGAGGATTGCACAGGCTGGGAATAACGGGCCGATATAATGGGGCAATCGAGTGGACGAGATGCTGAAGAAGATAAACACCCCAACAATCCAAATGCCCATAAACCAGTCCAGTTCATCGTAAGAATTGTCAGCCGTTCTTGACGCGGAAGGTGTTGGGGACTGGCTCTGCTCTGTGCGGAATGCACGCCAGCTCATGTAGGCGCGATAGAGTCCGGAAGGCAGGAAGCTACTCCAGGGATAAAACCCAAGCAGTAACACAGGAAGGTAGAACCACCATCCCACCCCATGTCCCTCCATGGGAGCGAGAAATCGCCCCACAGTGTGGACCTTGGCTTCCGTCGAATAGGCATCCCCATGGATCAGGAACATGGCCGTGTACCAAGGACCGGCTAGGATAACAAAAAGCAAAGTGCCGGCCAGGGGAGCGCCGCGGTCCCAAAAGAGCTGCCACCGCCTTGTAGCAAGAAGGTAGAGGAGTGCCGTAATCAATGGAACGGCAAATCCCACCGGCCCCTTCGTCAAGGTGGCCAAGGCCATCCCCACATAAAATCCCCAGATCCAGTGCCGACCGGACCCCGGTTCGTGAAGGCCAAGCCAAAAACTATAGAGCGACAGCGTGGTGAAAAAGATCAAGACGCTATCGGTGATAGCCATACGTCCGAGGGCCAAGATCTCGATGTTCAGCAGCAACATGAGGGCGCCATAGAGCCCGACTGTTGGCCCGCGTAGCCTGGTCAGAAATAGATAGTGCATGACGATCAGGGCGACTCCGAACAGCGCGGATGGGAATCTGGCGGCGAACTCATTGACCCCGAAGACGTGGTAGGACGCGGTCATGAGCCAATAGACGAAGACCGGCTTGGCGACCCGGAGCTCTCCATTGAAAGTGGGGGTGACGAGATCACCGGACGCGAACATCTCGCGGCCCGCTTCGGCATTGCGGCCTTCATCGCGATCGGTCAACCCCATGCTGCCGAGGCCAATAAAAAAGAGCAGGCCGGACAGAAGGAATAGGAGCAACAGCGGGATGGGTTGAGGTGAAAATCGATCCATGGTCAGATGGCTGGTCGAAATAGGCGATGGCAGGCGGCAACCAGGCTACAGCCCCCTAGGTGATCATGTTTGCGGTGTCGATTGGCTTTTGGTTTGGTCTGCCCGGTGAATGAGGATCAGATTCCGAACATACACGAACGTCCCAACGCCTTGTCCAGAGATGAAGACCGGATCTTGACGGTAGATGGCGTACGCGAGGGTGATCAGTCCTCCGATCAGACTCATATACCAAAAAGAAACCGGGACGCGGCTTTCGGCCTTCCGTTCTGAGGCGAGCCATTGCACCACCCAGCGACCAAAAAACAGGGCTTGGCCGAAGAAACCGATTCCCACCCAGATTGCTTCAGTGGTCATGAGGCGCTTGGAGGGAGATGCTCATGGTCTGTTCTTGCAGGAGTGTCTTCAGTCTCGTGGGGTTCGGTTGCTGGTTACGAAATTTGTACTGGATGACGCGGTTCTGCATCCACCGTACAGCAATCAGGTCATACAGCGATTTGAAGAGACGATTGCCCATGCCATATTTCGACACACCATGGATCCGGGGATAGTGACGAACGGGGACTTCGGTGACGGTGAATCCGTACATCAACGCGAGAGCCGGGAAGAATCGATGCATGCCCTCAAACAGCCGGATTCGTTCCAGCACCTGGCGCCGAAACACCTTGAGCGGGCATCCCGTATCGTGGACCCCGTCGTGTGTGAAATAGTTTCGGAATC
>WBZP01004556.1_pt1 | contig 14417 bp, 16 predicted proteins | sample 5204301 | NCBI WGS metagenome assembly WBZP01 (sample SAMN12412401, study PRJNA552823) | activated sludge metagenome | isolation source: activated sludge from nitrification reactor of wastewater treatment plant... | place: USA: Pennsylvania | collected 2017 | reverse complement strand
GCACGGCGCGGATGCGACGGGCGAGCGCGATCAGCGGCGTGAGCTCGCCGGGGCAGGTGTCCCGGCCGATTACCGTTGGTGCGTGCTGACGGACTAAACATGTTGAGGGGCTACGGATTTCACCCCCGCCCGCAGGGCGGGCGGGACGCCTGGCTCGTGACCTTGAGTCGGCCGGATGGCGAGTGGAACAGACCGAGGCCACCATTCGGGTCTATCACCAGCCGCCGCGACGGAGGTCCGGCCGGGCGTTGTGCGCCCGGCCGGATTCCGCGATCAGGTCTCGATGCGGACCACGGCCAGGATGTGGAAGCGGCACTCCACGCCGTCGCTGTCGAGGGCCAGAAACCCGCCGTCGCCGTCGGGTCCGCTGGTGACGATGCAGCCGGTCTCCACCTCGGTGGAGAACCGGGTTCCCACCCGCAGGTCGTCCAGCCAGACCTTGAGATAGGAGCGGCCGAGCTCTGGTGGCCCTTCGTAGAGGGGCCACCGGCAGGGGCGGCCTTCCAGGCTGCGGCCGGTCACTGCTGTGTCCAGCCGGGACGGACCTGCAGGCGGTTGCGGTCCATGTGGACGGTGGTGCCGAAGCGGTCATCACGGATGACCGCGGCGTAGGGGTGCCGGGTGGGTCCGACGAAGCTCCAGCCGTCGTCGACAACTGAACCGATTTCGGTCGGCCACATGTCGGAGACGCGGCCGGGGAGCACCCGCAAGGGTTGTCCGGGGGTGAAGTCCGGAAAGGTGGCGGCAACGTCGCCGCCGACGGTGTACACGATGAGGACACTCATGAGGTGTCTCCTTTCGGCAGTGGGTCTTGTGCCGGTCGGCACCAGGCTCGCGGGGCGATCACCCGGGCGGCGGGGTCGAGGAACAGCCGCCGGCCAGTAGGACGCTCTGCCGCCGGTTGGGCCGGGCGCGAAGCGCTTCGGCCCGATTCGGTTTGGCGGGCAGGGCGGCCGGAGCCGCGCGGCGCGCGCAGCGCGACGAGCGAGGCTGACAGCGGCGTGGTGACTCGAGGCCGCTGGGGGCCCGGGGGATCACACTGGCGGCCTGCTGACCGGCAAGCAATTGGGGCGTAATGCGTCTCGCCGCAGGTGAAAGGGGAGCCTGACCGGGTTACCGGCCAGGCCCCCCGGCGCGCCTGGCCGGTTCAGATCAGCCCGACGAACCCGGAGCCTGCCCGGTTGGCCTCTTCAACCCGCCGCAACTCGTCGTGGAGGGCGACGTCGCGGGCTTCGCTGAACGTCCAATCGCGCTGCGTCGCGTCGAAACCGTAGTAGCCCCAGCAGCTTTCGACCTCCAGCTCGTCAGGACCGATAAGGACCCAGCCGAAGACGTCGCCGGTGCGCCATGCCTGCCAGGCGGCCAGCTGGGCTGTGGTGTAGGCGGCCGGGTCGACGGCGTCCGCGGGCGCCCAGGCGACCCCGTGGATGCGCTCGTCGCGGTCGGCTGTGGCGGGAGTGGGCCGGTATTCGGCGTCGACGAGGGTGACTCCGCGGTAGCCCTTGAGGGTCAGGTAGCGCACGAGCGCGGCACCGGAGGTCCGGCCGGGGTACCAGTCGCTGGAGCGGCCGTGGCCGGCGATGGCGGCCCATACCGTCGCGTGGGTGGCGTCGCGGTCGTTGAAGCCCTCGCGGATTTCCAGACGGCGTGGAGTCCCGTCCACGAAAAGGCAGAATCCTTCGTCGTAGGGTCGTTCGGCGTCCTCGTCCCAGAACCACTGAACCGAGTAGGTGCCGGCGTCGGTGGCGATGGGGGTTTGTTCCAGCAGTGTCGCCATGATGTGCGTCCTTTCGGGAGATGGCCGACCGCCTGCCGGTCGGCTCGCCGAAAGCGGGGATCGCCCGGGCGGAGGGGTCGGGGGAGGGCGCAGGGGCCGGGAGGCGAATCGGGCGGCCCGCTTCGGGCGGCGCGCGTGAGCGCCTGCCGCCCGAATGCGGTTGGGCCGTCGATGTTCGCCGGTGCCGCGCGGCCGCGCAGCGAGACGCGCGAGGTCCGTGGCGCGTGACCTCGACCTCACCGGGTGCCCGGGGGATCAGACTGCGCGGCGCTGACGGCACACATCACCTACCTGGAAACCCGTTGGGGGGCAACGCCGGAACGGCGTTTCCGCTTGCCGCACGCACGACCAAGGGGGCCGGCTCCTGGGCCGGCCCCCTCGTTCGCCGTGCGGGATCAATCGTCCTCGGCGGCGTCCTCCTTTGCGGGGTTGGCGATCTCGTCATAGAGGTCGTCGGCCTTCTTGCTACCGACGATGACCTGCTCGATGTCGCTGAGGACGTAGCCGTTGGCCTCCAGGAACGCCAGGTAGTCGGCGTTGGACAGGCCGTTGCGCCATGGGGAGCTGCCTGCACCGCCCGATCGCCAGGCGTCCTTGGGGCAGCGGGATTCCAGACCGGCCAACACGAGCCCGAGCGCCACGACCTGGGCGCGCCCGTCGCCGTTGACGCCCAGCCCGTCGAGGTGGGTCGAGACGGCGTCGCGCCCACCGTGGGACTTCTCCCCGGTGGACAGTCCGAGCAGTTCGGCTGCGATCTCGGAGAGCCGGTAGTCGGTGATCAGGTGGGCGTCGTCGACCAGCGCCTTGGTGACGAACGAGGGTCCGCCTTTGACCGGGGTCTTGCGGGCCAGCAGGGTGGTGCGGATCCACTGCCGCCGCACTGGGATCGCCGCGTCGCCGAGCTTGTTCAGGGCGATGACCATCCGGCGTGCGCGGCGGTCGGCGTCGGCTTGAGCTTCGGCGTCGACGACTTGGTCGCTGACCGGTCCGCTGCTGCCGCTGGCCTTCAGTCCGCTCAGGGCGGGAGCCAGGGTGAGGCCGGCGGCGGCGTAGTCCAGGCAGAACCACTCGGGTTCGATAACGGTCTTCTCGACCACGCTGTCGTAGTGCCGCAGGCCGTCCTCGGCCGCGTCGTCGCGGTTCCACTTGGTGTCATAGTCCAGGTCGTCCTCGTCAACACGCTCGCCGGTCTCCTTGTCGAAGTAGGCGATGCCTTCGGAGAGCCATGCGGCCCAGTGAGGGCCGGGCACGACCTGTTCCTCGGTGACTTCGCCGCCTTCGGCGGTGCACAGGTAGCGCAGTCCTACGCAGGTCAGGTCGCGCCAATTGGGGTAGGCGGTCAGGATCGTCACGCCCAGGCCCTGGTAGTGCTCGACCGCTTCGGCGTAGGCCTTGTCCGACTCGCGGTCCTTGCGCAGCTTGGACACCAGGTGGTCGAACCGCGCCGGGGGGGCGGTCAGCAGCTGTTCAACGGCGTCGTCGTCGTCGGCGAACTCCGCGACGATCGCGGCCTGTTCCAGGGTGAGCTGGCCTTCGCTAAGTGCGTCCATGGCGGCGCGGGACTTGGCTGCCGCTTCGGCCGACTGCACGACCGTCTTCTTGGTCGAGAGCATTTTTGCGACCTTGGTCACCGAGACCCCGGCGTCGAGCATGGCCTGGATCCCGCGTGCGCGCTGTGCCTCGGTCAGGTCAGCCTTCTGGTCGTTGAGAACGATCTGTTGGGCGATGCGCTCGACTTCGTACTCCCTGAAACTCGTTGCGGCACTAGGCAGCACGTAGGCCGGGATACTGGGGTGGCCGGCTTCACGGGCGGCGAGGGTGCGGCGCTGACCGTCGCGGACCAGCACGTTGCCGTCCTCATCGCGCACAGCCGTGATGGGCATCAGCACGCCGTGCTGCTTGATGCTGGCGATGAAGTCCTTGTCCAGGGCGGCGTCGGTGCGGACGTTGTCGCCGATGATGAGCGTGTGCGGATTGAGGTGTTCCAGTTCCCCGATGGGCTGCGGGGTTGCGTCCTCGGTGGTGTCGATCGCGGTCGGGATGGTGTCGGTCATGGTGACCCTCTCGTCGGGGGCTTGAACGCCCGCTCTTCTTGCCTTTCTGGCAATGACGAAGTGGGCCGGCATGAGGGCCACGAAAGCGGCAAGGCTCGGCAGTGAAAGTTTTCCGGCGAGCGCAGCGAGCGGTTCGGAAAAGTTTCACGGCCCGTAAGGGCCCGAGCCTTGCGCGCGTGGGCCGCCGGCCACACTCGGAAGCCAGAAAGGGCAAGCAATGGGGCACCGCCGGGCCCGCAGGGGTCGGCGGTGCTGGGCAACGCCGAAGGCGTTTCCGCTTGGCACAAGAGTTCCCGGCCGGCTCCGCGCGGTGAGGCGGGAACCGACCGGGACTGTGTGGTGTCGGAGTGTCAGAACTCGAGCACACCGTAGGTGACGGTGTGCTCGCCGCCCTTCTTGAAGTGGTGCTGGGCGTTGGTGGCCACCGATTGCAGCGCCAGGGCAATCAGCCCGGGAAGCTCAGCGACCAGGGCGGTCTCATGCTGCGCGCTAGCCAGGATGGCGTTGTCGGGATAGCCATCCTCTCCGGCCCGGTAGATCGAGACGTTCCATCCCACACTGATGCCTCGGCCTTCCATTGCCAGGCGCTCGGGCCGGGGCGTAACGCCCGCGTCGTAGTCCGAGATCCAGATCACGGCATTGCCCTCCAGCCGGGCCTCGTAGACCATGCACCAGCCGCCGGTGTTGTAGAGCGTGAGCTCAAAGCCGAAGCGATTCTTGATCTCTGCGACCATCTGGTCGTATCCGCGGTCCCACATTGCAGTGCGCCTCCTGGGGAGTCGTTGGTGTTGTGCCGGGCGGCACTTCAGGGCGGCGGACCGGCCGGGAGGCGGGGTCAAGAACCCAGCCGCCGGGCCCGAAGGCGGATCTCGGCCCGAACGGGGGCGGCCGGCGCGCGAGCGCAGTTGCCGCCCCGGTGGTTGAGGGCCGATGATGTCCGCCGGTGCCGCGCGGCCGCGCAGCGAGACGCGCGAGGCCCGTGAGGGCGGCTGGGCTTTGAGGCCGCCGGTACCCGGTCGGTCAGACTGGCCCGGATGCAGGCCGAAGAACGCTCTGTCCTGAGTGCCCGGCCTGCGGACTATGGCCGCAACAATGCCTGCATCGGCTCTAGGCTTGGCCGATGAGCCTGGAATCGGCGTTGCTCGACGCCGTGGTGAGCGGACCCGCACCAGCGGGGCAACGCTGGTTGGCGTGGCTTGTTCTCGGCGGCGAGGCGCCGCAGGCGCCGAGCTTCGATATGGCGTGGCCGCAGGGCCTGGCGCCGGTCTAGGCGCCGGGCCCTGCGGCCACGCGCATTTGTCAGAACAACTGCTGGGAGTCGGTGGCTTCACGCCAGGCCGCGTCGAAGCCGGGCCGCGCTTTGTCCTCCACTACGGCTGGGGCGACGACGTAGTAGTGCTCGAGCTGCGGGAAGCCCGGGTGGTCATCGCGGCTGCGCAACACCATCCGGGTGGTCCCCGACGGGGCGGTCACCGCCCGGCCGGGCATGGCCGTCAGGGCCTGGATCATGGCGGAGCGGTCCCCAGTGGCACGGCGCACGACGCTGCGCCATGCCGGCCCAGCTTTGGTCGGGTCGCCCGCTTTGGCCGGAACGATCCGGCGAACCTCGAAGATCGCGTGGGGCAGCTCACCGCGCCGGCGGTCGGCTTCGGCGACGATTTCCTCCATTCCAGCTTCGCTCATCAGCTCGGAGAGCCGCTTCTCGCCGAGGAGGCCTTGGCGTTCGTTGACCGCCAGGCTCGTCGCTTCGATTGTCAGTGCTTCGAATGCGGCGGCGGGTTCGCCACGGAAGCGGGGCAGCGTTGCGCGGCGGCCCTTTTCGGTGGCCAGGGCGAAGGGGCAGAAGGAGCAGGCGCTGCGCTGCCAGTCGACATTGACAGTGGTCTTGATGAACTCCAGGATTTTAGGTCGGTCCCAACCCCACTCTGCGAGGGGGTAGACCCCAGTGCGGATTGTGGAGTTGTAGAGACTGTCTTTGCGGCAGCGGCTCATCTCGTCAACTTCGAAGCCGAGGGCGTGCCGGTAGGGCTGGCCCACGGTGAGGCGGTCGATGATCGGCTGCAACACAGAGCCTTTGGACTTGATCGAGCACTTGCGGACTCCGCCCAACTGCGGCACGGTGGCGGCGGTGAGCAGTTCAGCGGCCAGCGTGTAATCGCCGCGACCGTACAGCTTGGACGGGGTCCGCGAGTCGTCGAGGACGACCACGCCGTCGCCGTCTTTGGTGACGTTACGCCGGCTGCGCCCGACTTGAATGAAGCGAATCCGATGCTGGGCGAGCAGTGGCAGCACGACCTGTTCGACGTCGCGCAGCGTGGACTCCCACTCCGATCCGGTCATCGCGGTGAGGACGACCAGTTCGTCAAGAGCGAAGTCCCGGCTGGCCGGTTCGGTGATCCACCGTAGCAACAGGGCGGTCGAGTCCGCGCCCATGCCGTAGCTCAGAACCATTGAAGGGGTGGCGGTTTCGTTCGCGACGAACAGTGGCAACTGGTTGGTCATGTCAACCTCTCCTGAATCGGGCCGCCCGTTTTGGTGGCCTGTCTGGCAGGGGAGAGGTGGGACCGGCATGAGGGCCGGCAAGCGGCAAGGGCCAGGCAGGAAAAGCTTTCAGTGAGCGCAGCGAGCGTCCGGGAAAGGTTTTCCGGCCCGCAGGGACCGGGCCTTGCGCGGGCGGTCCGCCGGTCCACACTCGGAGGGCCAGAAAGGCCACTTCCGTAGGGGGCAGGAGCGTCGGCCCGCGAGGGCCGTCGTCGCGGTTGTTAGAGCAGTCCGAGCGCGGTGAAGCCGTCGGTAATACTGGCGAAGCGGCCGCGGTCGGTGCCGTCGGGCAGTGTCACCCCGCCAAGCCAGACTCCGATGATCTGGGCGCCGCCGTCACGGCGGACCCAGACCGCACCGCCGGAGTCCCCGCCGGCGCATGCCGTCATGCCGGGTGCGGTCAGGTATTGCATGGGGCCTCGCGTGCCCGCCACGACACCGCAGTGGGTGCCGGTGGTGGCTCCGGTGCGGCAGATTGTTTCTCCGGGCTGGGGACGTTCGAGGCCGTAGAGAAGCGGCTGGTCGCCTACGTAGCGTCCCGGGCTGGCGCTCGTTCCGAAGTCGAGGAGGGCGAAGTCGGCGCCGCCGGTGCCAGCGGGGTCCAGGGCGGTGCGTATGAAGGTGGCCACCGCACCGGTGTCGGTGCGGGCGGTGGGTGACCCTGGTTGTTGGCAATGGGCGGCGCTGATTCCGTAGGTGTGGCCGTTGGTGCGGCTCCGGAAGGTGTAGGCCAGGCTGCAGATGCCGTTGGCGCTGTGGATGCGCTCGCCGGCGCTGACGGATGTGGCGGCGGCGTGGGCGGGGTTGGGGAAGGCCGCGACGAGAAGTGTGGCTACACCGAATACACCGGCTGCGAGCCTGCCGCGGTTCATGATCGGCACACGGCGCGTTCGGCTCTGAGCAGGTGGCGGTGGCGGATTTCGTCGATGAGGCGTGCCGCGGTCGCAGGGGCGCTGCCGGGTCTGGTGAACCGCAGTCCCGCCAAGTGCTGGGCGGCCTGGCCGAGTATGGCCGTTTCCCGGGGGTCGGGCCGCCTCACCGGTCTGCCCACCCTGGCTGGGCGGCTGTTTCGGCGCGGCGCCACCAGTCGAGAAGTTCCTCGCGCACGCGGGCGAAGTGTTCGGTGAGTTCGGCTCGGTCCGAGTCGCTTTCGCCGATGGCCTGCATGCGCTGTCCGGCCGCGATGAACGTGCGTCGGTAGGCGTCCTCGAGGACCTCGCGGGCATAGCTGCCAGCGTTGTCGGCGCAAACGGTCTCGGTGTAGGCCCGTGCCAGGTACACCGACAGTTGGTGGTGGCGGTGCGCGGTGGGGGGCAGGGATGGGTCCGCGGCGATGCTGCAGGGCTGGTGTTTGGCGGTAGCGAGCACGACGACAGGGTCGGGCTTTTGTCCGTTCTCGGCCAGGGCGGTGATGAGTTCGTAGGCCCATCGGGTGGTGGGTCGCTCGATCGCGGCGGCGGGGACGACGGCTGCGATGCGGCGCACGGTGTCCGAGGGCAGCCACATCAGGGAGCCGACCAGTTGGTGCTCGGGGTTCCAGGGGGAGGTCGGCGAGTTGTCCGTTTCGGTTGGCTCGGCATCCAGCCAGCTGGTGTCGCCCTCGGCCGGCCTTTCGGCCCGGCCGCCGGGGAGGACCTCGAATCGTGCTGCGGCGGAGTTCATTACGGGCGTTCTTTCTCGAAGACGACGTGCAGGACGGCGTAGGCTGCGCGGGCGGTGCGGATAGCTGCGTCCAGGTGAGCGGCGCAGTCTCTACCGTCGCGTCCGTCGACGAGTTCGACGTCCTCTGCAGCTCCGCTGCGGAGATCGTCGAGGAGTTCGGCGGCGTGTTCCATCACGCGGATGCCGTAGGTCAGGTGGGTGAGAAGTTCCGCGCGCTTGGCGGTGACGGCGTCGTCGTGGTCCGCGTAGGGGTCGTGCAGCTCATCGAAGAGGTTGGTGACGTTCATGGTCGTTCGTGCCTTTCGCGGGGTGGATTAATTTAGGCGGCGAGGCGGCTGATGCGGTCGGGGCGAAAGCCCGACCAGGAATCGGTGGGGGTGACGACGACGGGGGCCTGGAGGTGCCCGAGGGACATCACGTAGTCGCGGGCTTGTTCATCGAGGCTGATGTCGATCGTGGTGAATTCGACACCCAATTTCCTGAGGGCCCGTGTAGTGGCCTCGCATTGCACGCAGGCCGGTTTTGTATAAACAGTGATGGTGGCCATGAAATATTCTCCTCAAATGGTGGGCACTGAGCCGTATGTATCAATTCTAAAGTGGGTCAAGAGTTATAGCGACACCTATATCCAACTTTTATCCATATCCTTACTTTCGCTTTTTCGATGCCCTCCTCCCGGCCTCTGTAGTGTCGTTATGCGGCTCCTGGTATCGAAAAGCAAGTAATTATCAGCTGCGGCCGGCCGCCATATGACATTCGTTATTGCGGCATCCGCGGACTGTGCAAAATCGGCGTGGGATTTATAACCGAAGAGTAAAGCGGACAACAGCGGGAAAATTGTTTCCATTGCCAGGAGAGGCCGTCATTCAGGCGGCTGAATAGAGTCGTTTGAGTTCCCAGCCGGGTGCATTGGCGAGAACGCGTTCACGCCATAGCAGGGCGAAGTCGAGGCAGTTCGAGCAGCTGCTGTGGGTGTGGCCCGGCAACGGCGGCCGCCTGCGGGCCTGAGCCGACCAGGCCAGGGAGTCGGCGGAACAGATCTTGTGGCCGTAGCGCGCAATACCTTGCCCCTTCGCGCCGAAAGTGTGGAGGGGGAGGCCGGGGTCCAGGCGCAGAAGTGCGGAGACCACGGCGTCGATCTCGGCGGTGGCCTGGCGCCGGCAGACCGATCCGACGCCTACGAGCGGGAAGTTCTTCAGGTCGATTCCGGCTTTACCGTACATCTCCCAGCCCCGCCGGTACTCGTCAACGGTGTTTCCCTGTATGACTGGCATCCAGGGCTGGTCGTCATCTCCCCAGCACTGCTGCAACTCGAGGAAGTTCTCGACGGTGAGGCGCTGATGATCCTCGACGGAAAGCCCTGTTTCGGCAAGGACATTGCTCTCCACCGGCCAGTCTTGCGGAGCCGCCCAGGCCACGCGGCCGATCTCTGCGTCGTAGCGGCGGATCGCCACGCAGTATTGCTGCGGACTGACCGTCCACCGACCGTGAAGCAGTAACTCGGTGTAAGCCCCGGAGTCCACTGCGTACTCGGCGATTGCCCGCGGCAAGCACTTCCGGCCGGCGAGTCGGCGATGCGAGACGAACAACGGCACTCCTGCGCGAGCGAGATGATCGACCTGGTGGGTACCGAGATAGAAGATGTCCACAGCTATACGCCCTTCCAGTTCGGCAGCGACTTCTATTGGCCGCCTGCGCTTTTGGCCTTTCTGGCGATGACGAAGTGGGCCGGGATGAGGGCCGTCGTAGCGCAAGGTTCGGCAGGGAGAAGTTTTCAGCGAGCGAAGCGAGTGGCTCGGAAAAGTTCTCCCGGCCCGTAGGGACCGGGCCTTGCGTGGAGTGGCCCACCGGCCACACTCGGAAGCCAGAAAGGCCTCCGACGACGAAGCCGCCACGCCCGTAGGGGGTTTGGCGGCCAAATGCGAGCAACGCCGCAGGCGTTTCCGATTAACCGCCCGGACGATCAGGCGGGTGTTTCCACCATTTCGGGCAACCGTCAAGCATGCGCGACCCTGGGTGCTCAGTCTGGCAAAACTCGCAATAGAACGACGGGGTGTGCTCGTACATAGGGCCCTTGCGCAGACCATATGCACATTTACAGCAGTAGCGTCGCGGATCTGCGTCGGGATTCAGGCCGGCGTTGCCGTGCTGACAGCACAGATGGTGGGTATTGGTCTCACGACCGACAAGTGTTCGAAGGCGACCTGGGTGCATGGCGGCCGCCGCGGAAACGATTTCAAGGGTCACCGGCCAGGGAGCGACCACGGCCGATCCTTGCCGAAAACTGGCCGTCGCCTTGACCCAGGTGGCCGGCACCAGACCGGTGGCATCGCTCAGACGCGCGGAGTCAGTAACTCGGCAGGCACCCAGGGTGCCGGTAACCATTCGGGCCCCGTGGGCGCCCAGCAGCGCCGCAAAGACGATTCGTGCCATCCGGAAGTGGGGATCATCCGCGTCTGGCCGAAGTGCAACCACCCGATCCCAGAGCAGAGCCCGCCGTCGGAATTGGCTGTCGAAGTCCAGAACGTTATCGGTCATCACGCAACGGCGGTGGGGAAGGGGTGGCGGAATAGAAGCAGATCAGCGCCCAAGCGGCATCCAGCGCAATCGCTTCGACAGCAGCCGCGTCCCCTCCGATCTCACGAACACGGGGCTCAATGGCATGGCGCACCACATCAGTGCTCAGACAGGGCATTGGGCGCACTTGACTTCGTTCTCCGATCCAGCCGAGGAAAAAGGTGGCTGAACCGACCGTAAGCCGGAGGTTTAGTTGTTACGACCAGGGTGCGATCGCCGGCGGCCCCTAGCGAAAGCGCCATACAGCCTGGCGGCAATCGCACCGCGGGGACTGTTCTGCCCCAATTGCGGCGACAGCCCCCTGCCCGTGTGAGAGCTGGCGGGAGATGTCGGTACCGCGCCCTACAGTCCGGCCTAGGAGCGGGGCGATAACAGAGCACTGCGCCACCGTGAGCAAGGAGAGAACCGATGGAAGAGTGGGGACGCCGACCGCGCAGCAGCATTGCCGGGGTACTGCCGCACCGCAAGGTTCCCCCCGGGACTGAATCGTGGGAACCGACGGACCGTTGCCCCACCGGCGAGTGCGAATCGAGGGCAAGGATTCTGAGGCGTGCGGGAATCCACTCTGAGAGAGATTTCGATGCCGTGCAGTGTTATCACTGTCTCCACGGGCTCTGCCTTGAATGCGGTGCCAGCCCCACGCCAGGGCTTTTCGAGTTTTGCGATGCCTGCAGTTCTGATTTCCTTCTCTGCGATATCTGTGGTGACCGCCATGCCGGGGATTGCTGCGCAATTTGGGGCAGGGGTTGGATGCTCGCGCTCGATACCGAAACGACTGGGAAGGACCCGCATAGCGCCGAGTTGGTCAGCGTTGCGCTTGTCGAGTATCGCTCCACGCCGGCGGGCGAGGAGGAGTCGGTGATTCACCGGTGGCTCGTCAACGCCGGGTGCACCATTCCCGACGCTGCGACGCGAGTACATGGGATCAGCACCGCCGACGTGCGTCGCTCGGGCCGGCCGATTCGCGAAGCACTCGCTGAGATAGGTGATGTCCTCTCCGATAGGTGGACGAGCGACACACTGCTATGTGCGTTTAACGCCCCTTACGACCTCACCGTGCTGGACAACGCGTTTCGCCGCTACATGGGCAGGGGCCTCGCCGTTAGCGGACCGGTGGTTGATCCTCAGAGCATCGACTTCGGAATCACGGCGTGGAATGGCCGGCGCCGCATTCGAGTTCGCAATCTCACGAGCACGTGCAACGCCTATCGGGTTCATCCGCCCCGGGAAGGATTTCACGACGCGGCCGAGGACGCTTTGGCCGCGGCCCGACTTGTTTGTGCCCTATCCCGTGATGCACGGCTGGCCGATTACTCGCTCTATGACCTGCAGCATCGGCAGCGGAGTTGGAAAGGCGGGCTTGAGGCGATGTTTGGTCACCCTCGCGCGCTGGTGGAAGCCGCGTGGCCGCTGGAGTATCCGGCATCGCGTGGTGCCCGGATGAATTTGTCCCGTCGTTCCTGATTGCTACGGTATCGGCATGGCGAGGTTGCGAGTGCCCCACAGACCGTAGCCCCGGCTCGTCCCTCTCCCGAGGGCGTTCGAGCGGGGCTCTGCTGTGAAAGGCACTTGCCTATGTCTCGTACCGATGCACACGCACCGTTTCGTGTTCGACTTGCTCGTGGAGAGTTGGCCGCACGGCCCGTGCACGCGTGCGCCGACCGCGATTGCGATCTCCCCGACAGGCCGCCAGCGCGGTGGTACCCCGGGTGCGCGCCGACCCACTGCCACTGGGAGTTTCACTACACCGGCGTAGGCGTCTGTGCATGTCAGATGTGCCATGGGGGTGCGGATAACCGGGCCGAGAACCGGCGGCGGCGCAGGCGTTCCAAGGTGTATCTGGCCGCTGGTGTCCACAATGATCGCATGCGGGACGAACTGCCGTGAGGGTCAGTCATTGTGACGCACCGCGCGCGGCATGGCGCATTAGGACGTGGGCCAGTTGCTCGGCCGGCCCCGTCAATCCCGCGCGGTTCATGGATTGAACGGCACGCCAGGCCGCCTTCCGAACTGCGACCAGATCACGGCGGGCAATTTCAAGTTGATTGGTGTCCAGCAAATCCTGGGCGCCTTCGCACCACTGGCGCAGGATGTCACGCATGGGTTTGCCCGAGCTGCGTGACAGGTCATTCTCTTCGGCCTCTCGCGGCGAAGCGACGAGTCGTGCCCCCTCAGAACGGCTTTCATACACCCAGATGCCGTTGACGGCCTCGTAGCGGGCGTGCGCCTCGTCGGCGTCAAGCGACTTGAGTAGCACTTCGGAGTTGCGTCTGGCGACCGCCTGTGCCACTGAGTAGGTCGCGGTCCAGGACGCGACGGTCGATCCGTCCGATTGCCGAAACCCGGCAGGGTCTTGCGCCCACACAGACTCAGGGAGGCCGGTCAATCTGGCTAAATGTTGCGCATCGTGAACCACCAGAACCGGCCCTCGGGCGGAGATTTGGCCCTGAATCTGGGCAACACGCCGGGGTACCAACAGATCAAATACTTGGTGGGCCGCGGCCTCTTCGGGGCTGTCCTTCGCAGGGTTGGCTGCCGAAACACGTTCCCACGCCGTCTGTTTGGCGAGGTAGGAATCCAATTCCGCCCAGGGTGACACCAACCTGTCGGGCCGGACCCAGCCCTCGGCCTCGGGTTGCCCGTCGGGAAAGCGAACTTTGACACATCCGAAACGGGGAGGGGTTATGCGCCGGCCCCACTGCAGAACGGTCACCCCGACGAGGGATCCGTCGCTGGATCGCCACGCCCATGTCTGACCGACCTGCGGGGCCGACTCGTCTGGGTTGATCGGCAATCCCGCTATCGCCTCTACTCCACTTGGCGCCAACACATCAAACCGCCTCGGTCCAAAGACTCGCTCCGACGCTGGCCACACAGACCAGCCCGGTAATCGACGCTTTCCTCACGGGTTCCCTTTCTCTCGACCTATCCGAGCTACGTTTCTCAAGGTTCGATCGGAGGTCTGCGTGAAAACGTATGCCGCGCTGCGAGTTCTTATGACCACCCCGATCTGTGGCCGCCAAACCGCACGGCCTCGCCCACCGCCGCCGGTCGCGCTGGTTGCAGCGGCGGTGCCCTTTTGAGGCCCGTTGGGCCCGCTTCAGTTGTTGCGGCAGTGCCTGCGGTGGGCGTAAGAGTCTTTATCGCTGCCGCACTCGCCGCACAGCCTGAGGGCTGCCATCTGTTCGGCGTGGTGGCGTTCCTGCATCTCCATTTGCAGCTGGAAACGACCCTGCTCTGTTTCCATTAGCTCCGCGACCCTGGCCTGCTCTGCAGCTTCGGCCGCCTTCTTCTCCTCGGCGGACGAGATCATGGACCAGACCACGATTCCAATGACAACGAGAACGATCAGCGCTTCCACCGACCCCCACCTCCACGCTTCGCGCTTTCTGGATGCCTACGCCTGCGAACGTATCGGCGCTGCCGCGGTTCTTACGACCACCGCAGGCTGCATCCAGCGGAATGCGATCCACGGCGCGGTGTCACCACCGCCCGTCTCGCGGCGCGCGGGAATCCATGGAACTATCTGGCGCCTCAGCCCCAGACGAATACGTCACAGTGACGGATTAACCTGGAGGGCGCCCCTGAGCCGGCAGTCCCGTTGTCGGCTGAATTTCGAAATGCATGTCGGCCCGCTCCTAGCGTCTCTGGTGCATGAACGACATATTGCCCACTATTACGGCTCTCCTGACTTATCCGTGGGTGGTTTTTCGGCCGGGTAGTGCGGGTCGGTGGCCGCCGAGGGCGAGCATGGCCAAAGCGATGAGGGCTTCTGGGGATCGGAATCCGAATGCGATCCGGGTCAG
>WBZP01004555.1_pt1 | contig 14419 bp, 11 predicted proteins | sample 5204301 | NCBI WGS metagenome assembly WBZP01 (sample SAMN12412401, study PRJNA552823) | activated sludge metagenome | isolation source: activated sludge from nitrification reactor of wastewater treatment plant... | place: USA: Pennsylvania | collected 2017 | reverse complement strand
CTCCGGCGTGTAGCGCGAGTAATGGCGCTTGAGAATCTGCATCACGCAGCGCTCGTGCTGCATGGTCTCGTCGACCACCGCAAAGCCGTCCTTGTCCAGCTCGTAGGACCAGTCCTTGTTGTCGTACTTGCGCTTGGCCTCGTCGTAGCCGCAGAAGATGCCGTCCTCGCACTTGTAGTTGGCATTCACCACGAACGGGGCGTTGGTGTAGGCCTTGACGTACTCGTGCTGGATCTTGTCGTTGGACAGCAGGTAATTGATGATGCCAGCGAGGAACGCGATATCGGTACCGACGCGGATCGGCGCGTAGTAGTCCGACATGGCGGCCGAGCGCGTGAAGCGCGGGTCCACCACGACCAGCTTCGCCTTGTTGTGATGCTTGGCTTCGGTCACCCACTTGAAGCCGCACGGATGCGCCTCAGCGGCGTTGCCGCCCATGATCAGAACCACATCGGCATTCTTGATGTCGGTCCAGTGATTCGTCATTGCACCACGGCCAAACGTCGGGGCGAGACTCGCCACCGTGGGGCCGTGTCAAACGCGTGCCTGGTTGTCGAATACCAGCATCCCCATCGAACGGACCACCTTGTGCGTGATGTAGCCCGATTCGTTGGAGGAAGCAGAAGCGGCGAGGAATCCGGTGGTGAGCCAGCGATTGACCGTCAGCCCGTCGTCGGTCTTGGCGACGAAGTTCTTGTCGCGATCGTCCTTCATCAGCTTGGCGATCTTGCCGAGGGCCTCGTCCCACGAGATGCGCTTCCACTCCTTCGAGCCCGGCGCGCGATACTCGGGATGCTTGAGCCGGTTCTCGCTGTGGATGAAGCCCATCAGGCCGGCGCCCTTCGGGCACAGCGTGCCGCGATTGACCGGGTGATCAGGATCGCCCTCGATGTGGATGATCTCGGCCTTCACATTCTTGGCCTTGTCGCCGAGGCTGTACATGATGATGCCGCAACCCACCGAGCAGTACGGGCAGGTGTTGCGGGTTTCGGTCGTTCGCGCGAGCTTGAAGTTGCGCGCTTCAGCCAGCGCCGGTTTCACACTGAAACCTAGCGCCGCGATGCTGGAGCCTCCAATGCCCGCCGAGCAGACCTTGAAGAACTGTCTGCGGTTCATGTCCATCGCTTTGTCATCCTCCTCGAAATGTGCCTCTTTTTCGTGCACTTTTGTATCAACGCGAATCGCTCGCCAGAAATCCCTCCGTATCCAAACTACAGAATAGTCGCTTTGTTCCGGCGAAGCGAGAGGCGCAAGCCGAATCGTCGAGATTTTTCGCAGACAAATCAGGCTGTTGCGCTGCAACAGCAACGGCGCCCAAGGCCGCGCCGGCCGAAACGAACGAGCCCTGAAAGGAATCCCCAGAAAACGCTCGATCCGTTCTCGGACTTTGAAAGAAGACGGACCAAGCCTTTCAGAGCCCCCCGCGCAATTACAGCCGCTCCGCGAACCCGCTCGCGACGACCGGCGGAACGACGAAAATTGTCAGGAGCCACCTCCGAAAGCCGCATGGATACTGGCTTTCAGAAGTCGATTGTCAGGATGTCTCGACCGATCGATGGCAGATGGCCGGATCGCCGCGTGCCGGATCGCCGCGCAGCCGCTACTTGACCGCGGGCGCTTCCTGCACGACCAGCTTCTCCACGGCAAACGACACACGCTGGATCGCCGCCGGATCGAGTCCGGCACCACGCGGTTTGACAAACAGCCAGTCGCTCTTTTTAGGGTTGATGACCCGAACCATTCCTTCCGATATCCGAGCCGTGTTCTCGACAAACCAGCCCGGCAGAGCGAGCACCGGCGTAACCGGAAACGACTCGCCGGTCGCCTTGCGCAGATACGCCGCCAGCCACTTGGCCTGCCGTTCCGCTTGCACGATCGGCTCGGTTTCGCTCCATCCGGGGAAAGACAGGGCTTTGCCGTCGTAGCGGACTTTCACCTTGTCCGCGCCGCCCCCGGCCGGCGGCTTGCGCCGTGACTTGGTTTCGACCGCGAACACGCCGGAAGGTGAAACGACGACGTGGTCGATATTGAACGTGCCGGCCTGCACGTCGTGGAACATACGGTTGTTGCCGGCGAGCACGGCACCGATCTCCTGCGCGGTGGCAAGCTCCGCGCGCAGGCCGGCCTTGTTTTGCCGCAGTTGGGCCATCAAGCGAAGCGTCTTGTAAGTCACCCAAAGACAGTAAAGCAGCACCGGCAGACACGTGATGGCATCGATCCAGTCGAACGCGATCGTGTCGGCTCGAATCCGCCGCAGCAGAACCATCAGCAGGATCGCAACGCCCGCAAACAACGCCGCAAGGAAGTTGGAAAACAGCGACTCGCCGATGGAATCGACCTGCGCGGCAACGCTCGCGCCGGGCAGCCGCAGCAACTCGGACGTGAGCGGATCGCGCCGCCGGTCACGCCGCATCCACCAAACGCCCACCGCCATCGCGCCGACCAGGGCGAGTATCGGAACGGTCATCAGCAGAACAACCCACGACTTACTCACGCCGGTGTCCCAAGAAACTTGCCGCCGCCCGCCTCGCGGGCGCGGCCCAGCGCCACCAGCGCGTCGACGATCTGCGGCAGGCGCTTCTTCCACGCGCCGCGGCCGGTGAAGTGCGCGGCAAGCTCGGCCAGCGATTGTGCGACGGCGCAATGCGCCAGCACGCCGGCCACCGCCGCCACCTGCGCCGGCAGATCGGCCGGCCACGCAATCTTCTCTGCCCTGGAAGCCGCATGGATAGGCGCTTGCAGCCCGGCCTGCCCGGAGAGGTCCAGCCCGCCTTGCTCTGCGGCCGGCATGGCCTGCGCGGCGCACTGGTATTCGGGCCGCAGCCAATGCACCTCGCCCTGCGCCTCGTGCGCGGCGCGCTCGGCGTTCAGCGCCACAAGGCGCGCCAGCACCTGCTCGCGGCCGGCCTCGCTGCGCAATTGGCCGTCGAGGTCGCGCCAGCCGTAAGCGGCCAGCACCTCGCGGTCGATCTCGTCGTGCAGCGAGGCGAGCACGCCGACCAGCGCGGCCTCGTGGATCGCGCGAGACTTCGCATCGAGCGCGCGGCCGGCGCGCAGTTCTTCCAGCACGTTGTACATCTGCGTCAGTGTGACCCCGCTTTGCGCCTGCACGCGCTTGCGATGGGCGTCGAGTTCTTCCGCGAGGGCGCGGATTCGGGATTGCTGGTCGGGGGTGGCGTCGGGGAAGGGGAAAGGCAAGAAACACTGAAGGTTCCGCCAACGCGGTCTGTCTTCAAGCGTTGCTCCCGCAACCAGCGACCACATAGCTTGCGGGGTTGCCGAAAGAACGCCCAGAACGAACGCGTCATCTGTGGCCACGACATAAATCGAATGGTCCGGGCAATAGGGCAGATCTTGAAACGCGAAGACGCGATGCTTAGATGTCTCGGGCGTTAGGATGATCCGAGGCATGCCCACCCACGCAGATCTCAAGCCCCGGCGTGGTTCGCCAAAAACCCACCATCTATCCCGATACGCCTCACGATTATTCTGGTCTCGATCCGGCTTTACTCGATCCACCAGCCATTGATACAGGGCCGGATGTTTTTTGCGTGCCTGCTCTGCGGTGTATCCGAACAGATCGATCACGTAGCAATGCTCGCCGCCCTGCATCATGTCGCGTGCGTTGCAATGCAATTTGATTTCGGGCGGCAGGTTGGCCGGATCGTAGCCGAGCAAAACGACTTCCTCGGGCGAAAGCCGGAAGCCCTTGCCGACGAGATTCATGCCCTGAAAGCAAAGCCCGCTGTTCGCTTCCAGCCGCTCCGCGTCGCCTACGTTGGCCCCGGTGGTCAGGTCGGCGTGGAGCCTGCCGAGGCGTTCGTCCAGCTTGACGCCGAACTCGCCTTCACCGAGTGGCGATTCATCCATCACCGTCAGCAGGCGGCCATCGAGTCTGCAGGGCACGCCAACCGTCATCGCGATGCGCACCGCCGCGCCGTCGGCGCTGTCGACCCAGGGGTGGTCGGGAATCGCAAACGCCAACGACAGCGGCGGCTTGGCCTCCATCTGCGCGCTGACGATCTGGCGGTTGAAGGTCTGGCGCAGGCTGTTGGTGGTGATGAAGCCGAAGCGCCGCAGCTTGCCATTTCGCGTCAGTTCCCCTGCGTGGTGCCACCAGAACATGACGAAGTCGGCGGTGTCGGGCATCGTCTCCCACGCACCCCGCAGCGCCTCCACGTAACCGTCGCCGAGCGCCAACCGCATGCGCTTATTGCCGATGAACGGCGGATTGCCGACGACGAAATCGGCTTCGGGCCAGTCGGCCTTGCGCGGATTCACGTACTCCTCGATCGGGCGGCGCGCGGTTTCGTCGGGCACGGCTTCGCCGGTGACCGGGTGTTTCTTCGTTGTCCTGCCGTCCCAGCGGGTGACGGGGATGCCGCGCTCGTCGAGCACGTAATCGATGCGATCGTAAGCAAGCACGGCGTCGCGGCATTCGATGTTGTGGAAGTCCTTCAACACCGGCTGCGGCGGCAGGCCGGCACCGCGGGTGCGGAAGTGCCATTGCAGGTAGCCGATCCACAACACGAGTTCGGCAATCGCGGCGGCGCGCGGGTTGATCTCGAGGCCGAGGAACTGGTGCGGGTCGACGGTGAGGCCTTCGGCTTCGAGCCGGCCCTGGGTGTCGCCGAGGGCGTCGAGCTGGTTGAGCACTTCGCCTTCGAGGCGCTTGAGGTGTTCGAGCGTGACGTAGAGAAAGTTGCCCGAGCCACAGGCCGGGTCGAGCACGCGCAGGCTGCACAGCGCGTGGTGGAACTTGCGGATTTCGTCGCGCGCGGCCTCCAGCTTCCCTTCGCCGGCAAGCAGCATGGCGGCGGCCTGCACGTCGGCCCAGTCGGCGCGCAGCGGTTCGACCACCGTCGGCAGCACCAGGCGTTCGACGTAGGCGCGCGGCGTGTAGTGGGCGCCGAGGGCGTGGCGTTCGTCGGGGTCGAGCGCGCGTTCGAGCAGGGTGCCGAAGATGGCGGGTTCGACCTGCTGCCAGTCGGCGCGGGCGGCTTCGAGCAGGCTGTCGATCTGCGCCGGGGCGAGCGGCAGTACGTCCGGGTTCTTGAACAGCTTGCCGTTGAAGTGCAGCACCTGCGCGGCGATGCTGGCGGCGAAGTCGCCACGGTCCATCGCGCGCCACAAATCATGCAGCATGCGGCCGAGCACCTCGGGCTGGGCGCGGTACTGTTCGAGCAGGCCGACGAAGGCGCCGCGTTCGGCGTTCTTCGGCAGCAGGCCGACATCTTCGGCGAACATGCTGAACAGGCAGCGGGTGAGAAAGCCGGCGACGGCTTCGGCGCCGTGGCCGGCGGCTTCGAGGCTCCTGGCGACTTCGGCCAGATGCGCGGCGACTTCACGCGTGGCGCGCGCCGAGACCCGCGCGGGGTCGAGCGCGAGCGGGTCGAGCCACACCGCACGCAGGCGTTCGCGCACGGCCTGGTTGCGCAGATCGGCGAGGCGGATGCGGTGCGAGCGCGGATCGGGGAACGGCGTGTAGGTGGCGCCGCTGCGGGTGAATTCGGCATAGAACTCGATGGCGTGCCCGACATCGACCACCAGCAGGAATGGCGGCCGGCCTTCGTCGGCGGGCAGCGCGCGGGCGTAACTTTCTGCCTGGGCGCGGGCGCGCAGCATGGCGTCGTCGAAGCCCTTGGTGGCGGCGGTCTGGCGCAACCGCTTGGCTTCGAGCACGAAGGCGCCGCGCTTGTAGCAGTCGATGCGGCCTTCGGATTCGCTGCCGTCGCCATGCTTGAAGCGCACGCGGCGCTCGAACACGTAGGCGTTCTCGCGGGTGTCTTCGCGCGCCGGATCGGGCTCGGGCAGTTCGAGCAGGCGCGTGAGCTGGCTGAGGAACAACTGCGCGTTGGCAAGCTCGGAGCCGCTGGCGTGCTGCCAGCGGGCGATGAAGGCGTCGACCGCCGAAACGGCGGTGGCTTGCGGTGCGGCACTCATGCGGCGCAAATTGCATTCGGCATGGAGCGCGAGTCTAGCAGAAGCCGGCGCACACCAAGACCGGCCGGCGAAAACCCGCAGCGGGAGCTAGGCTGTGCCCGGATCGCGTGACGTTTTCCGTAGACCGGCCTGGAAGCCAGCAGGGGCACGGACCTTGAGCAACGAACGCCGGAGAGCGCCTATCCATGCGGCTCGGCGGGCAGGGGTACGAAACAGTGGTTCCGCATATTCGTCGCGTTTCGATCACGCTTGCGCCATACTACCAACCGCGTCCGAACGTCACGCCAACAAGATGGTTTATCCAGTCATTGAAGTTGATCCAGAGTCCGTAGTATCCGACGAACAACTCGGCAGCAAGGACAAATTCTGGTTTGAATACGAAGGGCAGCAATGGTTGTTCAAGGAGGCGCGCGTCATTCACTCGCCTCATGGCGACGTGGTCACAGGCGAAGACTGGGCCGAAAAGGCGGCAGCGGAGATCGCACAACTGATCGGCGTACAAGCGGCGCATGTGCAGCTTGCGGAGTACAAGGGAAAGCGCGGCTGCGCCAGCCTGAACTTCCTACCTGATCGCTCGGTGCATCTCGAGCATGGCAACGAGATACTCGGCGGCCGGGTACTCGGTTACGACCGGACAAAAAGGCAGAAGCAGACGGACCACACGATCGAGAACATTGTCGCGGCGATCCGCAAGATGTTTGATAAACAAGCTGCCAACGCCGTCCTGTCCCAGCTCGCGAGCTACCTTGTGCTTGACGCATTGATCTGCAACACCGACCGCCACCATGAGAATTGGGGCTTGTTTTGGCGCGTATTGCGTACCGACGAACCGGTGGATGACTGGGACAAACCGGTTTTGGTGAAGCAGTATGACGTGGCTCCGTCATTCGACCATGCGTCTTCTCTCGGACGCGAGTTGCTCGACGAGCGGCGCGAACGAATCCTGGCGGAAGGGCGGATGGCGCCGTACGTCCGCAACGGACAGGGCGGCGTCTATTGGCGTTCGACCGATCGAAAGGGCGCCAATCCATTGCGATTGATAGAATCGGCCTCAAGTCTGTATCCCGAGTTTTTCCTTGGGCCTATCAAGAACCTCTCTGCCCTGCCAGTGGCCGTGATACAAGAGGTAATGGACGAGATTCCTGCCGACCGAATTTCGCAAATTGCCCGGCACTTCGCCAAAGAGATGCTCGCCACGACTTACATGACCCTGATCGGATTGAATAGATGAAGACGTTGTTTCTAGCTTGGCAAGCACCCACCTCACGCGCCTGGTATCCGGTCGGCCGGCTCGATGTGGACCGTCAGCGCTCGGAGTATCAATTCGAGTACACACAGGGCGCAGTTGAGGCGGAGAAGAAAGACGGCTTTCATCCGATCTCCGCATTTCCGGAACTCGACCGAAGGTACGAGGCTTCCGAGTTGTTCCCACTTTTCCAGAATCGTGTTCTGGATCCAAACCGGAAGGGATTTGCGGAATATCTGCAGTCGCTCGACTTGGACGAATCACGCTGCGACCCCATCGAGATTCTCGCTGTATCCGGTGGCGAGCGAAGCACAGATAACTTCGAAGTGTTTCCAAAGTTGGAGCAGCAGGCGGGCGGGCAGTTCGTCACGCGATTCTTCCTCCATGGGCTTCGCCATTGTGCGGAATCCCTGAGGCAGCGTGCCTTGGCACTTGCACCAAAGGAGCAATTGCGGATCTCGATCGAGCTGAACAATCCCGCGACAATGCTCGCAGTTCAACTCTCGACTATGGATTACCAGTTTGTCGGCTGGTCGCCACGCTATCTCGTAAGCGATCTACTCAGGGCGGCTTCGCAGAATTTTCGTGACCTAAGCGCCAGAGTCATCAGAAATAATAATCTGGGTACTCCGCTGAATCGACGCATTTTGGTGGAACTTACTGGCGTTTTTCCGGATGGATATGAGCCAATGTCAGGTAAGCCCTTCGCCGCCATCTCCGGTGCGACCGAACCCGCGGCAGTTGCTTGAGAATCTCATCTCGACTTTGATGCAGAATCGAGTACCAGCGATGTAGCCAAGCCAGGGTTCGTCGTCACCGACCGCAAACTCAATTGTGGAAGAGCGAACCGGCGGTAAGCGTCCACCCCCAGGCAAGGCGTTGCGGGTGCAGAAACTTGTCGAAGCGGCGAGCGACAATCTATCTCCCCGGGCCATCTATCTCCCCGGGCGACCTGGCGGCCCGCTTGGCGGGGTCGACAAGCGAGCAGCGTTGCCAGAAGCCGCCCCCTCGCTTGCTACTGTCTTGCCAGCCGTGCAAACCGATCGTGATCAGGCTTCCAGGCCAGAGCGATGGAATGTCAGCGCACGAAAGCTACAGGGCAACGGACTGTGGGCGACCGACACGCACTCGGTCGGTCAAACGCGGCCGGCGGCCTGCAATTCAGCCCATTCCGCGTCGGTGAAAACGCGCGAGCGGGTGTGGAAGGCTTTGCCTTCCGGCCCTTCGAGCGAGAAGGTGCCGCCGCGGCCGTCGATGACGTCGATGATGAGCTGGGTGTGCTTCCAGTATTCGTACTGCGATGTGCTCATGTAGAACGGGCAGCCGCCGATCTCGCCGAGCAGCACGTCGCCGGCGCCGATGGTGAGTTCGCCCGGCAGGTAGCAGTTGGCCGCGCTGTTGTCGCAGCAGCCGCCGGACTGGTGGAACATCAGCGACGGGCCGTGCTTGGTCTTGAGGAATTCGATCAGATCCAGCGTCGCCTGCGTGGCAATGACTTTTTCGACCATGGTCGGCTCCAAATGAAACGGGGCGGATGCCCGCCCCGGTGAGTCTTGCGCGCTGTCGCCGTCAAATCAGAAGAAGCCGAGCTTCTTCGGGCTGTAGCTGACCAGCAGGTTCTTGGTCTGCTGGTAGTGGTCGAGCATCATCTTGTGGGTCTCGCGGCCGATGCCCGATTCCTTGTAGCCGCCGAACGCGGCGTGGGCCGGATAGGCGTGGTAGCAGTTGGTCCACACGCGGCCGGCCTTGATGGCGCGGCCCATGCGGTAGGCAACGCTGCCATCGCGCGACCAGACGCCGGCACCGAGGCCGTAAAGCGTGTCGTTGGCAATTTCCAGCGCTTCGGCTTCGTCCTTGAAGGTGGTGACCGCCAGCACCGGCCCGAAGATTTCTTCCTGGAAGATGCGCATCTTGTTGTGGCCCTTGAACAGGGTCGGCTTGATGTAATAGCCGTCGGCCAGATCGCCCCCCAGATGGGCGCGTTCGCCGCCGATCAGCAACTTGGCGCCTTCCTGTTTGCCCAGATCCAGGTAGGTCATGATCTTGGTCATCTGCTCCTGCGAAGCCTGGGCGCCCATCATGGTGTCGGTATCGAGCGGGCTGCCCTGCTTGATCGCCGCCACGCGCGGCAGCACGCGCGCCATGAATTTGTCGTAGATCGATTCGTGGATCAGCGCGCGCGACGGGCAGGTGCACACTTCACCCTGGTTGAAGGCGAACAGCACCAGCCCTTCGACGGCCTTGTCGAAGAAATCGTCGTCGGCATCGGCGACATCGGCGAAGAAGACGTTGGGCGACTTGCCACCGAGTTCCAGCGTGGCCGGAATCAGGTTGTTGGCCGCCGCCTGGGCGATCACCCGCCCGGTGGTGGTGGAGCCGGTGAAGGCGATCTTGGCGATGCGCCGGCTGGTGGCCAGCGGCATGCCGGCTTCGCGGCCGAAACCATTGACGATGTTGAGCACGCCGGGCGGCAGCAGGTCGGCGATCAGTTCGGCCAAGATCAGGATGCTGATCGGCGTGGATTCGGCGGGCTTCAACACCACGCAGTTGCCGGCGCCGAGGGCCGGCGCCAGTTTCCAGGCGGCCATCAGGATCGGGAAATTCCACGGGATGATCTGGCCGACGACGCCCAGCGGCTCGTGGAAGTGATAGGCCACGGTGGTTTCGTCGATTTCAGAGAGCGCGCCCTCCTGGGCACGCACGCAGCCGGCGAAATAGCGGAAGTGGTCGATGGTCAGCGGAATGTCCGCGTTGAGGGTTTCGCGGATCGGCTTGCCGTTGTCGACGGTTTCGGCGTAGGCCAGCAGTTCCAGATTCTGTTCCAGACGATCGGCGATCTTCAGCAGCAGGTTGGCGCGCTCGCCCGCCGCGGTGCGCCCCCACTTGTCGGCCGCGGCATGAGCGGCGTCGAGCGCCAGTTCGATGTCTTCGGCGGTCGAACGGGCAACCTTGGTGTAGTTGCGCCCGGAAATCGGGGTGACGACGTCGAAGTACGCGCCCTTGACCGGGGCCACCCATTTGCCGCCGATGAAGTTGTCGTACTTGGCCTTGTATGAAATCTTGGCGCCGGATTGGCCGGGGGCTGCATAGATCATGTTGTCTCCCAATTCGATGTTGGAAAAATTCGCCCGGGCATGCCGTGGCGGCGCCCCCGGCGATCTGGCGCCGGAGGTTCCCGCAGGGCCAGGCGATCCTGCCCCGCGCGGAAGGTATGGCCACCCTGCGCAACCGCCATGCCATCGGGGAGGACGCCGCAAGTCCCTGAAATCCGTGCGAAACCTTTCCCGGATTGGCCCCTGCGGACGGGGCTGCCGGGTGCGGCAGAACGTAGCGCTTCATGTCGCGCATGGCATAAGCTGCGCCGACCGTCCGGCTGCCGCCGCGGCCGCGGGTGGCGCCGCTTATGCTTTACGATGCCTGTTTTGTGCGGTTGCCGGGGCGCCAGGCGCTCCCAAGCGCTTGTCGCATCGAAGGGTTTCGCGCCGCCACGCGGCTGGCACCGCGAAACTGTCACGCAGCAAAGCAATTGCTGCGGTATGGAACACCTGGCGCGGGCAGGCTGAACCGGATCGAGCCGGGGCGGTCTGAATCAGTTCGAATCGAAACCGGAACAGACCATGACTCAGATCGAGAAGAACAGCCCCGAAGCGGTCGGCCGCATCATCGCGCTCGCCATGCTGGCAGATGGCCGGCTCGCCAATGCCGAACTGGAGGCGCTCGACCGCCACAACATTCCCGCCATCGCCGGGTTGAGCCGCGATGCGTTCATCCAGATCATCATCGACCATTGCCGCGAGTTGCTCGAACCGGGCGACGGCGGGCGCGTTCGACTGCTGGAGCCGGCGCGCGTCGCGCCGATGCTGGCGCTGGTGGACGACCCGGCGAAACAGCTGCTCACCTGTCGTGCAATCGTCGTGCTGTCCAAGGCGGACGGGAAGTTTTCGCGCGCCGAGCAGGTGCTGCTGCGCCACCTGCTGGAGACGTGGAAGCTTTCGCTGGATCAAGTGTCCGGCGACTGATTCAATCGATCAGGTGATGGTAGCGCCCGCCGTGATAAACCAGCGGCGGCAAATCGCGCCGCGCGTAGCGCTCGACGCGGCCGAGGAATACCACGTGGTCGCCGCCCGGGTAGCGCGCCTGGTTGCGGCACTCGAACCATGCGCAGCAGCCTTCGATCAGCGGCGCGCCGCTGGCGCCATCGGCAAAGGCCACACCGGCAAAGCGGTCGATGTTGCGGGCGGCGAACTGGCGTGACAGCCACTCCTGGTCGTGCGACAGCACGTTTACCGAAAAGTGGCTGCAGCCTTCCAGGGCCGGGCGCAGCGGCGAATGCTGCACAAGACTCCAGACGATCAGCGGCGGATCGAGCGACACCGAGTTGAAGGAATTGACGGTCAGCCCGACCGGCTTGCCGCTGGCATCGCGCGTGCAGACGACGGTGATGCCGGTGGCAAATCGGCCGAGGGCGTGGCGGTACTCGCGCGAGTTGAATTCGGCGTCCGGCGCCGGGTGCAAGGCGGGAATCATCGAGTTTCGCGGCGACCCGGCGACCGGCCGGGCGGCATTTGGCGGCAGCTTATAATTGCGGTTCGCCCGCAGAAACGCCTATCACGCTTCGGAGTTTCCCCATGAGAATCGGCACGCCGCTGTCACCGTCCGCCACCCGCGTCATGCTGCTGGGCAGCGGCGAACTCGGCAAGGAGGTGATTATCGCCCTGCAAAGATTGGGTGTCGAGGTAATCGCCGTCGACCGCTACCAGAACGCGCCCGGCCATCAGGTGGCGCATCGCGCGCATGTGATTTCGATGACCGACGGCGCCGCCTTGCGCAAACTGGTCGAGGCCGAGCGCCCGCACCTGATCGTGCCGGAGATCGAGGCGATTGCCACCGACATGCTGCTCGAGATCGAGCGCGACGCCCTGGCCGAAGTGATCCCGACCGCGCGGGCGGCCCGGTTGACCATGAACCGGGAAGGCATTCGCCGCCTGGCCGCCGAAGAACTCGGCCTGCCGACCTCGCCCTACCGCTTTGCCGATTCGCTCGACGAACTGCGTGCGGCGGTGGCGACGATCGGTTGCCCGTGCATCGTCAAGCCGGTGATGTCGTCCTCGGGCAAGGGCCAGTCGACGATCAAGGCGCCGGCAGATGCCGAGAAGGCCTGGCACTACGCCGCGGCCGGCGGGCGCGTCGACCAGGGCCGGGTGATTGTCGAGGGCTTCGTCGATTTCGACTACGAAATCACCCAGCTCACGGTGCGCGCGCGCGACGAGCGCGGCGAGGTGCAGACATATTTTTGCGACCCGATCGGCCATCTGCAGGTCAATGGCGACTATGTCGAATCTTGGCAGCCGCAGGCGATGAGTCCGGCCGCGCTCGCACGCTCGCGCGAGATCGCGCGCACGGTCACCGGCAATCTCGGCGGTCGCGGCATCTTCGGCGTCGAGCTGTTCATCAAGGGCGACGATGTGTGGTTCTCGGAAGTCAGCCCGCGCCCGCACGATACCGGCCTGGTCACGCTGGCCACACAGCGGCAGTCGGAATTCGAATTGCATGCGCGGGCGATTCTCGGCCTGCCGGTCGACGTGTCGCTGCGCGCAGCGGGCGCCTCGGCGGTGATCTATGGCGGCATCGAGGCAAAGGGCATCGCGTTCGAGGGCGTGGCCGAGGCGCTGGGGGTGCCGACGAGCGACATCCGCCTTTTCGGCAAGCCGAAATCCTTCCTCAAGCGGCGCATGGGCGTGGCGGTGGCCAACGGCGCGGACACCGACGAGGCGCGCAGCCGCGCCAGGCTGGCGGCGAGCCGGGTCAGGCCGACCACGGCTTGACCGGGGCGGATCGGTTGGACGATTTCGCCGGGCGGCTGATCGCCTGGCATGCGCAGCACGGCCGCCACGACCTGCCGTGGCAGAACACCCGCGATGCCTATCGCATCTGGCTGTCGGAGATCATGCTGCAGCAGACGCAGGTGACGACAGTCTTGCCGTACTACGCGCGCTTTCTCGAACGCTTTCCCGATATCCGCACACTCGCCGCCGCGCCGGTCGGCGAGGTGATGGCGCTGTGGAGCGGGCTCGGCTACTACGCCCGCGCGCGCAACCTGCATGCCTGCGCGCGGGCCGTGGTCGAGCGGCACGGCGGCGAGTTTCCGCGCGAGACTGCCGCGATCGCCGCGCTGCCCGGCATCGGCCGCTCCACCGCGGCGGCGATCGCCGCGTTCGCGCACGGCACGCGCGGCGCGATACTCGACGGTAACGTCAAGCGCGTGCTGGCGCGCTGCTTCGGCATCGACGGCTTTCCCGGCGAGAAGAAAGTGGAAATCCGCCTCTGGCAGCTCGCCGAATCGCTGCTGCCGGACCAGGCCATAGAGACCTACACCCAGGCGCTGATGGATCTCGGCGCGACCGTTTGCACGCGCGGCAAACCCGCTTGCGCACGCTGCCCGCTCGATGGCGAGTGCATCGCGCTGAAGCAGGATCGCGTCGGCGAACTGCCGACGCCACGGCCGAGAAAGGCGGTTCCACAGCGCAGCGCCCGCTTCCTGATCCTGCGTCATGACGATCGGGTTCTGCTCGAACTGCGCCCACCGAGCGGCATCTGGGGCGGGCTGCTGTGCCTGCCCGAACTGACCGACGACGACGACCCGCGGCTACTCGCACGCCGGCGCTACGCCTGCCGCGTGGATTGCATCGAAGCCCAGCCGCCACTCACCCACGGCTTCACCCACTTCACGCTGACCTTGCAGCCGCTGCTCTGCCGTGTGGCGAAAGTCGACCCGCATGCCGCTCAGCCGGGCGTGCAGTGGCTCGACCCCGACGCGCTAGCTCGGGCCGCGCTGCCGGCGCCGATTCGCAAGCTGCTGGCGCGCTGAAACGCCGATCCGCCACAGGGCGATCGCCCGGGAACCGCATGGACAGGGCTTCTTCAGCCTGCCATGCCCGTAGAACGCCTATCCATGCGGCTTGCAGGCCGATCGGGTTTGCAGTCACGGCCGCCAGCCGCGCGGCGACGCGACTTTCGCCTGCGCAGGTCAAACCCGCGCCAGATACTCGGAGAAGATCCCCACTTCGAGGTGCCGCCGGACCTGTACGAACCCGGCCGACGCCAGGGTGCCGAGCACCCGCTCCGGCGCGGCGCAGGCTTCGATGGTGTCCCAGTAGTAGCGATAGAGGCGCGGTGTATCCCGATGTCGTGCCACCAGCCGCGACAGCAAGGGCACGATGCCGCGCATGT
>WBZP01004554.1_pt1 | contig 14420 bp, 9 predicted proteins | sample 5204301 | NCBI WGS metagenome assembly WBZP01 (sample SAMN12412401, study PRJNA552823) | activated sludge metagenome | isolation source: activated sludge from nitrification reactor of wastewater treatment plant... | place: USA: Pennsylvania | collected 2017 | reverse complement strand
GAACCTACGGCAGGCCACCCGTGCCCATACCACACCCCCAACCCACCACATCCATGTCACAAGACCCGGATCTACTCCCTGCAGGTCTTGGATGAGTCCTGCACCGGTGCGACTGTAGTCAGATGCTGGACGCCGGATGATCGCGCGCCGCATTAGCCAACTCTCCACATCGGCCAGCGCTTGCTCGACCACCTTCTCAGGGAGCGGATGGTCCACGTCGAAGAGGCGGATCAGTAGCGGCTTGACGACCTCGAGTTCTGCGGCCTCCGTTCGGTACAAGAACATCGCGGCGGGATCGAGGTCGCCGTCGAACCTGGCCGCCTCGTGAACCCACTTCTCATACAGCCTCGCCTGGCGGTGGATCGAGTCCAGCACTTGTGTCATGGGTTGTCTGGATTGCTCGTGCCAGGATTTGAACCGCGTGAAGGTCGAGCGAGTGCTGATCTCCTCTCCCGTCTGCGCCACAAGCCAATGATTGAGGAAGAGGGACAATCTCTCCAACGAATATCGTCCGATCCGCACTTCCTTGGTCCAGAACGCTCTCTCCAGGTCCTGCCAGTGCCCCTTGAAGGCAGCCTGGGCACTCCCTCCGTCGCGGACGATCTGCTGGAAGATGTAGTTCTTCACCAGGTCGGCGGCAGTCAGAGGGGTGCCGCGGGCGTTGAGTGTCTCGAAGATCTCTTGTGAGGGCTCCGCGTCGGTCAGGGCAATGACGACCATCTGGAGCCCCTGGCTCAACGTCGCGACGAGAGCTTTGCTCCGCTCAGGGTCAACCGGGTCACCGAGCCAATCGCGCACCTGCTCGCTGAAGTACTGATGGGCCTCCACGATGCGCGACTGCGGAAGCGAGGGGTAGTCGATGGGGGGATCTGCGGTCATGACCCCCATGTAGCCAGCGCGATCGTCGTTCTCATGCTGCAACTTCAGGACCAGCGCGTCGTCCAAGCCATAGGCGCTCGGGTTGTGCGTCAACATTGCCAACTGCTCCGAGAGGCCAAGCTCTCCGGCGGTTTCCAGCTCCGCGGCCGCGGCGTCGATCACGATCTGCAGGGTCGTCAGTCGCTGCTGACCGTCAATGAGGCCGTGACTCGCCAGCGACCCCATCCCTGCTGAGGTGCCTTGCGTGACGACTGCGCCGAGGAAGTGCTGTGCCGGCGTACCGGCCAAGCGCCGCTCTGCAACTCGGCGGATGTCGAGCCACAGCGGCTCCCATTGCCGCTCGGCCGTCCACACGTAGCGACGTTGGAACACGGGAACCGTCAGGTGTTGCGGCATGGAGAAGATCTCCAGCGGCGTCTTCACATCAGTCTTCATACTGGCTCCTGTCCTCAAGGCAGAGGGTAGCCACGGCCGCAAGCGGAACGTCCCTTCGGGATGCCGTGCCGCCCAGCGCACAACGCTCGGGTGGTGCGGCGACACCAAGGCGTGGAACTTTCGGCAGTCGCGCTTCGCGAAGTCGGCGGTAGGAACGGCTGACCGGAGGTCTCGGTGGCGCCGCTGTGGGCGTGAGCGGCATACGTCGCCGGACGCCCTATCCTGCGGGGACGCGGATCGATTTCACGATCGAGGGTATGCCCGTCGCATTCAAGCGCAACGGCATGACGGGTCGCGCGATCCTGAAGGTCGGCGATGGCACGGCGGTATTGGCGAGCCCGTGGAATCCCATGACACACGTGGGGCTGAGCACGACGACGCGGTGGGTCGCGCAGCTTGCTGGGCGCGAGTTCACGGTTGTCAAGGAACGCGCGAGGTTCTTCGGAGGCACGCGCAACTGCCAGGTCGTCATCTTGGCCGACGGCGTGGAGGTCGCGTCGGCGGTGGGCTACTGATCGGGGCGCGTTCGCCAACGCCGGTGTTTCCGAACGGTCAGCCGTGATCCGGCGGCAGTCACATCGTGACGCCGCCTGTCACGCCTTGGGGATGACAGGCCCCCACCGAAGGAGTACGCCATGAGCACATCCACTGCGCGGCCGACGGGCCACCCCCTGCCCGCCGATGTCCAGCGGCTGGCCGACGAGTTCGTGAGCTTCCTCGAGACCGGCACCGCGTCGGAGGGAATGTTCGCGCCGGACCTGTTCTTCGACTTCACCATGCCGTTGTGGCGCCTGCAGACGGTGACCGGGCCGGATGCCGTGGCGATCCGCCGTGGTGGGCATCCGGAGCCGAGCCGGATCGCCGTGCGCCGTCTCGACCCGCTACCCAGTGGCTTCCTCCTCGAGGTCGAGGAGTTCTGGGACCACGGCGGGCAGCAGTGGTATTGCCGCGAACTCATGCGCGCTGATGTCGACGCCGGCAGCATCGTCGATCTCAGCGTCTACTGCACCGGTGACTGGGACGCGGCCCGCGTCGCGGAGCATGCCCGCATGGTCCACCTGCCGCGTCCGTAGCCGACCCGAGCGACCAGCTCGTGGCGTCGGGTCGACGTGCGCCGGATCGCCGGCACCGGGATGCCGCCCCTCTAGGGTGAGCCCGTGGACGTCCCGCGCGAGCCCAGCGGCTACGAGCGCTACCACGCGGCGCGCGCCCGCGGTGACGTCGAGGCAATGACTGCCATCGCCCTCGACCTCGCGGCCCAGGTGCAGTTCAACCTCCAGCCGGGCTCGCTGCCCGCGTTGCTGCACGAGGTGCTCGAGCGCACCGACCCTCCGGCGCGCACCCGGGTCAGGTGTGCGCTCGCCCGGATCTGGTCGTATGCCGGTGAGCCCGCTCGGGCTCGCCCGTTCGCCGTGGGGGCGCTCGCCGAAGCGCGCGCCTCCGGTGACCGAGACCTGCATGCCGAGGCGCTCGACGCGCGGTTGCTCACCTGCTGGGGACCGGACGACCTCGCGGCACGTCGGGCCATCACGGACGAGCTGGCCGCGCTCGCGGCATACCTGTCCCCACAGCGTCGGATGAATGCCCACCTGTGGCGTCTCACGACGTCCCTCGAGGTGCTCGACGCGGTGACGACCGAGCGCGAGCTGCGCGCACTGGAAGCACTGGCCCACGAGACCGGTGACGCGCGGATCAGGTTCTACGCCGACTCGCGCCGGGCCATGCGCGCGCTCATGGTCGGGCACGGTGACCTCGCGGCCGAGCTGCGGCTCGACTGCCAGCGTTGGGCCACCGAGTGCGACGAGCCCGATGCGGTTGCTGTGGACCACGCCCTCGCGGCCGGCATCGCGCGGCTTCACGGCGATGCGGCTGGGTTGGCGGCCGAGGCAGCCGCCTTCGAAGATTTCGGCACGGCCCAGGGGGTCACCTCAGTCATCGCCGAGTCGGCTTCACTGTGGCGGGCCGCCGGCGACCCGCAGCGCGCCGAAGGGTTGGCCGAACGCGTCGTGCAGGCGGGGCTCGACACCCTCCCGCGCGATGTGGACTGGCTCCTCATCGTCGCGAACGTCGCGGACGTCGCTTGTGCCACAGGGAGATCGGACTGGGTGGAGCAGGCCAGCAGGGCGTTGGCCCCGCTCGTCGGGCGAGCCGTCGTCGACGCGGGCGCGGTCGGCTTCCACGGCGTCGTCGACCACCATCTGGCCCGCTGTGCCGATGCCCTCGGCGACCCGCAGCGCGCCGCGGAACATGCTGCCCGGGCCCGGTCTCTCTATCGGCGGGTGGGGGCACCCGCCTGGGAGGCTCGGCTCGGGGCCGCCCTCGACATCCCGAGCCCGCCGGCACCAAGCAATGGAGCGCCGGCACTAGGCAATCGCGCGCCGGCACTGGGCAATCGCGCGTCTGGCGACCAAGCCGACCCAGCCAACGCGGCCGAACGCGTCGCGCCGAGGGAGCCGGCCACACCCGACCCGATCGGCCCTCTCGTGGGATCCAGCGTTGTGCCACAGACCTACTGGTTCGCGCCGACCGGCGACGGAGACTGGAAGGTCGGCCCGCTCGACGCGCCCGTGCTGCTGCGCCACCTGGTCGGGCTCGGTTACCTGCACACGCTGCTGTCGCACCCCGGTATCGAGGTGCCGGCCCTCGATCTGGCGGGCGGGCACCCGTCCGAACACCCTCGCGGCGCCACACCCGACCCGCTCCTCGACGACCGGGCGCTCGCGGCATACCGGCGCCGGCTGGCCGAGATCGACACCGAGTTGGACCGCGCCGACCGCACCGGCAACGCCGCCCTGGCCGGCGGGCTCACCGACGAACGCGACCAGATCCTCGTCCACGTCCGGGCCGCCCTCGGGCTGCGGGGCCGGCCCCGTGGCTTCGGGTCCGATGCCGAACGCGCCCGCGTTGCCGTGCGCCGAGCCATCCGGACGGCATACGACCGGCTTGCCGTGGTCGATCCGCGGATGGCCGAGGTGCTTCGCCGCGAGGTGACCACGGGTTACCGGTGCTCTTACCGCCCGATCGTCGGTGTCACCTGGCGGCTGGACCGTTGACCAGATCTCTTGGTCGGCCGCTTGCCTTCAGGTCCACCTGAAGATCTACCGTCACCGACCATGAACGTCACCACCCGGCCCAACCCGTTCGCCGACCTCGCGTCACGCGCCGCACCGTTCCCGCCCAGGCGCCTCGTGGCGACGGTGGGTGCGACGGTCCGCTCGCTGACCCGGCCTCGGCGACCGGATCGTGCGCTGCTCGATGCGCTGAGCCGGGGCGCGGCCGGCCCGCTCCCGGCGGCGCGACGCACCGTGCGTCTGACCACCCTGCGGCAACGGCCGCGACGGGTGCCGGGTCGCATTCTCTACGAACGACTTTCGGGAGCCGGCGAGATCAGCCTGCAGTCCTTCGTCGTCGAGCACCCCGAGGCGACCATCCTCGTCGACCCGGCCGTCGCCGACGACGTCCACACCCGGGTGTTGCCGGAGCTGCAACCCCTTATGCGGGCCGTGATCCGGCCGCCGGCCACCACGATCCCGACGCTCGAGGCGCTACGCGAGAGCGGGCTGCGGCCGGACCTGGCGCTGTGCACGCACGCCCACTGGGATCACGTCTGCGGCCTGCTCGACCTGCCCGACCTGCCGGTCGTGCTGCACGACGTGGAGACCGACTGGGCCGCCGCCGGTGAGTTGGCCCCCGCCGGAGGGGTGCGCCGCGGCCTGGCGCACCGGCCGCTGCACGGCTTCGCGTTGACCGGTCCACCGGTGCTGACCTTCGAAGCCAGCCACGACCTCTTCGGTGACGGCAGCATCGTCGCGGTCGACTTGGCCGGGCACACGCCGGGCAGCGTCGGGCTGCTGCTGGCGACCGGTGACGGGCCGGTGCTGCTCATCGGCGACGTCGCGTGGCACCACCGGCAGGTCGAGCACCTGCACCAACGCTCCGGTATGCCGGGTTGTCTCGTCGACGAGGACCGTGAGCAGACCTGGCGCACCCTGCACCGCCTCCATGCGCTGCCGCCGACCGTGCGGGTGGTGCCGGCCCACGACCCCGGCGCCGCCGGCCCGTGGCGGGCGGGTCAGTCCTGAGGCCGCCGGCCGGCGTCGGGCTGCGCGGGCACGAACACGTCGGTATGCCGCGCGAGCAGGACGAAGGTCGACCACCACACGCCCTGGTGCACGATCGCCAGCAGCAGGGTGAGCAGCCACGGCGCCGGCAGCCACAGGCCGATACCGATACAGGCCAGCGCACCGACGACCATGGTGCGCTGCACCCTCGGCAGGATCGCGACGAAATGGTCGCGGTAGTCCAGGCGGGTGGTCAGCAGCGCGATGACGACCAGCAGCGTTGCCGACGAGCCGGCCAGCAGCCAGCCCGGGCCGGCGGGGGTGTGGCCGTCGAGGGCGTGTTGGATGGCCCCGACCATGCCCGCGCCGGTGGCCGCGATCGCACCGGTCAGCGGCAGGTGCAGCAGCACCCACGGCGCGAAAGCCGTCTGCGTCGGGCGCGGCGGGCGACGCCCGAGCAGATCGAAGTAGTTCCACCAGAAGCCGAACCCGGTGCCCAGTGACAACACCGCCGTCACCAGCACCAGGGCGCCCCGGTCGGTGGCGTTGATGCCGTTGACGACCCCGACGACGACCTCACCCATGACGATGATGGCGAGCAGGCTGAACCGCTCGGCCATCGACTCGGTCGGCATGAGCCCCAGCGGCCGGCTCGCGTCGAGCCACATGCCCACGATCGGCACCAGGGCGTTCAGCAGCACGGTGAGCGCCCACAGCGCGATGCGGACCCGGTCGTCGGCGAAGGCGCTGACGGCCAACAGCACGATGCTCAGCACGAGCATCGCGATGTAGCGAGCAGCCACCTGTCGATACATGGGCACCACATCGTGGCGGCGGACCTGACCCCACTGCCAGGCGATCCAGCAGAGCAACACGGCATACGTCACCGCGAACGGTCGCCCGTCCGCCGCACCGGCCTCACCGACGAACACGGCCAACACCACGAGGATCGTCATCTGGCCGAAGATGTTGTTGCGCCCCCGCCCGTCCGCCCGCCCATGCCCCTCGTGATGGAGCGAGCCGTTCAGCCAGGCGATCCAGATCAACGAGAAGACCACGACGAAGACCCCGAACGCCCCGGCGCTCGGGTGCTGCGCCAGATGATGCGCGGTCTGCCCGATGAGCACGACGAAGACCAGGTCGTAGAGCAGCTCCAGGAAGGACACCGAGCGCTCCGCGTCGACCTCACCGTGCAGCCGGGGTGGGCGCAGGAACCAGTGCCGCAGCGCCACTCGCAGGCGTGCCGGGTCGCTGGACCCCGCGGCGCCACCGGCGCGATCCGGCCCGGTGCTCGACTCCTGACTCACGGCGACACCCTATGCGCGAGCGACCTGGGCGCCCGGTGACCTCGGCGGCGGTGGCGTCGGGCCAGTGACCTCGGCGGCGGCGCACAGCGGCCTACCCGGGAACGCTCCCGCACCGGCCGGCCACCTGCGCGACGAGGGTGTCGATGGCCCGGGCGAGGAAGCCTGGTGGGTCGCCGGCGTTGGCGAGGGTCTGACCCACCCGGCTGGAGACCGGCAGCCGAGTGTCGCCGAGCAGGTGCTGCAGCTGGGCGCCGACCTGGTGCCACCACTGGTCGTCGGTGAGCGCCGTGGTCTTCCGGGCGCGCTGGACCGCGCTCTGCCAGCGGGCAGCGTGCTGGGCCACGGCCAGCACGTGGGTGAGCGCCTGATCCATGTCGAGGTCGCTCAGGCCGATGCCGTCCAACGGGGTGAGCTCGTCCTCGTACTTGACGAGGTGACCGGGCCCGAGGATGGGCCGGGCGGGAGCGACCTCGACGACCCAGCTGTGGCGCAGTGCGTGCTCGTAATTGCGTTGCCCGATGTGTCGGAGCGCGGCCGGCCAATCCGCGATCTGGGCCGGTTTCGGGTGCCCCTCGTAGGTGCGCGCGACGACCGTGTCGAGCATCAGCTCCAGCAGCTCGGGTTTGCCCGGTACATAGCCGTAGAGGGTCATCACCCCGACGCCGACCCGGTCGGCCAGCCGGCGCATCGTCAGGGCCTCCAGGCCATCGGCGCTGGCCAGCTCGATGGCGTGCTCCACGACATCGAGCATCGCGATGCCGGAACGCCCGACCTTCGTCTCCGGGGCCCACAGCAGCTGGAGCAGCTTGAGGGGGTCGCCTGCGGCGACGGCGGTCCGCGGCATACCTGGCCTTCCTGGTGCACTCACCGTGAGCGTACCGCATACTGTACCGTACAACGTACGGCTCAGCGTACGAGACCGACGCCAGAGGACAGCGAACCGTGACGGACATGACTCTCGACACCATTCGGGTGCGCGGCGCCCGCGCTCACAACCTGCGCGGCATCGACCTCGACCTGACCAAGCGCAGCCTCGTCGTCGTGGTCGGCGTGTCCGGCTCGGGCAAGTCCTCGCTGGTCTTCGACACGATCGCCGCCGAGGCGCAACGCCAGCTCAACGCCACCTTCAGCTCGTTCGTGCAGACCTTCCTGCCCTCCTATGGACGCCCGGACGCCGACCGCATCGAGAATCTGTCCGCCGTCGTGGTCGTCGACCAGCGGCAGTTGGTCGGCGGCCCCCGCTCGACGGTGGCGACCGTCACCGACATCGGCGACTGGCTGCGGATGCTCTACTCGCGCGCCGCCACACCCCACGTCGGGCCGTCCTACGCCTTCTCCTTCAACGACCCGGCGGGCATGTGCCCGGCCTGTCACGGCCTGGGCCAGCAGCGGGCCCTCGACGTCGCCGGCTTCGTCGACCCCACCCGCTCGCTGCGCGAGGGGCCCTTCCGCCACCCCGACTACAAGGCGGGATCTCTTGCCTGGCAACGCTATTCCAGCAGCGGCCTGTTCGACCTCGACGTGCCCGTCGAGCAGTACAGCGCCCGAGAGCTCCATCTGCTCCTGTATGCCGCGCCCGGCGAGATCGAGCCGGTCGGTGAGCCTGCCCTGCCCGGGCAGTACGAAGGAGCGGTGGTGCGTTTCCGCCGGATCCAGCTCACCAAGGACCCGGCCACGCTCAAAGGCGAGCTGAAGGCGGCCTACGAGCGGCTCGTCACCATGGGCCCCTGCACCCCGTGTGGGGGAGCGCGCCTCAACGAGGCCGCCCGCACCGCAACGGTCCACGACCTCACCCTGCCCGCGGCATACGCGATGCAGGTCAGCGACCTGGCTGACACGATCCGCGGCTGGGAGCTCGGCGAGCTCACCCCGCTGCGCGACGAGATCACCAGACAACTGGACCGCGTCGTGGGGCTCGGGCTCGGATATCTGAGTCTCGACCGGCCGACCGCCACCCTCTCCGGGGGCGAGGCACAGCGGATCAAGATGGTCCGCCACCTCGGCAGCACCCTCAACGACCTGCTCTACGTCTTCGACGAGCCGACCACCGGGCTGCACGCCCGCGACGTGGACCGGCTCACGACCATGCTCACCACCCTGCGCGACAAGGGCAACACGGTCATCGTCGTCGAACACGACCCGACGGTCATGGCCGTCGCCGACCGGATCGTCGAGATCGGGCCCGGCCCCGGCCCGCACGGCGGTCAGCTGGTCTTCGACGGCACCTATTCGCAACTGCTGCAGGCCGACACGCTCACCGGCACAGCGCTGCGCACCAGCGGGCCGGTCAGGCCACGGCAGCCGCGCAGGCCCGTGGGGAGTATCACCATCCGCGACGCCACCACCCACAATCTGCAGCACGTCACGGTCGACATCCCGCTCGGCGTGCTCACCGTCGTCACCGGCGTGGCCGGCTCCGGCAAGTCCTCGCTGATCCGTGGGCAGCTGCCCGCCGTCGCGCCAGAGGCGGTGCTGGTCGACCAAGGCCCGATCCACGGCTCCCGCCGGTCCAGCCCCGCATCGTGGACCGGCATGCTCGACGAGATCCGGCGCAGCTACGCCCGAGCCACCGGTGAACCGGCCGGCCTGTTCTCGCCGAACTCGGACGGCGGCTGCCGGGCGTGCGAAGGCAGCGGCCTCACCTTCGTCGACCTCGGCTTCACCGACCCGGTCACCGCCACCTGCGAGACCTGCGCAGGCCGACGCTTCCGCCCCGGCGCCCTCCGACACAGCGTCGACGGGCTCACCATCGCCGACGTCTTCGAGATGACCATCGACGCCGCCCGCGAGCATTTCACCGGCACCCGCCTGCGAGCGCTGCTGACCACCGCCGGTGCGGTGGGCCTGGGCTACCTGCCGCTCGGCCAGAACCTGACGACCCTCTCCGGCGGGGAGCGGCAACGGCTCAAACTCGCCCGGGAACTCACCAGCGGCGCGTCGCTCATCGTCCTCGACGAGCCCACCACCGGTCTGCACGCCACCGACATCGCCCGGTTGTTGGGGATGCTGCACCACCTCGTCGATGAGGGGCGCACCGTGATCGTCATCGAACACGACCTCGCGGTGATCGCCGCCGCCGACCACGTCATCGACCTCGGGCCGGACGGCGGCCACGCCGGCGGCCGCGTCCAATTCACTGGCCCACCAAGCGAGCTCGCTCGCACCGCCACCCACACGGGCGGCTATCTGGCGGCATACCTGGCGCGTCGGGACGAGCCCACCGGCCCGGCCACGCCGGCCGTCGCCCGCGCGACCCGGCGCGCCCGATACGCTGCGCCGACGGTGCGTTCAGCGGCGACTCGCGCGCAGGAAGAAGCGACATGAAGATCACCTCGGTTGACTGCTTCGGCTACACCCTTCGCTACGCCCACGGCGAATACGTGATGTCCGGCAACCGGGCGGCCACGCACGAGATCGGCACGCTCGTGCGGCTGAGCACCGACGAGAGGCTGGTCGGGTGGGGAGAGGTCACCCCGTTGGGCGACCGGTATCTGCCCACCCACTGGGCCGAGGTCCGAGCCGCCCTGCACACCCTGGCACCGGCACTCATCGGCCTGGATCCGACGAACATCTCCGGGGTCAAGCGCGTCATGGACGGCGTCCTGCTGGGGGGCAGCTACGCCAAGGCCGGCGTCGACGTGGCCTGCTGGGATCTGTTGGGACAGGCCTGCAGCCAGCCGATCGCCGTGCTCCTCGGCGGGGTGCTGCAGCAGGACTTCCCGCTCTATGAGGCGGTTCCCTTGGCGTCCCCGGCGCAGATGGCCGCATTCGTGGTGGCCCGCGAGGCGGCCGGGATCAAGAGATTCCAGCTGAAAGTCGGGAACGACCCCCTCGAGGACGCCGCGCGCACCCGGGCGGTCGTCGAGGCGGCGGCCCCGGACACCCTCGTCGTCGCCGACTCCAACGGTGGCTGGAACCTGCGCAGTGCCCAGGTGGCGCTCCGCGCGATGGCCGACCTGCCCGTCTTCATCGAGCAGCCCTGCCGCGAGACGCACGACTGCATCTTCGTGATGCGCCACAGCAGCCTGCCGCTCGTGCTCGACGAGTCGATCCTCACGCCGACCGACGTGTTCCGGGCCAAGTTCGACGCCGGGGCGGTCTCGGTCAACATCAAGATCAGCCGGGTGGGCGGGCTCACCGAGGCGGCCCGCATGCGCGACCTCATGCAGCACCTCGACCTGATGATCTCGATGGAAGACAGCTGGGGTGGTGACATCGTCACGGCCGCGGTGAGCCACCTGGCCGCCAGCACCAAGCCGGAGAACTTCCAGAACGCCTCGTTCATGAACGACTGGACCGACGGGCACGTCGCCGGCTACCACCCGCGGTCGGTCGCCGGGCGTGGCGCCGCGCCCACCGCGCCCGGTCTGGGGATCACCGTGCAGACCGACGGCCTCGAGCCGATCTTCTCGGTCACCGCCTGAGGCCTGCCCTGGCTCACGTTGATAGTGAACACGTGGGCCTTCCTCGCTCGACCGGCGCTCCCACCGCCGTCTGGTGGGACCCCTGTCGTGACTCTAGTTGTCTTACTGCTTGTCTTACTGCGCAACGGCTGCCGCACGCAGTCGCTCTAGCAGCCAGTCCCAGGCGATCCGTTCTTGCTCCAGCCGCACGGCCGAGCCGAAGACGTCCTCGACGAGGTCCTGGTAGAGCGCGTCCTCGGCGGACGTGAGGTGGGCCAGGCGGGCTCGGGTCGGGGTGGGCTCGGTGCCCCAGCGGTCACGGTGCGCCACCAGGGTCTCGCGGTCCATGAGTAACGATTCGACCTGGGGCACCTTGCCGCGCAACAGGCTCAGGATCGCGAAGCCGTGGCTGTCGAGATCACCGGCGTAGACCACCCGTGGCGCCGCCTGCAGCCACGGCACTCGACCGAGCAGGCCAGCGGCGTAGCCGGCTCCCCAGACCAGCACCCCGTTTCGTGGCACGGGCAGTGCCTGGCAGGTCACTTCGTTCTCGACGATCACGACGACGGCCGGGCGCGCCGAGAGCCGGGCCAGCTCGTCGAGGCGCAGGGCCGCCTCGGTGAGCGGCGGCGGCATACCGGCGAATCCCGTCGCGAAACGCAGCCGCCACAGTCGAACCGGCTCCGCGAAGCCGTAGCGCGCCGCGAAACCCTGCCCGCGACTCTGGCCGGCGTCGATGCGCTCGGCGGGCAGCACCACGTCGAGCAGGCCGGCCAGCACGCTGCGATGTTGCTCAACGAGTTTGGTGTCGACACCGGGCACGTCGATCTGGCGCAGGAACCGGCCCTCGCCGCCATGCGCGACCAGCCACCCGGCCGCTGCCACGATCCGCGGCCAGTCGCCCGCCATCGGCAACAGCCGAAGCGCCCGCCCCGCGACCCAGTCGCCCGCCGCCGGCAGGTGCTCGCGGGTCACGGCCAGTATGCCCTCGGCCTGGTGCACCTCGTCGCGCACGCCGAGCAGCCGCCACGCCTGCGGGAAGCTCTCGACGACCGCCCTCGCCGGCAGTGCGTTGCGCCCCACGGAACGCCCGCCGATCTCCTTGTGCACCAACCGGTATGCCGCGCCGCCGGCGCCCCCGCGCTCCAACCGCCGGGCCCATTCACGAACCGCCGCGAGATCCGAGCTGATCTGACCGGCGCTCGGTCCGCGCAGTGGCACGTCCAGCACCGGGCAGGTCTGGCCGCGCAGGTGGGCGGTGAGCAGGCTGCCGTCCGCCCAGCGACTGCGCACCCGGGCCGTGATCGACTCCGGTGTCGACCACTCAGCCATCGGCGACGGCTTGTCGGGCTCGGTGCGCCTCCCGCATCTCGTGGTAGTCGGCGATCGTCAGGGTTTGCAGCCGGGACCGTTCACCGGTCGGGTTGTCGACGAACCCGACCGCGCGCACGTAGGGCTCGATGACGTGCACCTTCTGCAGGGGAGTGACGATGAGCAACTGCAGCCCGAGTTTGGCGAACAGGTCGAGGGCGTATCGGGTGGAGGCGTCAGACCCGCGCCCGAAGGCCTCGTCGATGACGGCGAAGCGGAAGTCCCGTGACCTCGTCACGCCCCATTCGAGGCGGAATTGATAGGCCAGCGAGGCGGCCAGGATCGTGTAGGCGAGCTTCTCCTTCTGTCCGCCGGACTTGCCGTCGGAGTCGGTGTAGTGCTCCCACTCGTCGTCGCTGTCGCGCCAGCGCTCCGAGGCTGCGAAACCGAACCAGTTGCGCACGTCGGTGACGTGTTGGGTCCAGCGACGGTCGGCGTCGGTCTGGCCCTCGCGCCCGCGGAAGCGTTCGATGAGCCGCTTGACCCGCAGGAAGCGTTGCTCGGAATACTGATCGTCGCCGCCGAGCACCTCATCGGTGCAGGCGCGTAGGTCGTCACGGAAGGTCTTGATGTCCTGGTGTGTGGTCGGTTGCGCGATGAGCGTGACGTAACGCCCTGGGTTGTATTCGATGGCGCGTAGCGAATCGTTGATCGTGTCGATCCGCTCACGGATGAGCAGCGCGGACTTGTCGAGCCAGGCCTGGAAGGCCGCGATGTCGTGGATCGTGTTGGTGTTGAGTTGTCGCTTGAACTCCGCCTCGAACCGCGGCAGATCATCGTCGTGCAGCCGGTCGCGTAGCGCCCGGTACTCACTCGCCGAGGCGATGTCGCTGTCCATGTCGGTGCTGTCGGCGGGCCATGCGGTGCGGAACTGCTGCATCGCCGCCGCGGCCCGCTGGCTGTGCAACCGCCGGATCGTCTCGGCGGTCTCGACCCGCTTCGTGTAGGCCGCAGTGTGCTCCTCCCGCAGCCGCGCCACTTGTGCTTCGTCGGCCGGCTCGGGGCAGTCGGTCGCAACCATCGGGTATGCCGCGTGCACCCGCTCGCGGTCTTCCGCGGGCAACGCCGCACCCTCGCCGGCCGCGTCGGCCCGTCGGGACTGCACACCCTCGCGCGCGGCGATCAGCGCCCCCTGACGCAAGGTGAGCACGCTGACCTTACTGCGCTGCGTGGCGAGCAAGGCCTCGGTGTCGGCCAGTTGCTCGGCGATCCGGGCGAGGTGCTCGTTGCCCCGCTCGAGCGCGTGACGCTCCTGCTCGTAGCGGCTGATCGCGGACACGCTGGTCTGCCAATCGATCTCGGCCCACCGGAAGACCGACAACTTGTCGAGCGCACCCCGCCGATCGCGCAGCCCCTCGCCGCGGGCCCGCAGCGTGGTCAGCTGTGCTCCGATGGTCGCCAGCTGCTCCTGCACGAGCTTGCCGCGGGCTAGGAGCGCGTCGATCTTGTCGGCATTGCTCCAGCCGAGCACCCACCGGGTGCGGTCGTCCACGGCGTGCCGATCGTCCTTCTCGTGCCGCCCGTCGGCCCGCAGCTGCCCGGCCCGGGTGACGGCGAAGCGCTCGGTGCGGAACTGGTCGATCGTCTCGGCACACACGTGATCGGCTCGCCGCCACAGCTCGCGGGACACCCACTCGTGGAACGGACCCGGCTTGACCTGCAGGAGATCGGCGAGCACCCGGCTGGCCACCGGCCGCCGCGGTTGGTCACGCACGATCCGCGGGCTCACCCGGTAGTAGACGAGCCGCCCGTCGAGATGATGGGAGTCGACCCACGCCGCGGTCGCGTCGTAGTGCTCAGCCGGCACGAGCACGGACAGGGCGAAGCCGCGCAACACCCGCTCGGCCGCGCCGCGCCAATCGGCGTGCTCGTCACGGACCGCTACCAACTCGCCGGCGAACGGCAACCGCGCCTCGTCGACCCCGATGCCCTCGGCCATCCGAGCCCGGATCTGCAGGCTGCGC
>WBZP01004551.1_pt1 | contig 14423 bp, 14 predicted proteins | sample 5204301 | NCBI WGS metagenome assembly WBZP01 (sample SAMN12412401, study PRJNA552823) | activated sludge metagenome | isolation source: activated sludge from nitrification reactor of wastewater treatment plant... | place: USA: Pennsylvania | collected 2017 | reverse complement strand
CGAGTTCGAGGCTGGCGAAAACAACCCCGGAAGGGTGCTGATGCAGCGCACCCTGGCCACGATGTACGACTGGCACAACTACGGCAAGGCCACCATCGGCGCGCGCACGGACATCGAAAACGTCGACATCTCGCGCCTGCAGGCCTTCTACCGACGCCACTACCAGCCCGACAACGCCACGCTGACGGTCAGCGGCAAGTTCGACACGCCCCGCGTGTTGGCCTGGGTGGCGCAGTACTTCGGCGTGTTGCCGCGATCCACGCGGACGCTGGAGCCGAGCTACACACTGGACCCGCCGCAGCAGGGTGAGCGGCAGATCACCGTGCGCCGCAGCGGTGGCACGCCGCTGATCTACATGACGTACCACGTACCGGCCGCCGCCGACCCTGACTTCGCCGCCATCCAGCTGCTGTCGCTGGTGCTGGGAGACACACCGGGTGGTCGGCTGCACAAGCGCGTGGTGGAACAGCGGCTGGCGGCCCAGGCCTTCAGCGGCGCGTTTGCGCTGGCCGAGCCGGGGCCGCTGATCCTGGGAGCCGGGCTGGCCCCGGGGCAGGATGTGGCCACGGCGCGCGCGGCGATGGCCGCCGTAGCCGACGGCCTGGCCCAGCAGCCAGTCTCGGTGGAGGAACTCGAGCGTGCCCGCACCAGCTGGCTCAACGGCTGGGAACAGGGCTTCACCGACCCGGAGCAGGTCGGCGTGGCGCTGTCCGAGGCGATCGCCCTGGGTGACTGGCGGCTCTACTTCCTGCAGCGCGACCGCGTGCGCCAGCTCACGCTGGCCGACATCAACCGCGTGGCCACCACCTGGTTGCGGCGCGACAACCGCACGGTGGGCGTCTACGAACCGACCGACCAGCCCGAACGTGCGCCCCAGGGCAAACGCGTCGACGTGGCGGCCATGGTCAAGGACTACCGTGGCGACTCCGCCGCTGCCCAGGCCGAGGCCTTCGATCCCACGCCGGCCACGCTGGATGCCCGCACGCAGATCGCGCAGCTCGGCGGCCTGAAGCTGGCCCTGCTGCCCAAGGGCACGCGGGGTCGCGTGGTGCAGGCCCGGCTGACCCTGCGTTTTGGTGACGAGAAGAGCCTGTTCGGCCTGGAGACGGTTGCGGGCTTTGCCGCCGGACTGTTGGACAAGGGTGGAGCCGGGCTGAGCCGCCAGCAGATCGCCGACCAACTGGACAAGCTGCAAGCCGAAGTCAGCTTCGGCAGCCACGGGCAGGCCCTGACGGCTCAGATCACCACGCGGCGCCAGCACCTGCCGGCCGTCATCGCGCTGGTGGGCCGCCTGCTGCGTGAGCCCGCGTTCCCGGCCGAACCGCTGGAGGAAGTGCGCCGCCAGTGGCTGGCCGGCATCGAACGCCAACGCAAGGAGCCCGACGCCGTCATCGGCCTGTGGCTGGCGCGCCACGGCAACCCCTATCCCCGCGGCGACCTGCGCCACGCGCGCAGCTTCGACGAAATGGAGCAGGACGTGCGCGCAGTGAGCGTGGCTCAGCTGCAGGACTTCCACCGCCGCTTTGTCAGTGCCGCCACGGGGGAGTTCAGTGCCGTGGGCGATATCGACATGGCCGCTGTGCAGCAGGCGCTGCAGGCCGCCCTGGGCGGCTGGCAGCAGCCGGCTGCCGGCGCCGCGGCCTTTGTGCGCCTGCCCCGCCCACCGGTGATGGCCCCTGCGCAGCGCCATCTGGCCCAGACCCCCGACAAGGCCAATGCCAACCTGCGCGGCCGCCTGGTGCTGCCGCTGTCCGACCGGCATCCCGATCACGCTGCACTGCAGATGGCCAACTACATCTTCGGTCTGGGCGGCAACTCGCGCCTGTGGACGCGCATCCGCGAAAAGGACGGGCTGAGCTACGACGTGCGCACCAGCTTCGACTGGGGCAACCTGGACGACAACACGAGCTGGAACGTCAGTGCGATCTTCGCCCCGCAGAATCAGCCCCGCGTGGAGGCCGCGTTCCAGGAAGAGCTGGCCCGCTCGCTGAAGGACGGGTTCACGGCGCAGGAGCTGGCCGAAGGCCGGACCGCCCTGCTCAACCTGCGCCGCCTGGCGCGCGCGCAGGACGAAGTGGTGGCCGGCCAGCTATCCAACAACCTGTACCTGCGGCGCCGCTTTGCCTTTGCCCAGCAGGTCGACGAGGCGCTGGCTGCGCTGACGCTGCAGCAGGTCAACGACGCCTGGCGCCGGTACATCCAGCCCGACCGGCTGACCTTGGCCTGGGGGGGTGACTTCAAGGCGCCTTGAACCAACAATGCCGCCATGGTGGATGACCCGCGCGAAAGAGCCGAACAACGCACGCTGCTGATGCCGCGTGCCGGACAGGGGCTGGACCTGCCGGCGGGTCAGCGCCGGCAGGAGTACGTGATCGAGCGCACGCTGGGTGTTGGCGGCTACAGCATCGTCTACCTGGCCCAGGACACGCGGCTGGACCGCCAGGTGGCGCTGAAGGAGTACCTGCCCTCGATGCTGGCCGTGCGCGATCCCTCGGGCCTGGTCTCGCCGCAGCTGCCGCGCTTCGAGCCGCTGTTCGACAAGGGTCTGGTGGGCTTCATGAACGAAGCCAAGCTGCTGGGGTCCTTCGACCACCCGGGGCTGGTCAAGGTGCACCGCTTCTGGGCCGAGGCCGGTACCGCCTACATGGCAATGCCGTACTACGAAGGCGTTACGCTCAGGCGCCTGCTGGCCGACATGGGCGTACGCCCGGCCGAATCCTGGCTGCGCGCCTTGGCTACGCAGCTGATGCAGGCCCTGCAGGTGCTGCACACCGCACGCTGCGTGCACCGCAACGTCGCGCCCGACAACGTGCTGATGCTGCCCGGCTCCGAACGGAACCCCAGGCCCGTGCTGCTGGACTTCAGCGCGGCGCGGCGCGTGATCGGTGACGCCACCCAGACCCTGACCGCCATCCTCAAGAGCGGCTATTCGCCCGTGGAGCAGTACGAAGCCGAGCAGACCGGCCGCCAGGGTCCCTGGACCGACGTCTATTCGCTCAGCGCCTTGCTCTATGCCGCCACGGTGGGCCGCGCCCCGGGCTCGGCCATCGCGCGGCTGATGCAGGACGACCTGGAGCCGGCCCGCGTGGCCGCCCGCGGCCAGTATTCCGACGCCTTCCTGGCGGCCATCGACGCTGGTCTTACCGTGCGACCCGAAATGCGTCCGCAGAGTCTGCAGGCCTTCCAGCGGCTGCTGGACGCCACCACCGCGCCACCGATTGGCGGACCCCAGCGGGCCGAGGTACCGATGCCCAAGGCCCGCAGCATGAGTCCCGCAATGGGCATGCTGGCCGCTGGCCTGGCCGCGGTGGCGGTGGTGCTGGGTGTGGTGACCATCGCCTGGTCGCTGCTGCGTTGACCCGGCCGCCCGGCCAGCGCGTTTGCGGCGTCCAGCCTCGATGCGCCCGGTCCACGCAGCCGGCCCGGCGGCGCCAGGCCGTTCACCCGGTTTCGAGGTTGGCCACGCCCGACACCACATGCCCCGACGGCACATGTTCGGCGGCGTTTTCGATGTGTCCCGTCTGGTCGTCGAAGAAAAAATCGGGCTCGAACTCGCGCAGGAAACTTCCCTTGGGCAGGCCGCCGAGGAACATCGCTTCGTCGACCTCGATCTGCCAGTCCATTAAGGTACGGATGGCGCGTTCGTGTGCCGGCGCGCTGCGCGCGGTGACCAGCGCGGTGCGCAGCCGCATGCCGGCGGACGGCCCGCGCTGCAGGCGGTGCAGCGCCTCCAGCAGCGGCTTGAAGGGCCCCGGCGCCAGTGGCGTGGCGGCACGCTCGCGCTCGTGGCTCTGAAAGGCGTCCAGCCCCTGCGCCTGATAGACCCTTTCCGCCTCGTCGGAGAAGAGCACCGCGTCACCGTCGAAGGCAATGCGCACTTCGTCCGGGTGGGCGGCCGAGGCGCGGGCGCTTTCCGGGTAGACACGGGCAGCGGGCACACCGGCGGCCAGCGCCCGCCGCACATCGGCATCGTTGGTGCTGAGGAAGAGATTGGCCGCCAGCGGGCGCAGGTAGCGCCAGGGTGGCTCGCCGCGCGTGAACACGCCACGCTGTACGGCCAGCCCGTAGTGCCGGGCCGAGCGGAACACCCGCATGCCGGAGACCGGGTCGTTGCGCGAGAGGATCACCACTTCCACCCGCGGCTGGTCCTCGTTGAAGGCCAGAAGCTTGTTGACAAGCGAAAACGCCACCCCCGGCCGCGCCGGCTGGTCCACGCGCTGCAGCTGCAGCTGCATGTAGGCGCGGTCATCGCCTTCTTCGAAGACGCGGTTCTCCTCTTCGAAGTCGAACAACGCCCGCGAGGAGATGGCAACAACGAGCTGGCCTTGCAGCGTGGTGGGCATGGTGCGGTGATGGTAAGGCGGGAGCTTGCACCATCGTGCTGTCTGGTGGCCGGATGCTGCCGATGGCGATAGTCATCAACACGCACCCGCAGCTGATGACGGCCGCTTCAGCGCCTCATGCCACGCACCACCGCGCCACTGACGCGGCGTAGCAGCCATCTGGGAGTCGCGCGCCCGGCCAGGGTGGCGGCCAAGTTCAAGGCGCCGGGGACGCGGATCACCTCGCCCTTCATGCAGGCGTCGAAGCCTTCTTCGGCAACGTCCTCGGTGCTGCCGACCACGATGCCTGGCAGCTGGTTCAGTTCCTGGCTGGCCTGCCGGGCGCGCCCCAGCATGGGCGTGGCCGTGATGCCGGGACACAGGGCCGTGACGGTGACGCCGCTGCCCTTGAGCTCTTCCGACAAGGATTCGGTCAGCGACAGTACAAAGGCCTTGGTCGCGGCGTATGTGGCCAGCAGCGGCACGGGCTGGAAGGCTCCGATCGAGGCCACGTTGAGCACCCGGCCGCCGCCGCGTGCCACCATCGCCGGGACAAATTGCGCCAGCAACTCGGTCAGCGCCAGGACGTTGAGCGCGATCAGCTCCTGGTGACGCTGCGGCGGCATGTCCACGAAGGGCCCGTGTTCCAGCACGCCGGCGTTGTTGACCAGCACGTCGATGGGACGGCGCGCCCGCTTCAGGGTGCCGGCCAGCCGGGCTGCCGCCCCGGGCAGCGCGAGATCGGCCACGCTGACCCACGCCTTCACGCCGTGCTCGGCCTTCAGTGTCGCGGCCAGGGCGCGCAGCTTCTCGCCGCTGCGGGCCACCAGCACCAGGTTGAAGCCGCCACGCGCGAAGCGTTGCGCCAGTGCCTCGCCGATGCCCGAAGAAGCCCCGGTGATGAGTGCCGTGCGTTCTGCGGCGGGTGCGTTCATCGCTTCAGGCCATCGATCGGCCAGACAGCCCCTGAGCCAGCCGCGCAGCGCGCGGGCGTCGAGCCCACGACAGATGAACACCCGCTTGCCTGCCGCAGCGCGGGCACCTCAAGCGCCGGTGGCAGGTCCATCGTCATCGGCAGCTTGTGGTCCACGAGCTTGGGGTTCAGTGAACGGCGGTTCTTGATTCGACCTGGCAATCCTCGCACAGCGCCTGGCCGATGCCAGCGCGGCGCGCAGAGGACGCGGCTTGGTGCCAGCCTCCGTGTCATCCAGAAGCAAGAAACGGGCATACTCGTATCCGTTCATCGGCGAACGCCATGAGTGTGACGCTGGGCCAGGTACATGCCTTCATCGCCCCGGCGGTGCTGGCACGCTTTACACGCACCGGCAAGAGGCTGGGTCTCTTACAGTCTACGGGGATCACCTTGGACCAGGAGTTGGAGGACAAGCTCGGCATGCGCCTTTTTGAACCCCACACGCGCATGCTGCTGCTGCTGGCGTGCCGGCGCGAGCTATCGCCGCCGGTCCGTGCCGACCGTCGCTTGACGCCGGCCGCGAAGGCCTCTGGCGACCGCTTGCGTGGCGGCTGTCGCGATCCGGAGGCTACGGCGCGCTGACGCGGCGCCCCACGCAAGGTGCTGCAGATCCAGGAACTTCGCTACGCCTGGCCCGGTTCGGCCGACGACTGCCTGCACATCCCTCGACTTGACGTGAAGGCCGGCGAAAGGGTCTTCCTGCACGGGCCCAGCGGCTGCGGCAAGAGCACGCTGCTGGGGCTGCTGGCCGGTGTTCTGCTGGCGCGTGAAGGCCGGGTCTCGCTGCTGGGCCAGGACTGGGCTGCGCTGCCCGGCGGTGCCCGCGATGCACGGCGGGCCGACCATGTGGGCGTGGTCTTCCAGCAGTTCAACCTGCTGCCTTACCTGACGGTACTGGACAACCTGCTGCTGCCTTGCCGCTTTTCGGCACTGCGGTCCAGCCGCTGTGTCGGTGGGCCGTTGGCGGCGGCGCAGTCGCTGCTGCGCAAGATGGGCCTGCCGGCCGGCCTTTGGTCACGCCGCGCGGATGCGCTGAGCGTCGGCCAGCAGCAGCGCGTGGCGGCGGCACGGGCGCTGATCGGCGCGCCGGAACTGGTGATTGCCGATGAGCCCACCTCCGCGCTGGACGCCGCGTTGCGTGACGACTTCATGGCGCTGCTGATGGATGCCTGCGCCGCCGCCTGCAGCACGCTGGTCTTCGTCAGCCACGACGAGCGCCTGGCCACGCGCTTCGATACGCGGCTCTCGCTGCCCCGGCTGAACCAGGCACCATCCGCATGAAGGCCCTGCTGCACATCGCACTGCGCAGCGCGCTCAACCGGCGCGGCACGCTGTCGCTGGTGGTGCTGTCCATCGCGTTGGCCACCGCCTTGCTGCTGAGCCTGGAGCGGCTGCGCAACGACATCCGCACTAGTTTCAGCCTGGCCGTCAGTGGTACCGATCTGGTGGTCGGTGCGCGCACCGGGCCTGTGCAGCTGATGCTGTACGCGGTGTTCCGTGTCGGCGGCGCCACCAACAACATCGGGATGGACAGCGTGCGCGCCATCGAGGCCCATCGCGCCGTGGCCTGGGTGGTGCCGATCGCGCTGGGCGACAGCCACCGCGGCCGCCCGGTGCTGGGCACCACGCCCGAGTACTTCACGCGGTTTGCCTATGGCGATCGGCAGCCCCTGGTGCTGGCCCGGGGCCGCGCCTTCAGCGGCACGCTCGACGGCTTGTACGAAGCCGTGCTGGGCAGTGAAGTCGCACTCAGCCTGGGCTACACGCTGGGCCAGCGGCTCACGCTGGCCCACGGCATGGGGCAGGGCCCGGGTGGCGCGCTGGCGGCCGAACATGCCGACAAGCCCTTCCAGGTGGTCGGTGTGCTGGCCCCGACCGGCACGCCCGTGGACCGCACGGTGCACGTGAGCCTGCAGGCCATCGAAGCCATCCACCTCGACTGGGTGGGTGGCGCGCCGCTGCCCGCAGCGGCCGGCGTGCAGATCACGGCCGAGATGGCGCGCAAATTCGACTTGCAGCCCCGGCAGGTGACGGCCGCGCTGGTGGGTCTGAAGAACCGGGTGGCCGTGTTCAACGTACAGCGCTTCGTGGCCGACTACGCCGGCGAGCCCTTGCTGGCGGTATTGCCCGGCGTGGCGCTGGACGAACTGTGGGCCGTGGTGGGGCTGGGCGAAAACGCGCTGCTGGCCATCAGCGGCCTGGTGGCGCTGGTCAGCCTGGCGTCCCTGGTGGCGGTGGTGCTGGCCGGCCTGAACGAACGTCGGCGTGAACTGGCCGTGCTGCGCGCGGTGGGCGCCGGCCCGCGGCAGGTGCTGCTGCTGCTGGCCACCGAAGGCGCGCTGCTGACGCTGGTGGGCGCCCTGCTGGGCGCTGCCGCGGCGGCGGCAGCCGTCTGGGGCGCAGGCCCCTGGGTGCAACAGCGGTTTGGCATCACGCTGCTGCCGGGCGCCCCTACGGCCACGCAGTGGGGGCTGCTCACGGCGGTGGTGGCCGCGGGTATGCTTGCCAGCCTGGTGCCCGGATGGCGCGCCTACCGCCTGTCGCTGGCCGACGGGCTCTCTCCACGAACCTGAAGCTGCCCATGCCGCGCTTGCTGCCTGCCACCACCCTCGCCCTGGGCCTGACGCTGTGCACCGTGGCCGGCGCGCAGCCCAAGGACGGCGTACCGCTGATGAAGCCACCGATTGCCGGGCAGGCCAAGCCAGCGACGGTGGCACCGGGCACGCCCCGCACCATCACCTGGGATGCACTGGTGCCGGCCGACTGGGATCCGTTCAAGGAATTCAAGGGCCTGAACTTCCAGACGCTGGACGATGGTGACCCGCGTGCTGCTGCGCTGCTCAGGCGCATGCGCGAGGTGTGGGACAACGCGCCCGCCAACCCGGCCCTGGTCGGCCAGACGGTGCGCCTGCCCGGCTTCGTGGTGCCGCTGGAAGACAGCAAGGAAGGGCTAAAGGAGTTCCTGCTCGTGCCCTACTTCGGCGCCTGCATCCACAGCCCGCCACCGCCGGCCAACCAGATCGTGCACGTGGTGCCCAAGACACCGGCCAAGGGGCTGCGCTCGATGGATACGGTGTGGATCACCGGTACCCTGGCCACCGTGCGCACCGATTCCTACATGGGTGCAGCCAGCTACCGCATCGAGGCCCAGAACGTGGCCCCCTACGAGGACAAGGCCCGCTGATGAAGCCACGCACGGCCGGTGACCTGGCCCGCACCACCTTTGGCGTGCTCTTCATCGGGCTGCTGCTGGGGGCCAGCCTGTGGATCCTGCGGCCGTTCCTGGGCCCGACGATCTGGGCCGTGATGGTGGTGGTGGCCACCTGGCCGCTGATGCTGCGCGTGCAGCGCCACCTGTTGGGCCGGCGCGCGCTGGCCGTGGCGGTGATGACGCTGGCCCTGCTGCTGCTGTTTGTCGTGCCGTTGAGCCTGGCCATCGTGACCATCGTGGGCAATGCCGACCGTCTGGTCGAATGGGCCAAGCTGGCCAGCACCTACACCCTGCCGGAGGCGCCACCGCGCTGGCTGCTGGATCTGCCGCTGGTCGGCGGCATGCTGGAGCGTGCCTGGGCGCAGGCGGCGGAACTGGGTCTGCGCGACCTGCTGCCCAGGCTCAGCCCCTATGCCGGCAACCTGACCCGCTGGTTCGTGTCGGAAGTGGGCAGCATCGGCCTGTTGTTGTTCCAGTTTTTGCTGACGGTGCTGATATCGGGCGTGCTCTACAGCCATGGCGAAGAAGCGGCCGAACAGATGCGCCGCTTTGCCCAAAGGCTGGGCGGCGAGCACGGCGCCGGTGCGGTGGCGCTGGCAGGCGGGGCGATCCGCGGCGTCGCGCTCGGTGTGGGCGTCACCGCCCTCGTGCAGGCGCTGTTGGGTGGCCTGGGTTTGGCGCTGGCCGGGGTGCCCTTTGCCGGGCTGCTGACGGCGCTGATGTTCATGCTGTGCATCGCGCAACTGGGCCCGATCCCCGTGCTGCTGGGGGCAGCGGGCTGGGCGCTGTATGCCGACAAGCTGGGCTGGGCGATTGCCTTGGCGGTTTGGGGCGTGGTGGTCGGTACGCTGGACAATTTCCTGCGCCCCGTGCTGATCAAAATGGGCGCCGACCTGCCGCTGCTGCTGATCTTCGCCGGCGTCATAGGCGGGCTGCTTGCCTTCGGCCTGGTAGGCATCTTCGTCGGACCCGTGGTGCTGGCGGTGGCCTACACGCTGCTGCAAGCCTGGATGGACGACCGGCCCGCGCCACCGCCCGAGTACCGCGATTGAGCTTCGCCGCCAGCCGGGTCGAGCGGCCCTGCACCTACCCCACCACGAAGCGGCCACGCCGCTGCAGGGCCAGCACGCTGGGAGCTTCGATGTCCAGCCAGGTCAGGAAGTCGATGGTGCGGAACTCACGGTCGAGCGCCGGGGCGCCGCAGATGCGCGCGCCGACCGCCAGGTAGGCCGAAAGCAGACGCGGGATGCGCGGCACCGAGGCCTCGGGCGTGGCTGCGATGCAGGCAAACTCCGGCCGCGGCACGGTGAGCCAAGGTCCAGGCGCCAGGTGGCGGCCCAGGTTTGCATAAGCGGCCAGGCCGGCTGCGGCGTCCTGCGAGGTCAGCGAACTGCAGCCCAGCAGATAGCGCGCGCCCTGGCTCTTGGCGTAGCCGGCAATGCCCTTCCACAACAGGTTGAGCACGGCAAAGTTGCGGTGCCGCTGGTGGATGCAGGCGCGGCCCAGTTCAACGATCTGCGCACGCGCCGCTTCGAAGGGGGTGAAGTCAAACTCGCGTTCGCTGTAGTAGCCCAGGCCTTCACGCGCCCGAAGGCCGGTCTGCATGCGGTAGGTCCCCACGACCTGGTTCGTGTCATCTTCGGTCACGATCAGGTGTTCGCACACCGCATCGAAGGCGTCGGCGTCCAACCCGGTGTCGTAGCTTTGCACCAGGCCTTCGTCGAGTTCGAGGTTGAAGACCTCGAAGCGCAGCGCCTGTGCGGCGCGCAATTGGCTGGCGCCGCGCGCGATGCCGATGCGGTAGACCGGTTGTTGCTGCAAGGACCGCTGCGGCGCGGCTTGGGCATGGTGAGCGTTGGTAGGCACGGGCACGGCGGCGATCCATGTTCCGGGGTGATGCCGGGTAGTCGGCGCAGGCTGCCGCGCCTTACACCGAAGTGCCCTGTAATGAAGCTCACGGCGCCACGACAACAGCGCTGCCACCTCCTCGAGACCGCGTGCAACCGAACCTTCCTGTCGCCACCACCAGGGTGCCACAGCACACCTGCCTGATGTCGCCCACCGCGCCCGGCCGGACGCCCGGCGCGCGCCGTGTGCTGGAGGACACATGCTGAGCAGCTGGCCCGAAGTGCTGGCCTGGTTCCAGGGCGCGCTGGCGGGCATGGGCTCGCCGACGGTCCTGGCGCTGGTGCTGGCGCTGACCACCTTGCTGGTGGAGGACCTGGCGATTGCAGCCGGTGTGTCCTTGGCCACACAGGGGCTGATCAGTTGGGAGCTGTCGGTTGCCGCCGTGGCTGGAGGCATCGCGCTGGGCGACCTTGGGCTGTACTTCATGGGTCTGGGTGCGACGCGCCTGCGCTGGCTGAAGCAGCGCTTCGGCGGCGACAGGTCGGAATGGGCGCGTGGCCGCATTCAGCAGCGGCTGGGCAGCGCCGTGCTGCTGGCGCGCGTCATTCCGGGCCTGCGCCTGGCCACCTACACGGCCTGCGGCTTCGTGCGCGTGCCGCTGATGCCCTTCACCTGCTGGGTGGCCGCGGCCGTGGTCCTGTGGACCGTGGGCCTCTATGCGGCCAGCGCGGCCCTCGGCCAGGCCCTGGCCCACCACCTGGGTCTGCCGCCCGCCGTGGCCGTGGCGCTGCCGATCGCGCTCCTGGCCCTGGCCGTGCCCCTGGCGCGTACTGTTCGTCAACGCCTTGCCCCATCACGCCCATGACACAAATGCCCCCTGCCGTGCCGGCCGCTGTGCCGCCCGCCGTGCCGTCCGTCCGCCCGCACCAAGGTATGCCGCCGCTGGACGAAACCGGGCCACCGCTGAGCTTCTTCGAGTTCTGGCCGATGTGGGCCTTTTATCCTCCGGTGATGGCCTACGCCGGCTGGCAGATGCTGCGCCACCGCGGCGTGCTGCTGCCCACCGCGGCCAACCCCTCGTTTCCCGGTGGGGGCTTCTATGGCGAGAGCAAGGCCGAGATCCTGGCCCTGGCCGTGAAACATGCGCCTGATTGGGTGGCGCCCTTCATCCGCGTCGATCGGGCTGCGCCACCGGGGCTGGATGCGGCGGTGGAATGCGAGGCCGCGCTGGCCGCTCTGGCCGCCGCCGGCATTGCCTTGCCCGTGGTGGCCAAGCCCGACCTGGGTTGCCGCGGCGTCGGCGTCAAGCTGGTGCGCCATGTTGCGCAGCTGCAGGCCTATCTCACCGCCTTTCCGCAAGGCGCCAGCCTGTTGCTGCAGAAGTTCGTGCCCTTCGAAGGCGAAGCCGGCATCTTCTACTGCCGCTTGCCGACGCAGTCGCGCGGCCGCATCGTATCGATCACGCTGAAGTACTTCCCGCACGTCGTCGGCGACGGCACGCGCACGCTGCGCGAACTGATCGAGGCCGACCCGCGCGCCGGCAAGCTGCTGCACCTGTACCTGCATCGGCATACCAGGCGGCTGGATACGGTGCCGGCTGCGGGCGAGGCGGTGCGCCTGGCCTTTGCCGGCAGCCACAGCCGCGGCGCCATCTTCCGCAACGGAACGCACCTGGTGACGCCTGCGATGGAAGACCGCTTCGAAGCCATCGCCCGGGCCCTGCCCGAGTTCCACTTCGGGCGCTTCGACATCCGCTTCGAGTGTTTTGGCGAAGTGCAGCGCGGCCGCGGCTTCACGATCCTGGAAGTCAATGGCGCCGGTGCCGAAAGTACCCATGTCTGGGATCGCCGCACCAGCCTGCTGCAGGCCTGGCGCGACCTGATGCGGCAGACCCGGTGGCTGTTCGAGATCGGCGCGGCCAACCGCGCACGGGGTTTCAGGCCCATGCGCTGGGCCGAGTTTGCCGCCGCCTACCGGCGCGAGAAGGCGCTCACGCCGCTTTACCCGGGCACCGACTGAAGGCGGCTGAAAGCCGGCGTAATTTCCTGCGCCGGCCAGCGACTGACGCAGCACGGAGCCACATCGCCTGCCTGCCATGCCCCACCCAGCCCCCATCGATCACCACCTGCTGGCCTTCAGCCGCGACGTGCTGACGCAGGCGCTGGCGCTGGCCGACGACCACGCTGCCCCGGGCCGGCCCGCTTATGCGGATCCGGTGGGTGCGCACGTCCGCCACATCGTGGAGCACTACGAAGCCCTGCTGCATGCACCCGAGCCCGGCGTGGTGGACTACGACGCACGTCCGCGGGACACGGCGCTCGAGCGCTCGGCGCGGCTGGCGCGGCTGCGGTTGCAGGCCTTGCTGGCCACTCTGTCGGCCGCACCGCGGGGGGTGCTCGATGGTGCGCTTCGTGTGCGCGGCCTGGCGGGTATCCGCGGCGACTTCGGCTTTGAATTTGGCTCGACGCTGGGACGTGAACTGGTGTTCGTCGCCAGCCATGCCATCCACCACTTTGCGGTGCTCATGCCGCATTGCCAGGCGCACGGTCTGGCGATGGGCATGCACTTCGGCAGGGCCCCCGCCACGGTGGCGCACGAACTCGCAAGGGGCACCGTCCGTGCCGGCCCCGTGCAGAAGAACCAGCAATTCAAAGGAGATCTCCCATGCAAGCTGTGATCACGAACGGCGCCAGCCGCCGCCAACTCATCGCCCGCCTGGCCCTGGGCAGCGTCGCGGCCTTTTGCGGGCGCATCGCTTCGGCCGCCCAGCCACGCGTCAACACGCTCAAGAACAGCTTCTTCGCCAGTCGCACCGACACCGCCATCAACGGCTACGACCCGGTGGCCTATTTCACCCAAGGCAGGCCGGTGAAGGGCCTGGACAACCTGGTGGTGGACTGGATGGGTGCCAAGTGGAAGTTCGCGACCCAGGCCCATCTCGAACTCTTCAAGGCCAGACCCGAACAGTACGCGCCGCAGTACGGCGGCTACTGCGCCTACGGCGTGGCGCAGGGCGCGCTGGTGAAGGTCGAGCCCGAGCAGTTCACGGTACGTGAAGGCAAGCTGTACCTGAACTTCGACGCCGATGTGCAGGCCAAGTGGAAGAAGGACCCCGAAGGCTTCATACGCACCGCCGACGCCAGGTTCGAAGACCTGCTCAAGCAATGAGCCGCACCACCACCTCCACCACCACAACCACGAGCCACCAAGAAGGGCGGACCATGGCCTGGCTGAAGAAGAACCTGCACTGGCTGCTGACGGCATACGTGGCCTTCGTGTTCATACAGTCGCTGTTCTTCAAGTTCACCGGTTCGCCCGAGACGGTGTACATCTTCCAGGGCAAGCTCGACCCCTGGGCTGCGTCGCTGGGTTTTGCCGGCGTCTTTGCGCCGGGGGGCATCTTCTCAGCCAAGGTGGTGGGCAGCTTCGAGTTGCTGGCGTCGCTGCTGCTGATCAGCGGTGCGCTGTGGACGGCCCGGCGCGGCCTGCAAGTGCTGGGTGCGGCACTGGGCCTGGGCGTCATCAGTGGCGCCATCTTCTTCCACCTGTTCACGCCGCTGGGCGTGGCCGTGGTCAACACCGACGGCAGCAGCGATGGTGGCGAACTCTTCGCACTGGCCTGCGGCGTGTGGCTGGCCTGCGCGGCGCTGTTGTGGCTGCGCCGCGAGCTTTGGCTGGGCTGGCTGCAACACCTGCGCGGCCGCTGAGAGCTTGTGAAGATATGAATCGTGCCCGCGTAGGCCCCTGCAAAGGGCCAAGTCTAGGCGCAAGGCGCAGCCGGGTCGGGGACCCGGCGAGGCCTTGCAACGACGAGTTGGCCCTTTGCAGGGGCCTACCCGAAGGGCCGGGGTACCCAAGGGCCGTGGGCTGTGTTGCGCCGCTAGCCCAGGTCCGAGACATGGGCTGCGCGCCGCGCCAGGGCCGGGAGGCCCTGGCGTGGGCCAGGCACGAACAGTCCTCAGGACTGTTCGTGTCCGGGCCCACCCTTGCCCACGGCCCTTGGCCACCCCGGCGCGGGCACGATTCATATCTTCACAAGCTCTGAGGCCATGCACCACGCCGGATTGCC
>WBZP01004550.1_pt1 | contig 14426 bp, 10 predicted proteins | sample 5204301 | NCBI WGS metagenome assembly WBZP01 (sample SAMN12412401, study PRJNA552823) | activated sludge metagenome | isolation source: activated sludge from nitrification reactor of wastewater treatment plant... | place: USA: Pennsylvania | collected 2017 | reverse complement strand
GTTGCTGCCGTGATTCCTGTCGCACTCCTTGGCGCGTTTATCGGACTCCGCTTCCTGCGGCTTCCGGCCAACTTGATCTCACTGGGAGCGATTGACTTCGGAATCTTGGTCGATGCCGCCGTGGTGCTGGTCGAGAGCGTTCTACACGCCATGGGTACCGCAGCAAATGCAAAGGACTTGCATCGACAACATCCCGGCGATCGGCTCTCTATCATCACCCATGCCGCCGTTCGCGTGGGTCGCCCAGCCCTGTTTGCAATGGCCATCATCACCGCAGCGCTGATGCCCATCTTTACGCTGGAGCGTATCGAGGGTCGCATCTTTCGTCCGCTCGCGATGACCTATGCATTTGCCCTATTGGGAGCACTTCTGCTGGCCTTTACGCTGGTTCCTGCGCTGTGCGCACTGCTGATTCGGCCAAAGGACGTGGCCCACGGAGATGCAAGGTGGTTGCATTGGCTACGTACTCGACATGAGCGCGGACTGGCTGCGCTCTTGCATCGGCAGTGGCTGGTGGGAATCGGTCTGGTGTGTCTACTCGGACTGGGAGGCGCGGCAGTGTCTCGATTGGGAAGCGAGTTTTTGCCAGAGCTTGATGAAGGCGATCTCCTGATCTTTGCGGAGCTGCCACCTAGCATTTCTCTGGAACAGGGCGCCGACACCCTGCACGCGATGAGACAGCGAATCACACCGTTTCCTGAAGTGCTGTCTGTCCTAACCGAGCAGGGTCGACCCGAAGACGGAACCGACAATGAGTCGCTGAACCTGGGGAAGCTGCTGGTCCGGCTCCGTCCGCGTGACAGCTGGCGCAGCGGCTGGGATCGCGATCGACTGGTGCAGACCCTGCGTGAGCGACTGAGCGAGATTCCCGGTGTCCGCTACAACTTCTCGCAGCCGATCCGTGATGCAGTGGAAGAGAGTGTGAGCGGAGCGCGCGGCAAGGTCGTGCTCAAGGTGGTCGGGGAAGATCTCGATCTGATGCGTACTGCGCTCAAGCAAGCGATGCCTCTGCTGAAGGCGATTCCGGGTGTGGTTGATCTGGACCTATATCGCGATGCAACCGTTCCGCAGATTCACATTGCACTCGATCGCGCAGCGCTGGCACGCGCAGGAATTCGCGTGGCCGATGCACTGGATCTGGTGGAAACCGCAACCGGAGGCCAAGTGGTGACATCTCTGTGGGAAGGCGAGCGTCCCGTCGATGTTCGCGTCCGGCTTCCTGCACCGGAGCGTAGCAACCTGGCCGCGCTCGGTGCCATCTTGATTCCTGCTGCAGATGGTGCGCGCATTCCGCTTCGTGATCTGGCCGCCATTCGCCTGCTGTCTGGTAGCGCGTCGATTCTTCGGGAAGAAAACCGGCGCTTCGCAGCGCTCAAGTTCAATGTGGAAGGTCGCGACATGGGATCAGTGGTGGCCGATGCGCAAGCGGTGATCGCGAAGCAGCTACAGCCACCGCCGGGACACGACTTTGTCTGGACCGGCGAGTTTGAAAACCAGCAGCGTGCGATGAAGCGGCTCTCTGTGGTCGTTCCAATCTCCTTTGTGATTGTCTTTGCGCTGCTGTACTTGGCTCTGCGATCGGTACGCGGCGCGCTGTCGATTCTGCTGCTGACACCGTTTGCGATGACGGGTGGCGCGCTCGGACTCCTTATCTCAGGAATGAGCCTGTCTGTCAGCGCGGCGGTCGGATTCATCACGCTGCTTGGTCAAGTCTGTCTGGCGTCGCTGCTGGTGCTGTCTGCGATCGATGATCGATTGGACGCAGCGACCACACCGTGGCGAGCCATGATCGAAGGAACCAGTGATCGACTTCGCCCCGTCCTTTTGACGGCACTGCTGGCGATGTTGGGTCTGCTGCCGATGGCGCTGTCTCACGAAATTGGCAGTGAGACGCAGCGTCCGTTCGCCGTGGTGATCATCGGCGGACTCTTTACCGCACTGCTGGTGACGCTGCTTGCGCTGCCGGTGCTGTACGGACGCATCCTGCGCGTGCAGGTTGATCCAACCACTCACAGTCCCAAAGATGTGGAGGTGGCATCATGAGTCGCGCACTGTCCACACGACTTGTCTGCGCACTGATCATCGGTCTGCTTCACAGCGGAGTCGCCATCGCCGCTGACAGCGAGCGACCCACCGAGATCACGATCGAAGACGCACTGCACATCTTGCAGACAGAGAGCCCACGCTGGGCCGCAGAGCGCGCGCAGCTGGGACTCACGGAAGCGGACCTGATTCAAGCCGCACTCCTTAGCAACCCATCGGTCAACTATAACGTGCTTCAGCTTGCCAAAGGAGCCAACACCGGAGCAGCTACAACTCATCAGCTCACCGTCGAGCAGCCTGTTCCTCTGTTTGGACAGAGAAGCGCGCGAATTCAGGCCGCCCGCGCAGCCCAAGCGTCCGCGAAAGCAGACCTCGCAGCCCGCTTTGCAGAGCGCGCCCGCGAGCTTCATCACGCCTTTGTGGAGCTGCTCGGTGCGCAAGAAAAACAGCGACTCCTTGCGGACAGCTTGAACGATCTTCAGCACGCAGAAGCGATCGTACGCGGACGAGCAGCAGCCGGAGATCGCAGCAAGTACGATGTGCTACGTGTCTCATTGGAAGCCAGAGCGCTCGACAGTGAATGGGCCAGTGCAGATGCACAGCGGCTCGACGCAGCCGGTCGGATTGGGGAGTATCTTGGAAGGCCTGGCTGGCAGCCCAGAGCCCGAGGTGATCTCACTCCGATTGACAAGTCCCAGACTGCGCAGCGGCTGTGGGAATACGCACGTTCGGAACATCCGCAGGTCATTGCTACGCACAAGCGCATCGCACAGACCCAAGCGCTGATTTATCAGGCCAAGCGCGAGCGGTTTCCTGAAGTGGCGCTCCAGCTTGGCTTCATGCTCACGCAGGCAGAGAGCAGCGTCTCTGTCTTCGCAGGAATCTCGACTCCGCTGCCGCTGTGGAATCACCAGCAGGGAGCCACTGCCCGCGCCCATGCCGCACAGACCATTGCGACGCAGGAACGTCACGCCATCCTAAGCGAGACAGAGTCTGCGATTGAGCGCACCCTTGCCGTATCGCGAGGTCGTCACAGCGCTGCCGCTCGACTGGCCCATGAAGTGTTCGCACGGCTTCCTGAGCTACGCAGCATGGCAGAGGAGTCCTATCGACAAGGCAAGAGCGGCGTCGTCGATCTGCTGGATGCATTCCGCAGCTTAAAAGATCTGCGACAGCAGTATGTGGAAGGAATCGTCGCGGCAGAGCATGCGGAAGTGGATCTGCTCTATGCCGCAGGAATCACTGGCAGCGGCCTCCATTAGCTGTCGTCTCTTAGGAGCTTGGTGTAACGCTGCCGTTTCGGCGAACCCGTTGCGCGAGAGGGATAAGCGACAGCAGCCAGAACAAGTGCACTGCGATCACGACCCCGACCATCACCTGGACAGAAACCTTAAACAGAAGCGTCAGCACTAGCACCACCAGCGCGCCCAGTCCGGTTCCGATTCGCGAGGCAACCTCAAAAATGGGCCGCTGCTCACCATACCGTGCTCCTTGCAAACGCACGAGGAGTCGCTCGGAGGCCGGCTCATACAGACCTCCCGACAAGCTGTCTTTTAGCACCCTCATGATCAGCATCACCGTCAGAGCTGCCGCCAAAAGCAGATAGCCACTTCCCAGCAGCAGACACGCCGGAACAGCCAGTACCGAAGCGGCCAGTCCCAGGTGACGAATGATCCGAGAGGAGCCCCCCGCAGCCAGCACAAGGCTCGCGCCATTCATCCAGATCGAAAGCGATGCAAGCAGCTGAACAAAGCCAGTACCGCCGCTCGCATTGAGGGTCAAGATCCAATAGAACAGCGATTCCAAACAGATTCCCGAAGCCGCAGCCAGCACAAACGCTGCGGTCACCGATCGAGCCTGAGCGTCACCCGTCAGCACTCGCAGCGCGTCCGCAAAGCCACCGCCCACTTGTGAGGAAGGAATCTCTGTCCCTACTTGTTTCAACGGCCTCGGATCGTCTGCTCGCGCAATTGGAATCAACAGGAGCAGCGTCAACGCCATCGGAACCATCAGGTGATCACGCGCAACGTCCATCGGTAGCAACCAGCGCTCGATGAGAACCCGATTCGCAGCACTGGTGATAAGGCCCCCGAACAGTCCCCCGGCATACACCGAAGCAGCAAACACAGTCAGGCCCCGATCGGTCTCGCTCTCATCCCCTTGCAGCAGCGAAAACAGCTGTGCGCCCAGGAGCATGAAGGCCACATCGACCCAGACAAAGAAGCCGACATAGGACACGATCGATCCGGTTCCTACAGGTCCCGATTCTCCGCGAAGCAGCGACAGCACAAAGCGAAAAAGCAGAAGTGACAGCGCAATCAGAAGCGTTGAACGAACCCGCCACGTTTCCTGCCCCCAGCGTTTCTGCATCCGAATTTGCAGCGCGACAAACGGCAAGCTAAGCGCGGCCACAATCAGGAATGCCATCGGCGCATGACGGTAGCCCACATGACAGGTCAGCGCGCAGTCCCGAACCACGCTGCCCAGTCCCTGGACCATGCCCAGAACAAACGCCGCAGCTGCAAGGCGCCGCAGCGGGACTCCACGAGCTTGTGCTTGACTCATTTTTCCTCGCAAAGATAGTATCATGGAAGGAATCGCAGACTCAGCACAGCAAGAACACTCCTCCCCCTTCGATTCCGAAAGCGATGGTGCGTATGAACCAGCTCGTGTCGCAGCTACTGGGACGAGTCCTTTCGAGCTACCGCTTGCTGGAGCGAGCGAGCGCACTGCCACAACTGATCGTCCGCGTAGGCGTCGGTCTGATGTTCCTCGGTGGCGCGATTCACAAGGCCACGCATCTTGCAGACTTTGTCGCGTACTTTGCGCAGCTTCGCATTCCGGCGCCGCAGCTACAAGCACCGTTCGTCGTTGCTGTGGAGTTCCTCTGCGGTCTGCTGCTCATGATCGGGCTGGGAACCCGACCCGCCGCGCTGATGCTGTCAGGAACCATGGTGGTCGCGCTCGCAACCGCTGCGATTCCCGAACACAAAATTCACGCCAACTGGCGCGGTCTGCTCGACTTCCTTTACCTTCCAGAGTGGCTGCTGCTCTGTCTGCTCGGTTGGCTAATCTTCGTCGGTGCAGGCAAGATCAGTGTGGATCATGGACTGCGCAGCAGACTTGTCCGCTATCTGGGGCTGTCGCAAGAGTGACCCCACGCGATCACTGCCCTCTGTGCGGAAATGATTGAGCTTTCCCAAGTCTGCAAGCAGTACCAAACTCGAGCGGTGCTGCAGAACGTAACGCTGACGCTGCATGCGTCACAGACCCATGTTCTGCTCGGTGCCAGCGGCTGCGGCAAGACCACGCTGTTGCGACTGATCGCCGGAACCATTGCGCCCGATTCGGGAACTGTCACCATTGATGGATCTCCGGTCGTCGTTACAGATCCCTGTCCGCTGGCCGCGCAGGTCGGCTACATGACGCAAGAGGGAGGTCTGTTTCCGCATCTGACCGCAGAGCAGAATGTGACGCTGATGGCGCGCGTGCGAGGCATGCCCAAGGACGCGCAGCAACAGCGACTGGACGAGCTGTCGACGCTGGCAGGACTAAGCAGAGAGCATCTGTCCCGATATCCCTCGCAGCTCAGCGGTGGGCAGCGGCAGCGGGTGGCGCTGATTCGCGCGTTGTTTCAACGTCCGAAGTATCTGCTGCTCGATGAACCGATGGCCGCACTCGATCCGATTATGCGACGCGAGCTACAGACCACCCTCAAGCAGATATTCGAAGGGCTGCGGACCACGGTCATCTTGGTCACACACGATGTCGGAGAAGCAGCATTTTTTGGTGACACCATCACGTTGCTTCATCAGGGACTGGTGCTACAGCATGGCAGCTTTTCGGATCTGGTTCGCAGACCCCTGCATCCCCATGTCACTACATTCCTGAATGCACAGCGTCCGGTTCCGCAGCTCGGAGAGCTGATTGAATGAAGACCTCCAGTAGGACTCCTTTCGCTCCAAGTAGGACTCCTTTGGCTCCGGTGCGGATTCCCTTTCTGCTGGGTCTGCTGGCACTCTGTCTTGGCCTGTCTTTGTCTTTTCCGCTTCGTGCTGAGCCGCGCCAAATCATCGTTGCCTCGAAGCCCTTCACAGAAAGTTATCTGCTGTCCGAGATGCTCGCCCAGATCATCGATGCGGAAGGGGAAGCCAGCGCAGTACGCAAGTTCGGACTGGGTGGCCCGACGTTGGTGGTGGATGCGATAAAGAGCGGCACGGTCGATCTCGATGTGAACTATACCGGCTCGCTTGCCCATCTTCTGCTGCCCCAGAAGGCCGCTCCAAATCGAGCCGAGCTACTGGCTGCGCTGCGAACCTACGGCATCTTGCTGTCTGAATCGCTCGGCTTTAACAACACCTATGCGATTGCGGTTCGCAGTGAGACCGCGCGGTCCCTCCGGCTCACCGCGATCAGCGATCTACGCAGTCACAGCGATCTTCGAGGCGCATTCACGCCTGACTTTCTCAACTTTGACGACGGTTTTTACAAGCTTCAGCAGGTGTACGGAGTCACGCTACAGAGCGCCAAGCCGATGCAGCACTCGCTGGCCTACCAAGCCCTCCAAAGTGGCGAAATTGATCTCACCGATGCCTATACCACCGACGGTTCTTTATCCCAGTTTGATCTGACGCTGCTTCGCGATGATCGATCGTTTTTTCCAACCTACTACGGCGTGATCATGATCCGCTCCGAAGTTGCGGAGCGCTTTCCACGGACATGGCTCGCGCTGCGCAAGCTGGAAGGCAGACTGAGCGATTCCCAGATGACGAAGCTGAACGCCCAGGTGGATGTCGCTCGTCGCGATCTGGCGACGGTCGCCCACGAGTTTCTGGTGTCGGAGCAGCTGCTCAGTGCGCACTCCCAAGCCAGCGTGCAGAGCCATGTTCTGGATGCCGGGCTGTGGGTGAGTACCTATGAGCATCTCTTCCTGGTCCTGAGCTCGCTGCTCTTGTCCTGTCTAATCGGAGTTCCCTTGGGAATCCTGGCGGTTCAGTTTCGGCGGACTGGACAAGTCCTGATTGCAGGAACCGGTCTGCTTCAGACCATCCCGTCGCTCGCACTGCTGTGTTTTCTGATTCCCATCATGGGAATCGGCGCGCTGCCAACGATCTTCGCGCTGTTCCTATACGGTCTGCTACCGATCGCGCAGAGCACGACTTCGGGACTGCTTGCGCTGGATGGCCGACTGATCGAAACCGCGAAAATCCTGGGTCTTTCGCGAATGCAGCGTCTGCGCCTGATTGAACTACCGCTGGCCTCCCGGTACATCTTGGCCGGAATCAAGACCACCGCCGTGATCAACGTCGCCACCGCCACGATTGCAGCGCTGATCGGAGCCGGAGGATACGGTCGCTACATTACATCTGGACTGGCGATGAACGACACGAGGGTGATTCTGAAGGGAGCGATTCCCACGGCGCTTTTGGCAGTGTTCTTCCATGCCCTATTCGAGCTGCTGGGGCGATGGCTGATTCCTCGAGGACTCCAGCTTGCGCAGACACACGAGCCTTGATTGCAATTTCCGCGCTGTGATACCGTCCTTCATACCATGCAAGGAACAGGGCTCGCGCTGGCTGACTTCCGGGGGCAGCTGACCGCAGTCCTTGACGCGCTGCACCATGCCCGTAGGCTAAGTGACGAGTTCTTCGCGCGACTGACCCCCGAGGGAATGTATCTGCGGTCGATTGCGGAGCGGCATCGGGTGATCTTCTATCTGGGACATCTTGAGGCATTCGACCTGAATCTGCTGGCGACGAGGGTATTGGCAAAGCCGACCGTAGACCCTGTGCTAGAGCGCCTGTTCGCATTCGGAATCGATCCGGTCGATGGGAATCTGCCACGAGATCTCCCTTCCGATTGGCCCTCGCTTGAGCAGGTTCACGCTTTCTGCCAAAAGGCTCGTCAGCGTCTGGATGAAGTCCTTGCGGACGCGGTGAGCGCGCTCACGCAGAGCGATCTGCCGGTACGTGATGCGCTTGCGATGGCAGTCGAACATCGCTTCATGCACATCGAGACGCTGTCCTATATGCTGCCGCATTTGCCGCAGAGTGCGTTTGTTCCGGCAGCGCTCGTCCCCGTTCAGTCGCAACCAGGCCCCACCCAACCGGGCTATGACAGAGTGGGGCCACCACACGCTGTCCGACGGATTGCGATTCCTGCTGGACCGATCACGATCGGAAGGAATCGGGGACAGACCTTCGGCTGGGACAACGAGTTTGGCGCCCTGACCACGTATGTTCCGGCGTTTGCGATCGATGCACGCAAGGTCGTAAATGAAGAGTTTCTGTCGTTTGTGAGAGCCGGTGGATATAACGACAAGAGCCTATGGACCGACGAAGACTGGATCTGGAAGGAGTCACGACAGCTCCAGTTCCCGATTCTGTGGCGACCTGGTTCCGAGGGTTTCCGGCTGCGCGCGGCGTTTGAAGAGATTCCTCTGCCCCTCGACTGGCCGGTGCAAGTGAGTCTGGCCGAAGCACGCGCCTATGTTCGCTATCTTCACGCGCAAGACCCTCGCAGCACCGCCCGACTCCCAAGCGAAGCCGAGCTGCACCGCGCTGCCTATGCCAAGGCCCCTGAGCACTCGGATGCGGCAGAGTCGCCCGAGTCCTGTCGTCCGTATCCCTGGGCAGGCGAGCAAGCGATTCCGCTTCACCATGGAAACTTCGGTGGAGTCCGTCACGATCTCTGTCCGGTCGCGGCTTTTCCAGCCGGAGACAGTGAGCTGGGTGTAAGCGAGCTGCTCGGCAATCACTGGGAGTGGACGCAGACTCCCTTCCGACCTCTCCTCGGCTTTGCGATCGATCCTCGCTATCCGGGGTACTCACAGGCATTTTTCGACGACAAACACTTCGTGATCAAGGGCGCCGCAGCCTGTACGGATGTCCGTTTTTTGCGCCGCACGTTCCGCAACTGGTTCCAAGCTCACTATCCGTACGTCTTTGCCAGCTTCCGCTGCGTCTACCAATCACCCATCCATAGCACCGGAGTCCTTGATGAGCGTGGCGGTCTTCCCAGAGTCCATTGAAGTGGAGTCCTTTGCAGCGGATCTGCGTAGCGGTCTACGGACCGATGGCCAGCGGACCCTTCCTTCCAAGTATCTGTATGACGAGGTTGGCTCGGCGCTGTTCGAGGTCATCTGCGTGCTCCCAGAGTACGGACTGACCCGCGCGGATACTCGCCTCCTGATCCGTCATGCGCCAAGCTGGGTGTCGCAGCTTCCCTCAAAGACGTGCGTGGCGGAGCTGGGAAGTGGCAGCAGCAAAAAGACCCGGCTGATTCTCGAAGCGCTGGCGCAGCGACAAGAGACGACCTTCTTTCCGATCGACATTTCGCGGGCAGCGCTGGCTCAGTGTGCGCGCGAGCTGGGAGACATTCCCAACCTGAGCGTGAGCGGACTCCATATGGAGTACCTGCCCGGTCTACATGAAGCGAAAGCTCGACGGCAAAAGAAGGGACCACTGCTGGTGCTGTTTCTCGGCAGTACCATTGGCAACTTCGCTCGGGACGCTGGAGAGCGATTCCTACGCAGCGTGCGCGAACAGCTAAGCCCCGGAGACTTCATGCTCTTGTCCTCTGATCTGGTCAAGAGTGAGGCCGAGTTGGTGCTGGCATACGACGATGTCGCGGGTGTCACGGCTGCTTTTGATAAAAACGTCCTCGCGCGCATCAATCGCGAGCTAGATGCGGACTTCGATCTCGCGCGCTTTGCGCATGAAGCACGCTGGAATCGGGAAGCACGGCGGGTCGAGATGCATCTTGTGGCTCGCACAGACATGACCGTTCACATCCGCAGAGCGCAGCTGACCGTCGAGCTGGCTACGGGAGAGAGCATCAAGACCGAAGACAGCTACAAGTTTGAACCGGGAGAGATCCGCGACGTGGCCCAGCGCTGTGGCTTTCGCTGCGCCGAGCAGTGGATCGATTCGGAGTGGGCCTTCGCGCAGAGCCTTCTCGTCGCTGAGTAGTCATGCATACGCCCGGTCATGTCCTGCTAAACCTTGCCATGCTCGGGAGCGTGCTGGGTCATGAGTCTGCGGTGATCGCGGGCGCCATCCTTCCCGATCTGCCGATTGTGGCGCTGTATCTTCGAGAGAGAGCCCGAGGAACACCTGAGGAGATCATCTGGTCGGTCTGTTATCAGCGAAAGCACTGGCTGGCGATCATTCATGGCGCACACTCTGTACCACTCGCGATGATCGGTGTAGGGCTGTGCTGGCTGGCGCATCTACCGTCGCTGCTCGCCTTCTTCCTGAGCGTGCTGGGTCATGCCTTCTGCGACCTGCCGCTTCATGTCCACGATGCGCACCGACACTTCTTTCCGCTCAGTGACTACCGCTTCATCAGTCCGTGGTCGTACTGGGACGTTCGCTATCATGGCCGATCCGTGGCGCTGATCGAAGCGCTGCTCGTGTTTCTGTGTTCGCTGTACATCTACTGGGCCCTGGCGCCGCGCTGGCACGATATGCCGCGATCGCTCGTCGCTGCGCTGCTTGCTGCCTGCAACCTGTGGTACGCGCAGAACTACTATCGGAACATTCTGAGAGCATGACAGCGACAGCACATCCGCTTGGCGCGGCGGGGAGCTTGGCGCTGGTGCTGACTCTCTGCATGCGACTGTTCCGAGCGACCAAGTACGAGGACGCCCCTCGCGTGGCGGCGCCGACCGTTGAGGATGACCTCGGCTGCGTGCTGGCCGCGGCTCTGCTTGGCGTGCTGTGTACGTACTCCTTCTGGCTGGGTCTTTTGGCGAGCGGCGTCTCTACCGCCTTTCTGCTGATTCTGTGGCTGGATGTCGCGCTCTATCACTGCTTTACCTTCGAGCTTGGACTCGGCGGAATCAGCGATGTTGTGCTCTCCAACCTGTTTGCCGAGGTTCGCAAGATGCAGCGCGCCCGGCAGTTCTTCCGCACGCACCGTGCCTTTGCGATGACGCCGCTGCTGTTTCTACAGGCTCCTCTTTTGCTGCTGCTGACGCCCACTTCTGCGCTGCGGCCCTTGCTCGAGCTGAGCCTGCTTGCGTCGCTGCTGCCTGTCCTTGTCGCATGTTGGCGCAGTCCCTCGCAGAAGCCAAGCGAGCGATCAGACCATCGCCACGCGCTCTGGTACGACTTTCTTCTGCCGAGACGACCGCGAATTCCCAAAGACTTTCAAGTCCGTCCAGAGCACGCGCACCTGCTGCAAGATCCGCCGACAGCGCCGGAAAAGAGTCCTTTTTACGGAGTCCTACGCGGGCGATCTGTCATCCTGTTGACCTTCGAGTCCGTGGGCAGCAGACATCTTGGGGAAGAGGCCGCGCACACTCCCTTTTTCTCTGCACTCCGTCAGTCTCCGCAGACGATCTGCTCGCAGCATCATGTCAGCGTCGCTCCGCTCACCAATGTTGCGCATCGCGCCCTCTATTTTGGTCGACACTCTCTGCGCGAAAGGAGCGGCTGTCCAAGCTACCTTGCGTCGCTTGAGCAAGCTGGCTATCGCCGGATCTATCTGACTGCTGTCAACACCGCGCACTATGGACTTTCGACCCTGCTTCAGCAGGCCGGTTTCGATCACATCTGCGATGGTAAAGCGCTGCTTCTGACTGAGCATTCCGCGACGCTGCGCAGTGCCACCGATTCCATCCTTCCGTGCATCGGAGTCGCCAAGCTATCGGGACTACTTGCTGCGCAGCCGTTCTTTTTGCATGTCCATGCAGCCAACGCGCACCTGCCCTACTTGGTCGAAGATCCTCAGCGCTTTCATCGCCATGATCAGAAAGACGATCGCGGTCGCTTCCTAAACGCGGTGGAAGAGACGGATGCGATGTTTAGCAGACTCTATGCAGCACTCTGCGCCGAGCTATCTCCAAAGTTCGAGGGTCCCGATCGCCCACTGCTCCTTGTCAGCTCCGATCATGGACAGTCGTTTGGGGAACACGGCTATCACTCGCATGGCAGCGCTGTCACCGCCGAGCAGACTGAGGTGCCGCTGCTGCTTCATCATCCGCTACTTTCTGCCACGACGATTCCTTGGTCCACCCACTTCGAGGTCTTGCCCACCGTGCTCGATCTGCTGGGAATGACGGCACCGGGAACTGGCGCTGGCTCGATGTTACAGCAACGAACGAAGCCGTCCCTCTTGCTCTGGGATGGCCAACCCTCGCGGCCAACCAGCGGCTGTTTGGGACTGTTGATCGGGAATACCAAGTACTGCATAGACCTTGTCCGTGATACGCTGATCGAGTCGGATTGGAACGACCGTCCGCAGCGCATCCTGGTCGGCGCAGAGCGTCACTATTTTGAGGCCTTGATTGGTCTTATCGCAAAACATCAGGGTGTGTTGTGAGTCCGCATCTACCTGTCTCTGCAAAACCAAAGATCTTGGTTGTCTGTCCCACCGACTGGGAAAAGAACGAGCTGCACAAACCAACGGTCCAAGCGGCCTTCGATTTCCACATCTGTGGCGAGGACCTCTACGAGCGTCTCTCCTTCGAACAGGCGCCGACCTTCGATGTACGCGCCTATCTGATGGGAATCGTCGACTCCTATCGCTCGCACGGAGTCGCGGGCGTGCTGGGCACGGGCGACTATCCCGGCTGCATGTTCAGTGCGTTTATCGCCGAGCAGCTGGGTCTGCCAGGACCGACGCCGCGAGAGGTCGTCCTACTGTCCCATAAGTATTACAGTCGCCTCAAGCAGCTCGCCGTGGTTCCCGAAGCGACCCCGCGCTTCGCTCTGGTGGATTCCTTTTTTCCAGACAGACCGCCGAGCCTCGACTTTCCCTTCTTCGTCAAGCCAGTCAAAGGCACGATGTCGATTCGCGCCCAGATGGTGGACAGCCAGGAATCGCTGGAGCGTGCGGTGGCACTCACTCCCGAAGAGCTGCTGCGATACGGAGCGATGCTGCATCCCTATTCCCAGCTCCTTTCGCACTACGAACCCGATCCGATTCCCATTCACTACTTCATTGCCGAAGCGCCCTTGTCCGGTGTGCAAGTGACCGTCGATGGCTTCGTGCAGTCCGGGGTTTCCACCGTGATGGGAATCACCGATTCGATCATGTATCCCGGTACGATCAGCTTTGAGCGATTCGAGTATCCCTCCTCCCTTCCAGAAGGAGTGCAAGCACGGATGGTGCAGATCGCCAATCGCCTGATGTCGAGTGTGGGATTTGATCACAGCTGCTACAACATCGAGATGTTCTACGATCCGGCGCAGGACACGATCTCGATCATCGAAATCAATCCTCGAATGTCGTATCAGTTTGCGGATCTATTCGAGCGCGTAGATGGCATGAGCAGCTTCGCCGTGCAGCTCGCACTGGCGACCGGAAAGAAGGTCTTTTGGCCGCGCGGTGAGGGTCCGTGCAAAGTTGCTGCGAGCTTTGTGATGCGCCGCTTTTCCGATGCACAGGTCGTCTCCGTTCCCAGCGCCGCAACCCTCGCACGGTTACACCAGCTCGTTCCCGTCCCTCACGTCGAGCCGTTGTGCGCAGCGGGTGAGCGTCTGTCCGATCACGATCAAGATGTCGGCAGCTTCCGCTACTGCATCGTCAACATGGCGGCCCAGTCGAAGTCCGAGCTGTACGCTCACTACGCAGAGCTACAGCAGCTGCTGCACTTCGAGTTCGCGTAGGCAGACACAGACCTGCTTCCTAATTGGCACTGCCGCGAATTGGTGGGCGGTGCTTTTGATCCAGGATGCCAAGGCTGGGCGGGCCAGTCTTTGGGCTGCTTACCGAGGGTTGATTTCCGCCTAATACGACTTAGTCACATCCCGGAATTGACAGGGATCGCTGTGTGTGATCTACGAGGAGGATGACGGCAAGAGGGTATGTGGAGTTGGATCGGGAGCTTGAGCAGTACTTGCGTTTGCTTTTGCAAGGGATGGGGAGGACGGAGCGGCTGCAGGCGCTTGGGCTGTATGCGACGGGACTTCTGCTGAGCGGAGAGCGCAAGAGCATCGCTCCGATGGCGGAACGACTGAGCGCTTCTGCGGCGGAGGCGGACGCGATGCGGCAGCGACTCCAGCAGGCGGTGGTCGTCGCAAAGTGGGAGCCGAGGGTTCTGTTTGCGCGGCTTGCGCATCATCTGAATCAGGAGCTTGGCGACATCGAGGCCCTCATCGGGGATGACACGGGAATCCCTCGTTACGGCGATCACTGCGTCGGTACGGCGCGTCAATATTCCGGGACGCTGGGACGAGTGGACCGCTGCCAAGTGATTCCCAGTCTGCATGCAGCGGGGCCTCGCGGATCGTTCTGTGTGGGCGCGCGGCTGTACCTTCCGGACAAATGGACAGAGTCCCCCGAGCGCATGAGGGAAGCAGGAGTTCCCGACGGTGTGACGTTTGCGACCAAGTGGGAACTGATGCTGGGTTTGATCGATCAAGCGACGCAGAATG
>WBZP01001198.1_pt3 | contig 14430 bp, 5 predicted proteins | sample 5204301 | NCBI WGS metagenome assembly WBZP01 (sample SAMN12412401, study PRJNA552823) | activated sludge metagenome | isolation source: activated sludge from nitrification reactor of wastewater treatment plant... | place: USA: Pennsylvania | collected 2017 | reverse complement strand
CCATTGTTACCTGTCCATTCAACAACAACATGGTAATGATGTTCCTTTTGCATTTGTATCAAATATTAAAAATTAAAGCCAGTAATCCCCGTTTCATATATTATTTTTCAACAGCGTTGTAAAAACTGTACGCGAAATCATGGTGGCGCCAAGACTCAGCAGGTGATTTGTCTGCATCTGGCAATCGATCAGTTGTACCGCATCCCTGCCCAGATGCTGAACGAAATTAATAAATGCGAACTTACTGGCATTGCTAACCGTTGAGAACATGCTTTCACCAAAAAAAACATTTCCAATCCTTACACCATACAGCCCGCCAACCAAACTTCCCTCTTTCCGGGCTTCTGCACTGGTTGCATACCCCATTTTATGCAGTTGCGTATATGCTTCAACCATTTCTTCATGAATCCAGGTTCCATACTCACCCTTACGGTTAACCGTTTTACAGTTCCGGACAACTTCCTCAAATGCACAGTTTATGGAAAAATCAAATTCGCCAATTTGAAAAACCCGTCTCATCGATTTACTGATGTGCAAATCACCGGGAAATAAAACACAGCGGGGATCAGGGCTCCACCAGCATATCGGTTCATCTTCATTGTACCAGGGAAATATGCCGTTCTTATATGCTTCCAGTAAACGAGCCGGCGTTAAATCTCCTCCTATGGCCAGCAAACCATGCTCATCCGCCAGGTCTACTGAAGGGAATACAATTTCATTTTTTAACAAGTGCATATAAAAAATAAACAACTATGATGATAATACAAAATAAACGGTTTACTGCAATAGCTGGATTTAATTAAGCTAACTTTTGCTAATAACCAACATTTATATTCATCTCACTAATATGGACGTGCGTAAAACAGGAATAATGCCTGGTTGTTATCAATAACCGATATGTCAGAAGCATCTGTTGCACCGTCTCCATTTACATCTGAAATATGATAGCCGAATGCGAACAATGAAATATCGTTGTCTACATCAGCCATATCAGAAGCATCTATGGCACCATCCTGGTTTACATCACCTCCGTAAAGCGCATACCTTCCATTATCCACCAGGGTCATTGGATCATTTACACCGTCATCATATGCCTTCAACAGGCCGGTTGTAAAATCATAATTTGTTGAATCCTGGAACATAACAGGCAACCTGCTCCATGTTTCCAAATGGTTCCTGTGTTTTACTGCAATGTAAAAAGAATTGCCATTAACTGCTCCGGGTAACTTCATGGAAGCTGTTCCATCTGTATGAAGTACGGTTTTTACAATATAGTCCGGCTGCGGGTTTAACAGGCTGGCTACTGACCACAAATTAACAACGATAGTGTCTGTTTCAAGTACATTATTACTGATTCCCATATCAAACAAATTAGCCCGCATGAAATTATTTCCACTATAAAAACCTTCCAGGAAAACGGTAAGCTGTAAACCGGTAAATGTTGAGATGCCTGTAACTGCGATAGCCCCTGTATTGTTAATATTGGTTGCGGAAAGGGTTTTATTAACAATATTGGCAGCCGCGTATTTTATCCATGGCATTGACCCGGTAAATTTACCCATTGAAATCTCTGTGTCACTACCCACCACATCCTGCTGACTATATACCGCATCAATGGAAAATAAGGGGTTACTGATTCCCGCATTACCGATAACCCAATAACGATTCAGGTAGTTATCCGTATTAGTATTTGATGGATGTTTCAGGTTAACCAGCTTTACAGAAGCATAAGCACCAACAGCATACGATCCTGAAGTGTAACTGATGGCTACAGGTGAAAATTCCGCAACGTTACTGTTATCGCCAACTGGAAACAGGTATGATGCATTCCCTGTAAATATCTTACGCAGTTCACCGCCACCATCAGCAATAATCATTTTCGTTGCTGAAAACGGGCTACCGCCTATTGCTGCCGTTCCGGATAATGTTAATATGTTGCCGGCAATATCCAGGCATCCTGAAACTAAATTTAGGGTACCGCCCACCGTTATATTTCCGGCTGTAACCGCATTTCCTGATAGCTGGGCTATTGCAAGGTTATTATAACCAGTGCTACCGTTAAACACCGGCACAACCTGGTTGCTTCCGTTAAACCTTACAGTACTGCCGGCAATTGTGTAATTATTTGTTCCCGGTGTAAACAGGCCTGCTATTCCTATTGTTCCGGATGAAGCCAACACCCTTGCACCGGAAGAAGAGGAAATGAGGTTCCCGTAATTATATGCACCAATGGTTTGTGTCTGTGTTCCCCTGAATTCCACTGTTGAATTTGTGGCGAAACTGATTGTACCAAATCCGGCCGGAACTGTTGTATTGCCTGACAACCGGTAGCTGGCCAGGCTGGAAACAGAAAACTGCCTTATTGCATTACCGGTAACAGTAAATCCTGCATTACTGAATATGCCGCTTTGCACCGAAATATTGCCGGTAACATTAGTAGATGTAATATTTGATGCAATACTTACGCCGGCAACACTACTGTTATTGAATGTTATACTGTTATAGGTTATGCCGCTTCCGAAAGTAATGGTTTGGCCTGAAGCTGAACCGTTGAAATTAACCAAACTCGATGTACCGGGCGATAAAGTACCTGCATTGGCCAGCGTAATATTTCCACCAATATTCATCACGGTACTCCCTGCGCTAAGGTCAACTACCGCAGAAGATACGTTTCCCACATTATAAACAAGGTTACCGGTAATGGTCAATGTGGAAGCATTTACATTCACCCTTGCGATCCTGCTTCCCTGGCTGGTACCGCTTCCCACAGTTACATTTCCATTTACAGTAACAGAACCATTATTGATGTTGAGGGAACTTGTTCCGCCTGATGACGGGTTACTGATAGTAACATTGCCATTAACACTTAAAGCTGCATTACTGATGATTATGGACGCTGCAGTTCCCTGGGGAATATTAATAGAAGCGCAAGCATTACTTGAACTCATGGTATAACTGGCTCCGGCATTGATTACCAATCCCGGGAATGTTACAGAAGAAGTACCGGATACGGTTTTTGAAACTCCCCTTAATGTTACAAACCCGGAATTGCTACTGAATAAACCACCATTGGTAACCCAATTACCATATACATCCAGGTTGTATCCATTGGCAATGCTGATTAACCCGGATAGATTCATGTTCAGGCACCTGGCATTGCTTGCTCCTATTGTTGGTGAAAACAACACCTGCGAGGCCGGAGGAATAGTGATGTTTGTAGTAGATAATGGAACGCCACCGCACCAGTTACCGGATGCGAACCAGTTAGTACTGACTGCTCCCGTCCATGTTCCTGCAGTGCCCCAACTGATCACCCTTGTAGAAACTGCGGAAGCTCCAGGGCAACTACCCGTTCCCGTTACTATAAGTGTGCTCACAAATGAACCTGCCGCAACAGATGGCGTAAATACGGCTAGCGCAGGATCTGCATGTTGCTGCCAGGTACCCAATGCTTCGCCACCTGACCAGGTGTTTCCGGATCCCGAAGCGGTTGCCCCGGCCATTACAATTGGCAACATCCCGCTGCAACTGCTGATGGCAGCACCGGCATTTGCCTGCGGCAATCCAGAAACGGTTACCGTCACAGATGCACATCCGCTATTACTGCATGCTGTTCCCCAGCGGGCATAGTAAGTGGTTGTTACAGATGGAGAAGCTATTACTAAAGGATTCCCGCTTCCTACATATGTACCGCCACATGAATTGCTGAACCAGGAAAGCACTGTACCTGAGCCACCGGATGCTGTAAGGGTGATGTTCCCTGCATCTTCTGCACAAAATCCCGACCTGTCGGAATGGGCAGTTGTTGGATCCAATGCTACAGATGATAGAATAATTTCAAACGGATTGCTTTCTGAACCTGAAATGGCAGGATTGCTGCTAACCACTTGCATCCTGTAACCGGTACCGGAAGGAGTATTTGGAGGAATGCTGCAATTAATTGATAAAGAATTGGCATTACTAACCACTGAACCGATTTGCTGTGCCATGCTGAAATTTCCATTGGCATCAGATAACAGTACTGTATAGGTGTTTGAATTGAAAACTCCTGTAGATACGATATCAATTGACGTTGAGTACCCTGTAACTGATGTTATACAAAACTGGCTTTCGGGTACGGTACCCGTTACGATGCTGTATGTTGAAGCCAATGAAACCGAACCGGGAACCAGGTATAATTCAGATCCGGTTACACAACTATATTCGAAAACACTTACATAATAAACCTGTCCAGCCAACAGGTTTGAAACGGTTACCGAATTACCGGCATCATTGTATACAACATATTCACCCGGCTGTAAAACATCACCCGATCCAAAAATATTTCCGGACATATATGTAGTATTATTGGACGGTTGTGCCGACACGGCGCTTCCCTGCTTCATAACAACCAGGTGCTTGTTACCGTTCCCATTTACCCAGCTTATGGTCATGGATGTTTCATTGATGGCATTCATAGTAATATTTGCTGCAGCTATGGAAGGCGTTGCACAGAAATTGCATGACATGATATGGCTTCCCAGGTTAGTTACCACATCCTGGTTATATTGGGTCCATTCTGTAGCCAGTGATGGAAAGCCGGATGCCGGGTTAACCGTTACTCCCGATGTAATATTCGAATTTCTAACAAGTGTTTTATCCAGCGTTGTTAAACCTCCTGATGTCCATGCTGTACCGGGATCTTCACCAATTCTACCAAATATATCCACATAAGATGCCGTTGAAACTTTATAGAGAGCGATGGCATCATCTCCATTGAAGTTTACTGCTCCATTGCTGGTGGATGTACCAGTATATGCGGTTGCTGAATTATTCCTGTAAACGATGGTTGACTGGTTATTAAGGGTTCCGCTAAGCAGCACATCTGTTGTTGCCGTTGCAGAGCCATTAGAAAACAAGCGTAGCCTGTAATTGCCAAGGTTTACGGCAGTACCGGTATAATTAGCAATCTCTATGTATTTATTATTAGAAGATCCTTCCACATATTCTGAAATGATAAGGTCGGGGGCGCAACCACCACCTGCTGAAGCAGATGTGCTGCAGTTTGTTGTTGGATATCCAGCCGTTACTTTATAATTGATTACCGAGCCGGAGTTTGTATATGGGAATATCTTGAAATAATAAGTAGTGGAGGAAGCCAGGCCTGTAAAAGTAACTCCCTGAGTGCCCTGAGGTATAATTTTTACAAATGAACCTTCTGTTTCCGGAATACCATCAACCGGATCGGTGATGAAAGCCAGGCCGGTACTGTTCATTTTTATAAGATATCCATCGGGTATTACTGAACCGGTTGCGTCTACCCATGTAAGTGTTATTGTAGAAGCGCTTGTATTACTGCAGGCAGTAAAAGTGGGATAGTCTGCAGGCTCTTCTTTCAAAACGGAATAGTTGTTTACTGCAGAAGAACCCGTATTTGCGAATATATCTATGGCCAGCACTTTATAAAAAATATTTGTACCTGCAGGGAAAGCCGGAATTGCTGAACCGGAGATATATGTTGAACCGCTAACCAGGTTCATGGGAATGGTATCTGGGAAATTAATGCCATCATTACCATAAACCAGCGATATGTTTGCCAATGCCGTTGTTGATGTTATGGTTGCCGTTACAGTTACCGTTTGAATACTGTTCGGGTATGCAGGATTGTGTGTTACGGTTGAAACAAGCGGGCCAGCAGAACAACCGGAAGATGACCACACAATGCAAACATACTCAGGATGATCAATATATGGATTGCGGTTATGTTGCGGTGTATTGTAATAAATGGCATTGTTCCTGTCTATCTCTTTCTGGCTTACAGGATCTATAATGGTCCAGTTAACCAGCATATCAACAAACCATTGCTTATAATTATTACTTGTATCATGGATGATGGCCGCAGCTTCTGTACCCGGGTAATCATTCACCCATCCGCTTAAAGAATTCATATACCGGGTTGCTATGTATAGATACGCCCGTGCAAAATCTCCCTTATATTCATCAATAGGTTCAAAAACGGTTCCTGAATATCCGGGCCAGGAACATGGGCCTACTTTGCTCCCGTTTGTTGACGTCCAGGTAGCTGCATTAGTGACACCAATCGGATGGGCACTCTTCCTGCTGTTTACATATTGGTCGGAAGGCGGTAAGTGGTGCAGATCAGTATACTGCGGATTATTTGCATCATCAAATCCTCCCCACCATGAATTAGGCACCTGGTGTTCCCTTGAATAGCACTCTCCTTCGGCACTGGAAGTACCGCACTGGTCATTGAAAATAGTATAGATATATGCCGGGCTGCCACCGGGAATATCGGAATACATATCCCATATCTGGTTGTTGTTGCCGGGCCGGGTATCTGTAACGGAGTATGCATCCCATACATCAAATGATGAACTGGTATATGGGAGTTTTACGCTTCCCGCAGTAATGATATTCCGTAATGCAGCCCTGAGTTGCTCACCGGTTTTGTTTGCGGCAGCATTATAATAACCGGATGGTATTTGGGCAAATCCGCAAAGTGTCAGCAATAGGAATACCCCTGCCGTAATGATATTTCTTATCATCTATTCATGATTCTGATAGCGGGACGGGACTAAAAAATACTGTCTTTGCTCAGGGTACGGGGATAGTTAGCCTGTAAAAATAAGAAAAATAAAACAATAATTAGCCATGGAAAAGCAAGCAGGCAGCCTGTTAGACTGCCTGCTTACAATATCAATTGGTTTATGTTACCTACAATTAATTAATATGGCCGTGCATAAAAAAGGAACAATGCCTGGTTATTATCAATGATAGAAATATCAGATGCATCCGTTGCCCCGTCGCCATTCACATCTGTATAATTATACCCAAAGGCAAATCCGGAAATGTCATTATCCACATCTGCCATATCAGTTGCATCAATCGCTCCGTCGTTGTTGACGTCACCGCCATAGATGGCATACTTTCCGCCGGCAACGGCAGCCATCGGCATATTAACCCCGTTGTCATATGCTTTCTGCAGGTTGTCGCTGAAGTCGTAGCTTGTACTGCCGGTAAACATTACCGGTAGTTTGCTCCATGTTTCCATATGGTTACGGTGTTTAACAGCAATATAAAATGAGTTTCCATTTACACCTGAAGGGAACTGCATGGTTGCCGTACCATCGGTATGCAATACTGTATTTACAGTGTGGTCAGGTTCTGTATTTGACAGGCTTGCCGGCGACCACAGGTTAACCGTTACCGTATCTACTTCCAATGGATTGGTACTGATGCCCAGGTCGTATATATTGGCACGCATAGTATTGATGTCGGAATAGAATCCTTCCAGGAAAACGGTGAGGTTAAGGGTAGTAAAGGCTGGTGCACAGCTATTTACCGTTACCTGTTGTGTAGCAGTATTAAAACACCCATTCCCATCCGTATACAAATACTGGATGCTATGTGTGCCAGTACCTGCCATGGCCGGATCAAACAAATTGCCTGTGATTCCGGGGCCGCTGAAAACACCTCCGGAAGGGTTACCCGTTAACGTTACTGATGCTGCATTAACACAATAATCAGTTGAAAGTCCGCTGAAACTTACAACTGGCAGTGGATTTACGGTAATGGTTATACGAACTGATGAAGAGCCAATTAACTTTTGTACATTTGAAATGTTGTTTGTCCCGTCACCCAATTGTCCGATTCCATTATCACCCCATGCCCATAGGTTGCCATCAGTCTTTATACCAAGGCAGTGTGCATAACCGTTTGAAATGAAATCCCAGTTTGTATCCAACCCTGCCTGCATCGGGATATTGCTGCCTGTAAAGGTCCCGTTACCCAATTGCCCTGCAAAATTCTCACCCCAAGACCATAATGTTCCGTTAGTTTTTAACGCTATGCTTTCATTGGAACCAGCAGATGTTGTTCTCCAATCTGCTGATGTACCCACCTGCACCGGTATATGACTATCTGTATATGTTCCATCGCCCAATTGTCCGGAATAATTCCATCCCCAGGACCAGAGCGTGCCATCCGATTTAATAGCCGTATTATGCGAACCGCCGGCAGACATGGTAACCCAATCTGTTGCAGTACCGATTTGTGCCGGGATATTCTTGTCAAGTAAAGTACCATCACCCAGTTGCCCAAATTCATTGTATCCCCAAGACCACAAGGTTCCATCTGTTTTGATGCCAAGGCTATGTAATTGCCCGCCTGATACTTTGCTCCAATTGGTTGCTGAACCTATTTGAACCGGAACAAACTTATTCATATTGGTTCCATCACCCAATTGGCCTTGATCATTATAGCCCCAGGCCCATAAAGAACCATCCGTTTTAATAGCCAGGCAATGATAGTCTCCGGCTGAAATTTCCTTCCAGTCTGAGGCAGTTCCTACCTGCACCGGTATATTACTATCTGTATATGTTCCATTTCCTAATTCACCATTAGAATTCTGACCCCAGGACCACAAAGTTCCATCTGCTCTGATACCTGCACTAAAGCTCTCCCCGCCTGATACCTTTTTCCAGTTTAAGTCAGTACCAATTTGTACTGGTATATTGATATCAATGTAATTACCAGTTCCTAATTGCCCCTGACCATTATTGCCCCAGGCCCATAATGAACCATCTGTTTTTACTCCCAGGCTGTGATATAGTCCTCCTGACACGTCTACCCAGCCGGGTAAAGTAGTACACCCATTTGAATCAGTTCCCGTAACAGTATAAGTAGTCGTAGAATCCGGGTTTACCATTATACTGGATCCCGTTAATCCGCCCGGCATCCAGGTATACGCTGATGCACCGGATGCAGTAAGGGTAACCGGTGAACCACTGCATACCAACGTGCTGGATGAAGTAACTGATAATACCGGTAAACCATGTACGATTACATTTTGCGAATACGTATTACTGCAACCGGTTTCCGGATCGGTATAACTATATGTTATCGTATATGGACCTCCAACACCGGCTATAGCCGGATCAAACTCATCACCGGAAATACCGGGACCGCTGAAAGTACCTCCGAATGGGATACCCGTTAACGTTAGCTTTTGATCATTAACACAATTTGTTGCTGATAAACCGGTGAAACTTACCGTAGGTAGCGGTTTAACCGTAAATGATGCTGAATTTGCATTACATCCTGAAAAACTGCTAACCGATACCGTATAAACCCCGGCAACCGGATTTTGCAAACTGTCAATAATTGTTTGCTGCCATTTCAGAATCCGGTGATTTGAGATATCGGCAATGTACATATTACCTCCACCGTCTAATGCAAGCCCATAAGGATTATCAAGTTGGTTTGTACCTGAACCGGCCCCGTTTCCTCCGGCAACCGTAATTCCTGATATGGCACCGGGCACCCATTTTTGCACCCGGTTATTTCCATTATCTGTTACATAGATATTTCCGAAAATATCTACTGAAACTGCATTTGGATAATTCAACTGGTTAGCTGCAGAACCAGGCCCATTTCCGCCTGCTACCGTAATACCTGATGTTGCTCCCGGAGCCCATTTTTGCACCCGGTTATTTAACGCATCAGCTATAAAAATATTCCCGTTTGCATCCAAACATAATCCAGCAGGGTTGCTTAACTGATTGGCGGCAGAACCATTGCCATTTCCTCCGGCTACTGTAGTTCCGGAAGTGGCAGCGGGTGCCCATTTTTGTACCCGGTTATTTTCAGGATCAGCAATAAATATATTTCCTGTACCATCAACTGCAACGCCGTATGGGCTGCCAAGTTGATTGGCCGCAGAACCTTGTCCATTTCCTCCTGCAACGGTTACACCTGCTGTTGCACCCGGAGCCCATTTTTGGATGCGGTAATTATACAAGTCTGCCACATAAATATTTCCCGCAACATCAACGTGTAAAGCACTGGGATAACTAAACTGGCCAGGCCCTGCACCATTTCCATTTCCTCCTGCCACTGTTAATCCTGATAATGATCCGGGCGCCCATTTTTGTATCCGGTGATTCTCTACATCTGCTATATAAATATTCGCTGAAATATCTAACGATACGCCATAGGGGCTGTTTAATTCATCTGCACCTGTTCCCGGCCCATTACCTCCGGATACGGTATTACCATCAATAGCCCCGGTTGCTGTTACCGTTGAAACCGGTGATCCGTTAAGATACCATTTCATAGAGGAAACTCCTTCTGTTGGGAATGCATAAAGTTTCTTTCCAGCACACATATTCTCACTAAATATTTCTGAGGATGAATTTATTGTAACCATTTGCGATGCCGAGTTAGAACAACCATTTACATCAGTATAAGTATATGTGATGCTATATATACCGCTACCTGAAGCTGCAGGATCAAAAATATTTCCACTAATACCCCAACCGCTAAATGTACCTCCTGCCGGGCTACCCGTTAACGTTACTGCCGGTGAAGTGGGGCAACAAAATGCAGGCAAGCCGCTAAAACTTACTGCTGGTAAAGGATTGACGATTACGGATGCTGAATTAACACTACACCCATTAAATCCGGTTGCGGTAACTTCATACACACCACTTGTTGGAGTAAAAAAGCTGCTTGTATAGATATACTGTGCTCTTTTTAATATGCGATCCTTAAGGTCTGCCACATAGATATTACCCGCAGAATCAACATGTATACCGGTTGGAAAACTCAATTGGGATACTGATGACCCCTGGCCATTCCCCCCTGCTATGGTAATCCCGGATGTGGAGCCAGGCTTCCATTTCTGTATCCGATGATTATTCTGGTCGGCTATGTAAATAATACCTGCATTGTCCACAAAAACACCGGCAGGTGCATTAAGCATATTAAAAAATACACCTTGTCCGTTCCCTCCGGCTACAGTAACACCTGAAATAGCACCTGCAACCCATTTCTGAATTCTGTGATTATTCTTATCGGCTATGTAGATATTTGATGCAGTATCAATATATAATCCGGTAGGTTCATTAAATTGGTCTAATGCTGAACCAGAACCATTACCCCCGGCTACTGTAATTCCGGATGCTGCCCCGGTTATCCATTTCTGTATACGATGATTTTTCTGGTCAGCCACATAAATATTTCCACTTACATCAACAAAAACACCTGTAGGCTCGTTTAATTGGTCCATACCAGCCCCTGCTGCATTTCCACCTGCCACCGTAACCCCCGAAGTTGCACCGGGCGCCCATTTTTGTATGCGATGATTATAAGTATCAGCTATAAAAATATTACCGGAGTCATCTACAGCAACAGCAAATGGCGTATTCAGCTGGTTAGCAGCCCCTCCCAACCCATTTCCACCCGCAACCGTAATACCCGCAGTAGCAGCAGGCGCCCATTTTTGTATGCGGTGATTTTTGCTATCTGCTACATAAAGATTCCCCTGTTTATCAACAAACACACCAGTGGGGTCATTAAATCGATTTGCTGTTGCCCCCGATCCGTTTCCACCCGCAATATTGACAGGAGAACTTCCAGCTGAAGCAATGGTTGTTGAAATAGGTGTTCCGTCCAGGTTCCAGGTTAATGTAGCTAAACTGCTTGTAGGGTTAACCGTAAGTTGGGAGCCGCTGCATAAGTTTCCTGTAATGACCGGTACATCCGGCAATGGGTTCACCTGTACGGTTTGTGTTGAACTGTTCTGGCAGCCGTATACATCTGTATAGCTATACACTATAGAATGGTTGCCAACACCTGCCATTGCCGGATCAAATTCGTTTCCTGAAATACCTGGCCCGCTGAAAATACCACCGGCCGGGTTTCCTGTTAAAACAGCCGGTTCAGTATTTGCACAGTATGCAGCTGATAGACCGGTGAAGCTAACTTCCGGCGTTTCTATAACGGTAATGGTTACACTAGCTATTGCAGAAGGCACCTGCACGGGGCTCAGGGATTCTGTAAAACTGCCAATCCCCAACTGGCCATAATCATTTATTCCCCATACCCAAAGACTGTTATCTGAACGAATTCCTGCTCCAAAACGCAATCCGGCAGAAATGGTCAACCAGTCTGTTGCTGTTCCGGCTTGTAAGGGGGTATTACCTGAAACATTACTACCGGTTCCGAATGAACCATTTTGATTGCTTCCCCATGACCATAATGTTCCATTTTGTTTCATTGCATGGCTATGCAATGCTGTAAAGGAAACATTCCGCCAGTCTGTAGCAGTACCAATCTGTATAGGGCTATTAGCCTGGGCATTATTTCCAATACCAAGTTCTCCCATTGAATTTCTTCCCCAGCCCCAGGCTGTTCCGGAAGATTTTACAGCCAATGAATTCTCATTACCGGCAATGATTTTTGCCCAATCTGTCTGAACCCCTATCTGATGAGCTGTATACCCGGGCGTGGCACCTCCCAATTGTCCTACACTTCCAGATCCCCATCCCCAAAGGGTGCCATTCATTTTTAAACCAAGCGTATGACTAAGACCTGCAGATACATCTGCCCAATCGGTATCAGTCCCAGCCTGTACCGGAGCATTCCGTTGAGTAACTGTTCCGTCTCCCAGCATACCATCCGCATTAGAACCCCATCCCCATAGGGTACCATCTGATTTGATAGCCATAGATGATAATGAGCCGGCATCCATCTTTGCCCAATCTGCTGCTGTACCAACCTGTTGCGGGGTATTTATCATACCGGATGAAGTACCCAGCCCCAGTCTTCCTGAACCATTATTTCCCCAGGCCCAGAGTGTGCCATCCGATTTTAACGCCAGGCTGTGAATGGCTCCGGGAGAAATCTTTATCCAATCATATGCAGTACCTACTCTAACCGGCCTGTTTGTATCAGAATAATTCCCTGTACCTAATTGCCCGTCATTATTAAAACCCCAGCTCCACAATGAACCATCCTTTTTTAACGCCAGAACATGATAACTGCCTGCTGCTACACTTTCCCAAATTCCGGCATTGCAATTTGCATCATGTAAGGTTGTAACTTCATAAGTTGTTGTAACAGTTGGGTTCACAGGAAACAATACCGTATTTACGGGCGAGGATTCAATGGGTCCATTATTTACTGAATAATTCCAGGGGCCTGTACCTGTAAATGCAAGGGTAATACTTGTTGAGTTTCCCATGCAAATGGTATCAGCCAAACCACTGATATTTACTGTGGGTAGTGCGTTTACAGTTACCTGTTGGGTTGATGAATTGCCGCAGCCTGAGTCCGGATCAGTATAACTGTACGTAATATTGTATGGCCCACCAATTCCGGCGGCAGCAGGATTAAACGTGTTGCCTGTAATACCAGGGCCGGAAAAAATGCCTCCTGAAGGGCTTCCTGCTAAAATTACCGTAGAAGCATTTAAACAGTACTGAGAGGCAAGGCCGGTGAAACTCACTACAGGCAACGCTATTACAGTCACTTGTTGCGTGCTATAATTACTGCAGCCTGTTACAGGATCTGTATAATTATACGTTACCGTATATGGCCCGCCAACACCTGCCAGTACCGGATCAAACGTATTACCTGTAACACCCGGACCGCTGAAAACACCTCCGCCTGGTGTACCCGTTAAAGCAACCGGTGCATCATTTAAACAATGATTCGTTGATAAGCCTGAAATGGAAACAACCGGCAAAGGATTAACGGTTATGGTTACACTGGAAAAGATTTCATATACTTTCCCTGGGTTCAAAGAATTAACCTCTGTACCATTTCCTAACTGGCCCAGGTCATTTAATCCCCATGTCCAAAGGGTTTTGTCTGATTTGATTCCAGCCCCAAAACGAAGCCCGGCAGAAACTTTCGTCCAGTTAGTAGCTGTTCCCACCTGCACTGGAATATTGCTTGAACCTGTACCACCTGTTCCAAAGGAACCATTCTGATTTTCACCCCATGACCATAATGTACCATCCTGTTTTAAACCATGCGTGTGTATATTATTGTATGAAATTTGTAGCCAGTTATTTGTTATACCTACCTGTGAGGGAATATTTGTCTGAAAACTATTTCCAAGGCCCAGTTCACCATTAGTATTCCATCCCCAGCCCCATAAGGTACCGGTTGTTTTTATGGCCATCGAATTTTCATTGCCGGCGTTCACTGTTGCCCAATCTGACTGAACACCTATCTGCTGCGGTGAATTACCGGGCGTTGCGCCACCTAACTGCCCCACGCCCCCGGCTCCCCAGCCCCATAAGGTACCATTGGTTTTTAATGCCAATGTATGACTAACACCCAATGATACTTCTGCCCAGTCGGTATCTGTTCCTATATGTACGGGAGCATTTCGTTGAGCATTCGTCCCGTCTCCTAAAATACCACCGTTTGAACCCCAGCCCCATAAAGTACCATCAGATTTCAAAGCCATCGAGGAAAGATTACCAGCATCAATTTTCACCCAATTGGTTTCAGTACCTACTTGTTGTGGTGAGTTGTACAATCCTGATGCTGTTCCAAGCCCTAAACGTCCAAAACCATTATTGCCCCAGGCCCAAAGTGTACCGTCTGTTTTCAGGGCTAAGCTATGTGCTGCTCCTG
>WBZP01004548.1_pt1 | contig 14431 bp, 13 predicted proteins | sample 5204301 | NCBI WGS metagenome assembly WBZP01 (sample SAMN12412401, study PRJNA552823) | activated sludge metagenome | isolation source: activated sludge from nitrification reactor of wastewater treatment plant... | place: USA: Pennsylvania | collected 2017 | reverse complement strand
CGAGAACGCCGGCTCGTTCGCGCTCTTCGACGGCTTCCACGCCGGCGTCCCGACGATCTGCTCGGACCGCTCGAGCATGCCCGAGATGGCCCGCGGCGCGGCCATCCTCGTCAACCCGCACGACGAGCGGGCCCTCGGCGAGGCGATCCGCGACGTTCTCGGTTCGCCGACCGAGCAGGAGCGGCTCGCCGCGGCCGCACGTGAGTGGAGCCGCAGTGCACCCACGTGGGCGACCCGCGCTGCGGCCTTGGTCCGCTTCGTCGACGGGCTGTCCCAGTGAGCGGGCTCGGATCGGCTCGCGCGGTGGCCCGGCGCGCCACGCTCGTCAGCGAACGGGCCATCGGCCGGGCCACGGGCGCGGTCCGGCGGGCCCACCAGGCTCCCGGGCTGACCATCCTGCTCATCCACAACACCCTCGGAGCCGACGCCGCCCGCCTGGAGCGGTGCGTCCAACGGCATACCGAACGGTTCGTCAGTTTCGCCCAAGCAACCGAGGTCACCGACCCGACCCCCGACCGCGCCGTACGCCCAGGACAGGTGGCGCTGAGCTTCGACGACGGTTTCGCGAGCAACCTGGACATGGCCCGACGGCTGGCCCGGCTCGGTATCGCCGCGTGCTTCTACGTGCCGACGGACGTCATCGGGCTGGACAAGGCAGCCTCGGACGCCTTCTTCGGCCGCCCGCAGGCCGAGGGGGTGCTCGGGTGGGCCGACCTGGAGGAGCTGCTTCGCCTCGGGCATGTCGTCGGCAGCCACAGCCGACGGCACGTCCCACTCGCCGGGCTGTCCGAGGCGCAGGCCGAGGACCAGGTCAAGGGGTCGCTCGCGGTCCTGCGGGACCGGCTCGGTGCGGCTGGGCACTACGCCTGGCCGCTGGGCGCCCTGCGGTACGCCCCGGTCGCCTCGGTGGTCACCTGGTGCCAGGAGTCGGGCGCGGTCGCCGCGAGCGGCGTGCGTGGGGTCAACACCCCCGAGCGGTATGCCGTCGAGGGCTATCTGCGCCGCGACGCCGTCGACCTGCGCTGGCTGGCCACCGACCTCGACGTCTTCGCGGTGCGCGCGCACCGAGCCGGCCGGTCCTAGACCCGCCGGACCGTGCTGGCGTTGCTGTAGAGCGCCGGCCCTGGCGAGACGATCTGGTTGGCGCCCAACGAGATCGTCGACCCCACGACGGCTACCCCGTTGTACTGCGTACCGCCGCCGGTGTCGGCCAAGGTGTTGCCCTGCACCATCACCGACTGCCCATGGACGACGAGGACGCCGGCCCGGTTCCACGGCTTGGCCTCGCGCAGTCGGTCCTGGCCGTTGTCCTCGCAGACATTGCCCGTCACCGCGATATTCGCGACCCGGACCGACTCCAGCGACCCGATGCAGATCCCGACCGAGTTGTTGCGACGCGAGGTGTTGTTGCGCACGATGCCGTTGACACTCTGGCGAGACACGGTGATGCCGACGTCCCCGCCGTCTTGGACGGTGTTGCCGGCGACGAGGAAGCCGGAACACCGATGCAACGAGATGAGGTCGGCCGCGCCTGGGTGGGCCGGGTCGCGGAAGGCTGTGCCGGTCCCGTGGACCACATTGTTCGTCACCTGGACACCCTGGAGGAGCATCGCGTCGTCGCCATTGATCTGGATCGGCTGCCGAACTTTGCCACCAGGAGATGGAGGGTCGAAGTAGTTCGAGTCGAGCCGCACCTGCCTCGGCGCGGCGGTGGCCGTGCCGACGATCCAGATGCCTCGGTCCCGCCAGGTCGTGAAGACGCTCGAGGAGACCTCGATACTACGGACGGCGCCCCGCAAGGAGACCCCGACATCGACATCGTCGAACCGGCAGCCGCGCACCGCCACGGCCGCGCTGCCGCCGCGGATGTTGACCCCCATCGGGGCCTGCTCCATCCGGCAGCTCTCGATCCGCAGCGACGAGGTGCCGGTGTCGGACTCGATGACCTCGGAGGTGAGCAGGTGTGCCCCGGTGAAGGTCATCCCGACGATCATCGCCTGCCGGGTCAGATCGGGGACGGTGACCATCCGCGGCATCTGGGTCAACGCGATCATCTGACCGCTGCCGATCAAGGTCACCAAGGGCGGCAGGACCAGCGGCTGGGCGAGGCCGATCCTGAAGCCGTCCGGGATGGTCAGCGCGTGGAGAGTGGCGCTGGCCTCGTCGAGAGCCCGCTGCATCTCCAGGGAGTCGTCGCTGCGGCCCGACCCAGTGAGCCCGAAGTCACGGATGTCGAGCGTCGGTGTCGCCTTGGGGATGTCGGTGGACGGCACGGGCATTGGGGTGTCGCCGGTCGTCGAGCCCGGCGCTTGCGGCATACCACCGGACGTGCACCCAGCCACCCACCCGAGCCCTCCCGCGGCGATCGCCGCGAGCACGGACCGTCTGGGGACGGGCTCGCTCACGACGGGACCTCGACCCGACGGGCGGCGCGGTAGGCGGTCCACCAGAGCAGCTGTCCGATCATGCTGACGATGCCGAAACCCCACGCGGCGCCGGTCGCTCCCCCGAGGACCGCGCCGACCACGCAGGCCACGAGCAGGAGGACCCCGATCACGAGGGACACCCGGAGCGTCTCGCGGCCCCGGCCGAGCACCCGCAGGCCGACCCGGGGCCCTTGGCTGGCCGTCATACCGAGAACCCATAAACCGGTCGGAACGAGAAGGGAGATGGCGGAGGTCCAGTTGGCCCCGACCACAGCGGAACCCCACGAGGTCGGGACGACGAGGAAGGCCAGGCAGTAGACGACGACCAAGGCGGAGAGCACCAGGCTGGTCGAACGGACGAAACGGTCCAGGGCTGCCGGCCCCCTGGCATGCCACCGCACCCCCTCGGGGACCGAGAAGGACATCGACGCGGTGAGCAGGGTGGTCATCGGCGTCAGCAGGGTGCGCGAGGCGCTGATCGCGCCGAGCGCGGCGGTTCCGGCGAGACCACTGATGAGCATCTGGGAGAGCCGACCAGTGCCTTGCTGGGCAGCCGTCGACCCGGCCAGGGGCCAGCCGAGGTCGCCGTGCTCGCGCAGCCACTGCCGACCCGATCGAGGCGCGGGAACCATCCGGGTCTGCGCGAAGCCCACGGCGATCCCGGCCAGGCAGCCCAGTCCCCACGCCCCCAGCAGGTATGCCGTGCCGTGGTGCCGGGTGACCCCGAGGCCGATGATCGCCGCGAGGGAGACGAGCAGCCCGACACTGTCGTTGACGCCGGCAGAGAGCTGGCGCCCTTGAGCGAACAGCACGTAACGGTAGGAGTCCTGGGTCAGCACGATCGGGAGGACGACGGCCGCGGCCAGTAGCGAGGAACGGAACGAGTCTGGCCCGAGGAGTGCCGCCAGCACCGATGCGGCGGCGAGAACGGCCGAGACAAGGGCGCCCGCGCCGGCCGCCCGCCCTCCGGCGCGGACCAGGTCCTGCTTGGCGGTCCACCGGACGAGGTAGGGCTCGAGCACCAGCGAGCGCGTCGCCGTCAGGGCCAGGGTCATCAGGGCGTACACGAGGGCGAAGACGCCGAGGGTGTCGAGGTCCAGCCAGCGCATCCCGGCGAAGAGGATGGTGAAGTTCTGCAGGCTGGAGGCCGCCTGGTCGAGCACGGCACCCGCGGCTCGCTTACGACCCGACACGCGGGAGCCCTGCCTGGCGGTGTCGGCCGCGCCGCTGCGCAGTCGCCCCGTCCGCACCGGCTGCATCGGTCTGCACTGGATCCGGGGTGGCGAAGAACCGGCTCACCACGGCCAGCGGGAGGATCAGGCCGAGCGACTGGAGGACGGCCGAACCGGTCTGGCCCACCGCGACTCCCATGAGCTCCTTGCCCACCGGGAGAAGCGTCAACGCGTAGCAGAGGACCAGGACGAGGGTGTCGGCGCGGATCTTCAACGCCCAGCGCTCGAGCCGCCCCAGCCCGAAGCCGGCCACCAGGCTGAGGACGACCGCAAGGGTCTGCCCGAAGTTCCAGGACAGCTCGGCCAGCATGCCAGGCGGAACGCCCGTGCGGCCCAGGTTGTAGATCTTCTTGCCGATGGTCGGGCCGGGAGAGACGACGGGCTTGCCCGGCCACACTGCCCGCGGGATCGGCGCAACGACATATGTCACGATCGTCTGGCCGTACTCGTAGGGGAGCTTCGCGGGCACGGCGTCGGTGACCAGCAGCGTCTTGCCGAGGTCGAAGCCATTGCGGTTGAGCAGGCTGCTCTTGACCCCGAAGGCGATCGAGAGGCCGCTGCCACCCTCGGAGGCGCCACCGCCACGCAACGCGGTGAGCCCCCCGATGCCGACGATGACGGCCAGTCCGAGCGCCAGGGCGAGCCGCAGGCTCAGCCTGCCTCGGATCAGCTGGAGGACAAGGAGCAGACCGAGGGTGACGTAGACGAGGTCCGAGCGGGTGGTGGTCACCCAGTTGATGCCGAAGGCGTTGACGGCCAAGAGCGCCGCGACGCCGAGCTCGACCGGTCGCAGCCGCCGGTCGTTCTGCAGCCGCCAGGCGAGATAGAGCAGCAGGGCGACGACGCCCGCGTGCGCGACATAGGCCGTCGGCCCGTTGGAGACATAGTCCGCCTCCCCGGTGTAGGTGCTCCGGCGTTCACCGATGGTGGCGTCCGTGCCGCCGACCGCGATGTAGTAGGCGACCGTCGCGGCGAGGGCCACGACGGCATAGCCCGCCACGGTGAACCCCATGACCTTGTCCGACATGCGCCCCACGGGCATGAGCCACCGGCGGTCCAGCCGCGCCGGCCCGTCCGACTCGCCCGCTCGGCCCCGCAGGTAGCCGTAGGTCACCGCGAGGACGCCAACGACGGTGAAGACCGCTTCAGGAACCAGGCTCGCGAACGAGTGCCCCCGGAGGAACATCGCGTTGTTGGCGGCCCGGCCCGGATAGTCGAGGGCGATGATCAGGCCGCGGGCCCCCGCACCGACCGTGACGACGAAGGACAGCGCACCCCAGAGCGAGACGACCCGCACGCCTGGACGGAGGAAGGCGACGTGCGTGATGAGCGCACACAACACGCCGACCATCGCGAAGCCCCACAGGTCCAGGCCCGCGGCAAGCAGGACCGCCGATGCGAGAACCACCAGGGCCTCGAGCGCGACGGCGGTGCGCAGCCAGGAAAGCCGCCCGTCCGGACGCAGCCAGCCGAGGGCATGTCGCCGCACGTCCGCCAGCTGCATCAGAGCGTGCCCTCCTCAGGGTGTCGACTTCCGAGAATACCTTCCCGCAAGCCGCTGACCTGCCAGCCTTCGCCGACGGGGCGTCACGTCGACCGTCCGACGACGGCCACGACCGTCTGCCAGAGATACCCCAGGTCGCGACGTAAGGACCACCGCTCGACATACTCGCGGTTGAGCCGCACCTTGTCCGGCCAGATCACCTCACGGTTGTAGGCCTCCGGGTCGGCGGCGGCGGCGAGCAGCCGTTCCTCGTGGCGGTAGGCCAGTGACGCCGGCCCGGTGATCCCGGGCGGGACGGAGAGGATGCACCGGTCCGCCCCGGTCAGGGAGTCGGCATAACCCGCGACGTCGGGGCGGGGCCCGACGAAGCTCATCTCCCCGCGCAGCACGTTGACGAGCTGAGGCAGCTCGTCGATCTTGGAGCGGCGCAATACGGCTCCCAGCCTGGTGATTCTCGGGTCGGCGACCGTCGTGACGGTTGTCGTATGCGCGGCCAGGGTCCGCATCGTGCGGATCTTGTGAACATGGAAGGGAACGCCGTCGCGCCCGATGCGCTCCTGGGTGAAGACGCCCCATTGGCGGGTGTCGAGGGTGGCGGCGATAACCGCCACCGCGCAGAGGGGGGCGGACACGACGAAAGCGAGGGCCGCGAGCGAGAAGTCGAAGGCCCGCTTGCGGCGAAGCTGGGCCGGGGTGAGGCCGAGCGGCTCAGGCATAGCCGAGGCCCCGGAGGGTGTCGCCACCGCGCTCCTCGAGTCGGGCGACGACGGCCGGCCCCAGGGCGGCGCGCCCCTTGCCCACGGAGGTGTCCCGCACCGCGGCCGTCACCGCGGGGTCAACGGTCTGCGACCGGTCGAGAAAGCCGAGGATCGCCGTGAGCCCCGCTGCAGGGTCGGCCACGAAGTCCTCGTAGACGACCTCGAACCAGCGGTCCGGGTCAATGTCGGCGAGGTCACGGCGGGTCGCCTCGACGCAGCGCTGCCACTGGACGAAGGCCGCCTCGGCGAGCGGAAGAGTGGTCCGCAGCTCGGCGACATCATGCGGCCGCGGTCCCCACCAGGTCTGCACCGCGGCATCGGCCGAGCCGCCGCCGCTCTGGCTGGCCCCCTGCCGTCGGCCACCGACCCGGGCCGCGAGGGCCGACCAGGCGATCCGAGGCAAGTCGACGGCTGGGACGAAGCGCACCTTCCGCGCGGTGTACCCCAGGTCGAAGGGGGCGTGCCAGCGCTTCATCGCCGACGCCGTCGCGTCGATGCCGTCGCGTCGGATGACGACGAACCGGGCCTGCGGGAAGACCTCGTCGACGAAGCCCACCCGCAGCGAGGTGGCGCAGGTCTTCTCGACGAGCACCTCGCCATGGCGGCGGCGCAGCGCGGCGTCGAAGGCGCGGCGCAGGTAGCGACTGACGTCCGGGCGCGCGTGCGCTCGGGTCAGCTCGTCGTGCGGGACGTCAAGGTTGCCGTGCTTCCACAGCGGGTTGATCTCGTCGCACTCCCAGGTGACGAAGCCAGGCAGCGAGGTGAGGACGTCCCGGAGCATGTTGGTGCCCGACCTCGGAGCGCCCACGATGACGACGAGCTTCGTCATACGTCCGCCAGTGGCTGCGAGCCGGTCACCGCGTCGACGAGGGCGGCCCACCGCGGGAGGGCGTGGTCGAGGGCGAACTCGGCAGCGGCATACCGCCGGACCCGGTCGCGCACCGCGGCGAAGGTCGGGTCAGAGACGAGATTGTCGTATGCCGAAACGAACGCCGCGGCGATGCCCCGGAGGTCCCCGGGCGCAGCAGCCCAGCCAAGCCCACCGTCCCGGACCGTCCGGGCCAGCTCGCTGTCCGACTCGACCACGGCGAGGATCGGCAGGCCTTCCTCGGCATAGGTCGCGACCTTGCTCGGGTAGGCGTAGGCGACCACCCCGGGCACGAGCGAGACAACGCCGAGGTGGGCTGTGCGCATCAGGGCCCGCGCCTGGGCGACCGGGCCACGAGCGACCAGGACGATCCGAACCGGGCCGTCGCCCAGCTCCGCGGCGGCCTGCTCGAGCTCGGAACGGACGACACCATCACCCATGAAGACGAGCTCGACTCGGACACCGTCAGGCAGCGTGCGGACCGCCGCGACAAGGTCCTCCAGTCCCTGGAAGCGCCCGAGGTTGCCGGTGAAGACGACCCGAAGCACCCCTGGCTCCGGCGTCGGGAGAGGCGCCTCGTCGGTGTCACCGAACTGTGGCAGGGCGAAGTTGTTGAGGACGACCACCTTGTCGGCCAGCGCGGGGTCGCGGCGGGCCACACTGCGGGCCATGTCATCGGACAGCACGACGACCGCGGTGGCGCGGCGCATCGTTGCCGCGTCGAGGCGGGCGAGGATGCGGTAGGCGACCGGGTTGGCGAACTCGCCCGAGAGCCGGCCGATCTCGGGGTGCAGGTCCATGCAGTGGTAGACGAACCGGGACCGGCGCGCTCGGGCCGCGAGCGAGACGAAGGCCCCGAGTGTCACCTGCGGCGCGGTCGAGCACATGACGACGTCGGCACGCGGGCCGGTCAGCACCCGCGCCGCGACGGCGGCGGGGAAGACGACAAGGTTGATTGCTTGACGTAGGCCGCGCCCGGACACCTGAGGGAGCCGTTCGACCGCCACCCCGTCGACGACGGCCCGACGCGGGGCGCTGGTCGACGCTGCGCGACCGGCGAGGACCCGCACGTCGTGACCTCGACGGCCCAAGTCCGCAGCCATTGAGCGGAGCATCGAGGCATAAGGCGGGGGGTCGGGCCAGAAGTACTGATGGATGAGGACGAGGCGCACTCGCATCCCATCCTTCCTCCGCGCGGGGCCGTTCGCAGGGCCTTCGCCGAGCATACCGAGGTGATGGCTCAACCCCCCCGGCCGACCCGCCTCGGTGCGGTGTCCCTCAGGGCGATGCCGCTGGGCGCTCGGCCACTCAGTGCAGGGCGGCGTCGGCGGCGTCGTGGCGGTCCTGCTCTGCCGCGTCGTCCGGCGGCAGGTCACGTCGCAGCTCGTGCGGAAGGGCGAAAAGCAGCGACTCCTGGGCGGCGACCACGGTCTCGACCTCGGCATACCCCCGCTCGGCGAGCCAGGCGAGCACGTCCCGGACGAGGATCTCCGGAACCGAGGCACCCGAGGTGACCCCGACCGTGGCGACCGACTCCAACCAGGCCGGGTCGATCTCGGCGGCATAGTCGACGAGGTGCCCGGCCCCGGCGCCGTGCTCGAGCGCGACCTCGACGAGCCGCACCGAGTTGGACGAGTTCCGCGACCCGACGACGATCATGAGGTCACACCGCGGCGCCATCTGCTTGACGGCGAGCTGGCGGTTCTGGGTGGCATAGCAGATGTCGTCGCTTGGCGGGTCCTGCAGCAGGGGGAACTTCTCCCGCAGCCGGGCGACTGTCGCGAGGGTCTCATCAACCGACAGGGTGGTCTGCGAGAGCCAGACGACCTTCTCCGGGTCGCGCACGGCCACACTGTCGACATCGGTCGGGCCGTCGACGAGGACGATGTGCTCGGGCGCCTCGCCGGAGGTCCCGACAACCTCCTCGTGGCCCTCGTGCCCGATGAGGAGGATGTCGTAGTCCTCGGCGGCGAACCGGACCGCCTCGCGGTGCACCTTGGTCACCAGCGGGCAGGTCGCGTCGATGGTCCTCAGTCGGCGGGCGGCCGCCTCCTCGTGGACGATCGGCGCGACGCCGTGCGCGGAGAAGATCACCGTCGCACCCTCGGGCACCTCGTCGGTCTCGTCGACGAAGACCGCGCCGCGCTGCTCGAGGGTCGTGACGACGTGCCGGTTGTGGACGATCTGCTTGCGGACGTAGACCGGCGGTCCGTAGACCTCCAGCGCCTTCTCGACGGTGACGACGGCTCGGTCCACGCCCGCGCAGTACCCCCGGGGCGCGGCCAGCAGCACCTTCTTCGTCGCCTCGCTCATCAACCCATCGTATGCCGCCCCAGGCCCCGACACCGCCGCTCCGCCGGGCCCTGGCCGACCCCCGATGGGCCCGCCGGTCGCCGCGCGGTCCTTTGACAGCGGCCGCGACGGCGTGACAGCGTGCGAGGTACCGAATCCCACGGACAGGGGAAGCCGGTCCAACGCCGGCGCTGACCCGCAACCGTAGGTCGAGAGCATCTCTCGACGAGCCGGATTACCTGACGCGGGGATCGGCTCCATATGAACGTCCGTCGAGGAATGCGGACCGGAGCCTGAGCACCCGGCGAGGTCCGCGGCTTGGGGGATGGTTTCCGCGGAAAGGTCTCTTGTGATCCCCCCCACCGTGCGCTCGTCGCGCCGACCGCTCACCCGTCACGCCGCCACAGCGCTGGCGCTGGTCATCGGCGTCCTCCTGAGCGCCGCCACGCCCGCCCTTGCTGCGTCATACCGGTACTGGGGGTTCTACGAGCTCAACGCAGGCGCGTGGGCTTTCGCGAGCAAGGGCCCGGACCAGATCACTCCCGCCGACGGTGCCGTCGAGGGGTGGCGGTTCGCCGTCGCCGACGAGAACGGTCGTATGCCGCGCGCGGTGCTCACCTTCGACCAGGTGTGTGCGGCGACTCCCGCGGTTGCGGGGAAGAAGCGGGTCGCGCTCGTCATCGACTACGGTCGCCCCGCCGATGTCGACACCGGCACCCCGCCGGCCCCGAAGTCGGGCTGCGCAGTCCTCGACCCGACTGCCACGGCCACCCAGGCCCTGGCCGCCGTGGCGACGCCTCGGGTGGAGAAGGGCCTGGTCTGCTCGCTCGACGGGTGGCCGGCCGCAGGCTGCGGTGACGCAGTCGGCGCTCCCTCGGATGCCGCCAAGGCCGCTGACACGCCCATCGTCATCGCCGCACCGACAGCCACGCCGACCGCGGCGACCCCCTCGACCACCACGGCGACCAGCACGACGACCGGGGACTCGGGCAGCTACACCCCCGTGTGGCTCTCGGTCCTGGCCATCCTCGCGGTCGTCGGCGCGCTGATCGTCGCTGGCCGTCGGACGCGGGCCCGGAACCGGGTCTGAGCCATGCAGTCGGGTCGGCCGTTGCCCCCCCGGGTCATCCCGGGGCGGGCGCGGCTTGCCCACCCGCTGGCCTGGTGGATCTGGGCCGGCGGCCTCGCCGCCGCGGTTTCTCGGTTGGCCAACCCGTTTCTGCTGCTGCTGGCGATCGGCGTCGTGGTCGTCGTCGTGCTCAACCGGCGGGACCCCAGCGCTCCAGGATCGCTGACCGTCATCGGCGTCGTCGGACTCGCGGCCGTGGTGATGCGGCTGGTCGTCTCAGTGGTCTTCGGCTCGGGGCGCTCCGGGCCAACGGTGCTGGTCGATGCACCCGTCGTCCCGCTGCCCGACTGGCTCGGTGGCATCCATCTCGTGGGCCCGATCACTGCCGAGGGCCTGGCCACCGCGGGTGTCGAGGGGTTGCGGCTCGCCGCGATCCTCATCGTCCTGGCCGCCGCCAACCTCCTGGCCAGCCCGCGGCGGCTGCTCCGCTACCTGCCGGCCAGCCTCGACGACATCGGCACGACGATGGTCATCGGCCTGGCGTACGCCCCTGCCCTGGCTGACGATGCCGCCCGGGTCCGCCGTGCGCGCCGGCTCCGTGGCCACGGCGGGCGCGGCATACGCGAGGTGGCGGCGACCTTGCCCGTCGTCCTCGACGGGGCGCTGGAGCGCGCGCTCGCACTCGCGGCGTCGATGGACACCCGCGGCTACGGCCGGCGCCGCGCCGGAGCCGCATCCCGGCGCAGCGGGATCGTCCTGCTGATTGGGTCCTTCGGCGGGCTCGCGGGGGTCTACGGGCTCTTCGACGCGACCACGCCCACCGCCGTCGCCCTGGCCCTGGCGCTGGGTGGCACCCTGCTCGCCAGCCTCGCCGGTGTCTACCGGGCCCGCGCCGACCGCCGCACCCGTTACCGCCGCGATCCGTGGGGCCTGCCCGAGACCCTCACCGCGCTCAGCGGCCTGCTCACCGCCGCCACAGCCGTCGCCGCCGGCCTGTCGAACTCCCCGGTCACCCGGATGGAGGCGCTCCCCGTCCAGGGCCTGACCCTGCCATTGCTCGCGCTGCCGGTCCTCGCCATCGCAGCGGCGCCGGCCTGGCTCACCCCCGCGCCACCGCTGCACCGACGCCGTCGCGACTTCGGTGACGCCCGGGCCACGGCCGTCGAGGCCGGGACGCCGCCGCGCCACAGGCCCGCGACCCGGACCACCCAGGTCCCGGTGGTGTCGTCGTGATCGCGCTGCGTAGCGTCGGCGTGCAGTATGCCGACGCGCCGCGCCCGGCCCTGCGCGAGGTCGACCTCAGCGTCGGCGAGGGCGAGCTCGTCCTCGTCATCGGGGCGACCGGCAGCGGGAAGTCGACCCTGCTCGGCACCCTCAACGGGCTGGTCCCACATTTCACCGGAGGCACCCTCACCGGCACGGTTACCGTCGGGGGGCGGGACACCCGGACGCACCGCCCCCGCGACCTCGCCGACCTCGTCGGGACGGTCCGGCAGAGCCCCGCCGCGTCCTTCGTCACCGATGTTGTCGAGGACGAGCTCGCCTTCGGCATGGAGACCCTCGGGGTGCCAGCCGCCGCAATGCGACGCCGGGTCGAGGAGACGCTCGACCTGCTGGGACTCGCGGCACTGCGTCGCGCTCCGCTGCGCACCCTCTCCGGCGGCGAGCAGCAGCGGGTCGCCATCGGCGCCGCGCTGGCCAGTGGCGCCCGGGTCCTCGTCATGGACGAGCCGACCTCGGCGCTGGACCCGGTCGCCGCCGAGGACGTCCTGTCCACCCTGAGCCGGCTGGTCCACGACCTCGGCCTCACCGTCGTCCTCGCCGAACACCGGCTCGAACGGGTCGTCCACCACGCCGACGGCATCGTCCTGGTCGCTGACGGCAGGGTCAGCCCGGTCCTCGACCCCGCCATCGCGATGACCCGGTCGCCGGTCGCGCCACCGGTCATCGAGCTGGGTCGGGCAATGGGCTGGGAGCCGCTCCCGCTCTCGGTGCGGGCCGCCCGACGGGCTGCGGCCCCGCTGCGACCGGCCTGGGCGGCATACCAAGCTCCGGCACCACGAACGGCAGGCGAGCCGGCCGCCCGGGCGACCAAGGTCGAGGTGGACCGCGGGCCGGTCGAGGCGCTCCGCGAGGTGACCTTGACCATCGCGTACTCGCTGGTCACCGCGGTCATGGGGCGCAACGGGTCGGGGAAGTCGACCCTGCTGCACACCCTCGCCGGGCAGCACCGGGTCACCCGCGGGCAGGTGCGCCTCGGCGCGGTCGACCCGGCGGCGCTGCCCCCGGAGGAGCTCGTCCACCTCGTCGGCCTGGTCCCGCAGAACCCGCTCGACATCCTCTACGCCGACTCGGTGGCCCGGGAGTGCCGCGAGTCGGACACCGAGCACGCCGCACCCGCCGGGACCACCCGGTCGCTGCTGGACGAGATCCTCCCCGGGGTGCCGGACCGGGCCCACCCCCGCGACCTCTCCGAGGGCCAGCAGCTGGCGCTGGCCCTGGCCGTGGTCCTCGTCGGCCGCCCGCCGGTCGTCCTCCTCGACGAGCCCACCCGCGGCCTGGACTACACGGCCAAGCACGCGCTCGTCGCGACCCTGCAACGGCTGCGCGACGGCGGGTGCGCGGTCGTCGTGGCCACCCACGACGTCGAGCTGGCCGCCGAGGTGGCCGACCGGGTCATCCTCCTCGGCGACGGCGAGGTGGTCGCGGACGAGGCGGCCCGCGAGCTGCTCGCCGGCTCCCCGGCCTTCTCACCCCAGGTGGCTCGGGTGGCCCACCCAGCCCCCCTGCTCACCGTTCGTGAGGCCGTTGCGGTCTCCGCCACAGGCGCGGTGAGCCATGCCTGAGGGCACCATCTCCTGGCGCGGCAGCCTCTCGCTGGGGCTCGTCGTCGTCGTCGGCATCGCGGCCTTCACCTGGCCCTTCGTCGCCTCGTCGGCCACCGCCCTCGAGCACGGTCATGACCTCCCCTGGCTCTTCGCGGTGCTCCTCGGCCTGCTCGCGCTGCTCGTCCTCGCCGAGCTGTCCGGCGGCGGCCTCACCGCCACCGAGGTGGCGATCCTCGGCGCCCTCGCGGCCATGGGTGGGGCGCTGCGTGTGCTCAGCGCCGGAGCGGCCGGCTTGGAGCCGATCTTCGCCCTCCTCGTCCTCGGCGGTCGGGTCCTCTCGGCCCGGCTCGCCTTTCTCATGGGCTCGCTTGCCCTGCTCGTCGGCGCCTTCCTCACCGGCGGCGTGGGGCCCTGGGTGCCCTTCCAGATGATCGCCTGCGGCTTCGTCTCGCTCGGCGCGGCGGCGCTTCCGCGGCTGCGCGGCCGGGCCGAGGTGCTCCTCCTCGCCGGCTACGGCCTGGTCGCCGGCATCGGCTACGGCGTTGTCATGAACCTATGGTTCTGGCCGTTCGCGGCCACCTCCTCGGTCGACGGCGGAGCCTTCGTCGTCGGCGGAGACCCGCTGGCGAACCTCGCCCACTACGCCGTCTTCTATCTCGGCACCTCGCTCGGCTGGGACCTCGGCCGGGGGGTGCTCACGGCCGCCCTGGTCGTCCTCGGCGGACGGCGGGTGCTCGGGTCGCTGCGTCGGGTGGTCCGCCGCGCCGCCTTCGCCGGAGTCAGCAGATGACGCTCACCCTGGTCACCGGCGGGGTCCGCAGCGGCAAGAGCCGGTATGCCGAGGCGCTGCTGCTGCGCACCGCCCCCGTCGTCCGGTATGTCGCCCCGCTCGTCGACGCCGGGGACGACCCGGAATGGGTCCGCCGGGTCCAGGCCCACCGGCTCCGGCGCCCGGCCGGCTGGGTCACCGTCGAGGGCCCGGATGTCGCCGCCGCGGTCCGCCGGGCCGCCGAGCCGGTGGTGGTCGACTGCCTCGGCACCTGGGTCACTGCACTGGTCGACCGGGCGCAGGCCTGGGCGGACCCGGCTGCGGCCGAGTCGGTCGTCGACGCCGAGGTCACCGCGCTCCTGCAGGCCTGCACCGGCATACCGCACGATGTCGTCATGGTGACCAACGAGGTGGGATGGGGCGTGGTCCCTGAGTACCCCTCGGGACGGCTCTTCCGCGACCTGCTCGGCAGCGTCAACGCCCGGGTCTCCGCCGCGGCCGACCGGGTCGTCCTCGTCGTCGCGGGCCGCGCGCTCGAGCTCGGTCCCGCGCCCACGCTCCCCGGTGAGGACCCTGCGTAGGCTGACGCCATGTCGACACCGGCCGGCCTGCCCGAACGGGCGCTGGACACCACTGCGGAGAGCCCGTGGCCGGTGCGCGTGCTCAGCCTCAAGATCGCCGACTA
>WBZP01004544.1_pt1 | contig 14440 bp, 17 predicted proteins | sample 5204301 | NCBI WGS metagenome assembly WBZP01 (sample SAMN12412401, study PRJNA552823) | activated sludge metagenome | isolation source: activated sludge from nitrification reactor of wastewater treatment plant... | place: USA: Pennsylvania | collected 2017 | reverse complement strand
CAGCACTCGACCCTCGGCTACAAGTCGCCAACGCAGTTCCTGGTAGCTTGGCTCAGCGGGCAACATGAAGGAAAACTGGTAGCATGAAACCCACTCGTTGGCAGACGAAAAACCGAGGGAACCTCAGCGTAAGAAGGGACCAGGCTCAAATTACGCCCCGTCACGGCTACCGCAGCGACACGCCGCGCACGGCCTCAAGCGCGGGCATGACCTCGACGCCATCGCGTAGCAGATAGGCAGTTGCGACCGGCGCGACCAGCAGCTTCCGCGTGGCACCGACATCGGCGGCGGCCAGGCGGAAGCCTTTCGACACCGTGGGCGCGGAGGAGCGCTTGATCTCGACCACCCAGATTTCGCCATCGCGAAAGCGCAAAACCAGATTGGCTTCGGCGCTATGCCCGGTGCGATAGAAACTGGCTTCCATGGCCGGCGCGGCGGCCAGCAATTGTTCGACGACGAAACCTTCCCAACTGACACCCGCGACCGGGTGGGCGAGGATCGCTTCCAGGTCCGCCAGCCCAAGCAGCGCATGGACAATGCCGCTGTCGCGCACGTAGACCTTCGAGGGAAACGGGGCCAGGCTTACATTTCCAGCGGAAACTGCGCATCTTCCCCCGCCTTCTCCACCGCCACATTTCTCGGGCGGCCTCTCGGTTTCGGCTCGCGGCGCTGACCTGTCGCCCGCTCGATACTGTCGAAGAACCGTGAATCCCCCAGCGGCTGGCCTTGGTCGAGCGCCCTGCGGATGTCGCCGATGGCCTCATTCTCCAGTTCCGGGCGAAACAGCGCCCGATAGGCCGGCAAGCGTTCGCCATCATTGCGTCCCAGGCCGAGGTACACGGCGTGCGGTGTCAGAAGCGGGTCGGCCTGCCCCAGCCCGTTGGCCCGGTAGCTGCTCCAGCGGTAATGGGCCGGGTCATCGACCATCGCCGTGCGCACCGGATTGAGTTCGATATACCGCTGACACAGCAGCAGATAGGTATCGGCGTGCACCAGGGAAGACTTGTAACGGCTGTCCCACAATGTGCCGGTGCGGCGATAAGTCTTGTTGATGTATTGCACATAGCGCCGACCCAGTGAGATCGTCAGCCCCGATACAGCTTCCGGCGTCGGCGGCGTGAGCAGCAGATGCACGTGGTTGGTCATCTGCACATAGGCATGCAACAAGCATCCAGTTGCCCTGAGTGCCTCGGCCAGCCATTCGCGGTAGGCGAGGTAATCCTCGTCCGCGAAAAAACAGGCGTCGCGATTATGGCCGCGCTGAACGACGTGCAAGGGAAGATCGGGAAGGTGGATGCGGGGGCGACGGGGCATGGATGGCGGAAGGACACATCAGTTTGGGATTATTCGAGCCTGGCCCTTTAGAAAACTTCGCTATATATTTATCATTAATAAAAATATATCTTTACTGCTTTCGGTCGGCCCGCTATGATTCGTTCATCAACGATCGAGACGGAGTCGAAATGAACACCACCAAGATCACGGCAAAGATTCATCCAGCACTTTGGGACGCGTTTGGTAACCAATGCGATGCGCTCTTTCTTAAGAAAGGTGCCTTTCTGGATCACATGATCCGCAAGGAGACTGTTCATCTGGCGAGGGATCTCGCTGGTAAGAGGTTGTCCAACAAGGCTCGGCGCTACATTGCCGGCGAACTGAAACGATGTGGGCCGGTGACGGTGAACATCGAAGTCGCGAAGGAAACCGCGGAAGCGCTAAATACTGTCGTGGCAGACTTGAATATCGTCCGCGACACATTCATCAATCGGCTGATTATGTTCTTACGTGGCAGCGATCGCCTGCTAAAGATCATTGAGATGCCGACAAGCCTAGATAGCCATCGGTACAGAGAGTTAGAGGGATTGCCCACCAGCCCCATGAAGGTCATGGAGTACGTGCGCGACGACCCGCTGTATTACATCCGAACGCGACTTGAGCTTGATGATGATGAAGGAATCTACCTGAAATGGCTGGGCCCCGAGAACCACTGGACTGCTTGCTATCTTCCCGACCGATTAGTCCCCGGCACCGATGAGTTCCTTGAAACAAAAGAGTGCAGCTATGCCGATTTTTGACCACCAAGCCTTGGAGAAGATCATGAAAAATGCGGTTCACACATCCGATCGCCGCCATGCGGAAAAAATCTGGCGCATGCTGGGTGGTGTAGTGATCCCGGTCAGGCGCACCGGTGAAATGTTCTACGTGCACCCTAGCTTTACTGCCCCAATACGCATCAATGGCAGGCGCCATGATGTTCCGGCGAAGGTACTGAGCCGGATCAACCAACTGCTTAAAATGGGCTCGGCGAATGACGGGGTCTGGGAACAGCCTAGAGAATGTTGATTGGTAAACGGGTCAAAGGGCTCGGGCTCGAATTAAGCCGTTCCTATTACCCGAGGAGCCTATGCACCCACCAGTTTTGGCGCCCGAACCACCTTGGGGGCCGGCTTCTGTTCCGTGACCCACAAGTCGTAATCCAACTGCATTCCCAGCCACAGCTCCGAAAAGCAGGCTAAAAGGGACCAGGCTCGAATTAGGGTGCAGCGACCCCGGCGCTGTGCGCCTGCTGGTCCGCCCAGTAACTCGAACGCACCATCGGCGCACAGGCGGCGCCCGAGAAGGCCATCTTGTAGGCTTCTGCCTCATACATCTTGAAAATGTCCGGATGCACGTAGCGGCTGACCGGCAGGTGGTGGCCGCTAGGGGCGAGGTACTGGCCGATGGTCAGCATCTCGACGTCGTGGGCGCGCAGGTCGCGCATCACCTCCAGGATTTCCTCGTCGCTTTCGCCGAGGCCGACCATCAGGCCGGACTTGCTTGAAACCTGCGGGTAGCGCGCCTTGAACTGCTTGAGGAATTCCAGCGAGTGCCGGTAGTCGGCGCCGGGACGCGCCTGCTTGTAGAGGCGAGGCACGGTTTCCAGGTTGTGGTTGAGGACGTCGGGCAGGGCGCCGCCAAGGACGTCGAGGGCGATGTCCATGCGCCCGCGGAAATCGGGGACCAGGGTTTCGATGGTGGTGGCCGGGGAGAGTTCGCGGGTGTAGCGGATCACGTCGACGAAGTGCTGGGCGCCGCCGTCGCGCAGGTCGTCGCGGTCGACACTGGTGATGACCACATATTTGAGCTTGAGCGCGGCGACCGACTCGGCGAGCTCGCGCGGCTCGTCCGGGTTGGGCGGCAGTGGCTGGCCGTGGCCGACGTCGCAGAACGGGCAGCGGCGGGTGCAGATGTCGCCGAGAATCATGAAGGTCGCCGTGCCGCGCCCGAAGCATTCGCCGATGTTGGGGCAGGTGGCTTCCTCGCAGACGGTGTGCAGCTTCCTTTCGCGCAGCATCGACTTGATCTCGCCGAAGCGACCGGCGCTGTTGCCGGCCCTGACGCGGATCCAGTCGGGCTTTTTGAGCGGGGTGTCGACCGGAACGATCTTGATCGGGATGCGCGCGGTTTTCAGTTCGCCTTTTTGTTTGACGCCTATTTCAGCCATGTGTTTTGTCCAGTTGTTGGCGCAAGTGCCGGCAAAGGAGTTCGCCAGCCTCGGCCAGGTTCAGCGGGATGCCCAGATCCCGGGTTTGCGTGACCTTGAGCCCGGCATAGCCGCAGGGGTTGATTGCGGAAAACGGGGAGAGATCCATATCGACATTGAGCGACAGGCCGTGGTAGCTGCAACCGTTCCTGATTCTCAGGCCGAGGGCGGCGACCTTGGCGTCAGCGACATAGACGCCGGGGGCGCCGGCGCGGCGCTCGGCAGCGATGCCGCTATCGGCCAGCGCGTCGATGATCGCCTGCTCGATGGCGGTGACCAGTTCGCGCACCTTGATCTTCAGGCGCTGCAGGTCGAGCAGCAGGTAGATGACGACCTGGCCGGGCCCGTGGTAGGTGACCTGGCCGCCGCGGTCGATCTTGACGACGGGGATGCCGACGTCGCTCAGGATGTGCTCTCGCTTCCCGGCCTGGCCCAGCGTGAACACGGGCGGATGCTCGACGACCCACAGCTCGTCGGGCGATTCCGGTGTCCGCGCGGCGGTGAATTCCCGCATCGCGTGCCAGGTTGGTTCGTAGTCGACCCGGCCGAGACGGCGGATCTCCATTCCTAAAGCACGACCTTGACCAGCGGGTGGGCGGTCAGATCCATGTACAGCGCGTCGAGCTGCGGCTTCGAGGTGGCGACCACGGTGCACGTCAGACTGAGATAGTTGCCGCCGGAACTGGCGCGCATTTCCATACGGGCGCCATCGAAATCGGGGGCGTGCCGGGTGACGATTTCAAGGACGGTCTGGGCGAGTTCATCCTCCGCCTTGCCCATGATCTTCAGGGGAAAGTCGCAGGGAAATTCGAGCAGGGTGTCCTTGTACGAAGCCATTTCAAGCCTTGCGCATGACCGATTGCTTGAAATCCTGATACCACTGCCACATCCGCTCGCCGAGTGGGCCGGGCTTGCCTGCAATTGCCCCGTTACCGACTGGCCGGCCGTCGAGGGTGGTGATGGCCAGGACTTCTTTTGTTGAAGAAGTCATCCAGACCTCGTCGGCGGTGCGAAGTTCATCTTCTTGAATTTCGCGTATTTCCAGCGGTTGACCGTGACAAGCGGCCAGTTCAAGAACAACGTCGTAGGTGATGCCGGGCAGCATGAAGCTCGTCTTCGGCGGGGCGAGCAGCACACCATCCTTGACGACGAAGATGTTCGAGGCGGCTCCCTCCTTGAGCTGGCCGTCGCGGATCAGCAGGGCTTCGGCGCAGCCGGCATCGACCGCCTGCTGGCGCGCGAGGATGTTGGCGAGCAGGGAGACGACCTTGAGGTCGCAGTGGGCCCAGCGGTCGTCGGCGACAGTGATCGCTGCGACACCTTTCGCCCGTATCTCTGTTGGCGTCGTGACCAGCGGCGAGCTGAAGGCGAACGCGGTCGGCGGCACGCTGGCGGGCGGGAAGGCGTGGTCGCGCTTGTTGTCCGCGCCGCGCGTTACCTGCAGATAGATCGACTGGTCATCCCAGGGCGCCTCGGCGATCAGCCGCTCGACCACCGTGGCCCACCCCCTGGCATCCTTCGGGTTGGCCAGGCGGATGCCGTCCAGCGTCGCCTGCAGGCGTGTCAGATGCTCGGCAAGGCGGAACGGGCGGCGCGAATAGACCGGAACCAGTTCGTAGGCGCCGTCGCCGTAGAGAAAACCCCGGTCGAGCGGCGAAATGCCAGCTTCGGCGAGCGGCAGATAGCGGCCGTTTAGATAGACCGGATCGGCGACGTAGGGGGTCATGAGGCTCAGTTGAACCACAGTTTCACGGTATCCACGGAGCGACCCAGGATGCCGGCGAGCGGAATGGTTTCAAGCGCCGTCACCGGATATTCGCCGTAGACCTTGCCGTCGATCGTCACCTTGAGACTGCCGAGCTTCTGTCCGGCCTCGAGAGGCGCGATCAGGCGCGGCTGCGGGGTGAACTCGCTCTTGACCTTGTCGGCGTAACCCCGGGGCACGGAAATCGAGAAGTCGTTGCCAAAGCCGGCCTTGATGTTCGGCTGCGTACCCTTCCAGACGCGCAGCGTGGCCACTGGCGAATCCTTGGCGAACAACGTGACCGAGTCATAGGACTGGAAGCCCCAGTTGAGCAACTTGAGCGACTCGCTGGCGCGTGTCGAACTGGACTTGGCACCGAGGACGACCGACAGCAGGCGGCGCTTGTCGCGCAGCGAAGAGGAGATCAGACAGTAGCCGGCCGCGTCGGTATGACCGGTCTTGACACCATCGACCGTGGAATCGATCCACAGCAAGCGGTTACGGTTGGGCTGGGTGATGTTGTTGTAGCGGAACTCCTTCATCGAGTAGTACTTCCGGTACTCCTCGGGGAAGTCGCGAATCAGGGAACTGGCCAGCGTCGCCAGGTCGCGCGCCGTGGTGTAGAGCTGCGGGTCGGGCAGGCCGGTCGAGTTGGCAAAACTCGACGCGTTCATGCCAAGGCGCTTGGCCTCGCGGTTCATCATCTGCGCGAAGCTTTCCTCGCTGCCGGCGATCGCTTCGGCCAGCGCGACGCAGGCATCGTTGCCCGACTGCACGATCATGCCCTTGATCAGATCTTCGACCGGAACCTGTGTCTCGACCTGGATGAACATTTTGGAACCGCCGGTTTTCCAGGCCCTTTGCGAAACCGTGACCGGGGTATCGAGGGCGATGGTCTTCTGACGCAGCGCGGCAAATGTGAGATAGGCGGTCATCAGCTTGGTCAGCGAGGCCGGCTCGATGCGCTCGTCGGGCTTTTCTGCGGTCAACACCTGGCCGGAGCCCATTTCCAGCAGAAGCCACGACTTGGCAGCCAGCGAGGGCGGGACGGGAAGTTGCTGGGCCAGCGCCTGGCCGGTCAGCGCCAGGAATGACGCGAGCAGGATTAATTTGCGGAACGGGAACATGGAATTTTTGCTTTACTTCTGCGGTGGGGGAATTGAGATTATACCTGTGGCCGGGCGGCGCTGCGCTTCAGGCCGGCTCACTTGTTGGGCAAGGTCGGGGATGACGAACAGAGGACTTCGATGGCGGGATGGCGGATTCGCCGTTCGTTTGAAATGGCGTAGATCTGCTCGCTGACACCGGCCATTTCACCGAGCGGTCGGGCCGCGAGTTGTTCGGCAATCTGGTCGATCAGCGCCAGCGGCGCCGGAAAGAGTCCGAGTCCGGCGCGCCCGAAGGTGGTCAGCAGCGCGCTGTCCTGGAATTCGCCGATGATGCGCGGCTGGATCCCGATCGTTTCGATCCAGCGGTCGATCTGGCCGCGTAGCGCGTTCTGCCGGGTTGGCAGAAAGAGCGGGGCGCCGTTCAGGCTTTCCGGATAGCCTGGTCCGTAGCGTTCGACCAGGGCAGTGCTACCAAACAGGCCGGCGGCAAATTCGCCCAGATTCGTGCTGAAAACCTTGAGGTTCCCGCCGACCGGCGCCGGACGATCGGTCAGCACCAGATCGAGATGGTGTAGCGCCAGTTCGCCAAGCAGGGGCTCGAAACCGCCTTCACTGCAAATCAGTCGCACGTCTTCGGGCATGGCCAGGACAGAAGCCAGCAGACGGTAGGCGAGAAGCTTCGGGATGCCATCGGAAATGCCGGTGCGCAGGCGCAGCGCGTGGCCGCTATCTGAGTTCTGGACTGTTTCCCGCAGCGCTTCGCCGAGTTGGAATATCTGGTCGGCGTAGGTCAGCGCCGTGCGCCCGGCATCGCTGAGCGCCAGCCCCCGCCCCTGGCTGACGAACAGCGCCTTGCCCAGGTTGCGCTCAAGCAGGGAGAGTTGGCCGCTGATTGTCTGCACCGCGACGCCGAGGCGCTCGGCGGCGCGCGTCATGCTGCCTTCGTGAGCGACGACCCAGAAGTAGTGAAGGTGCTTGTAATTCAGGTTCGACATCACGTATCCAAAAAACCGAAGTCAGATTCAAGACTATTCAGATTTTACAGGAGATTACGGTGCGGTATGATCTGCCCGTATCCTGTTCCGATGGAGGCTGTCATGAAACGTGTCGTGCTTTTCCTTGTTACCAATCTCGCCGTAATGCTGGTTCTGGGCCTGGTCAGCAGCCTGCTGGGAGTCAATCGGTTCCTGACGGCCAACGGCCTCAATCTCGGCATGCTGCTCGGATTTTCCGCGGTGATCGGTTTCGGCGGCGCCATCATTTCGTTGCTGCTGTCGAAGACCATGGCCAAGTGGAGTACCGGCGCCCGCGTCATCGAGTCGCCTGGCAGTTCGACCGAAGTCTGGCTGGTCGATACCGTCGCCCGTCTCGCCGAGCGCGCCGGGCTGCCGATGCCGGAAGTCGCCATCTATGACGGTGAGCCAAACGCATTTGCTACTGGCGCGACCAGGAGCAGTTCGCTGGTCGCGGTCTCGACCGGCCTGTTGCAGGGAATGACACGTGAGGAGGCCGAGGCTGTTCTGGCGCATGAGGTTGCCCACATCGCCAACGGCGACATGGTGACGCTGACGCTGATCCAAGGTGTGGTAAACACCTTCGTCGTCTTCCTGTCGCGCGTCGTCGGCTACCTGGTCGATTCCTTCCTGCGCCGCGGCGAAGAAAACAGTGGTCCGGGCATTGGCTACATGGTGACCAGCATGGTTTGCGAAGTCGTTTTCGGCGTGCTGGCCAGCATCATCGTCGCCTGGTTCTCTCGGCAGCGCGAATTCCGGGCCGATGCCGGTGCTGCGCAACTGATGCGCTCGCCGGTGCCGATGCAGAACGCGCTGCGCCGTCTCGGCAGCCTGCACACCGAGCCCTTGCCGCAAAGCATGGCGGCGTCGGGCATCGCCGGCGGGCCGGGCTGGCTGTCACTGTTCGCGACGCACCCGCCGCTGGAGGACCGTATCGCGGCCTTGAACGGGGCTTGATGCTGGCCGATCCGCGCCCTGAGCTTGCCGGCGGGGGGCTTGAGGCGTTCCGGAAAAGTGCCTGATTCAGGGCGTCGACCGCAACGGTCGGCGCCATCTTTACCTTCTTAGCCGGCAGCCAGCTTCGCGAATGCCGAAACGACTTCGGGTGGCGCCTGCACCAGTTCGATCAGCACGCCTTCGCCGCCAATCGGCGATTCCTCGTTGCCCTTGGGATGCAGGAAGGTGATGTCGAAACCGGCGGCCCCCTTGCGGATACCGCCGGGGGCGAAACGCACACCGTTTGCCGAAAGCCACTCGACGGCCTTGGGCAGATCATCGATCCACAGCCCGACATGGTTGAGTGGCGTGGCGTGGACGGCCGGTTTCTTTTCTGGATCGACCGGCTGCATCAGGTCGACTTCGACCTTGAACGGGCCGCTGCCCATGGCACAGATATCCTCGTCGACATTCTCGCGCTCGGAAACAAAGGTGCTGGTCACTTCGAGGCCAAACATGTCGACCCACAGGGTGCGCAGTTTTGCCTTGGAGGGACCGCCGATGGCGATCTGCTGGATGCCGAGAACCTTGAATGGACGTTGCATGGCTGGATTCCTTTCTGGGTGCCTAAGGTGATCGGTAATTATAGGGGCTTCTTCCGGTAGGCCATTGCCAGCATCGCGATCCCGATCAGGACCATCGGCAGCGACAGCCACTGGCCCATGCTGACCAAATAAGACTGTCCGAAGATGCCGTGGTCCGGTTCGCGGAAGAACTCGGTGATGAAGCGGAAACTGCCGTAACCGATCAGGAATACGCCTGACACCGCGCTGGGTGGTCGCGGTCGACCGCTGAAAAGCCACAAAATCGCGAACAGGACCAGCCCTTCCAGCCCGACGTGGTAAAGCTGCGACGGGTGGCGCGGCTGCATGTCGCCGGCCTGCGGGAAAACCATGGCCCACGGCAGACCGGAATCGGCGACCCGGCCCCACAGTTCGCCGTTGATGAAATTGCCAATGCGCCCGGCCGCCAGCCCGAGCGGTACCAGCGGGGCGATGAAGTCGGTGACGTCGAACCAGGCGATGCGGTGCTTGCGCGACCACAGACCCATGGCGACCAGGACGCCGAGGAATCCGCCATGAAAGGCCATTCCGCCTTTCCAGACGGCAAGGATCTCCGCAGGATTGGCCAGGTAGTAGCCCGGCTCGTAGAACAGCACCTGACCCAGCCGGCCGCCGAGAATGACGCCGAGCATGCCGTAAAAGAGCAGGTCGTCAAGTTGCGCGACCGTAATGATTCCGGGGCGGCAACGGATCCGGTAGCGCCCGAGCAGGATGAACTGAACGAAAGCGATCAGATACATCAGACCGTACCAGCGCACCGACAGCGGGCCGAGCGAAAAAGCGACGGGGTCGAACTGGGGGTGAAGAAGCATCGGCGGTGGAGAGTCGGCTAGAATTCGCCCATTATAGTTCGCGCCGCAACGCGCAAAGTTTTCGACGGAGATAGACATGCCAGATTACCGCTCCCGCACCTCCACCCACGGTCGCAACATGGCCGGCGCCCGCGCCCTGTGGCGCGCCACCGGAATGAAGGATGGCGATTTCGGCAAGCCGATCATCGCCGTCGTCAATTCCTTCACGCAGTTCGTGCCGGGCCATGTGCACCTCAAGGACATGGGGCAACTGGTCGCCCGTGAAATTGAGGCGGCCGGCGGCATCGCCAAGGAATTCAACACCATCGCCATCGACGACGGCATCGCCATGGGCCACGGCGGCATGCTCTACTCGCTGCCTTCGCGCGACCTGATCGCCGACTCGGTCGAATACATGGTCAACGGCCACTGCGCCGACGCCATGGTCTGCATCTCCAACTGCGACAAGATCACTCCCGGCATGCTGATGGCCGCGATGCGCCTGAACATCCCGGCCATTTTCGTCTCCGGCGGCCCGATGGAGGCCGGCAAAGTCACCGTAAAAGGTCAGGTGATTCATCTTGATCTGGTCGATGCGATGGTCAAGGCCGCCGACAGTTCGGTCTCGGATGCCGACCTCGCCGAGATCGAGCGTTCGGCCTGCCCGACCTGCGGTTCGTGTTCGGGCATGTTCACCGCCAATTCGATGAACTGCCTGACCGAGGCGCTCGGTCTGTCGCTACCGGGCAACGGCACTGTCGTCGCCACCCACGCCGACCGCAAGGAACTGTTCCTGCGCGCCGGCCGCCTGGCAGTCGAACTTTGCCGCCGCTACTACGAACAGGATGACGCCTCGGTTCTGCCGCGCTCGATCGCCACCTTCCAGGCCTTCGAGAACGCCATGACGCTCGACGTCGCCATGGGCGGCTCGACCAATACGGTGCTGCATATTCTGGCGGCGGCGCAGGAGGCAGGCGTCGAGTTTACAATGGCCGACATCGACCGCATTTCGCGCGCCGTGCCCTGCCTGTGCAAGGTGGCGCCGATGACCGACAAGTACCACATCGAGGACGTGCACCGCGCCGGCGGCATCATGGGCATCCTCGGCGAACTCGACCGCGCCTGCCTGCTGCACCGCGACGTGCCGACCGTGCATGAGAAGACCCTCGGCGACGCCATCGATCGTTGGGACGTGGCGCGTACGCAGGAAGCGGCAGTCCATGAATTTTTCCGCGCCGGACCAGGTGGCGTGCCGACCCAGGTTGCCTTCTCGCAGGATCGGCGCTACAGCGAACTCGACCTCGACCGTAGCCACGGCTGTATTCGTAGCAGGGCCAGCGCCTATTCGCAGGAAGGCGGGCTGGCGGTGCTGCGTGGCAATATTGCCGTCGACGGGTGCATCGTCAAGACGGCCGGCGTCGACGAGTCGATCTGGAAATTTACCGGCCGCGCCCGTGTTTTCGAAAGCCAGGATGCTGCGGTCGACGGTATCTTAGGGGGCAAAATCGTGGCCGGCGACATCGTCGTCATCCGCTACGAAGGTCCCAAGGGCGGGCCCGGCATGCAGGAGATGCTCTATCCGACCTCTTACCTGAAGTCGATGGGACTGGGCAAGGCCTGCGCGCTGCTTACCGATGGCCGTTTCTCGGGCGGCACCTCGGGCTTGTCGATCGGCCACGCTTCGCCGGAGGCGGCTGACGGCGGGGCAATCGGCCTGGTCGAGGAGGGCGACACCATCGAAATCGACATTCCCAGGCGCAGCATTCACCTGGCGGTCAGTGACGACGAACTGGCGCGCCGCCGCGCCGCAATGGATGCACGGGGTCAAGCAGCCTGGCAGCCGGTCGAGCGCCAGCGCTTCGTCTCCGCTGCGCTGCAGGCGTATGCGCTGATGGCGACGTCGGCCGACAAGGGGGCAGTGCGCGACGTGACGCAGATGCAGCGGCGCAAGTGACCCTCGCAGTCTGGCTCGGATTCCTGCTGGCGGCGATCCTGATCGCCGTCACCCCCGGGCCGGGGGCGGTGCTCAGCATCAGCACCGGCATGCGCCACGGCTACTGGTCGGCGCTGATCGCGATTCTCGGGCTGCAGGCGGCAATTCTCGTTCATCTGATCATTGTCGCGATAGGGTTCGGGGCGTTGATTGCCACCTCCGAGACCGCTTTTTTCGTTACCAAACTGATTGGCACCGGCTATCTGGTCTGGCTGGGCTTCCAGAAATGGCGCGCGCCACCCGTCCCGGTCGATGTCGACCGGTTGCCGGTTCGGCGCACGGGACTTTTTATTCAGGGCTTGCTGGTCAACCTGACCAATCCCAAGGCGATCATCTTCATCGGCGCCCTCGTGCCGCAGTTCATCGACCCGCTGCGTGCCCAACTGCAACAGTACCTCCTGATCGCACCGACTCTGTGCGCAACAGATATCGTCGTGATGTCGGTTTATGCTCTGACTGGGCGTCGCCTGGGACGCTGGTTGCACGATCCGCGGGCAATCCGCGGGCAGAACAGGCTCTTCGGTGGTCTTTTCATCTCGGCCGGCGTGTTTTTGGCGTTTTCTTCGCGGTCTGCATGAGGTTTGCGGTCAACGCCCGGCGTCCCCACGCGTTAACAGAAGGCGACCAGGAATTGCGTCGCCCCTGATCGACTTGCTACGCCAGAAGCAGTTTGCAAGCGAAGGAAAAGGGTCTTATCATCGCTAGCTGATTCATCCACCAACCCGACAAACGGAGCAAGAGAATGAAAGCTGTTTATGTTGCAATGATGGCCGCCGCTGGGATCGTGATGGCCGGTCAGGTCCAGGCTGACGAAGCCCTGGCGAAGTCCAAGAACTGCATGGCCTGCCACGCTATCGACAAGAAGCTCGTCGGCCCGGCCTACAAGGACGTTGCCGCCAAGTACAAGGGTGATGCCAAGGCCCAGGCCATGCTTGCCGAGAAGATCAAGGCTGGTGGCAAAGGTGTCTGGGGACAAATTCCGATGCCGCCGAACAACGTCACGCCGGAAGAGGCCTCCAAGCTGGCTGCCTGGGTCCTGTCCCAGAAGTAAGTCCCTCGTTTCACGAATTGGCCGGCCGATGGCCGGCTTTTTTGCGCCCAGCAGTCCTGGGGTGTTGACACCGGTGGACAGAGGCAGGATAATCATACGTTCTTCCGGAGGGGTACCCAAGCGGTCAACGGGATCAGACTGTAAATCTGCTGGCTCTGCCTTCGAAGGTTCGAATCCTTCCCCCTCCACCGGATATAGTGCTGTATTGGCCTGCGTTGCAGGCTGGGTTTAAGCGGGTGTAGCTCAATGGTAGAGCCGAAGCCTTCCAAGCTTAAGACGAGGGTTCGATTCCCTTCACCCGCTCCAAAATGCGGCGCGGTTGGAGTGTTTGATCGGGCCCATGTAGCTCAGTGGTAGAGCACTCCCTTGGTAAGGGAGAGGTCGGCAGTTCGATCCTGCCCATGGGCACCACTGACCGCTTTGGATTCTGGGTTTTTTCTTATTTGATGATTGGGGAACTGAAATGGCCAAGTCAAAATTTGAGCGCACGAAGCCGCACGTGAATGTAGGCACGATTGGTCACGTTGACCATGGCAAGACTACGCTGACGGCGGCGATCACCACGGTACTGTCGGCGAAGTTTGGTGGTGTGGCCAAGAAATATGCCGAGATTGATGCGGCGCCGGAAGAAAAGGCGCGCGGCATCACCATCAACACCGCCCACGTTGAATACGAGACCGCCAACCGTCACTACGCGCACGTTGACTGCCCGGGGCACGCTGACTACATCAAGAACATGATTACTGGCGCGGCGCAGATGGACGGCGCGATCCTCGTCTGCTCAGCCGCTGACGGCCCGATGCCGCAGACCCGCGAGCACATCCTGCTTGCCCGTCAGGTTGGCGTTCCCTACGTCCTCGTCTACATGAACAAGTGCGACATGGTTGACGACGCCGAATTACTCGAACTCGTCGAAATGGAACTGCGCGAACTGCTCTCCAAGTACGACTTCCCGGGCGACGACACCCCGATCATCCAGGGCTCGGCCCTGAAGGCCCTCGAAGGCGACCAATCCGAAATAGGCGAACCCTCCATCTTCCGCCTGGCTGACGCCCTTGATGCCTACATTCCGACGCCGGAACGCGCCATCGACCTGCCCTTCCTGATGCCGGTTGAAGACGTATTTTCCATCTCCGGTCGCGGCACCGTCGTCACCGGGCGTGTCGAGCGTGGCATCGTCAAGGTTGGCGGAGACCTCGAAATCGTCGGCATCCGTCCCACCCTCAAGACCGTCTGCACCGGTGTTGAAATGTTCCGTAAACTGCTTGATCAAGGTCAGGCGGGTGACAACGTCGGCGTTCTGCTGCGTGGCACCAAGCGTGAAGACGTCGAGCGTGGCCAGGTGCTGTGCAAGCCGGGTTCCGTCAAGCCGCACACCCATTTCACCTCCGAAGTCTACATCCTGTCCAAGGATGAGGGCGGTCGTCACACCCCGTTCTTCAATGGCTACCGCCCGCAGTTCTACTTCCGCACGACCGACGTGACCGGCTCCATCGACCTGCCGGAAGGTGTCGAGATGGTGATGCCGGGCGACAACATCGCCATGACGATCAAGCTGATCAACCCGATCGCAATGGAGGAAGGCCTGCGCTTTGCCATCCGCGAAGGCGGCCGCACCGTAGGCGCCGGCGTCGTCGCCAAAATCATCGCGTAACGG
>WBZP01004539.1_pt1 | contig 14445 bp, 13 predicted proteins | sample 5204301 | NCBI WGS metagenome assembly WBZP01 (sample SAMN12412401, study PRJNA552823) | activated sludge metagenome | isolation source: activated sludge from nitrification reactor of wastewater treatment plant... | place: USA: Pennsylvania | collected 2017 | reverse complement strand
GGTTAGGGGAGGGCGCGGAGGAAGACCCTCTCCCTAACCCTCTCCCGGTGGGCGAGGGAACCTGATCCCCCTCCCCTCGGGAGGGGCTAGGGGAGGGTTCCGGTGTGGCCGATGGCTCAGTCATACGATAACCCCTCCCGCTCACAATAGGCCAGCAACTCCCGCAACCCAATGATCGTCTTGCTGTCGTGGAAGCGCCCCTCGGCCAGCATCCGCCGCGCTTCGGCCAGCGGCAGACGCACCAGGTCAATCTCCTCGGTGGATTCGGGGCGCGCGCCAACGTGCTCCAGGTCAAAGCCCAGAAAGATGATGATGCGCTCGGTGCAGTAGCCGGGCGAGACGAAGAAGTCGGCTGCCCGCACCAGCCGCCCGGCGCGATAGCCCGTCTCCTCCTCCAGTTCGGCCCGCGCCCGCGCCTCGTGGTCGTCGTCGTCCGCCTCGCGCTTGCCGGCGGGAATCTCCAGCAGTTCCTGCCCCACCGCCGGGCGCGACTGGCGCACCAGCAGTACGGTATTGTCCAGCAAGGGCACGACGGCCACCCCCCCGTTGTGCTCCACAAGGTCGAAGGCCAGTGATTCGCCGTTGTCCAGCGCCACCCGACCGCTCTTGACCGTCAGAATACTGCCCTCGTAGACCGTCTTCTTCTCGCTCCAATGGGCCATGCGTTGGCTCCTGTGTCCGCCATGTTCAACACCTGACAGGTGCGCGGCCTTGAGGCTCTCTTCTATCTGAGTACCGTTGGCCGCGCACCTGTCAGGTGTTGAGCGATTAAACCGTCCGCACCTTCACGTCGCCGACGAACTGCGTCAACTCGAACCGCACCCGCCGCTCCAGCCCCTTATAGCCGTCGCTGCGCCAGTGAATAGGCGCCAGGAAGGTGTCCTCCTCCGCGCCGCCGTCCACTTTCAGCGACGTGACGAATGAGGCCAGATCGAGCGCCAGCCCCACGTTGGCCGGGACGACGATGTCCACGTCGTTGACGAAGCCAAAGGCGCGGATGAGCGTCTCGCCGGGGGGGATGTCGGCCTGGGTCAGGTCGAACGTGCCATCGAGGACGAAGGCCCAGTGCTCCTCATTGGCCAGCGCCCACGGGCCGGTGCGCTCCGCTTCGTCAACGAAGGCGATGTGGCTGGTGGTGTCCGGCCCGACCAGGCGCGGTCGAAAGAGAACGAAGACCCCCAGAAGGATGAGGCCGAGGGGGAAGCAGACGGCCCACAGGTTGAAGTCGAATAGACTGCTGAGCAACAGCAGGACACCGACGATCATCAGCAGCGCGCCGATGAGGGCCATTCCCTGATTGCGCATAAGTTTCTCTCCCTGCACTATAGAAAAAGCAACCACAGATTCCACAGATTATTCAGTACAGTGTTACAGAAAGATTATTGATCCGCAGATTTAGCAGATTTGGCAGATTTCCTTTCTTGAATCTGCTAAATCTGCCAAATCTGCGGATCATATTTCTTGGGTAACAGTGTACTAAATCTGTGGAATCTGTGGTTGCTTTCTGTAAAAGCTGTCGCGGCCACCCTAATAGTAAGGCTACACCGCCCATTACGCAACCGTGGCCGGTTGCGTCGCGTTGCTGGTCACGGTGGGGAGCGTGGAGTAAACGTAGCCGCGGCCGCGCACGGAGAGGATGTGCGCCGGGCGGCCGAGCACCTGTTCGATCTTGCGCCGCAGCCGGTGGATGGTCACGCGCAACGTGACCTCGTTCACCGGCCCATCGGCCCAAACCTGTTGTAGCAGGTACTCCTGGCTCAGCACGCGGTCGCGGTGGCGCAGCAGCAGGCGCACCAGCGCTGCCTCGCGGTCGGTCAGGGTGACGAACTGGCCGTCCACCTCCACCGCCTGCTCGCCCGGTCCTGGCTCCGCGGCCATTGGCGACGAGCGGTGGGGCCGCCGCAAGCAGCGCCGTACGCGGGCGACGATCTCGGCCGTGTCGGCCGGCAGGGCGATGAAGTCATCCACGCAATCTTCCAGCAGCATGGCCGCCCGGTCGTGCAGCACCTCGGCCGCCAGCGCGATGACCGGCACGTCATCGCCGGCGTGGATTTCGCGACACAGGCCCAGTTCCGCCTGCCAACTCGATTCGCGCGCGGCTAACAGCACCAGGTCGGGCGGGCCATAGCGGCCCACGTGCTGCCGGCCCTCGGCGGCGGTGACGACGCAGATAACCTCGTAGCCGGCTTGCTCCAGCGCCCGGCACATCTCATCCCGTGCCGGGCCATGATCGTCAATGACCAGGATGCGCGCTTCCGCCGCTCTCATCGCCCTACTCCTGTGCTCAAACCATAGCCGGGCCGATAAAGAAAAAGCCCAGCGCATAACGCGCCGGGCTGGGCGGATCCTTACTAGAATGATGGGCAGAGACGTTCCAGCGGAACGCCTCACCAGCGGTCGGCGATGATTAGATCTGCTGCGCGGCTGCGTTTTCCTTGATAACCTTGTCCAGCTTGCGCTCGACCGAGCCAACCTTCTTGGTCATGTGCTCGATCTGTTCCGCGGTCGGGATGTGGGCACGGGTCAGAACCTGCTCGCTGTACTTCTCGAAGGTCTCGTTGGCCTTCTTGACGGTGTCCTTGGCTACGGTCTGGGGCATCTCGACCAGTTCGTTGACGCGACCGCGGTTCTCATGGGCCATTTTCTCGCCCCGCTCCACCAGCGTGTGGCGATACTCCTGGCCGCGCTTCACCCACTCCTGCACGTTCTCCTGGACGACGTCAACGACGCCCAGACCCATGTACAGGCTTTCCCAACCGAAGTTCATCACCTTGTCTACCAAGGTCTTGCCGTTTACCATTTCAACCTGTTCAGTCATTTCAGTTTACCTCATTATGTAGTGGCGCAATTCTATGCGGCACACGTTATATGTGTCTAACGCGATGCGTCATCATCCGAAGACAATATAACGCATTGCGTCATATTTGTCAAGCGCCAAATTGGTAAACTGAGTGAAGCAGACCCACCTGACAGGTGAGCGGGCCTTTGCGTTCTGGCCATAGCGAGCCTGGCCGCTCACCTGTCAGGTGTTCGCTAATTTGAGCAACAAGTTAACGCCGCCGGTTGGCGATGGTGATGTAGTAGAGCAGTTGCAGCACGGCGGTGACGGCGGCGGCGATATAGGTCAGCGCCGCGGCGCGCAGCACGGCGTTGGCCCCGCGCCGATCCTCGGACGAGCTGAGCAGCCCCGCCTCGCCCAGCAAGGCGATACCGCGCCGGCTGGCGTCGAACTCCACCGGCAGGGTCAGGAGGGAGAAGAGCACCATCAGCCCGAAGAAGAACACGCCCAGCCACAACAGGCCGGTGATGTTCAGGATAATGCCGGCCAGGATGGACAGGTAAGAGAGCGTCGGGCTGAATTGGACGGCGGGAACCAGGAAGCCGCGCGCCTTGATGAGCGCCGAGCCGGTCTGATACTGTTGCACGTGGCCCAACTCGTGGGCGGCGATGGCCATAGCGGCCACACTGGGCTGGGTGGCCGTGCCCTGCGACAGGCGCACGATGTTGGCCCGCGGGTCGAAGTGGTCGGTCATATTGCCCGGCACGACCTGCATGCCGATCTCGTTGAGGGGCGTCCGGTCGAAGAGGACTTCGCCCACTTGCGCCCCGGTCAGCCCGTTGGCGTTGCGCACCTTGTTCCACTTGCTGTAGGTGCTGCGCAGGTACATCTGCACCAGGAACGAGATCAGCAGCGTGGGGATGGCAACAAAGATGAAATAGTTCATGTCGAAGAACATGGTGACAAACTCCCGCCGGCCAGCGCCGACTGTAGCGTCTTAACCTTACTCCACATAGTAGTATAACACCGCCGCCCACGCAAGAGAGACCAGAACGAAGGGTGCGATTACTTTTGGTGTATGGCAAGAGAGACTCTTTCCCTGGCGCATGGCGTCCCAGTCTGTTCTTACACCAAAATTAACCGCACCCCAGAACGAATGCAGAAGAGAATGGCACGCTGATAACGCTGCTAATAGAGGAAACATCCACAGATTTCACAGATTACGCAGATTTCTAAGAGATCAATCCGTGAAATCTGTGTCATCTGTGGATGCTTTCTCTATAAGAAGGAAACCACAGATTACGCAGATTCCACAGATTCTTCTCTTGAATCTGTGGAATCTGTGGTTTCTCCTTCCGCTCGTAAGGCGTTGATCTCGTCACGCAAGGCCAGCGCCGCCGCGCGCGCCGCCGCGGCGAACTCCAGCCCGGCCGAGGCATAGAGCACGCTGCGCCCGGCATTGATGACCGGCCCGGCGGCGCTGTCGGGGCCATGCGCCACGGGCGCGGCCAGATCGCCCCCCTGCGCGCCCACGCCGGGGATCAGGAAGTTGGCCGCCGGGGCCAGCGCCCGCGCCGCGGCCAGCTCGGCCGGGTAAGTCGCGCCGACGACAAAGCCGCAATGCCCGTCGCCCGGCCCGGCCCACTGCCCGGCGGCGCGCAACACCTCGGCCGCCAGCCCATCGCCGCCGGTCAGATCGCCCTGAAAGCGTTGCGCCCCCGGATTCGACGTGCGGGCCAGCACATAGACCGCCTTATCCGGCCGCCCAGCCAGTAGCGGCCGCATCGCCTCTTCGCCCACGTAGGGGTTGACCGTCACCGCGTCCACGTTCCACACGTCGAACAGCCCCCGCCCCCAGGCCGCCTGGGTGTGGCCGATGTCGCCGATCTTGGCGTCGAGGATGACCGGGATGTGGTCGGGGATGTAGGCGATGGTGCGCTCCAGGGCCACGACGCCGGCCGCGCCCCATTGCAGGTAGAAGCCCAGGTTGGGCTTATAGGCGCAGACGAGGTCGGCCGTGGCGTCAATGATGGCCCGGTTGAAGGGCAGCAGCGGCTCGTCCCACTTCAGAGCCGCCACGGGCAGGCGGTCGGGCTGCGGGTCGAGACCCAGGCAGACCCAGGAGTGGTTGGCCTGCTGGGCGCGATAGAGCTTTTCCAGGTATTGCATGGTGTGACTCGCTTAGTATGGGCGGCCGGGCACGGCAAAGACCTGTTCGGCCAGAACGAGGGCCGCGCCGGTCAGGGTGGTCAGCGCGCCGTTGCGGATGCGCCGGGCGTGGCCGCTGGCCACGGGCCGGCCGCGCAGGAAGCGGCGCTCGGCGTAGCCCAACGCCACCTCGGCCGCGACTGAGGCCGCCGTCAGGGCCACCGCGCGGCCGATGTGGCCCACCGGGTCGGAGCCTGGCGGGGCGCTCTCTTCCATCTCCACCCGATAAGGCGCGTCGGCGTCGGCCGAATAGATGATCGTCTGCCGCCGGAAGGACGCGCCGCAACGCGCACAACCGGGATTGGCAGCCGCGTTCAGCGTGTGGCACTGGGGACAGGGGTGATGGGTCATGATGTTTCTCCCTCGGCGCGGCGCATGGCCTTGGCGATTATTAATGAGTGCGTCGGGGCGCGACGCAGTGGGCCGGAGTATAGCAAGACAGTTCAATTGCGCCTGAGTGATTTTCCTTATCTAGACCTCAGAGGTGGCGATTACCGCAAACGGCGATTGCCGCAATCGCCGTTTGCGGTAATCGCCACCTCTGAGGTCTTTCTTACTTCCCCCATGTACAATACACTTTGGGAAATAAGGTGACGATGGACTACAAAGACTACTACAAGACGCTGGGCGTCAAGAAGAACGCCGGCGCTGATGACATCAAGAAGGCCTACCGCAAGCTGGCGCGGAAGTATCACCCCGACGTCAACCAGGGCGACAAGGCCGCCGAAGAGCGCTTCAAAGAGATCAACGAAGCCTACGAAGTGCTGTCCGACGAGGACAAGCGCGGCAAGTACGACCGCTTCGGCGCGGAGTGGCAGCAGTATTCGCGCGCCGGCGGCCGGCCGGAGGACTTCAACTGGGGGCAATGGAGCGGTCAACCGGGCGGTCAGCCGGGCGGTGGGCAGTATCGCAGCGTCTCGCCGGAGGAGTTCGAGCAGATGTTCGGCCGCGGCGGCGCGGGCACAGGCGCGGGCGGCTTCTCCGACTTCTTTGACTTCATGTTTGGGGCGATGGGCGGCCGAGGGGCGGCGGGCAGCGCGCGGCCGGGCTTCGGCGGCAGCTACACCTCGTCCGGCAATCTCAACGACCTGTTCGGCAACCAGCAGCCGGCCGCGCCCCAATCGCTCGACCAGGAGCACCCCATCCAGATCACCTTGGAAGAGGCGTTCCACGGTACGGCGCGCACCCTGACCTGGGAACACGGCAAGCGGGTCGAGGCCCGCATCCCACGCGGCGTGCGCACCGGTTCGCGCGTGCGCCTGAGCGGGCAGGCCGGGACGAGCGACGGCCGCGGCGGCGACCTGTACCTCAAGGTCGAAGTGCTGCCCCACGAACTCTACGAGCGCGACGGCGACGACCTGCGCCTGAGCCTGCCCGTTGACCTGTTCACCGTCCTGCTGGGCGGCAAGGTCAGCGTGCCGGCGCTCGATAAGTCGGTCAACCTGACCATCCCCGAAGGCACGCGCAACGGCAAAGTGTTCCGGCTGGCGAAGCTGGGCATGCCCAAACTGCGCCGGCCGGATGAGCGCGGCGATCTGTATGTGACGGTGGCTATTGAGTTGCCCAGGAAGCTGGGGGATGAAGAGAAAGAACTTGTCCGGCAGTGGCGGGAACTGCGGGATAAGTAAAGAAGAGAATCCACAGATTCCACCGATTTCACAGATTTAAGAGGCAGAGGTTTAACCGCAGATTTGGCAGATTGAAAGAATCGGCCCCTGGCAATCTGCCAAATCTGCGGATTAAACCCTTCTATCCGCCGTGGGCACTGTCCGGCTACCGCCTACATGCGGAATGGATGTAGCCACCCCATCATCCCCAAGACCACTCCCGGTATACCGCCGCCCGTACTGGCGATCAACAAGCCCATTTGCACCCAGGTGATCGGCCAGTGAACGCCATTCCCATTATCCACGAGCTTGATTTCAAAGACTTTGGCGGCGAAGGCCACCGCGAAAGCGCCACCAATGATCGAAGCCAACCCGCCGGTCAAAATTCCGGCATACGCAAAGGCGGTGACGATTGTGCCGGTAAGAACGCCTGTTGTCTCGGTGCCGGTTATGATATCCTGGGTTAACTTTTCGTTCATGACCATATCAAAACCCCACCAATTGGTTGTGATAGTCAATGCTTCTGCGTCTGCCATGTCGCTTTTTCTCCTTGAGTGATTATCAGGACGTTCGGTTCCTAGAGGGCAACGGAGGGCTTCGCTACATGCCACGCCTGGAGCGATGCCGCCAATTCGGCCATCAGGTCAGCTCTCATACCGGGAAAGTCTCCCGATTGCAGTAATGCCTTTGATGCGATTTCAAAGACACCACCAAAGACATTCCAAGCAATTGGCCAGTCGACACCATTGCCCGTATCAATATTGTAGATGTCTCCCCTTAGCCGGATAAGCGCGGCTGCCATAGCCAGCCCTATCCTTTCCCCTTGATACTCAGGTGCTAGTCCGACATTATTCAACGCAGCGGTAATTAGCTTTCCATTATTCTCTACATCGTCATTGCTAGAACCTTGATTCCCCGTTAATGTCATCTGTGGGATGGCGTCGTGAGGGATGATCAAATGCAATGCATCATCTTGTGGAACGAACTGCACAACGTCGGTTTCCATCATTATTCCTCCTTGAACGTTAGTGAACTTCCGCCTCGGCCTCCCATCGCTTCCGTCTGTCGCAACAAGTAGACAAACAGCTCATCCAGGTTGGCAAAGGCTAACTCCTGATCATCGGCCGTCGTCTTGAGCGACGCCCGCCAGATCTGATCCTGTGGCTCGCGCCAGAGGCGCAGTAAGTAAACCTGACCTAAGGCAAGACGCTCTTCCAAGATACGCTCTCTCGCTCACTGCCATCCTACCTCGCCACATACCAATCAGGATAGCCAATGATTACGATCAAATTACGATCAACTTTGGTCATTTTCTCTCTGCGTCAAGCAATTTTCTCTGACTTGATCTAATATTAAGGTTGTCTCGTTCACGCTAGGTTTCGTCCAAGCAGGAGCTAGAAGTGCGTTGTCACAACTAACCTTGACGCTACTGGGCGGCTTTGCCGCCCGGACGGAAAGCCGAGCGACCATACACTTTCGCAGCCAGAAGGCGCGCGCGCTGCTGGCCTATCTCATCATGGAAGCCGGGCGGCCGCACGAACGCGCCACGTTGGCGGCCCTCTTCTGGCCGGAGATGCCCGACGCGCTGGCTCTGCGCAACCTCTCCCAAACCCTGATCTGGCTGCGGCAGGCCGTCGGCGATGGCGACCCGCCCTTCCTGCACCTCACCCGGCGACAGATACAGTGGAACGCCGCCGCCCCGGTAGATGTGGACGCGCTCCGCTTTTGTGCCCTGCTGGAGCGCCGGCCAACACCCACCGAACCCCCCGCCGCTGCGCTCCGGCAGGCCGTGGCCCTCTATCGCGGCGAGTTTCTGGCCGGTTTTGGCCTGCCCGGTTGTCCGGCGTTCGACGAATGGCTATTGCTCCAGCGCGAGCACTTCCAGCGTCTGGCGTTGGAGGCGCTGTTCCAGCTCGCTGAAGAGGCGTTGGCCGCCGGCGATTGGGTCGCCGCGGCGACGCTGGCTCGCCGGCAGTTGGCGCTCGATCGCTGGCGCGAAGATGCCATTCGCCAGTTACTCCACGCCCTGGCCGCCGCCGGCCGGCCCAGCGAAGCACTGGCCGAATATGAAAACGCCCGCCGCCTGCTGGCCCAGGAGTTGGCCGTCGCCCCCCAGCCGGAGACGATTCAACTGGCCGAGGCCATCCGCCAGGGCAAAGACGTCGGCGGTGGCCGCCCATCTCTGGCCGCCCCCGCCGCGCCACAGCCAACGCCAACTCCGCCGGCCGAATCCCCGCAGCCCGCGCCGCCCCCTCTCCCGGCGGAGTCCTCTCCGCCCCGGCCCCTCCACAACCTGCCCGTCCGGCTGGGTTCGTTGTTGGGTCGAGAAAGCGAGCTGGCTGCCCTGTCCGGCTGGCTGAGAGACCCGGAGACAAGGCTGGCCACGATCAGTGGCATCGGTGGCGTCGGCAAGACCCGCCTCGCCCTGGCCGTCGCTGCCTCGTTCATGAGCCACCCCGCCGCTCTCCAGCCGGCAGACCAGGCCCCGCAACCCTCGCTCTTCCCCGACGGGGTCTGGTTTGTGCAGTTGGCCGGCTTGCCGGCCGAATTCGCGCCGGATAGGCCGGGGCAGGAAGCGGGTGAACTCTTCGTGGCGGCCATCGCCACGGCGTTGGGTGTAGCGCTGAACGGCCCGGAAAGCCCGGCGCGGCAACTGGAACGCTATCTGCGCAACCGCCGTCTGCTGCTGGTGCTGAACAACTATGAGCACCTGCTGTCCACCCGGCCGATCCTGCTCAGCCTGTTGCACAACGCCCCCGGCGTGCGCGCCCTCGTCACCTCGCGCGAGCGCCTGGCTATCGGCGGCGAGCGCTTGCTACAACTGGAAGGGTTGCCGCTCCCCCCGTCGGAAGCCGCGCAGAGCCAGGACGCCCTGCTGGCCTATAGCAGCGCCCGCCTCTTCGTCACCCGAGCGCTGGAGCACGGCACACACCTGACGCTGGATGAAGCGGAACGACGGAGCTTGATCCGCATCTGTCACCTGGCCGAGGGGCTGCCGCTGGTCATTGAACTGGCCGCCGCCTGGGCCGGTCACTACACCTGCGCCGAAATCGCGGCCGAGATAACGGCCAATCTCGACTTTCTCAACGCGGAAAGCGCCGCCGCCCGCGTTGACCTGCCCGCTCGCCAGCGCAGCCCGCGCGCCGCTTTCGACTACGCCTGGCGCTTGCTCTCGCCCGCCGAGCAGCGCGCGTTGGCCCAACTGGCGTTGCTGCAAGGCCCCTTTTCCCGCGAAGCCGCCCTGACTGTCAGCGAAGCGCGGCTGGTTGATTTGATCAGCCTACTGAATAAATCCCTCTTGCGCCAGACGTCGCCGGGCTGGTATGCCATGCACTCGCTGGTCTGCCAGTTTGCGGCGGAACAGTTGCGGGCCATGCCTGGCCTGCTGGAAGCGTCGCGGCAACGGTACGTGGCCTATTTCCTGGGCTTTGTCGCCGACCGCGAGAACGTCTGGCACACCCTCACGCCGCAGCAGGCGCGGGATGACATTCGCCCCGTGCGCGAGAACGTGCGCGCTGCCTGGCAGTGGGCCATCCAACACCAGGCCTGGGCAGTGGTGGAAAAGGCTCTTATTAGTCTGATCGGTTACTATCGTTCCGAAGGGCTGCTGAGCGAGGCGATAGAGGTGCTTAGGCATCTGACGGAGCAGCTCCACCCGCCGGCGACCCATGGTAGTTTCGAGGCCCGTTTGCTCAGCCGCGCCCTATTCTATCAGGCCGCGCTGGTCATGCGGCGGGATATGAAAGCCGACGCAGGCCTCGAATTGGCCCGGGCGTCCGTGGAATGGGCGCAACACGCGGCCGACCCGCTGTCTCAATCACTGGCCGCCTATGCCCATGGCTCCGCGCTTCTCCTGGCCGCGACTCTCTCGATGCTGCCCCCCAACGAGGTTGAAGGGGTTCGCCAAACCCTGGAACAGTCCATCAGCTTCGGCCGGCAAGTGCCGGCGACAGCCGGCCTGGAAAAGTTGCGGGCGGCCGTGATGGAAGTCCAGACTCTGATCGCGTTGGGCAATTATCACATGTTCCGAGGAGAAAGGACCGAGGCCTGGCGATGTTATGACGAGGCGCTTCGGCTCTGCCGGGCGTGGGGGAATGTGTTGGGCGAAGGGCAAATCTATATCGCCTTCGGCTTGTTGCGGGAAAATGAGGGTTCCCTGGAGCAGGCGCTGCGCTATCATGAGGAGGCGTTACGGGTCTTTCGGAAGGTCAACGAGCCCGACTCGGTCAGTGCGACTCTCGGTATTCTTTGCAGTGTTCTGACTTACCTGGGCAACTATGAACGCGCCCTGGAACACGGCCGTTTGGCCCTCCAACTGCGGCAACAGAGCGGTCTGGTCAGTCACTTGCTCTACCATCGTCTGGCCCTGGCCGCCTTCCACGGCGACGATGAGGCGCAAGCGCTGCAACTGTTGGCCGAGGCGATGGAAGAAACAGCCCTGTCACCCCACACCTATCAATTTCGGTTGGTGGCCGGAGAGTGCACCACGCGGTTGGGCCGCTGGGAAGAGGCAACCGAGGCGCTGCAATTGGCGTTGGCGTTGGCGTTGGCCCAGAAGGGCAATAACCCGTTGGCCGTCACGTCCGTGCGGCGCGCCCAGGCCGATCTGGCTCTGGCGCAGGGGAACACCGCCGTCGCGCTGACCTACGCCGAAGCGCTGTTGCCGCTTCTGGCCGGCGCGCCCCTGCCCGCCGCCTCTGAGCCATTGCGTCTCTATTGGACGTGCTACCGCGCCCTGCAAGCCAACAACGACCCTCGCGCGGCCGGCGTTCTGGCCGCCGCACATGGCCTGCTGCAATCCCAGGCCGCGCTCATCCAGGACGACGCGCTACGCCAGACCTTCCTCCACCAGGTCGCCGCCAATTGGGCCATCGCCGCGGAGTGGAAGAGAACACAAGACAACGAAGGGACAACGGCGCGCCAAACCGGCCCGGCTGGGCAGGACTCATTTATTCCGCCGGTGGCCGGAGAGCGCCCGGCCGAACTCCTCGGCGAATGACTCCGGCGTGCAGGCCAGCGCCGGCGCGCCCAAATCGGCCAACTGCTGGGCCAGCGCCGTGTCATAGCGCGGCGCGCCCTGATCGTTGAGCGCCAGCAGGACAATGACCGCCACCCCGTCGGCCAGCATCTCCCCCACCTGTCGCACCACCCCTTCCTTGCTGCCGCCCTCGAAGAGGTCAGAGATGAGGACGACAACCGTATCGCGCGGGCGGCTGACGGCCCCGCGAGCGTAGGTCAGCGCCCGGTCAATGTTCGTCCCGCCGCCCAGCCGCAGGCCAAACAGCATCTCCACCGGGTCGCCCAACTGATCGCTGACGTCCACCACGGCCGTGTCGAACAGTACCAACCGCGCCGCCAATGACGGGATGGAGGCCAGCACAGCCGCCGCCACCCCGGCATAGACCACCGACGTGGCCATCGAGGCGCTGGCGTCCACCAGCAGGATCACGTCGCGCAGTGTCGCCTGCCGCCGGCCGTAGCCGATCAGCCGCTCGGGCACGACCGTCTGTTGCGCCGGCTGGTAGTGGCGCAGGTTGGCCTGAACGGTGCGCGCCCAGTTGATCTCGGCCAGCCGGCGCGGCCGGTGGCGGCGGCCGGCGCGGTTGAGGCTGCCGGCGGCTGCCTGCCGCAGCGGGAAGTCGAGCCGTCGCACCAGATCGCCCACCACCTGGGCCACGACCTGCCGCGCCGTCGCCAGCGTCCGCTCCGGCATCACCTTGCGCAGCGCCAGCAGTTGCGCCGCCAGGGCCGCGTCCGGCTCCACCTGGGCCAACAGTTCGGGATGCTCCACCAGTTGCCGTGTCGTCAGCCGCGCCAGCGCGTCGCGCTGCATCATCTGGACGACCGGCTCCGGAAAGTAGTCGCGCACGTCCCCCAACCAGCGGGCCACGTCGGGCATGGACGCGCTCAAATCGCCGCCCCGCCCCTCACCATAGAGCGCGTCCAACGCCTCGTCCAGCGCCCGATCCCGCGACGACAACGGCGTTTCCTCAACGCTCTCACCCCCGCTCCCCTGCCCCCCTGCTCCCCCGCCTTCCGTCCTCTCCTCACCCGCGCCCAGCACCAGCCGCCACCGCCGCTGTCTTTCATCGTTCAACATGGTCGTCTCCTGTAGCGCGATTCTCCCGAATCGCGCTTGCCTCTTGCCGCTAACGAGCGCGATTCGGGAGAATCGCGCTACGATGCGGCCAGCCCCAACAGCCGCCCGACAACGGCCAGCGCCGCCGCCGCCCGCGTCGGGTCAAAGCCGGCCGCCCGCTCCTCGGCCGCCGGCCCGCTCGCCGTCCGCCGCCCCGACAGACGGCGCAACTGCTCGCGCACCCCATCCGGGTAGTCGGCAAAGGTGCGCCGCAACAACGGCAGCGCCTCCATGAAGCGCTCGCCGGGCAGCGCGGCCAGCCAGCCGTCTATCTCGGCCCACAGCGCCCGGTCGTGTACCAGCAGCAAGCTGCTGTCGCGCAGAAGGCCATCGAGCCAGTCGGCGGCGTAGCGCGTCTCGGCCGCGCCACCGCCGGCCAGCGCTCGGGCCAGCCGTGGGCCGATGGCTGCCGGCGGCTGGGCGGCGGCCTCGTGCAGCAGGCGCGTGGCCCGCCCGGCAACGATGGCGTGGACGCCGCGCCGGTCGGCCAGAGCGACAAGGGCCTCGACCCACAACTCGACCGCCCGCGGCTCGCCCACCAGCGGGACGACCGGCGCGGCGGTCGACAACCGCTCGGCCATTTCCCGCGCCGCGTCGTCGTCCAGCGACAGGCAAGCCCGCGGCAGCGCCAGACAGGCGCGGGTCAGCAGATGGTCAAAGACGCGCTGCAAGCGCGGCCGGTGCTCGGCCGAATGGCGCAGTCCGCCATAGCGCAACGTCTGGGCCAGCGGCGGCAGCGCGGCCAGCAGCGCCGCCACGGTACCGTGGCCCAGGTCGGTGCTGGCCGCCGAAAGCTCCTCGATGCGCGCCAGAATGGCCGGGATGGCCTCCGGCAGGTCGGCGGGGATAGAGTGGTCAATCAGGCCGATGAGGGCCGAAAGCTCGGTCGCCTGCTGGGCCAGATCGGCCGTCCGCGCCGCCGCCGCGTCGCGCACGGTGTTGCCCCAGATGGCCGCCTCGATGACCCGCAGCGACAGTTCGGGCCGCCACTGCAACTGCCACAACTCGGCGTAAGTGCCCATCGGCTGCCCCTTGGCCGCCGTAGGCCCCACCGGGTGGGGCGTGCCCCAGGGGATGTCGAGTAGGTCGAGGCGGTGCAACAGGCGGCTGCGTTCCAGGTGCGTCTCCTGCCGCAGATCGAGGCGCAGCGTGCTCGGCTCCGGCTCGGGGCGCAAGCGCAGGCGCGTCTGCTGGGCGCGCAGGTCGCGCTGCAAGGGCACGGCCGGCACGTCGGGCGGCACAACGCCCATGCGCTCGCCAACGATCAGCCGGCGGCGGATAAGGGCCATCGGCTCGGCGTCGCCGCCGCATAGGACGCTCTGCGCCGCTTCGTTCAACTCGTCCAGCGCCGGGAACGGCCGCCCGCGCAGCGCCGCCAGCGCCTCGGCCAGCCGCACCGCCTCAATCAGATGCCCCGGCGAACTGTCGAACCCCTCCGCGCGCAGCAGCCGCCCGACCTTAGCCAGCCACCCCACCGCCACACCGCTCAAATCCTCCTCCCTGTGGGAGGGGCTAGGGGAGGGTTCTGTTGAAGCACCCTCTCCCCAACCCTCTCCCAGGGGGCGAGGGAGTGCATCCCCCTCCCCGTGGGAGGGGCTAGGGGAGGGTTCTGTTGAAGCGCCCTCTCCCCAACCCTCTCCCAGGGGGCGAGGGAGTCCATCCCCCTCCCTGTGGGAGGGGTCAGGGGAGGGTTCTGTTGACGCGCCCTCTCC
>WBZP01004538.1_pt1 | contig 14448 bp, 15 predicted proteins | sample 5204301 | NCBI WGS metagenome assembly WBZP01 (sample SAMN12412401, study PRJNA552823) | activated sludge metagenome | isolation source: activated sludge from nitrification reactor of wastewater treatment plant... | place: USA: Pennsylvania | collected 2017 | reverse complement strand
TCGAGTCATCCGTTGTCGAGAATGCCTTTGTTATCGTGGACTTTTGGGCGCCCTGGTGCGGACCTTGTCGCTCATTCGCCCCTGTCTTTGACAAGGTGGCCGCCGATCACCCGGACATCTTGTTTGCCAAAGTCAACACCGAGGAAGAGCAGGAGATCGCCGCCCACTTCCGCATTCGCTCGATCCCGACCCTGATGATCTTCCGTGATCGCATCATTATCTATAGTCAGCCTGGTGCCTTGCCAGAATCGGCCTTCCGACAGCTCGTCCTCAAGGCCAAGGAGCTGGATATGGAGGAGGTGCGGCGTCAGGTGGAGGCCGAGCAGGCCCAGCCGTCTTGAACGGGGCACAAGTCGGATCGATTGATCGCTTTCTCTGTCAACCACAACCCCGACTCCGTTCGGGGTTGTTTTTTTATAGCCTCTGTCCATCTCCTCCGGGCCAAGCGCGTTTTGGCTTGAATCACAAGACAACCTAATATTTAACAGAACAACCATAAGGCTTGGTGATGGGCTGACTCACTGCCTTGCCGGCCTTCAACTCCGCCAGCGCGGCGGCGACATGGTTGCGTGCGCCGGGGATGTCTGCTTGATCGGTGGTGGCCTTGTCGTCGATGCCGCCCATGTAGACCAGGAGGCCCTTGGGATCGATGACGAACATGTGGGGCGTGGTCTTGGCCTCGTAGGCACGGCCGATCTCGCCGCTGGGGTCGAGAATGACCGAGGTCGGAGCGGCGTGGCGGGAGCTGGTGAGTTCCTTGGCCTCGGCGGGGGTGACATGGCCCTGCTTCCCGGGCGCGGATGAAATGATACTGAGCCAGACCACCCCATCCTTGGCGGCGGCGCCTTGCAGCGCCTGCATGTTGCCGCTGCCGTAATGCTTGCGCACATAGGGACAATCGTGATTGGTCCATTCCAGCACCAGGGTCTGGCCGCGGAAGTCATTCAAGTGCCAGACCTTGCCGTCGGCATCGGTGCCGCTGAAGTCCGGGGCGGGCTGGCCGATCTGGGGGGCCGCCTGGGCGAGGCCAGCGATACACACCAACAGCAGGGTCAGGATAGGCAAGGACACGCGAGATGGCCAGGTGTTCATGGTTCGTAGACTCCTCTCGGGTTGGAAGGTATGGACTTCAGGATTTTGCCGGCAACCAGCGACGCAGGCGTTCCAGCACCAGGGCTTCGGTGAGGACCGCGGGCAGGATCTCGGGATCGCCGCTGCCGGGTGGATAGAGTAAGTACATGGGCACGCCGCTGCGACCATGGCGTTCCAGGATGGCGGTAATGGCAGGATCGCGTCGGGTCCAGTCGGCCTTGAGATAGGTTACCCCGCCTTCCCGCATGGCCTGTTGCGCGGCTGCCCGGCTCAAGGCCAGGCGGTCGTTCACCTGGCAGGTGATGCACCAGGCGGCGGTGAAATTGACGAACACGGGTTTGCCTTGAGCGCGCAACTCGTTCAACCTGGCCTGACTGAAGACCTGGTCGGGATCGGGTGAAGGTTCGGCCGTGGCGGCGTCGGAATTGGACAAGGAGCCGAGCAGACCGCCGAGCAGCAAAAACGTCGCCAACCCAACCGCGTTACCGAACCATCGCCAGGGTCGACTGGCGAGGCGGCTGAGCGGCCACAACCAGGCGGCCAGGCTGATCGCCACCAGACCGGCGAGGGCGGCGGCGAGTCCCTGGGCATCGGTTTGCTGGCTCAGGACCCAGACCAACCAGGCGGCGGTGGCGTAAAGGGGGAAGGCGAGCAGTTGCTTGAAATGTTCCAGCCAGGGGCCGGGTCTGGGGAGCCGTCGCTGTAGAGCGGGAAAAAAGCTCAACAACAACCAGGGCAGGGCCATGCCCAGTCCCAGCGCGAGAAACACCGCCAGGGCCAGAGGGGCCGGCTGGGTGAGGGCATAGCCCAGGGCGGCGCCCATGAAGGGGGCGGTGCAAGGGGTGGCGACCACCACCGCCAGGACCCCGGTGAAAAAGCTGCCCAGATGGCCGCGGGACTCGGTGAGTCCCTGCCCTACCCCACTCAAGCGATGACCCAGGGTCCAGACCCCGGACAGCCAGAGCCCCAGGGCGAAGGTCAGCCAGGCCAGCGCCAACACCACCGGCGGTGACTGGAGTTGAAAGCCCCAGCCGATCGCCTCGCCCCCCGAGCGCAACAGCAATAGCACTGCGGCGATGGCTAGGAAGGAGATCAGGATACCCGCCGTGAATACCAACCCGCCCAGCCGTGCCCCCCGGGCCTCCACCCGGCGCTGTTCGACCAGATGCAGGGCCTTGAGAGACAGTACCGGGAAGACGCAGGGCATGACATTGAGCAACAAACCACCGGCCAGGGCGAAGAGGAGCGCCAGAACCAGGCTGGTGTCGGTGGGGACCCGGTTGGGAGAAGCATGGATGTCGAAACCTTGGCTGACCTCCCCTTCCCCCGACTTCCAGCTGACCACCAGGGTGCCACTCAACCCTTCCAGGGGTTGGCCGCGGAGATCGCCGCGCTGCAGGGTCAACGTCTGACCCTGGGGCCCGTCCGCCAGGATCTGGGATGCGGCCAGCTCCACCAGGCCGTATTGCTCCGGGAAGAACCAGGCGCTCTGGAGCTTTTCCTGGGAGTTGAGCCGACCCAGGTGCAGCCGCAGGCTTCCGGCATCGACCACTTCCAGTTCGATACCATCCAGGGGTTGTGGCAGGCGGTGACGGACCTCGGCGATGGCGGGGGCCTCGGCAGAAGGCTGCGGGGTCTGGGTGCTGACCGGCAGGGACAGAGCCAGAGTGCCGCTCTCGGGGATGCATTCTTCCTCGCACACCAACCACTTGGCTTGCACCTCGAGTCTTTGAGGTGCCGACGCCAGTTCCGGGGGAGGGGTGATGGGCACCAGCATCCAGGCCACGCCCGCATAGCCGAAGTTCATCAGGGGTCCGACCGGGAGGCGTTCCGGCCAGGGCCAGTGGATGTCGCCGGACTGCCAACCCGGGGGCAGTTCCCAACGCAGGCGCATGGCCTCGCCGGAATCGCCGGGATTTTTCCAGTAGGTATGCCAGCCAGGAATGATGTTCAGACGCACCGCCATCCAAAAGCTCTGCCCAGGACGGATCGAGGTCTGTTCGCTAAGCAACTCGGCCCGCACATGGGGGGTGACGATCGGGTTCCCGGCCTGAGCGAAGCTCGCCCAGAGTGCCAGAAACCAGACCGCCAGCCGAGAGGCGGACAAGGAGATCAAGGCTGGATCGCCTCAGCCGACCGGGGTGCCGCGACCCTGGCCCAGGATGATGTCGAACTGGGTCGCCAGGAGATTGGGATTCTGGGGGCTGGGGACGAAGGCCGAGAGAACCAGATGGCGACGCTCGAGGGGAAGGGTACGGAAGAGAAAATCCTCGTCGTTTCCGGGTTCACCGGCCACATAGAGCTGGGTGGTGAAGCGTCGCTCGCCAGGGACGAAAACGGCGAAATGGATGTGGGGTGTGCGGCCCGGATAGGGCACCGGATGGATGGTGCGGAAGCGATAGCGACCCTCGGCATCGGTGAGATCATGACCGAAGCCCTGAAAGTTGGGGTCGAGATAGGGGCCGTCATCCTCTGGATGGTGGTAATGACCGCGGGCGTCGCATTGCCAGATCTCCACCCGTGCCTTGGCAATGGGACGCCCGTCCAGATCCAGGACGCGGCCGCTGAGATCGGTGAGGCGACCTTCCGCGGTGCCGCTTTGGCCGGCCACCCGGGTCAGGTCGTTGTCCTGGTCCAGGGGCGGTTCCAGGGGATAGAAGGGTCCGGCGGATTGGGCCGGGGTTTGCAAGAGTTGTCCCGCCAGACTGGGACCGGCGAGCAGCAGACCGGCGAGACCAAGGACCCACTGTCGGCGTTCGAGATCGGTGTTCATGGGGCTCTCCACTCAGAGGTTGTGAAAAAATCGGATGCCGTAGCGAGGGCGCCCCCGAGCGCCTGTGGTAGACGATATTTTCACAACCTCTCAGGCTTGGGCGGCCCTCGGAGGCGGGAGTCGGGGGTGATCCGCTCTGGCTTTACCTCCGAGATCATGCATGAACTATGGAAATCCCGAGTGTAAGTGTCAAGTATGAATCAGGCGCTGAGCACTTCCAGCACTCCCGGGCCTGGGCTGTTTTACCCGATTTTGCGTTCTCCAATAGAGAACAATATATTTATTAAGAGACCTTTTGTTCCCAAAATGAGAACGATATCCGGCTATTTTCAGCCCAGGCCCGGAACCTCCGAGCTCGAAGCGGTGGATTCACCAGGCCAAGACAGTGAAAGGGCACGTCGGGCGCACCGGCCTGGTCGATATCAGCCTGAGTCCGAGCGCGGCCTGGCCCCCAGTCGGGCGGTGAGAAAGCGGTCCAGGGCATCGGCAAAGGCCTTGCGGTCCGCCTGACTCATGGGGGCCGGACTACCGCTGAACATCCCGGCGCCGCGCAGCTCTTCCATGAAGTCTCGCATCACCAGCCGTTGTTTGATGTTGTCCTTGGTGTATAGCTCCCCCCGCGGGTTGAGGGCATGGCCTTGTTTTTCGATCGCCGCGGCCGCCAAAGGGATATCGGCGGTGATCACCAGATCCCCGGGTTGCAGAGACTGGGCGATGTGATGGTCGGCCAGATCGAAGCCCTGCGCCACCTGGACCGAGCGGATTTGGCGTAACCCTGGCTTGCGTACGGCCTGGTTGGCGACCAGGGTCAGACCGACCCCACGGCGTTCCGCCACCCGGAACAGGATCTCCTTGATCGGGTTGGGACAGGCATCGGCATCGACCCAGATGTGCATGGGATGGCTCCAATGTTGGTCGTTGGTGTGGATGGCCTAGCCCGCTTTGGTCTCGAGCATCGACCGGCTGGCCCTATTATGGAGAGACAAGGCCGATTCCAGCTTGAATCTTATCGAAAGACGCCGGTTTGGGCGTCAAGAGATCGCTGCCGATGAAACCGCGGTCTCCAGGATGAATGTGCCGAGAAGCCGTCAATTAGGGTAAAATCGCCGCCGCCATGGATTCTATTGATCTGATACGGGAATTTCTTCAAGACCGGCTCGGGATCGGAGAGGATAAGATCGTCCCCGAAACTCCCCTGGCCGCCCTCGGTGTCGATTCGCTTCTGGTCCTTGAAATGATGTTTGCCTTCGAGGACCACTTTGGGATCAAGCTGTCGAAGAATCTCAAAACTCCCCAGACCATCGGCCAGATGGTCAGCCTGATGGACCGGTTGCGCCGCGAACAGCTCAGGTGAGGCATGGAGCGACGCCGGGTTGCCATCACCGGGATGGGTCTCGTCAGCCCCTTTGGCGGGAATCTCGCTGATTTTTTCCAACGCCTGTTGCAAGGCGAATCAGCCGTCCGCCGACTCCGCCTCGAGGATCCCCCGCGTCCCCTCGCCCTCCCCTTTGTCAGCTGCCCCGGTTTCACTGCTGAAGCGACCCTCGGCAAGCCTTTGGCGGGAATCACGGATCGCTTCGCCCAACTCGGTCTGGCCGCCGCCTTCGCCGCCTGGGAGGAGGCCGGTCTCAGCCGGCAATCAGACCGTGAAAACAGAGAGGACTGGGGTGTCAGTTGGGGTACCGCCCTCGGCGGCACCATCGTCTACGAAAGGGCGTATCAGGACTTCTGGTTGAGGGCTCGCGACCGAATCTCGCCGCTCTCGGTCATCATCGGCATGAATAACGCCACCAATGCCCATCTCTCGATCCAACTCGGTCTCGGCGGAATCAGTACCACGGCCACGGTAGCCTGTGCCTCCTCGGCCATCGCTATCGGCGAGGCCTTCCGTCGGATACGCCGCGGGGAGACGCCGCTGATGCTGACCGGCGGTTCGGAGGCCCCCCAGGCCTACGGCGTGCTGCGTGCCTGGGAGGCCCTGCGCGTCCTGGCCGACGGCGACGAGACGCGGGCCGCTACCGCCTGCCGCCCCTTCAGCCGCGACCGCGACGGGCTGGTGCTCGGCGAGGGCGGAGCCGCCCTGGTGTTGGAAGATTGGGAGCATGCCCTCGCCCGCGGCGCCCGCATCCAGGGGGAAGTGATCGGCTATGGTACCAGTAGCGACCACTTCCACCTGGTCCGCCCCGAGGTCTCTGGTCAGGTGCGCGCCCTGCGCGCCGCCCTCGCCGACGCCAGACTGGAGCCGGAGGACATCGATTACATCAATGCCCATGGTACGGCGACGCCAGAAGGGGATCCGGTGGAGATCGAGGCGCTACGGCAGGTCTTCGGCGACCGGGCCCAAGGGCTGGCCGTCAGCGGCACCAAGTCCATGCATGGCCATCCGCTCGGCGCCGCTGGTGCCATTGAGGCCATAGTCAGCGTCTTGGCCCTGCGCGAACAGGCGCTACCGCCGACCGCCCACTTGGTCGACATCGATCCGGACTGCGTCGGTGTCGATCATCTGACCTCGGCCAGACGCCAAGCGCCCCTGCGCACGGCCCTGTCCAATTCCTTTGCCTTTGGCGGCAGCAACGCCGTGCTCGTCTTCCGCGCCGCCGCCGGATAACTTTGGGAACCTAGCCGCCATGTCTACAGAAAATCCTTCCCCGACTCTCGCCGCCCTGCTGCCGGAAGTAGCCGAGCTCATCGTCACGGCGCTCAATCTCGACCTGGATCCGCGCCACATCGACCCGGAGGCCACTCTCTTCGGCGAAGGCCTGGGTCTCGATTCCATCGACATCCTGGAGATCGCCCTGGTCATTTCCAAGCGCTACGGCTTCCAGTTGCGTTCCGACAACGAAGACAACCTGCGTATCTTTTCCTCCTTGCGGGCGCTCTGCACCCACATCGCCGCTCACAGGACCAGATGACCGGCCTTCTCCCGGGTAGCCTGCTACGTGGCGTGGCCCTGGCCGGCCTCTTGATCGCCTGGGCCTGGCTGGCCCATTACAGCAGCGCTGGTGAAGGCGATCCCGACTTGGCGGTCGCCCTGGCCAGCGCCCCCATCCTGGCCGTGGTCGTGCTCTTGCTAGGACGGAGTGGCCGCCGCTGGTGGATATTCGTCGGCACCCTGGCCGCCCTCGGTGGGTTCATCTGGTATTGGCCGGAACTGCGCCGAAACGTGGCCTTGCTGTATTTCCTACAGCACCTCGGTACCAATCTGGCCTTGGCGGTGCTGTTCGGGCGCAGCCTCTTCGGCCCCGGAGAGGCCCTGGTCACCCAGTTCGCCCGTCTAGCCCACCAGGGTGTCCTCTCCGACGCCCAGTCTCGCTACACTCGGCAGGTGACTCTGGCCTGGACCCTCTTTTTCGGCCTCATGGCCATGGTCTCGACCGGCCTCTTCCTACTGGCCCCGCCGATTCTCTGGTCGGTGTTCGCCAATCTGCTCAGCATGCCGCTGCTGTGCCTGATGTTCCTTGGGGAATGGCTGGTACGTCATCTGGTATTGCCGCCGGCGGATCGCACCGGGATCACCGACAGCCTCCGCGCCTACCGGACCTCCCTCAGCCACAAACGCCCCCTGGCCAACCAAGAATGAGCCGGGTGCCGCTCCTCGGGCACAGTCGCCTCGATGATATCTTCGCCTATCGGACGAACGGTCCGGTCAGGGTGCAGACCTTTCTCACCCAGGCCCAGGCGCTCAGAGAGTGGTTTCCGCCGGGACGCCATGTGCTCAATCTCTGTCAGGATCGCTATCACTTCAGCCTCGGCCTGGCCGCGGGCCTGCTCGATGGGCGCCTCAGTCTGCAACCCGCGTCCCAAGCGGCGGAAACCCTGCGGCAGATCCAGGGCGAGTATCCGGACGTCTTCTGCCTCTGCGACAGCGCCTTCGATAGCCTCGACCTGCCGCGCCTCGACTTTCCGCAGCTCCCCTCGACCGACGGCCCGCATGTCGAAACCATCCCGGACATCCCAGCCGAACAGCCCGCCATCCTGGCCTTTACCTCGGGCTCGACGGGTCGACCGATGCCCCACGCCAAGTCCTGGGGCTCCCTGGTGCGCAACGCCCGCGCCGAGGCGGAGCGCCTGGGTCTGTTGAGCGGGCCGCGGTATAGCCTCGTCGGTACCGTCCCGGCGCAGCACATGTACGGCTTCGAATCGACGATATTGCTCGCCATGCACGGCAACGCCCCGTTCTGGTCGGGCAAGCCCTTTTATCCCCAGGATATCGCCGCCGCCCTCGCCGCCGTGCCGCCACCGCGCCTGCTGGTCACCACCCCCTTCCATCTGGGCAACCTGCTGGCCGCCGAGATCGAACTGCCCGTCGTCGATCGGTTGCTGTCGGCCACCGCTCCCCTCTCCCACCAGCTCGCCGCGACGGCGGAAGCCCGTCTGGCCGCCCCTCTGCACGAGATCTACGGCTGTACCGAGACCGGCCAACTGGCCAGTCGGCGCCTCCTGACCGACCCGGCCTGGCAGCCGCTCGCCGGTGTCTGTCTGCAAGCGGAGGGCGAGGCCATCATCGCCTCGGGTGGCCACATCGAAGGCCGGGTCACCCTTTCCGACGCCATCGAGTTGCTGCCAGACGGCCGCTTTGTTCTCTTGGGGCGTCATGCCGACCTCATCTGCATTGCCGGCAAGCGCAGTTCCCTGGCCTATCTCAACCATCAGCTCACCGCCCTCCCCGGCGTTCTCGACGGCGCCTTCTTCCAGCCGGACGAGGTCTCGCCCGATGTCCTGACCCGCCTCTGCGCCTTCGTCGTCGCTCCCGGCCTGAACGAACAGCAACTCCTGGCCGGGCTGAGGGCGCGGATCGATGCCGTCTTTCTGCCCAGGCCCCTGTTTCTGGTCGAGGCATTACCGCGCAACGCGACCGGGAAGCTGCCGCGCGCGGAATTGCAGACGCTCTACCAATCCTGCCTCCAGGCGAGAGATGCGACAGGCTGAGTACCCATGGCTGGTGCCGGCCGACCACCCGGCCTTTGCCGGGCATTTCCCCGGTCGCCCCATCCTGCCCGGCGTGGTCCTGCTCGACCGGGCGATTCTCTTGGCCGAGGATTTTCTGGGGCGACCGACGACTAGCTGGCAGATCGGCCAAACCAAGTTTTTCGTCCCCGTAGCCCCCGGCGCGATCCTCCGCTACCTGTTCCAGGAACAAACCGGGGGACGGATCGCCTTCTCGGTGCGGGCGGGTGAGCGGGAGATCGCCGCCGGTCTGTTGCAACCCAGCCCATGAACCTCCCCCAGCGTCTCACCCCGGACTGGCTACGCCGGCAGGAACGCAGCAACCTGCTGATTCTCAAACTCATGGTCTGGATCTCCCTGAACCTGGGTCGGCGGGTGGGACGCCTGGTGCTCTATGGCATCTCCTTCTATTACGTGCTCTTCGCCCCCTTCGCCCGCCGGGCCAGCCGGGACTATCTGCAACGGGCGCTGGGACGTTGGGCGGAATGGTCGGACGGTTTCCGTCACGTACTGTCCTTCGCCAGCACCATCCACGATCGCATCTATCTGCTCAACAACCGCTTCGATCTGTTCGACATCCAGATCCAAGGGGCGGAGGCCCTGCATGCGGCCCTGGCGAGACAGCCCGGCGCTTTACTGATCGGTGCCCACTTCGGCAGCTTCGAGGTCCTGCGCGCGGTCGGACGGGGGCGTGAGGGGCTCAAGGTGGCGATGCTGATGTACGAGGAAAACGCCAGAAAGATCAATACCACCCTGGAGGCCATCAATCCTGAAGCCACGACGGACATCATCTCCCTGGGCCGCCTGGAATCGATGCTGGAGGCGCGGGACAAGCTCGACCAAGGCTATCTGGTGGGCCTGCTGGCCGACCGCGGCCTGGACGACGATACCACCCTGGAATACGAGTTCCTCGGCAGCCCGGCCCCCTTTCCGCTCGGCCCCTTCCGCCTCGCCGCCATGCTGCGCCGGCCGGTGTTCTTCATGGTCGGCATCTACCTGGGCGGCAACCGCTACCAGATCCACTTCGAGCCCCTGGCCGATTTCAGCCAGGTGACACCGGCGACCAGGGACACCGCCATGCGAGCCGCCCAGGCCGCCTATGTCGCCCGCCTGGAGGCTTACTGCCGTCTGGCCCCCTACAACTGGTTCAACTTCTACGATATCTGGCAGAAAGCAGGATGAAACACCTCCTGGTCGGGCTCTCCATGATTCTCTTCAGCCTCGAGGCGTCGGCGGCCTGGGATGTGGCCCAACTCCTCGAAGAACTCGGCCACATCCGAGCGGGTCGGGCGCGTTTTGTCGAGACCAAATACATCTCCCTGCTCGATGAACCCATCGTTTCCAGCGGTGAATTGAGTTTCACCGCCCCCGACCGATTGGAAAAAAAGACCCTCATACCGCGACCGGAGACCCTGTTGCTGGATGGAGACGACCTCAGCATCGAGCGCGACGCGCAAAGACTGAGCCTCAGTCTGACCAGTCAGCCCGAGGCACTGGCCTTCGTCGACAGCATCCGCGGCACCCTTACCGGCGACCGCCAAGCGCTGGAAAGACACTATGATCTCCATCTCAGTGGCCACCCCGACCACTGGACCCTTATCCTGGTACCCAGCGAGGAACGGATCGCCGCCATCCTGCGTAAGATCAGCATCAGCGGTCGGGGGAACCGCATCTACAGCATCGAGTACCTCCAAGCCGACGGCGACCGCGCCCTGATGAGCATCGAGCCTCTGCCCGAACCGTGACCTCCACCGCCCGACGCGCCCTCGCCTCCTGGTCGCTGGCCATGCTCCTGGGCCTGGTCATCGTCTGGAACAGCCGCTTTACGGCGGACATGTCTTTTTTTCTGCCCGCCCATCCGAGCGCCGAGCAGCAGGTCTTGGTGGATCAGCTCAAGGAAGGGGCGGTTACGCGCCTGTTGATGATCGCCCTCGGCGGCGGCGAAGCCAGGCAACGAGCGGCCCTGTCCCGCGACCTCCAGGCCCGACTCGCCGACCGGCCCGAGTTGGCCGCGGTGCGCAACGGTGACAGCCGGGGTCTCGACGCCGACCGGAGCTTTCTCTTTCGGCATCGCTATCTCCTGAGTCCGAGCGTCACCCCGGAAAGGTTCGGCATCGAGGGACTGCGCGACGCCATCTCGGCCAGCCTCGATCGGCTCGCCGGCTCCGCCGGATTATTGATCAAACCCCTGCTGCCCCAGGACCCGACCAGCGAATTCCTCGGCCTGCTGACCGGATTGGATGCCGGCGCCCAACCGAACCAACGAGAAGGGGTCTGGGCCTCCCGGGACGGCGAACGCGCCATCCTGGTGGCACAGACCAACGCCCTCGGCTCGGATACCGATGGCCAGGCCGCCGCCATCCAGGCCATCCGCGAGGCCTTCGCCGCCGCCGTCGAGGTGGTCGGCCCGACCGACGCCCGATTGCAGATCGCCGGTCCCGGGGTCTTCGCCGTCCAGGCCCGGGCGACCATCAAGGGCGAAGTGACACGCCTGACCAGCCTCGGCGGCCTCGCCATCCTGGGTTTGCTGTTCTTCGTCTACCGCTCCTTTCGATTGCTGACCCTGGGGCTGCTGCCGGTAGTCTCCGGCGCCCTGGCCGGGATCGTCGCCGTCAGCCTGGCCTTCGACAGCGTCTTCGGTATCACCCTGGGCTTTGGTTCGGCCTTGATCGGCGAGGCGGTCGATTACTCGATCTACTACCTGGTGCAGTCCGGACGTCAGGGCGCCACGGCCTGGCGCACCGGTTTCTGGCCGACCATCCGCCTCGGCGTACTGACCTCGGTCTGCGGTTTCGGCGTCCTCCTCTTCTCCGGCTTTCCCGGACTGGCGCAGCTCGGGCTCTATGCCCTAAGCGGCCTGCTCGCCGCCGCTGTGGTCACCCGCTTCGTCCTGCCCCATCTGGTGTCGCCGGAGGTTGGGCCACGGGACTTGAGCCGGCTTGGCGATTGGATCCGACGACTGGGCGGCCACCTACAGAAGCTTCGTTGGTGGCTGCTGCTGATCGCCCTCCCAGCCGCGGCCACCCTGTTCGTCAATACCGAGCGGATGTGGACCCGGGAACTCTCGGCCTTGAGCACCGCCGATCCCGAGGATGTAGCCATTGACACCCAACTGCGGGCCGATCTTGGCGCCCCGGATGCCCGGCTGCTGATCCTGGTCAGCGGCAGCGATCCGGAGGCCGCCCTGCAGGCCGCCGAGCGGGTCGGCGCCCGCCTCGATTCGCTGGTAGCCGCCGGTCTTATCGGCGGTTATGACACCCCGGCCCGCTTCCTGCCCAGCACCGCGACCCAAGCCGCGAGACGCGCCAGCCTGCCGAGCGCCACCGAGCTGCGCGAGCGGTTGTCCCCGGCCCTCGCCGGACGGCCCTTGTCCCCGGGGAAACTCGAACCCTTCCTGCGCGACGTCGAAACCGCCCGCACCGCCCCCCTCATCAGTCGCGACAGCCTGCAAAACACCAGCCTGGCCCTGGTCGTGGACGCCCTGCTCCTGAAACGAGACCAGGGCTGGAGCGCGCTGCTCCCGGTGCGCCCGCCAGCGGGTCAAGTCATCGACGCCCAGGCCCTGAGCATCGCCATGTTCGGCTCGGATGCGCTCTTCATCGACATGAAAACCGAATTCGACGGCCTCTACACCCAGTATCTGGAGCAGGCCTGGAGGCTATCCTTGCTCGGCTTCCTCGCCATCCTGGCTCTGCTGGTCCTGAAACTGCGCTCAGGGTCCCGGCTGTGGCGGGTCATGGCGCCCTTGTTGCTCGCGGTGCTTTTCGTCATCACCGGGCTGCGGCTGGCCGGGGTCAGTTTGCAATTGCTGCATCTGATCGGGCTGCTGCTGATCGTCGCCGTCGGCTCGAACTACGCCCTCTTTTTCGACCGCCTGGGCGAGGGAGCGCCGGATGAGTCCCAGACCCTCGCCTCGCTGCTGGTCGCCTGTCTGACCACGGCCATCGGCTTCGGCACCCTGGCCCTCGCCAAGGTTCCCGTTCTCCAGGCCCTGGGCGTCACCGTGGGACCGGGCGCCATCTTGGCGTTGCTGCTGGCGGCCGCTTTCTCCACCCGGCTCCAGCGGCCATGAGTACCCCTTTGTCCAGCCTGGGCACAGTCACCGGCGCGTCCACCCTGCTGGTGTTGTTGCCGGGGGCCTACATGAGCGCCGTGGATTTCGCCAGCGCCGGTTTTTTCACCGCCCTCGCCCAACGGGGTCGACCCCTCGACCTGCTGACGCTCGATCTGGACCCGGCGACCATCTCCAGCGGCGAAGTCTTGCCCAGATTGCAGGCCGAGATCCTCACCCCGGCCCGGGAACGGGGTTGCCAGAAGCTCTGGCTGGGGGGCATCTCCCTCGGCGGACTGCTGGCGCTCTGTCACGCCGTCGATTGGCCGGGCCGAGTCGACGGGCTCTGTCTGCTCGCCCCCTATCCCGGCAGCCGTCTGACCACCAAGGCCATCGCCGCCGCCGGGGGGCTCGCCCACTGGCAAGCGACACCGGAACAACTGGCCGACCCCGAGTTTCGTGTCTGGGATTGGCTGCGGCAGCCACCACCAGCTTTGTCGGTCTTCATCGGCTATGGTCGCGACGACCGTTTCGCCGCCGGGATGCAGGCCATCGCCGCCTGCTTCCCGCCATCGGCAAGTCTCTGTCTGCCAGGCGGCCACGAATGGCCGGTGTGGCGGCGGTTGTGGGAACATTTTCTCGATCATTGGACCTGAACCCCATGCCCCGACCCTGGAAACCCGCGCCCAGCATCCAAGTCTCCTTCGCCGTCCATGGGCTGGCGGCCCTCGGGCTCCTGGCCGCCCCGGCGCAATGGCCCTGGGCCCTCGGCGCCCTGGGCCTGAACCATCTGGTGCTCACCACCGCCGGACTGCTGCCGCGTAGCACCTGGCTCGGTGGCAATCTCAGACGTTTGCCGACGGCCGCCAGCGAGCGCCGCGAGATCGCCCTCACCATCGACGATGGCCCGGACCCGGAAGTCACCCCGCGGGTACTCGATCTACTCGACGCCGCCGGGGTCAAGGCGAGCTTCTTCTGTATCGGTCGCCGGGCCAGACAATCGCCCGGGCTCTGCCGCGAGATCGTCGCCCGCGGCCACCGGGTCGAGAACCACGGCGATTCCCACTCCAAGCGGTTCGCCACCTTCGGCATGGCACGCATGCAGGCCGACATCGCCGCCGCCCAGGCCAGTTTGAGCGAGATCTGCGGTCAGGCGCCGCGCTTTTTCCGCCCCACCGCCGGGCTGCGCAGTCCATTGCTCGACCCGGTGCTGGCCCGACTCGATCTGCAACTCGCCTCCTGGACCCGCCGCCCCTTCGACACCCGGGAAGGCAATCCCCAACGTATCCTGCAACGGCTGACCCGGCATCTCGGACCCGGCGATATCCTGCTGCTGCATGACGGTCACGCCGCCCGCACCGCGACCGGCGAGGCGGCCATCCTCGCCGTGCTGCCGCCCCTGCTGGCGCGGCTCGCCGAACAGCATCTCCGACCCGTCACCCTGGTGGCCGCCCATGACTAAGGAGTCGTAAACAAATAACATGAACTTTTATGAGGTGTTTGGCGTGATGGTGTAGTTCCATTCGCCATGAAAGTCCTCGCGGGCCAGGCGAATGGCTGCGAACGCCTCGTCGGACACCTTGAC
>WBZP01004537.1_pt1 | contig 14450 bp, 10 predicted proteins | sample 5204301 | NCBI WGS metagenome assembly WBZP01 (sample SAMN12412401, study PRJNA552823) | activated sludge metagenome | isolation source: activated sludge from nitrification reactor of wastewater treatment plant... | place: USA: Pennsylvania | collected 2017 | reverse complement strand
TACTGTTGTCAAATGGGTCGATGAGACCCTTCCTGATGACAAACCGCGCCATCTGCTCGGCATGGGGGCACAACCGGCCGATCTCTTCCTTGGTGTTGAGTACGGCGTCGATACCTTCGACTGTGTTGCGCCTACTCGTCAAGCGCGCAACGGCGCACTCTACACATACGATGGCCGTATCAACATCATTAACACGCGCTACAAGACAGATTTTTCACCGATTGATAGTGAATGTGACTGTTATACCTGCCTTCATTACACCCGCGCCTATATTAACCACCTCTTTAAGTCTGATGAGATCCTCGGCGCGACGCTAGCGAGTATCCACAACGAACGCTTTGTGGTGCGAACTGTCGATCAGATCCGTCAATCACTCAAAGACAAAACGTTCTTTGAACTAAAAAAACGATTTCTCCATCGCTACTATGGCGACACGCCCCCTGTAGGTGTCATAATAGAGTAACTTAAGCCTCACCACCTCCCCACTCCGAACACCGGCCCGCCGCAAACTGATTAGCCTTCGCCTTGGCGGGCCTTGGCCCATCAGGGCCAACTGTTCGTCGGAGGAGGCGGTGAGGCTCAAATAGATTAGTCAACCAAGTAGCGTGCCGGTGCTTCGAAGCTGTCGAGTTTTTCGTGCTTCTTGATGTAGTGGATGACACGCATGGTGAGTGGTGACACCGCTATTTCGGTGACTATCTTGATACAAAAGACGGTGGCGATAAGCTGAACCATCGTGTCGGCTGGCATCGTGCCGCCAAACGCGAGGAGCGAAAAGACTGTGGTATCAACGAGACTACCGACACCAGAACTGCCAACAAGACGCGCCCAGAGACGCTTGCCCTTTGTCTTGATCTTAAGTGTTGCGAGGACGTAGCTATTGATCAACTCACCGATGAATATCGCGGCGATACTAGCTGCAACGATCCGCCACACTACTCCCAGGATGGCGTCATATGATGATTGATTTGTCCAGCTTGCATCTGCCGGTAGCATGCCGACTAACCAAAAAGTGATACTGGTCAGGAGCAGGCTGATAATACCTACATAGAGGAGTGACCGCATCTTGCGATATCCATAGACCTCTGTCACGATATCACCCACGATATACGCCAGCGGAAAGAGTATGGTTCCCGCATCAAATACTAGTGGTCCAGCATGCACCATCTTGACGCTGGCAATATTGCTGACGATAAGCGTCATCACAAATAGTCCCGATAAGAGTTCATAGACATGGACATGTTTTTTGGCAAACAGAAACATGCTGACTATTATACACCACCCGTTATTACTGGTACTGTCTGGTCAGGACATGTCTCAAGCACACGTTGCATGGCAGATTTTTCGGCATCGGTGACCCACAGATGGTACTTTGCCTTCACAGCGATCTGCCGTGCGACATACTGACACCGAAATGCCCTATTTGCCGGTAACCATGTGGCGGCATCGCCATCACCTTTGGCTTGATTGGCATCGCCATCGACCGCTAGCAGTTCAAGTGGATCATTTGCAAGCTGAGTACGCTCTTCAAGGCTGAGGAGTTGTGCACCGGTTTGCCAGGCATTACTGAGCGCAACGATGTGATCAATCTGCACGTCATCGCTGGTTGATGGGCCTCTCGCAAACGCAATGACCGTACCCGTATAGGGATCATTGAGGACGCCACTCGTGACTTTGCAAGAATCATTTACCACCGCATTTGAAAGATCACGATGGAGGATAATATTGCGCATATCGCAGGTGCCGATCAGTGACCAACCATCGCCGAACTGAGTTCGGGTGTAGTCAGTTTTTGGCGCGCGTCCTTTGACCGGTAACTTCTCGAGCATCGCCTGTGCCCGATCACCGGTAGTCACCGACGTCGACGAGGGGGTCGATGAAGGAGTCTGGGGTTGCGGCCCAGTTTGATTGACATAAAGAGCAATTGCAAATGCGATGAGCAATGCTCCGAGTACCCTCCGTCGACGATATGGCATGCGCCCATTATCCTCTGATACAATAGAGGAATGCAAGCTGTAAATCGTCTTATTTCTCAATTTGTCCCAGAATCATACGACCTATCATTGTCCCTTGATCGTGCCACGCATGAGGCCAAAGGTCATGTCGTCATCTCGGGATCTTCAGTCAAGGGTACTATCGCACTTCATGCCAAGGATATGGCCATCGACCATGTAATGCTTGATGGCCAACCAGCGTCGCACTCCTTTGGTAAGGACGATGAGCTCACTATCGGCAGCTCCGCTCTCTCGCCGGGCAAGCATGTCATCGAAATTGAGTACCACTTTACCATCACCGAACTCGCACATGGTATGTACGTATCGCGCTATAAAGAAAACGGTGTTGAGAAAGAGTTATTTGCCACCCAACTTGAGAGTCACTACGCCCGTGAGGTACTGCCCTGCGTCGATGAACCAGAAGCCAAAGCTGTCTTTACGGTCGATATCACCACCGCACGTGGATCAACAGTCCTTAGTAATATGCCGGCTACGCATTACGAACATAGCAATGAGGTGACCACAACATACTTCGAACCCTCTCCGCGTATGAGTAGCTACCTACTCGCTATCGCCGTCGGAGAATTTCACAAGCTCAGCCGTCTCTCGACGACTGGCGTTGAGGTCAATATATGGGCAGTGCCGACTCAACCAGCTACCGCGCTTGAATACCCCCTTGAACAAGCCATCAAATGTATTGATTTTTATGATGACTACTTCGGTGTGCCCTACCCGCTTCCAAAAAGTGACCACCTCGCCCTCCCAGATTTTGGAGGTGGTGCAGCCGCCATGGAAAACTGGGGACTAGTCACCTATCGTCAAGATTACTTGCTCGCTGATCCCAGCATGACTAGCGTCGAATCAAAGCAGATGATCGCCAAGACAATTGCTCATGAGATTAGCCACCAATGGTTTGGCAACCTCGTGACGATGAAGTGGTGGAATGACCTCTGGCTCAACGAGAGTTTTGCTAATGTGATGGAGTACATTGCACTTGATCATCTCTACCCCGAATGGCAGATGTGGCTGGATTGTTCCACCTACGAAAACGTCCTCGCGCTACGGCGCGACAGTATCGATGGCGTCCAGTCAGTCCAGATCGATGTCAATCATCCGAGCGAGATTCAGTCTATCTTTGATGGAGCGATCGTCTATGCAAAGGGCGGTCGCTTGATGCGCATGCTCCATGCGTACGTTGGTGAGGAGGCATTCCGCAGTGGACTTAAACTCTATTTTTCCAGGCATCAATACGCCAATACGACGGGAGACGACCTATGGAACGCACTCGCCGAAACCAGCGGCAAGGATGTCGTTGGCTTCATGCACACATGGATTAGCCAGCCAGGGTATCCGGTTGTCTCGGCCTCTCTGGCAGACGGTGAATTAACCCTCACCCAGCGACAGTTTTTTATTGGCCCACACCAGGCCTCAACTCGCTTGTGGCCAATCCCGCTGGGCGCCCAGAATGAGTCGATTCCTCACACACTGAGCGAACCATCACTCACAATACCCTACTCAGAGGCATCGCTACGTCTCAACCAAGACGATAGTGCTCACTTCATTACTCACTACGACAAGGGGCTATTTGATAAATTGTTGTCTGACGTGACGAGTGGTAACCTATCAGTCTTAGGTCGGGCCCAACTGCTTCACGAGCAAACCCTGCTTGTACGGGGTGGCCTGCTCTCGAGCGACACGTTGATTGACCTTCTCGAAGCCTATGTCAATGAAGACGACGAATACGTCTGGGATATGATGGCTGTAGCTATCGGTGAGCTAAAAAAGTTTGTCGATAGCGATGAGGCTGCCGAAAAGAAATTACGCGCATTTGTCGGACGACTCGCACGTCAGCAATACGAACAGCTTGGGTGGCAAAAGAAACCGGATGAATCACTCACACGCACCAAACTTCGCACGACCATTATCGGCTGTATGCTCTATAGCGAGGATGCCGAGGTCATAGCCGAGGCCATTCGTCAGTATCGCTCCTCGTCAATCGACCAGCTTGATCCCGAACTACGCGGCCTAATCATCTCGACTGTTGTTCGTCACGATCATCGTCCGGACGATATCGATGCACTCATCCAGGACTATAGCGCAACCATCAATCCCGAGTTGCAACACGATATCTGCGGCGCCCTCACCTCATCGCGTGATCACGATACACTACTGCGTTTGATCGGCCTCCTCAAAGATACAAAGGTGATCCGTCTCCAAGACACCGTCTCGTGGTTTGTATCGCTCCTAAGAAACCGCTTTAGCCGCCAAGAGGTATGGGACTGGATGAGACGCGAATGGCCGTGGATCGGCGAGATGTACTTTAGTGAAAAAAGCTATGACTCATTCCCGAAGTACGCCGCAATGTGCCTCATGACAGCGTCACAACTCGATGAGTTTACAGCATTCTTTACCCCGATGCGCGATGACCCTTCGCTGACACGGGCCATCGATATGGGTATTGTTGATCTCACTGCCCGCGTTGAGCTGATCGAAAAAGATGGACCAGCCGTCATCGCGAGACTAGCGCAGCTCTAAGTATGTGACGACAGCAGGAGGCGTGCCGGTGGTAGAAATAACTCCTAGCCGGAGATCATACCCCGGGTGATGAGCGGCATACACCTCTGCGGCAAAGGCCATTTGACGCTGCTTCCGCTTTGTAATCGCAGCAATTCCATCTCCCGCTGTATCATTTTTGCGATGTTTCACCTCTGTAAAGTGCAGCGTGTTTGCCTGCTTGCTGATGATATCAATTTCGCACCATTTCGTACGCCAATTCCGTGCCACGATGGTATGACCGAGTGATTGTAGATACTCAGCTGCCGCAGCCTCACTCGCCTGGCCAATTGAGCGAGTGGTGGTAGCCGGTAGGCTTTTCTCGCGCCTTTCTTTGGCAGCGTCGGCTCGATAGGCCGCGAGTGGCGCAAAGCTCAACCGATGCAGCGGAGTTACCCCGAGCTTGTCTATGGCCGCTCGATGTGCCGCGACGCCATAGCCAGCATGATGACCGAATCCATACCCAGGGTAGACGCTATCTTGATCGGCCATGTAGCGATCGCGTGCCACCTTTGCAACGATCGAAGCAGCCGAGACACTCGGCACCAATTTGTCGGCTTTTGGCAGGACGGTCACATACTGACCCTTTTTTGTTCCAGCGAGGAAATTAACAGTGCCATCGATGATGATTTCGTGGTACGGTACCGTGATTTGCTCGACAGCCCGCCTGGTCGCGAGTACAAGCGCCTGGCTGAGGCCGATGTTGTCGAGCTCTGTCGCCGTGACCCATCCCAGCGCCACTGCTGCAGCCTGCTCGATGATAATCGGCGCTAGCGCTTCTCGTTGCTTCTTGGTCAACTGTTTGCTATCAGCTAGTCCCTCTATCTCAGCGCCACCGAGCACCACCGCACCTACCACCAGTGGTCCTGCCCACGGTCCCCGCCCAACTTCATCAATGCCAAGTATCATGCACATCAGTATAGCGTAGGCTTGGACCTGAAGCACACCCCTCCCCCGACAGACAGTTGGCCCTGATGGGCCAAGGCCCGCCAAGAGCGAAGGCTGATGTAGTTAGCGGCGGGCCGGTTGTCTGGAGTGGGGAGGGGTATGTTTCAGGTTCTAGATATTGACTTTTTTGTTATAATTTGCTATAATAATGTTGACAACTTCCCCTGCGGCCTGTCACCGCACGACCCGAGAGGACACAACCAAAATGGCCATCATGCCACGCCCCGAGGCTCAGGCATCCATCGACAAGACGAACACGGCCATCATGGCCGAAGCCGAGACGGAACTCAACCGTCTCATCCAGCTCTGGGTGGAGAGCGGCGGGCAGAATGTGATCACCATCACAGTCCCTGGGCGCATCCCGACCAGTCAGTTTGACGAGTTGAGGATGAAGGTCATGGACGCGGGCTGGCGGTGCGAGCAGTCGTACACCGGAGCCGTCGGCTGGACCCTCACCCTCATCTGACCCGCTCGGCGGGACCCTGTGGAACACCACGGGGTCCCGCCAGACGCGGGTCATTTTCTTAGGAAAGCGGTATCTCTCCATGCAAAGAACTCTCGGGTTTTGACCGAGAGTTCTTTAGTATATAGCTCTAATTATTTAGTTGTTTTCAGCGTGACGTGCTTCGACTTCAGCTGCCTTGGCAGCGAGCTCAGCATCCTCAGCATCTTTTGCCGCCTGACGCTCGGCAGCCTCTACGGCTTTTTGCTCCTTGATACGCGCTTCTTCCTCTTCGGCATGATCGTTTTTGACGGCATTTACCGCTTCGCGGTCAAACTGGACCGCGGTCAAACGTGCGCCCTTACCACTGCGCTGACGGAGGTAACTCAGGAAATTGCGGCGAACTTTGCTGCGGCGAACAATCTCGACTTTTTCGACAAGCGGGCTGTGCAGGAGAAAGCTCTTTTCGACACCGACACCGCTTGCTACCTTGCGAACGGTGATGCGGCTCGTATGCTGACTCTTATTGTCGGTACGGATGACGACGCCTTCAAACACCTGGATACGCTCTTTGCTGCCTTCTTTGATTTTTTGGTGCACACGCACGGTATCACCGCTGCGGGCATCGACGACTTGCTTTTTCTTTTGCTCGTCGTTGACTTTTTGGATTAGGGAAAAACTCATCTTCTACTCACTTATCATTTAGTATTACAATTCGACTATCAACTATAGCATACTTCTGGACATTTTAAAAGAGGCTAGCGCCTCAATTGATGGGGTTGAGGACAAGGAGAGAGCGGGGGTGGTGCAGGAAGTCCTCTTTCGAGGACTTCCTGCACCGCGTGGCCGAGTCATGGCCTACCAGGCCATGAGGGCCAGCATCTGCGGCGCTCCCGTCGGCAACGTCGCGAACGGCGTCGACACCGGCTCGAACGGGGTCGGCTGGTCGAGCTCCTCGTCCGGGACGAAGGTCTCCTCGTGCCAGAAGGCGAAGACCGCCGGCTCGACGAAGGCCGTCCCGCCGAGGTCGACCACGAACTGGCTGTGACGCAGAACGACCACGACGGTGGTGCGCTCGAACATGGATGGCTCCAATCTCACTCTCCCCACGATGGGGATACACCAGCGCTGGAATGTCCCGGCGTGTGCTGAGTGGCAATAATAGTCCAACTCGTTAGCCTATCATTGCCCTTCAGCACGCACTCTCTCCTTGTCAAAGATCGTGTGAGAGTATCTCACAACGAACAAATACATTATAGCATAAACATGATAATTTTGCAATAGTTTATACTTACTTCATGGATTATGACCAACTTGCCCTTGATCTTCACGCTCGCTATGGTGGCAAAATTACCACTCAGCTCCGCGATACCACCGAACTCGATCGTGCAAAGCTCAGTGCGTATTACAGCCCGGGTGTAGGAGCAGTTAGTCAAGCGATAGCCGCTGACCCCTCGTCACTTTCCACCTATACCTGGACAAACAATCTCGTCGCTGTGATTTCTGATGGCTCTGCCATCCTCGGCCTCGGGGACCTCGGTCCCAAAGCGGCCATGCCAGTGATGGAGGGTAAGGCCTTGCTCTTTAAGCATTTTGCCGGTATCGACAGTATTCCTATCGTCCTCGATGTCCATTCGGCAGACGAAATTGTAGCGACTGTGGCGTCGATCGCACCAAGTTTTGGCGCCATCAACCTCGAGGATATCGCCGCGCCAAAGTGTTTTGAAGTTGAGGAGCGACTCAAAGCTACTCTCGACATCCCTGTCTTTCATGATGACCAACACGGTACAGCAGTGGTGACACTCGCCGGACTTATCAACGCAGCAACCGTTACTCATCGTTCACTCGTAGATTCAAAGATAGTTACCATCGGAGCAGGCGCAGCTGGCACAGCCATCATTAAGCTCTTACACCGCTATGGTTGCCGACAGATTGTAGCAATCGACAGCAAGGGTGTTATCGGTGACTATCGCGATGATCTCAACGATGAAAAAAAGGCCATTCTCGGCTATGTCGACCGTTCGGCTCACGGCTCACTCAGCGATGCGCTCAATGAGGCCGATATCTTCATTGGCGTCAGTAAGGGTGGCCTCCTGACATCTGATCTCGTCTCGCTCATGGCACCTAACCCCATCGTCTTCGCACTAGCCAACCCAACCCCTGAAATTATGCCCGATGAAGCAAGGACAGCCGGCGTCGCCGTGATAGCAACCGGCCGAAGTGATTTTCCCAACCAAGTTAATAATGCCATTGCCTTCCCCGGTATCTTTCGCGGTGCACTTGATCACGGCATCAAAAAGATTACCGACGAGCATAAACTCGCCGCTGCTAAGGCTATCGCCGGATTGGTAGAAACACCTAACCCCGATACAGTTATTCCCAGCGTCTTTGATGAGCGGCTTGTGCCAACGATCGCTGCTGTCATTACTTAACCTGAGTCCCAAAACCTTCTCACGTCAGACAGTTGGCCCTGACGGGTCAAGGCCCGCCAGGAGTGAAGGCTGATTTAGTTAGCGGCGGGCCGGTTGTGTGGAGTGGGGAGGGCGTGAAACTTGAGGCTACTTGATGTTTGGCGCTACAACAACACAGGTCCGGTCATCGTGCTTGCGCGCTGCAGAAATGAGGGCGTGCGGTATCTCGGCAGGGTGACTGCAGCTCGTGAGATGTCTGACCATCTCGTCATTTGTCATAATATCCGTGCCATAATCACCCGTGATGCCATCCGTGACCAAGATGCAGATCTGATGAGGTTGGAGTAATAAGTTTCCTGTCTGTTGAACTCGACTAGGTTGCCGAGTTATATCGTTTTTTTTACCGATATAGTTTGTCACAAATCTGCCAAAGCCTTCATCAATAGTGATTTGAGTAAGCTCACGACTCTGTGTATCAAAGGTATAAAGCCGCGAGTCACCGATTGATGCCCATGCAGTGGGGGTATTACCCCGATTATCTGTGGGCAGACAGCGCATCAATGTAGCGGTTGTTCGAGACTTGATACCACTGCTCGCAAGTGTTGCACTAGCATAATCAAGCACCGAAGCAAGCTCTTGCTCGGTCTGGCGAAGTGAAATCCTTTGGCAAAAGGGTGCACGTGATACAATCTCGGCCACGACAGACGAGGCATAGGCGCCCTCTGAAGAACTAACTCCGTCAAAGACACCGTAGATACCCCTCTCGTCATCGACGACAAATCGGTCATCACCGTGTACTTGGAGGTCTTCGGCGTAGCCGACGCATGACGTGCTTGATCGCTCAGGAGTATCAAGACGAAATCCCTCGACAGTGGTACCATTGAGCGAGGAAAGATCGCGCGCAATGAGCATATTGCCCCGACGTCCTAGATGAAGATGACTCCGTGACACAGTCGAAAGCTCATCGAGTGAAATGTGAAATTGATCACCTAGCCACTCTCGACCAATCTGGTACTCTATACCTTCAGGTAAAACAACCTGCTCTTCTGATCCTTCACAGCGTAATACCGCTTCGATAACACGACCTGCATCAGTTTCGACCCCTAGCGTTGGTACCCAGAGTGCGGTGCGACCAAGGGTTAGCTGAACTGCCACAAAAGGGTCGCCATCAATACGGTCGATGCCAGCAGGGATCGGCGGATCTAATGATAGGTGAGCCTCGGTGGACGACAGTATCCTGCCTCTTAAACCGATACCATCTGTATCGGGTCGGTAACTATTCATGAATACTATTATACCATATAGTGATATAATAGTCTATATTACGCGAGCAATCTCATCGAGTGTTGTTTCGCCTCTGAGCGCCGCCAGTACTCCTGCTTGTTCGAGCGTCAACATGCCGTGCTTGCGTGCGGCAGTCTCGATAGCCTCTGGGTGCACATCCTCGACATCACCGCGAATGAACCGCTGGATCTCCTCATCAACGATAAGTTGCTCCATGATGACGATACGTCCTTTGTAACCAAACGGTGCATCATCACTCGCTACGGGACGCCAGAGCGAAAACGTATCAAGATCGGGGTGCTCAGTATCCTCTGGGATTCCCTCAAGTACTCGTTTGACGTAGCTGCGCGTCGCCTCGTCGGGTTCGTAGGCCTGCTTTGTCTCGTCTACCAGTCGACGAACCAGACGCTGCGCGATAACCAGGCGAATCGCCGAACTAAAGATGGGGTTCACGCCAATCATGTCGATAATTCGGCTAAACGCCGTGCTTGTGGAGTTGGCGTGAAAGCTACTGAGCACGAGGTGACCAGTAATTGATGCCTGTATCGCAGTCCGGGCTGTATCTTGATCGCGAATCTCGCCCACCATCACCACGTCGGGGTCGAGACGTAACACGCTGCGCAACCCGTCAGCAAACTGTTGTCCACCCGTGGTATTGATAGGGATTTGGGAGATACCAGAGAGCCCATACTCGATGGGGTCTTCGAGCGTGATGAGTTTTCGATCGGGGGTATTGAGCGCGTTTAACATACTATACAGAGTCGTCGACTTTCCACTTCCTGTCGGACCGACCATCAAGACAAGTCCGCGTGGATGGCTGATGACATCATCTATTTGTTCGCGCTGCTTTGGAGGGATACCAAGCAAATCGAGGTTGAGGAGAGATTCATCGAAATTGAACAAGCGAAGCACCGCATCTTGACCATACATGGTGGGAACCGTTTCGACACGAAGATTGAGTAAGTGTGTGGCGCCACCAGCGGTGATCTCGCGCTGCATATGGCCAGATTGTGACTCTGCTGCGGCAGTCGAGATACCAGCGCGGCTGGCGAGCTCGCCCATGATTACGCGGTAGCGATCACGGTCGAGATGGGCAACCGGGTGAAGCGCACCATCAACACGCATTCTGATACGAATATCTGTCCGACCGTTTTCGATGTGAATATCGCTCGCACCAAGACGATCCGCCTGAGTGATCAGGTAATTAAAGACGTCCTCACTACTGACCGAATTGAGCGTCTTGCTGACAGAAGAGATCGTGTCGCTATCGCCTTCTTTTGCGATGGAGATGTCATCATATACGGCTTTTTTGGGCGGATCAAAACGGAGCATAAACTGACGATAGGCACTAAGGCTAATGAGCGATATCTGGATAATTTTGCCCTCATCGGCATAGTCTTTACGCATCTGTTGGATGAGGGACTGTGGTGTCTGCGTCGTGGCCCCAAACTCAAAGGCTCTTTCGTCACCGCCTTTGATGAGTGGCACGATATGCCCTTTATACATTTCATCGACCGATAAGACATCGGTTACAAGCGGAAGATTAGCCTCAAACGGACGCGTGTCCAGATAGGACATGCCGAGGATAGCCGATCGTTGCTGTGTCGACTCTTCATCCTGTTGACGACGTTTTTGCTGTATTTCCACTTCGTCCATATCTATTAGTGTAGCAAACTGCTCATGGTTTTTATAGTGGTAAAATGAGAGTAATGCCTGAAATAACCGTTGTTGCCCACAACATTCGCAGTACCCACAATGTTGGAGCTATTTTCCGCACCTGCGAAGGATTTGGCGTCAAAAAAATTATCCTCAGCGGCTACACTCCCTACCCTCTAGTCAAAAACGACACAAGATTGCCGCATATTAGAGAGAAGATCACTACTCAAATCCATAAAACCGCGCTTGGTGCGGAAGTATTGGTCCCCTTTGAGTACGTCCCAGATATCGCTGCGTGGTTTGACCAGAACGAACAGTACGAAAAACTGCCCGTCATTGCACTCGAGCAAACACCGAAAAGTATTGCGTTACCGACCTTTCGCCCACCCCCAAAAATAGCGCTACTCCTCGGCGAAGAAGTGCACGGCATACCAAACGAACTTCTGGCCCGCTGTCAAGATAGTATCGAGATTCCGATGAGTGGCAAAAAGGAATCGTTTAATGTCAGTGTCGCGACCGGCGTCGCACTCTATGCGCTCACTACTTCGTCGCGATACATTCACTCCCAAAAATAGATGAAAGCTGCGCTACGAGGTCACTCTCCGCATCAACCTTAAAGGGCAGTCGTATCGCAGACGATTTATCTTTACCAAGTACCATAATGATCTCTTGCTGTCCCGGATACGTATTGCAAGCTTTCTTGAGAGACAGTAGCGCGTCGTGGTCATCCGGATTCTTGACATGAACAAATAGTTTTGTAATGAGAGACGGGGGTACCGGCATGGTGGCTTGAGCGGGAGCTGACTTCGGTGAAGAAGCGACGGCTTTTTTACGCCGCGACACCACAGCAGTCTTTGGTGCATCCATCTTGCGACCTGTCGATTCATACTGGGCAAGTTCCCGATCGCTCACAATATCAATCGTCTCTGCGATCAATTTTGCCTCGTCACCCATGCCACCTTCTCTATCACGAGCACTTACTCTGCCTGTGATCTTGATGACGACGTCTTGGTGCAGCTTGTCCCCAAGCTGCTCATACAAATTCGGGAAAATGATTACCTCACATTCACTCGATTTGTCCTCTATGCCTGCAAATGCCATCTTAGTCCCTGCTTTTGTGATAATTGTCCTGAGAGTTGTCACGAGTCCACCGACGGTAACTGATTGACCATCAATTTTTGGTGAGATATTGTGGAGCGGGATTGTTTGTTCCTCAAAAAATGCATCAAAATTATCAAGCGGATGGGCACTAATGTAAAGACCGAGTAGTTCTCGTTCCCACATGAGCTGTTCTTTTGAGGTGTACTTTGCTGGTGAAGGAAGTAGCTCAACTGAGGGTAATAACTCGCTGCTAGCCCCCAAATCACCAAAGAGATCGGTTTGACCGCTGAGCGCTTCTTTCTGCAGCTTGCTTGCGAAGCCCAAAAGTGTTTCTAGGTTGAATAACAAGTCTGATCGATCGCCCAGGGAGTCAAATGCACCAGATTTTATGAGCGCCTCCCACGCTTTTTTATTAACCTTACTGGTACTGACACGTTTGGCAAAATCTTCTACTGAGGTAAATTTGCCATCCGCATCCCTTGCGCGAATAATCTCTTCGACGGCAGCAGCGCCCACTCCCTTAACCGCGGCCATACCAAATCGTATCTGCTGCTTGTCCGGCACGATAGCAAACTCAAGGTAGGATTCATTGACGTCAGGGTTGAGAACCGTTAGCCCCATGTGTTTGCACTCGGTAATTTCAATCGCTAACCGATCGATATCACCCTGGTCGCTCGTCATCAATGCCGCCATAAACGCATCAGGATAGTGTGCCTTGAGATAGGCGGTCCAATACGCAATCAAACCGTAGCATGCAGAATGAGACTTATTAAAGGCATAGTCAGCAAAGCCAAGGATATCGTGCCAGATTTTTTCGACCGTCGCCTTTGGAACACCATTGCTTACAGCGCCATCGATAAACTGCGATCCCATTTTCTTTAAGACTTCAGGGATCTTCTTGCCGATTCCTTTTCGGAGTGTGTCTGCCTCACCGCCGGTAAACCCTGACATTTCTTTGCTCATCTGCATCACTTGCTCTTGGTAGACGATGACGCCGTACGTACTTGAGAGAGCATTCTTCGTGAGCTCATGTTCGTAGGTAACCTTTTCGAGTCCGTTTTTGCGTTTGACGAAACTATCGGTCAGTCCCGCCCCCAAAGGACCAGGTCGATACAAAGCACACATCGCGATGATATCTTCGAACTCCGTTGGTTTTAGCTCCCGCAGGTAGCGCTTCATGCCTGCCGACTCGAGCTGAAATACCCCTGTGGTTGCTCCCTGTTGCAATAGTTCAAACGTCTTTGGATCATCCATGGGTAGCGTCGAGAGATCAATGTCATTTTTATATACTTTACGGATGATACGCATTGCATTGTTGATAATGGTGAGGTTTGACAGCCCAAGAAAGTCCATCTTGAGGAGTCCTAGTTCCTCGACGGGGCCCATTGGATACTGCGTAGCAACCACGCCTTTTTGCGCCATCTCAACCGGCACATAGCGCACAATATCATCAGGTGCAATGACCACACCTGCAGCATGTACGCCATGGCTCCGGATAGTACCTTCGAGACGAACGGCAAAATCAAAGACTTGCTTTGCAATCGGATTTGTCTCGTATTCATGCTTCAGATCATGATCCTCGACAATGCTCACCCTGAGCGGTATATGCCGTCCCTGGTTTGGCGGTGGAATGAGTTTTGCCAATCTGTCGCTCTCTGCATAGGGCACCTGCAAAACGCGGGCTACATCGCGAACCGCTGCACGAGCTGCCATTTTACCGAAGGTGACAATGTTGGCGACCCGACCCTCACCATACTTTTCGGCACAGTACTGAATTACTTCGTCTCGGCGTGTATCCTGAATGTCAATATCAATATCCGGCATACTGATACGGTCAGGGTTGAGAAATCGCTCAAAAAGCAGATCGTACTTCAGTGGGTCAAGATCAGTAATATTAAGCGCATAGGCCACAATCGACCCAGCCGCTGAGCCACGTCCCGGACCAAACACGATACCTCGATTTTTTCCCCAGTTGATAAAGTCTTGGACGATCAAGAAATAGCCTTCATAGCCCATTTTTTCCATGACATCCATTTCCATTTTGGCGCGATCACGAACAAC
>WBZP01004533.1_pt1 | contig 14457 bp, 9 predicted proteins | sample 5204301 | NCBI WGS metagenome assembly WBZP01 (sample SAMN12412401, study PRJNA552823) | activated sludge metagenome | isolation source: activated sludge from nitrification reactor of wastewater treatment plant... | place: USA: Pennsylvania | collected 2017 | reverse complement strand
CGGTGCCATCGATGATCGAAATATCTATGTTTTTGCCATGACCCATGACGTATTCATCGATCGAGTTGTCGATCACCTCTTTGAGAAGGATGTATATACCATCTTCATGAGAGGATCCGTCGCCCAGCTTTCCAATGTACATACCCGGACGCATGCGGATGTGTTCTTTCCATTCGAGCGTACGGATGTTATCTTCGTCGTATCTGATTTCTGCCATTTTCTATAGGGATAATCTGCAAAAATAACCATTGTAGCAGGAATGACAAAAAATCATATATATTTTCCTGCTAAATCGTAAGATATTATAAAACAGATAATTATTTAAAAAAGGAAAAGCGCCAAATTAAATTTGCTTTCTTTGGCTAAAACGCACCGAGAATCGCCAAATTTTATTTGGTTTATTGGTTTACCCGTACGTCGTCGTAAGCTTCACCGGAAAGTACGCGAGCCGCAAAAGGGCAAGTAGCGTGAATTTTGATGTGATTTTCACGTACGTATGCTACCGCCGCATCCACCAGTTTTTTACCGGATCCGGTACCTTTGAGTTTTTCACTCACTTCGGTGTGGTCGATGGTAATGGTTTCAGGGCTGTTTTCGTAATATGTCATTTCGCCCAGAATTTCACCCTCAGCTTCCAGGTACCACCTGCCCCTGCTGTTTTCGTGTTGATGTAGAATTTCCATGGCTATACAACCCATTATTGTTCAAAAAGTTGAGTAATAGTTTTAAGCCGGAATAATGAGGGTTAAAAATGAGCTGATTCCTTGTCTTTTGAGAAAAAAATAAATAATCCGGGAGCACTTGACTCTACTAAAATTTATTCTGATTCTCAATTTCCAATATGAGATTAAAAACTAATAACCAGAATTTTAAACATTATGATTATCTGTATAATGAATAAATCATTGAATTTCAGAGTAAAATACAGTTTAGCTTTCGTCTAAAACCCTGAAATAATATTTGGCTCGAGGCAACGAAAACAGTTAAATTCGTATATACAACATAAAACCTTATTACATGTACCACAGCTTATTTTCCTTGCAGGAGAAAAGAGCCATCACCAAACTGTGTCGTTTGTTGACGGCAATTGTGATACTATACTTACTCCCTTTCGCTTCAATACATGCTCAAACCTTCAACGGTCAAGGAAATTTGCCTTTTCCACCTTCCGGTACCACTGGACAGACCAACTCGATTGCCAGCGTTTCGGGAGTGGGTATTTTGGGAGGGTGTAAAAAAATAGATAACGTAACCATCGATCTCAATCATACCTGGGATGGAGACATTGCTCTATTTCTGATTGCCCCTGATGGTACCTGGTTGGAACTATCCTCCGGCAACGGAGGACCTGGCGACAATTATAAAATAACTGAATTCAGAGATGATGCACCCAGCAATGTGGTAGGTGGAGCACCTCCCTATAACGGCCAATACCAACCGGAGGGAAGACAAAATGTGACACTCGCACCTCCCTATACCAATGCACCTGCACCCGGTACATTCAATTTTGACAATACCTTTACCGGCATCAATGCTGATGGAGATTGGACCCTTTTCCTCAATGACTGGGTTCCTGCCGATATTGGTTTGCTCAATTCTTGGTCCATTACTTTTACCAATGCAAGCAGCCAATTGCAGGTAGACGCCGGAGCCAATGTTACCATTTGTCCGGGTGCCAATCCGGTGATACTTTCAGCAACACCCAACTCAGCCTCCCTATATAACTACTCATGGAGCAACAACACAGGTGCGGGCTACACGGTAGTACCTCCTAATGGCATCTCCACCCTACCTAACCAAACCACTACCTATACGGTTACTGTAACTGCTATCAATGGCGGGTGTACCGGCACAGATGAAGTAGAAGTGATTGTGGAGCCGGCTACAGATCCGGGGTCCATCAATTTTTTTGCAGACCCTGCCCTCATTTGTGGCGGACAACCGGCTATTCTGAATTTCTCTTTAGGTACCAGCGGCAACTGGACATTTAATCTGGTAGCATCCAGCATTTTAGGAAATACAAACCTCGTATACAATGTGATTGGCACCGGATCTACTGTGCCTGTATCTCCATCGGTCACCACCACTTATACGCTTAATAGTGTCACAGATCAGATTACGGGATGTGTATTTGTACTTCCCGATCCCATTGAAGTTGTGGTTGAAGTAGGCAGTCCGCCTCAATTTAGTGTGCAGGGCCCACCCGATATTTGTGAAGGCGAGAGCTATGATCTGGAAGATCTGGTTACTTTGCTCAATGGCACTACCGTAACCTATCATGATGGCAATCCCCCTACTCCCTCTAATGAAATACCAAGCCTTGTAAGCCCCACCTCCACCACCTTGTATACACTGTTATTCGAAAAAGACGGATGTACGGTGCCCATCAATGTTTTGCTGGAAGTGAATCCATCAGGCCCCGGACCCAACTTTGACGATGCAACTCTTTGCGAAGGAGAAAACATCAACCTCAATACCCTGATCAGTCCTGCTATGCCCGGCACTTTTTCCGGTCCCAATGTCACGGGCTCTACTTTCAATGGCACCAACCAGGGAAACTTTACGGTCACATTTACACCCAACAATCTTTGTCTTGAGGAATCCACTGCGGAAATAACGGTGAATCCATCTATTGATTATACGCTTGGCACTACCAGTCTTTGTTCTGCTGATCCCCTTTTTGATTTATCAGACCTTGCCGATCCCAATTACCCCAATGGTACATGGTCGGGGCCCGGAGTGTCCGGCGGCTTTTTTGATCCATTCGGACAAAGTGGTAATGTAGTACTGACCTTTACTCCGGACTACGACTGTGCACCGGCATCAACTACTATCATTGAAGTGACGCCTGCGGAAGAACCTATACTCAACGGTACCAGCCTATGCGAAGGATCACCGGCGATTTCACTCATCCCCTTTCAGGATCCATCCTTTACCAACGGAAGCTGGAGTGGAGATGGTGTGAGTGGTACCTCCTTTGATCCCACCGGCTTGTCGGGAGATATCTTACTCACCTTTACCCCTGATGATGACTGCACCCTTCCCGGACAAATGATCATTACAGTCAATCCGCTGGAGACGCCTGATATACAAGGTACCAATGTATGCTCATTGGAAACTTCCTTCGACCTTACCACTCTGGAAGACCCCTTTTATAGCGGTGGCAATTGGGACGGTCCATCCGTAAACGTGAATACATTCAACGCGTCACTTGTCAGTGGTGAAGTGGTACTTACTTACCAGGGCCCCGGAAGCTGTGTGTTGCCGGTTGATATTACTTTATCCATAGAAGACCCTCAACAACCATCGCTGTTCGATGCATCGATTTGCGAAGCCTCCGGTGGCTATGACCTCACACAACTGGAAGATCCATCTTTTACCAATGGAAGCTGGTCGGGCAATGGAGTTTCGGGCAACATTTTCAATCCATTGAGTCAGGTGGGCAACAACACCCTTACCTTTACCTCTTCCGATTATTGCATAGAACCCACCACTACTACTATAGAGGTGGAAGAGGGAGTCAGTCCGGCACTGGGCATAGCTGAGTTATGTACAACGGGACCGGAATACGATCTTACCTTGCTGGAAGACCCTGCCTATCCCAATGGAAGCTGGAGTGGACCTGGCGTAAATGGTCAAAGTTTTGATCCCACCAATTTATCCGGCAACTATAATCTAAGTTATCTGGCTCCCGGCTGCGCTTTTGAAGTCACCACAACCATTACGGTAAACCAGGTGGGTACCCCTGTACTCAGTTTTGAAAATATATGCGAGCAAAGCGGTCTGTACAATCTGGCTCTGTTGCAGGATCCTGCTTTTCCCAATGGCACCTGGTCCGGACCCGGAGTCACCAACAATTTTTTAGATCCCGAAGGACAAGCCGGCAACATCATACTCACTTTTACACCCGATGAGAGCTGCACCAATGAAGCAGCAACCGGGATTACCATCCTCACGGCACCATCGGCTGTCAATGTTACCACCGAATGTCAGCCCGGAAACCAATTTTATACTGTGAGCTTTACCATCGAGGATGGTGATGAAAACAGTTATACGGTGAACGGAACACCAGCTGCCCCTTTATTTATTTCTTCCCTCATTCCATCGGCTACCGACTTTAGTTTTATAGTCAATGACGCCAACAATTGCCTGCCTCTTTTGGTGCAGGGCAATAAAAATTGTCAGTGCTTTACCAATGCCGGTACGATGACCAATACCGCACAACTTTCCCGAGTGTGTGTCAACCAGGTATTTACCGCTGCTTACAACAACAATGCTTCACTCGAAAGTGATACCCTGCTTTTTGTGCTTCACGACAATTCAGGTCCAGCACTGGGGAATATCTTAGCCATTCAGGACAACCCCAATTTTGGTTTCCCAACAGGCGCATCCTTGAATACGACCTATTATATCTCTGCCGTGGCCGGGAATGCACTGGGTACCTTCATAGATCCCAATGACCCTTGTCTTTCAGTAGCTCCGGGTACACCCATTCAATTCTATGATATAGCAGCCAGCACATCCGGAGTACCCGCGGTTTGTTTGTCAGACACCTTACAGCTCTCTGTAAATGTGGAAGCAAGTCTTCCGGCTACCTTGTTTCTGGAATATCAATTTGCCAACAAAACCGTATTGGATACCCTGGTGGCCTTCACCAATCCTTTGAATATAACCCTGATACCCGGCTCCTGGGGGGCCACGGCAGGTCCAGCATCTGTTTTGATTAATAAGATTATGGACGCCCAATGTGAGCGTACCGGAGTTGCGGGTACTTTTACCTTCAACGTACTACCCAAAAGACAAGCCACCATCAATCCCACCTTGTGCAAAGGTGAATCCATTGTAGTAAATGGGATTACTTATGATGAAGCCAAACCCACGGGCACTGAAATTGTACCTTCCGCACTGGCAGGTCAGTGCGACTCCACCATCCAGGTGAGCCTTACGTATTATCCCGAGGCAAGATCTAGCTACCGTCCCTTTGTATGTCAGGGAGAAAACATCGTCATCCATGGAGAGACCTTTGATCTGAGTCGCCCTACAGCTACCATTACCCTACCTGGCGCCTCGATACACGGCTGCGATTCTTTGGTCGACGTATCCATTCGTTTGGTACAGCCATCAAAATTTACCCTTGATACCACCTTGTGCGCAGGAACATCAGCTAACATCCTCGGCGTACTCTTTGATGAAAATCATCCGGCCGATACCATTACCCTTGCCAAGGCCAATGCTGTAGGTTGTGATTCCCTTATTGAGGTAAAAGTGAATTTCCGCGACCAGGTAAGCAGTACCATTCAAAAATCATACTGTGCAGGTACCACTGTTACCATAGGAGGTACCGTCTTTACCGCACAAAATCCTTCAGGTACGGTGGTGCTGGCAGGAACTGGCAATGCTTGTGATACGCTGGCTACCGTAAATCTGCAATTTGTAACACCACCCGTCTATCAATTGAAAACGACCATCTGTGAAAGCGACTTCATCTTAGTAAATGGCAATGTTTATAATAAGGATAAACTGACAGGAACAGAAGTTTTCAATAATGCCACCGTTTTGGGCTGTGACTCCACCGTTCAGGTACAGCTCACCCTGTTGCCGGAGCCCAAAAAACTCATTCAGCAAATCTTGTGCCCGGGTGAAAACATCACCATCAATGGAGTGGTGTATGATGAAGCCAACCCTACCGGAAGTACTACTTTTGCCAATGGTGCTGCCAACGGTTGCGACTCTTTGGTGGAAATCAAGCTACAATTTTATCCTAAGACCATAGATACGCTGCGCTTCGATATCCGGCCCAATGATTCGATTGTCGTAGATGGTATTACCTTTAAAAAAGAATTTACATCCGGCCTGGTCCCTTATCAGCCGGGGTCCGTCAATGGCTGCGATTCTGCCACCTTTGTGGTAGTGCGCATCGTCAACAACCAATACCAAAACGTGGATATCTTCGCTTCCGCCCCCGTATGTCCGGGCGATCAGAACGGCAGTATCACTTTACAAGCTGTGGAAGGGTGTTTGATAAGCACGTTGATCATAGATGGGATTAATTACGGGCAAGTCAACCTGCCTTTTGTTTTGTCAGACCTCAAACCCGGGGATTATAAAGTAGAGCTCAGCAGTGCAGACGGCTGCTCCTACAAAGAAACCATCAGCGTATCTGAGGCAACACAACCCCAAACCTTCACGGTCACACCCGATTCTCAGTTGGTTTATTTTGGGGAAGATACACCGCTCGATATTGAGATCAGTCCGGCACCTGCCTCGATTCAATGGGATCCCGCCAACCAGCTCAGTTGTAGTGATTGCCCCAAGCCTACCGTCCTGGGACCAACATCCAACATAGATTTCACCCTCACCCTGCAGGATGCCAAAGGCTGCGAACAAACGGCCCAATTCAGGTTATTGGTAGAAGAAAAAGATCCTGTCATTGTTTTCCCCAACGTACTCCAACCCGGCGCCGGCAGCAGCAACAACGAATGGGTCATCCAACCCGGCGATGGCTATACGATACAATCGGTTGATATCTTCGACCGTTGGGGCTCCAGGGTTTTCACCACCGGAGTAGTGACTTCACCCGTAAGCTGGAATGGCACTTTCAACGGCTGTCAACTGTCTCCGGGTGTCTATACTTTTGTAGTGAAGGTAACGTATCGCAATGGTAAGACAGAGTCGCTGGTAGGGGATATTACGCTGATTTATTAGGAGTGCCAATCGCCCTTCGACAGGCTCAGGGCTCTTTGTTTTGTAGTCAGATCGGAAGAAGCCGCAAAACGCATGTCGCGTGTCGCCCTTCGATAGGCACATGGCTCTTGAGGGGATACAATAAGGTGATATTCTATTCATGCGATTTGGGGTTTGTGAAATAAGTCTTGTAGTAAAGTTAATACGAGCCCTGAGCTTGTCGAAGGGCGACAGGCTCAGGGCTCTTTGTGTAGTAATCTGAATGAGATATACCCATCAAACGCATGTCGCAAAACGCATGTCGCCATTTGACTGGCTCAGGGCTCTTGGTTTGGTAGTCAGATCTGAAGAAGCTGCAAAGCGCGTCTCCGATAACGCGTCTCCGATAACCCTAAAAATTAAACTTCGACTTATAATAAAAAGCACTCTCGCCAATATGATTGGTATTGTATTCCAGCGATAGTAAAAAATTGTTATATAAAATCAAATCTAGGCCGGGGCCGTAACCCAGCAACCATTGGTTGGAAAAGGCATTGTTGACACTGTAATAGGGATCCGATGCATAGCCTGTCTCAGCTGTGAATTTTAGAAAAAACCGAACCGGCATAACGTTGAAGGCTCTTACAGGCATCGCGCTTCCAAGTGAAAAATTGCGATCCAGCAAACGTACCCGGGCAGAAGTCTTTAACCATGCAAAATCGGTGCCATCCATCACGTAAAGTTCATATCCTCTCAGTACATCGGAACCATAACCCAATGCCTGGTAGTTGGAATAAGGTATTTGATTTCGGGTAAAATTCCATTTGGCTTTGACCTTGGCACCTAAGATCAAGCCTTTCCAGGGCTGACCATAAATTTCAGCCTCCGCAGCACCGGCCAGGTTGTTGTAATTGCCGAGACCCAGGCCATCAGCAAGCGCCTCAAAGGCAAAGGCATAACCACCTTCAGGATAGGTAGGAAAGATGGTGTGATTGTACCTGAATATATAAAGTAACCGCAAAAACTGGATGTAGTTATTGGCGTTGGGATAGTAATTGTGATTCCATTCGCGTACTACAATTTCATCAACCGAATTGTAATTGTACTCCATTCGCAAGGTGTGGAAAGCATATGCACTACCCCTCTTGGTAGCGGTTAGTCCAGTGCGAAACCTACGCAACAGGGTGGACTCATCCGGCTTTCTGCGGAACAATACTTTGTTGCCCGAAGTTATAAAACCCAATTCTTTGTTTTCCGCATAAGATATAACCGCTCCCAGTCCCCAGGTCCCTTTTAAATATGGGAAGGCATATTCCAGTTCGTATTTACGGGTATAACCTTGCTGAAATTTGATTTTGAACTTATCCTTTCTGCCTGTGAGATTGAGATGATCTATGCGGATACCATAATTGACCCGGTCAAAATCACAGTTCATTTCCTTCCACCATACATTGAATGATCTGTCTGCCAGTTCAAAGATGGGTGCCGGATAGATGTACCACGATTCTTTTACATCGAGCGTAAGACCCACTTCTCCCTTTTCTGCATCCCAGTGTTTGATGTTGAGATCGGCAAGGTTGAAAAGTCCTGTTGAAAGCAGGCGTTGTTCGTTGCGGTTCAATATTTCTGCCAGTCCCACCAGATCGAGGCTGTCGCCAATGGCAAAATCGAGTTCGTTTATCACTACGTGAAAACGGGTATGCTTCAAGCCATTGACCTCGATATCGGCAATGTAGACTTTTGATTGGGCCATCAGGCCTGAACCCAAAAGGATAAGCCATATAACCGAAATCAACCGCATGTATACAATGAAATCAGATGCTGAGGAAATTCATCAGCGAGTGATAACGCTCCCTTAAGGTGTCGATGTACTCATCTTCTGAAAACGCGCCGGAAACGGTGTAGTCGTAACGCTGAAAGGCATTGACCAACCTCGACAATTCAAAGGTGTTGAGTTTGAGGGTTACATATAGGATGTTGCTATCGAGATTGGAGGTGACAAAAGATGAAAAAATCAAAACACCTTCCGATTCGCAAATTCTGGCAATTTCACTCAATGAGTATTTATTGCGGTCTGTCTCCAGGATGATGATGGAGCCGGGCTCTTTGAAGGCATAGCTTTCGCCAAAAAAATTGAACACGTCTTCAATGGAGATCAGGCCCAGGTATTGGTTGGCAATATCGACAACCGGAATCGTGGTAAGTCGATTGAGCGCCATTTTCTGCATTACCTCAAACAGGTGATCATTTTCCTGGCAATACGGATTGACCAGCGAAAGTTTGTAAGTACCAATGGTAGCATCGAGGTCGTGATTGAGGATGTCATCTTCTGAAATGAGGCCAAGCAATTCACTGCCACTGACAATGGGCAGGTGTTTTACATGGTAAACATGCATAATGTTGATTGCCTCTTCCCCCGTATCGGTGGTTTTCAGGGGGCCCATCAGACTGGATATTACATTCTTCGCTATCAAATCGATTTTTTAATTTCTGGTTAACTTTTTCTTTTCCATGAGAAACTCTTGTTCGGTAAGCAGGCCTCTCTCTTTGAGTTCTGCCAACCTCGAAAGTTGATCCAGCAGGGCATCGTTGTTTTCTGCCGGTGTTTCTACTTCTATTTTAATAGATGTAGATTCCGCCGGTTTAGTTGGTTGCGTAACTTTAAATCCCGATCTCTTAAATGCATCGTATTCCGGTTGGATACGAACAAAAGCCAGATCATCGTGGGTTTGAATGCGTTCAAAATCATTAAAGCCCAGCGATACAGCACGCGCCAGGTGTTTGTAGGCCTCTTCTTTTTTCTCGGATAAAGAATAAGCACAGGCTATGTTGAAGTTGAGTGCCACATCGTTGGGATCTATTTCCAGACCTTTTTTAAAATCTTCAATGGCACCATCGAGATCAAATTCTTTATACTTGGCGAGTCCGCTGTTTTTAAATGGATTGGCTCTCACGCGCAATGGTTGGCGCTGTGGTGCTGCCTGTTGGTAGGGCCTGCTGTTGTCTTCTGTCTCATACCGTCTCATTTGTTCTGCCCGTCTTCGTTCAATTCTGGAATCACCCCGTTGCACATATCCTTTGTTGTATTTACGGTCAAAGGCTTGATCACTAGAGTTCAATAGTCTGAATCCTTCAAAAAAGGCCAGGATCAGACTGAGCGGAAGGCCGAAAATCTTGAAGCCTACCATCAGTAAAACGAGGTACATGATAAATCCGCCAGTATCGTTGAGGTACAACTTATGACCTCCGACCACACCCGTGATGAAGGCGAGGAAGGCAGCAGTAATCCTGTTTTTTGTTGGCATTTTTGTGAATTAATAAATTTTGCAAGTCAACACCGCGATGTCGTCGAGATATTCCTGACCCGCTCTGAAGACCTCAATTTCCTCCAGCAACAGGCGGTTGAATTCGTCAGGCAAAATTGCGGAATTTTTTGCAATAAATGGAATCAAATGTGTCTCCTCAAAGTAGTCGCCTTTCCCATTGGATAGCTCACCCAAGCCATCGGTAAACGACATTAAAAAACTCGGACCTTCGATGTTGAGCACGCCTTCTTTGATTTCGGGCAGGCGTTCAAAAGCCCCAATCACGGTGCAACCTGTGGTCAGTCGTTCACATTCCCCATTTTCGCGGTATAAAATAGGAGGAAAATGCCCCGCATTCACATAATGGATCTTTCGCGTCTTCAGATTCACCTCGGCCACAAAAAAAGTAATGAATTTGTCGGCTTTGGTAATGCGATAAACGGCCTGATTGAGGGCAAAAATAAAGGTCTCCAAATCCTTATATTGAAAAATAAGACTTTGTACCATAGCCTGAAAATTGGCCATAAGCAGTGCCGCCGCCACTCCTTTTCCTGAGATATCGGCAATGCATATGGCAAATCGGTCTTCGTCATATTTTATAAAATCAATGTAATCACCCCCAATGTTGTAGTGAGGCATGTAGATCTTGGAAATGGCATATTTATCATTGCTGGGTAGAATATCGGGAATGAGCATCGATTGTACATCCTGTGCCAGCAAGAGTTCCGTCTTGTACTTTTCTTGCTCCAATTGTCGTTTGAAAAGCCGTTTGTTTTCAATTGCCACCGCAATGATATTCGTAATGGTGGTTATAAACTGAATCTTGTTAAACAAGTCGTCTTTGTCCTTGATACCGCCTATAAGCGAGTAAGCAATGGGATAATCCTTGTGAAAAACCGGGATAATAATGTCAAAATCGCGCAGCGCCACCGGATCATCCGACTTAATCGTATATAAACGTTTATGATTGACAATCAATGGTATAATATCATCAATATGCTTGTTGTCATAATTTATATGCGTAGTACAGACCCAACCTTCATCGGCCATGATAAACAACACCATTTTTTCAATGCCCATTTCCCACGAAAGGAAGGATTTATACATATTAAAAAGCCCGTCCTGCGGCACATTGTCATTGATTGCCTGGGTAATGGTAAGCAAGCTCCTAATCTGCAATTGCTTGAGATTCAGCTCCTTTTCCAACTTTTCCAGCATGATCAATTCTCTGGTCAAAAGCAAAATTTTATTTGGTGTTCACAAATTAAACAAATTTTCCCCACAATTTTTGGATTTTCTGACAGGGGCGGCCAAATCATCGATGAAACGGGAGGGGAGGGGAAATATGTTCATATGCTTGTGCCGATAAAAACTTTGTTTTTGTCGGTATTCATATGGAAGGTTTCGGTAACCTACATTTTATTTCATGGTCAGATGGGTATTTTAAAATTTTCCTTGTGATTTTATCCCTTTTTCCATTTTATTGGATTATCATCTATGTATTTTGATATCCTATGAAATGATAAATTATTTCGAATGATATGATCATAATAAAGGGGTTGCCAGGCAAAATCCATATCCAATTTTCTGGCCTTTATGGTTACAATTCGTTTGTATTGGTTGACGATAACCCCCAACGTTTGCGGTTGCCATTTTTGTTTCGCCGCACCGGTGGACGTGACAACGTCCAATTTGGATGTAGCATCGTCCAAATTGGATGTAGCATCGTCCAAATTGGATGTAGCATCGTCCAAATTGGATGTAGCATCGTCCAAATTGGACGATGCTACATCCGTACGTTCTGTTTTATTTATAATAATGATACCATGCATATGATCAGGCATTACAACAAATGCACCTAATTCAACGAATGGAAAATGGTTGGGTATTTCCAACCAGAATTTATTCGCAAGAAGACCTATGTCAGATAAATTCATTTTGCCATCTTCAATTTCCCCGAAAAAATGATTCTTGTTTTTGCAACAAATGGTTACAAAATAAGAGGCGTTGGAACCATAATCCCAATAGGATAATCGACGTGATCCAATGCGATATTTATTCTTAAACAATTTTCTCATTGTTTACCAGATTTTATTGCCATTCAAAATGTATAAGGTCAATTTAGAATCCTTCTATTTGGATTCATGTTAAACCTGGATACAAAAAGGAATGTTAATGAGAAAATCAAAAATTAAATGAGGGTTTACATTAGATGTATTTTTCATTATACGTTCTTTTACAGGTGTTTTAATTTCGGGATTTGGCTTTAAATCAACCAAATAATAAACCACTTAAACAGACTTCAGACAATATGGTTTTAGTGAAAGCACACATTTTTAATAGTGTCAACTTTTTTTAGGACGAGACACAACATATAGCCGAACAAAGTGAGGCGAACCATATGAACATGTAGCCGAACAAAGCGAGGCGAACCATATGAACATATACCCGAACAAAGCGAGGCGTGAACATTTGAACATTTGACCCTATCTTTACCCCATGAATCACCTCCTCCTCATCGAGCATGCAGCCCACTTTGAAGTGGCCAGGGCTTACGCGGGTATGTTTCTGGCAACCGGCTGGAAGGTGACGCTGGCGCTCAATGAAAAAAATGCCGGCTTTCTAGAGGGAGTGTTTGGAGAAAGTGATCAGCTCACTTTTTTTGTGTTAAAACACTCCGATGATCAAGCCGGGTATTGGTCCGAATTGTCGGATAGAGCAGAGCGGGCAAATTTGGTGATTGTGTGCTCCCATGAAAACAATGCAGGTGGGTTGGTGCACAGGAAATGGAAAACGAACAGCTATCTCGTTATCCATGATGGATTTAACTACATCGATCCATTGGATCATTTGGAATGGGGCGGTGGTTTGCGACAATGGTTGCGCATTGTGAAATATTTTGCAACGGGATATTTCAGGAAAAGAATAAAATCTGCCCGACAATACGATGGATGGCTGACACCGGTGGAGTGGCCGGAAAGTTGGAAAAATAAAAGTAAGGTAGGCGAGGTTCTGTACCTGCCCTTTTTGTGGAATGAAGGTATTGGTTCTGTTAAAAGTGACTGCTTTCACATCGTAGTACCGGGTACTGTCAACCAACGCAGCCGGGATTATTTATCGGTAAAAAAATTAATCCAAAGGATGGCCAATACATCCGGCTTGCCACCATGTAAAATTACCCTTTTGGGCAAAGCCGCTTCACCTGCTGAAGTAAAGCTGGTAAATGAAATGAAAAAGGCCGCAACCCAAAATGTTGCCTTGGTTACTTTCGACAACCATTTGAGCAGAGCCGACTTTGATGCCATCATGCGCAGTGCTGACCTGCTGCTGCTTCCACTGCAACCTTCCTGGCAATATGGCGTAGTAAGAGAAATCGGAGGCATCTCCTGCCTTTCCGGCAACATAGGCGATATGATAAGGTATGGGAAAATGGCATTGATACCGAAACATTATCACTTACACCCCTTACTTACTGAATATGTCTTTTTTTATGATGCCTGCGATGAAGATAATTTTTGGGATGTTTTATCTAAAGTCATGACCACTCCCAGACACACCGATTTTTCAGCCTGGAATCGTTTTATATCCGCGATTATCAGGTTCTAAATCTGTAATAGAGAATCCGGTATATTACATCCATTTCAAACACACCGAAACTAAGGCTGCTGATGGTCATAAGAAATCACTCTTTTCAACTTCCAGTGGCCGTTGGTCTTTATCCAAAGATGGTGAAAAGCGGCGGTGCTGGTTTTGTGTATAGGAGATTGGGCACTTTCCGCATAAAAAGAATGACTGCCTGATTGCAATACGCCATACAACTCGCCCTGCTTTCGCAACAGGTGAAGTTTGACACTGTTATAGTCCAAGCTGCGACTCGCTTTGTAATCCAAATGACAAAGACTTGAAAGCGCATGCAGGAAGTCTGCACCCGATTCGATTATCCCGGCCTGGTCGTGATAAAATTCAAAGTCATCCGCCAGCAACTTCCTTACCTGGGCAGTGTCGCAATGATCATATCCACGCAGAAAAAGGATGCTGTCATTGTTCATAATGTCATGGTACACCCTATTGTATTCATCATCTTTGGATTGCCCCACCATGGGTTTTGAGGCCATTGATAAAACAATTAGCCAAAACATGAGCGCAATCCCTCTTTTATGATCCATATCCAAACTACATTTATAAGCCTTGTTGAAGACCTCAGTGTAAAGATACAAGACGGAAGAAATATAATCCTGGTTGCAAGCCTTCATTTATCCTCTATTCTAATCCCTGACATCAGGCAAGAAAAGTGGATCTCTCACAGAAATCGATCCATAAATAACCAAATTGTGATTAAAAATATACCGCTGGCAGGCTGAACCGGAATGATGCAATTGTCGCGTGAGCAGTAAAACAGAATTTTTCAGTACAAAAAAGCGACCTTTCCTTACATTTGAGCATCAAAACCACTTTATGAAACATTTTTTGGGGGTCGTTCTGACCATGA
>WBZP01004532.1_pt1 | contig 14460 bp, 7 predicted proteins | sample 5204301 | NCBI WGS metagenome assembly WBZP01 (sample SAMN12412401, study PRJNA552823) | activated sludge metagenome | isolation source: activated sludge from nitrification reactor of wastewater treatment plant... | place: USA: Pennsylvania | collected 2017 | reverse complement strand
GTAATGTATTATTAGCCGACGAAATCAACCGGACTCCACCGAAAACGCAGGCAGCTTTGTTAGAGGCGATGCAGGAAAAAAGTGTTACGATTGCGGGGAAAAATATGAAATTGGAGGAGCCCTTCTTTGTATTGGCAACTCAAAATCCAATTGAGCAGGAAGGAACTTATCCCCTACCGGAGGCACAACTAGACCGCTTCATGTTTAATATCAGGGTAGGATATCCTTCTGTAGAAGAAGAAATTGATATCGTAAAAAGAACTACCTCAGGGGTTACACCCAAGTTGGAAAAATTAATGACAAGAGAGGAAATTATCTATTTTCAGGAATTGGTCAGAAAAGTGCCTGTACCCGACGCAGTGGTAGAATATGCAGTAAAACTAGTAAACAAAACAAGGGTAGGTACTCCTCATATTTTTGCGGGAATCAAAGACATGATTACTTGGGGTGCAGGTCCTCGTGCGTCTCAAAACCTAATTCTTGGGGCAAAAGCGGTGGCTTTATTGAAAGGGAAGTATTCTCCGGATATAGCCGAAGTGAAGGAAATTGCAACCTCCGTACTCAGACATCGTATCGTCCCGAGCTTTACGGCAGAAGCCGACGGTATTACTGCTGATGATATTATCAATAAAATTTTATAATCTTAGATTCTCCCCAAAGGAGAATTTATATTGGACATTATTATGAACCAATTTCGTTTTTTTTATCTGCATTTTTTGCTGATAGGTATTTTTTCTGGTATTTTGGGGACAGCGCAAGCACAAACGCTTACTTTATCTCCGTATTCACGATACGGAATAGGAGACGTTTTTAGCCACAGCAGTACTCGAAATGCTGGAATGGGAGGCATCGGTATCGGAGCTTCTGCACTTTACACCCCTAACCGGCTGAATCCGGCTTCTTATGTGGACTTTTTAAACTATAATCCCAAGGGGCGATTTGATTCCAGAAGAACGACGCTGGATATATCCGGTTTTTCTACTTTTAGCCGTCAGGAACTTCAGAAAGATTTGCCTACCGGAAAAAATGTAGCAAATCAAAGTACCGCCGGATTCAGAGACCTTTCGTATCTTTTTCCTTCCAATAAAAAGGTGGCTATTGCTATCGGATTCTCTCCATATAGTACAGTAGGATATGTGATAGCGGATACCTTCCGGCTTCAGCGAGAAGACACAGTCGCAAGTTTGGGTCAGATTGACTATTCCGGAAGAGGGGGGCTGAATCAGGGGTATATAGGAGGGGGAACTTCTTTTCTGAATAATAAACTGAGAGTAGGGGCGAATCTTTACTATGCATTTGGAAATATACAATACGAGTGGCTCAGCCGACTGGCAGTAGCGGGGGTAAATGAGGTAAGGACAACAAAATCAACCTACATAAGAGGAGGTGGAGCTTTAATCGGGGTTCAGTATCAAGACACATTGAGAAATGATTCTGTTTCAGGTCCGCTCGTGCTACGGTTGGGTGCGGTTTCGGATGTCAGTATGTTTATGAATGCAAAAAGACTTACGGAGTATGCTACTATCGGATTTACCTCTAGCGTGAATGATACGCTTGGCTCAGGAGAAGAATCCCAGAAAATCAAAATTCCTCAGCGTTGGGGAGTGGGGTTTGAGCTATCAAGGCCGCTGAAGTGGTATCTTGGAGCAGATGTAATGCTTCAAAACTGGAAAAATTTTCAGTATTTTAATGACCCTTCTGACCTAAGGCAGGATTTGCAAATCGGACTTGGAGGAGAATATACTCCGGATTATCTTGGCGATAAGTACTTTCAGCGGATTAATTATCGTGCAGGAACGTATTATCATAGGACCTACCTGAATTACGGAGGCAGACCGATTACTGATAATGGAATTTCCTTCGGTATCGGGCTTCCTATGTCAAAAAGCAAGCAACCGCTTTCTGATTTTCTCGGGCGGTTTAACCTGAGTGTAGAGTTGGGTAAAAAAGGAAATACCCAATATCATCTGATGCAGGAATGGTACGGAAGGGTACGATTTGGTATCACCGTTTCTGAGCGTTGGTTTGTGAGAAGGGTTGTGGATTAATTTGGGTTTGAGTATCTTAAAAATAAAAATCGTCCGCACTATTTTTTGCGGACGATTTCGTTTTAAAAAAATTTGTAAGAGAACATTTTTTTGGAGAGATTATGCCTCAAAAAGTGCTGCTACTTTAGTCCAGTTAATTACATTGAAAAAAGCATTGATATAATCTGGTCTGCGATTCTGATAATTCAGATAGTAAGCATGCTCCCAAACATCAATCCCTAAAACCGGTTTTCCTTGTACTTCTGCCACATCCATTAGGGGATTATCCTGATTAGGAGTAGAAGAGATAACGAGTGTACCGTCAGGGTTTTTCACTAGCCATGCCCATCCTGAGCCGAAACGGGTTGTGGCTGCATTGGCAAAAGCCGCTTTAAATCCATCATAGGAACCAAAAGCATCATCAATTGCAGCAGCAAGTGCGCCTTCGGGTGCTCCTGCACCGCCGGGAGTCATTAAGTCCCAGAAAAGAGAGTGGTTGTAATGCCCTCCTCCATTATTACGTACCGCCATTGAGTATTTTGAGATACTTGCCATGAGTTCCTCAACGGACATATTCTCAAGGGGGGTATCTTTGGTAGCTGCATTAAGGTTATTAACATACGCTGCATGATGCTTTCCGTGGTGGATTTCCATCGTACGTGCATCAATATGAGGTTCGAGTGCATTAAAATCGTATGGTAGAGAAGGAAGTGTAAACGCCATAATTTATGATATTATTAATGGTTAAATAAAAAGATTAAATTTAAAGAACGGCTACAAAATAAAGTACTAATTTTCACTTGTCTTTTGCCCCAAAATTTCGTTGGTTTTTCGTTACAATGCGCCGCATTACGCCTCAAATCCACCTAATTTGGAACATAACTTCTGAGCGAAATTCTGAGCACTTTACTTCTTCATCATTCCTAAGTGAAAACTGTTTCTGGTTAAAGATTGTTTTTTCTGAACCCGAATAAAATACTATTCCTCTTCAAAAATTAAAAATAGATATTGAAGTCTAATTTTGGAAGTATGCCTTTAAAAGTACTATCTTTGTACAGTTTTTCAGAAAAGCCAAAAGAGATAAAAAAATAAATAGCGAGAATATGTTACCTGTAGTTATAGCGTTGCAGCAGGCTGCGGCAAAGGCAATCCATTTAAATTATAATGTAGAAATTTCTCCATCGGAAATTCCGGTACAAGAAACCCGTAAGGATTTTGAAGGAGATTATACCATTGTGATTTTCCCTCTGACCAAATATAAACTGGGAAGCCCCCCTCAGATAGCCGAAACGCTTGGCTCCTCTCTGAAGGAATCGGTCAGTTTTGTGAAAGGATATTCCGTTGTACAGGGATTTTTAAATCTCACTTTTGATAATAATTTCTGGAAAGAGTTTATTGTATCACATCAGGGAATCGACTTTTCTCATCCTTTTTTTAACCCGGAGGAAGGTAAAGGAAAAAAAATCTTAGTTGAGTTTTGCTCTCCCAATACGAATAAACCACTTCATTTGGGACATTTGCGCAATCTCATGCTTGGGGAATCCGTTGTAAGGCTTTACCGCTCAATGGGCTACGAATCAATCGCTTGTTGTTTATACAATGACAGAGGGATTGCCATCTGCAAATCTATGTATGCCTGGGAAAAACAATTTAAGGGAATAACGCCCGACAGTGAACCCTATTCTGGCAAAGGGGATAAACTAATTGGTGATTGCTATGTGGCTTTTTCACGTATTCTTGAAGCAGAGGTAAAAATGCTGATGGAGGAAAAAGGGATGACGAAAGAAGAAGCGGAGAAAAATGCGCCTTGTATGATTGCCATCAATGAAATGCTTATTCAGTGGGAAAACGGAAACCAAGCAATCCGGGAGCTATGGGCAACGATGAATGGCTGGGTTTACAAAGCCAATAACCGGATTTATGAGCGTCTGAATATTCATTTTGAAAAATTTTATTATGAATCAGATTTGTACGAATCAGGAAGGGATATCGCTTTTGAAGCATTGGAGAAAAATATTTTCACCAAGAGAGATGACGGGGCTATCGGGATAGACCTTACACAGGAAAAATTAGATTTCAAGGTGCTGGTAAGAAGCAATGGCACTACGGTTTATATGACTCAGGATTTGGGTACTGCTGACCAAAAATATGAAGATTTCCAAGCAGAAAAGTCGGTATATGTGGTAGGAAATGAGCAGGAGTATCACTTTAAAGTACTATTTTTGATTCTAAAAAAACTAAAAAGAGTGTATTCTGACGGGCTTTTTCATCTTTCTTACGGAATGGTAAATTTACCTACGGGTAAAATGAAATCACGAGAAGGGACAACCGTTGAGGCAGAAGACCTTATGGATGAGGTAATTTCTGTAGCAAAAGAAAATACGATTGAACTTGGAAAAACGGAAGGGATGTCAACAGCAGAAATTGATTCTCTCAGTACTATTTTGGGGCTTGGCGCACTGAAATATTTCTTACTCAAAGTGGATCCTACCAAAAATATGCTTTTTGACCCGAAAGAGTCTGTGGATTTACATGGACATACCGGGCCATTCATTCAGTATGCCTACACTCGGACAGCAAGTGTAAAAAGAGAGGCTACAAACCGAAATATTCCTCCTTTGCATATGATGGATAAGGTAGAAGAAATCATGACAGAATCTGAAAGGGTTTTGGTTAAATCTTTATACAAATACCCTTCAGTATTAAAAGAAGCGGCGAATAGCTATAATCCTGCATTATTAGCGAACTATGCCTATGAAGTAGCGAAAGATTACAATCGTTTTTATCATGATTGTAAAATTCTGATGGCAGATAAACCGTACCTGAGTGCAGCTCGATTTGCTATATCAAATCTCACCGGACAAACCATAAAAAAGTGTTTGGACATACTTGGAATTGAGGTTCCTGAAAGAATGTAAAATTATATTATCCGAATATATCTAACTGAAAATTAAACCTATGGAGCCTGTCATCGTATCTCTAAAGGCCATCCGAATTAGGGGGCATGGATAAAGGGCCTGCCCCTACGGAGTTATTGCTTTCAGCACTGGGGGCTTGTACTGCAATCACGTTGAGAATGTATGCAAACCGAAAAGAATGGGATGTTGAACAAATCATGGTAAAGCTCTATTTTTCAAAAACGGCCGACAAAAATAGCCCTAGTTCGGAAATACGCCGAATGATACAAGTAACCGGAAATCTGGATGAGTTAAGCAGACAAAGGCTTCTTCAGATTGCGAATGCATGCCCTGTCCATAAAATCTTGACGGGAGAGATAAAAGTCTTTTCTGAGATTGTGGAATAGCATTTTCGCCTAAAAAATATAGAGAAGTACTTTGGGAACTTATCCATACTCTTTACGTAGAAAATAGAAAACCATTCATAATGAATCCGCTAACTTATTGGGCAAAAACAAATAAAGACCAGGCAAGAGTCTGGATTTTTGTAATAAACGTTTTATTGGGAGTGCTTGCCGTATCAACCGGACAATGGCTTTCTTTTGAGCGTCTTCATTTTTCGGAGGCATTACGTAATATCGGGGTTCTAATGGGTCTAACCGGTTTTTTATTCTACCCGTTTCGGAATTTGTACTTGAGGGAAGAGAAGAAAAAGTATCTGACAATCCGGAAGACGGCGGACGGGTTCCTGATTGCAGGCTCAGTCTTGATGTTTCTTTTTATGGGCAATCATTTTCAGGAATATTTCAACGCTCCCGGGTTCTCCTCCTTGTATGCAGGCAGTCCTGCTCCAGCCAGTAGTTTAGAAGGTTTTGCCTGTCAGGGAGGCCCATCCCCTACTCCCTTGGTGTTTCAGAAGATTGGTTCGTTGGGCATTATTGCAAAAATTCTGCTTTTTGCATTGATTCTTGTGTTGGGTATAGCATTAGCATACCTAATTATCATCCTTGGGTGTGGGATAAGTTGTGCGGGCTATGAGACAGCCGGAGCGTTATTTATGCTTGGAGGCGTTATTTGGCTCATACCAGCAGTTATACTGGGTGGACATCATCTTTTTGGAGAGAAAATCCCTTCCAAGAACGGGCTTCTCTTCAGAAAAATAGTCGGTATCATCGGTACATTAGGCGTTTTACTGACCACAATTATGTTAGGGTTAGTGCTTGCTCAAGTGAATGTCATTTTACTCCTCATCTCCGCAGCGATTTTGGGTTTATGTGTTTTTTATATTTTTTCTCTTTTTAAAAAAGGGAAAAGCGGACTATAATTAAACAATATTGAGGCCGACCTTTAAATTCTGTCAAATAAAGATCTTGCGTCAGAAGAGAGAAACCCGCTGTTCATAACTACGTCCTTGATACCAAGTATCTCGGCAATTGTCGGAGCAATGTCTGCGGTTACCCCTACAGGATTGGTATCACTTCCGACCCCAAGATTTTGAGGTACATTTTTTCCTACCATAGCGCCAAAAATCCGGTAAGTATTTTGGTCAGAATGATCATAGCCAAACCAGTCATTAACGTCTTTAATTGGATTAGGATTTAGGTTTCGGCCACATTCCGGCACAACGAGCATAATGGTATTTCCGGACATCTGCGGAATCTGACTCTGTATATAATCCCACAAGAAACCCACCCCGTGGTCCGCTCGATGAAGGCTTCTGAGGTAGCCGGTAAAGTTACTGTGAGCGCCATCTACATCATTCAGATTCACAACGGTCAAAGCAGGCTGAAAACGCTTCATTACCTCGCAAGCATATCCGATAGTTCTCAAATCGTTATTGTCCGCAACGGGTGGAGCGGCTACTGTTCCGTTTTGAGTAGCGTCAAACATATCTTTTAAAAATTGTTTGATTTGTTGTTTTTCCTCTTCTGTATTTCCAATTCCTGCGTAAGACTGTCCTCCCTGAAGAAAGGCATTGTCGAGAAAGAATTTCATTTTATAAATAGGGTCAAGCTCCGTATCGGGGTGATAGATTTTAGCGTTGGCGAGATGCTCAAATCCCAGAGCGCTAAAAGTAACTGAAGGGGCAAGGAAATTAGCGGCATACTGCTGACCGTATTCAGGGTGAATACTATGATTTAATAAAGGGACAGAGTTTCCGATTCCATTTCCTACAAACCAAATTTTGGAAGCAGGGAAGCCGCCGTGCCTTCTGAGGTACTCAAAAATTGTTGGATTAAGGGGTCGTTGTTTCAATCCTTGTTTAAAGAGGGTATTTCCCTGAACCATTACATTCAGCCCGTTAAAGTGTCCGGCAGAGCTGGAGCGCATTTCCCTAAAAACGGTGCCTTGTTTATCCAGCGTTTGGTTTAAGATTTTGTTAATTGGAATTTCACCGGCAAGATTTCCATCAGTACCATAGACGATTTTATCGATAGGAGGTGTGCCTTCGAAGAGGTTATATAAAATATTTCCGGGAATCGTTTCGTTCTGACTACCGTCAAGATACTGCTGAAGGATGGATTCCTGCTGCCTTACTCCTCCTGCAAACATCACAAGGACTACGTGATCGGCAAGCATGCCATTGGTTTTGGCAAAAAGGCGGCCGGAAGGTAATAGATAAGGCATTCCTAAGGCACCTATTGCTCCTGCTGTAATGGTCTTTATAAACGAACGACGTTTCATAAGATTTACTTTAAAAGGTAAAATTTCAGGCAAATATACTCAATAAAAATAATAATACAAAAAGGAATTTCGTCTTTCTGCTTTTTTATAATCAAAGAAAATGGCTATTCTATGATAGAAAATTACTGAAATTTATCCTGAATATGATAAAATAGATTAAAAGCGCCTTCACATATAGCTTATGCATAAACGCCTACGCACTAAATCAAGGGGTTACCTATTTAGAATCAGTAAAATTATTTATCGGCAAGTAACACCTAGTCTGGCTTTTGGAAAATGAAAAAACCGGTAAAGCTTGAAAGCCAGACCGGTTTTTTGATTAAAAAACTTTATCTTGTATTAATTTTTAACAAATTTACGGGTTATCGTTTTTTCTTCTGTATAAATTTGGAGAAAATAAACCCCTGCTTCCCAACCTCTTAAATCAAAACGAACATTTTGAGGGATATTTTCAGAATTAATTTCAGATCTGTAAATAACCTGCCCCAACTGATTCATTATCTTAACTTCGCCCCATAATGCGCTAAAAAGTTGATAATCAAGGAATAGCTCATCTGTTGCCGGAATAGGATAAACATTGGCATAAATTTGATTTTCATCTTTTAGGTTCACCTCAATTGTGCTGCTATACCGGAAAGTATTGTCAATGTCCACCATTTTAAGTCGGTAAAACACCTTGCTTTTATCCAAATTTGCAACCTGATAATCAATAAACTGATAGGCAAGGGGATCATTACTGTTTCCGGCAGCTTCTACATTATCCAACAACTCAAAGGAAACCCCATTATTCACTGAACGTTCAATACCAAAAAAAGCACTATTTACTTCCTGATTGGTTTGCCATTTAAGATGCGTATTACCGGCTTCTAGGCTAGCGTCAAAATTAAGCAACTCTACCGGGAAAACCGCAGCACTCAATTTAACAACCCCAAAATCGTAAGAGCCATTATTTCCGGAAAAAGCACCGTTTTGAGAGTTAGTATAACCCGCTACTACATAATCTCCGCTTGTAGTCTGCACTACGGATCTTGCATAATCCCATCCCGTTCCTCCCATAAGTGCGTGATTCTGATAAGCTCCATTATAGTTAACATACATCATGAAGAAATCATAGTTTCCACTTATAGGGATATTTACATTATTAATGGTACTAGAATTTGTTGACCCGGATAATAGGTATCCGCCACCGGGCAAATTATTAATGGACATAGGCAGGTCATCGTATATTCCACCGATTGCTTTACACCACAGAAGGCTTCCTGAGGTTGACATTTTACCCACAATAATGTCTTTCTGTCCATTATTTGTACTAATGTCACCATCATTTGAATATGAATATCCAGTAAAGATAATATCCCCAGTCATCGTTTCAATAATGTCGTTTACATTTTCTGAAACGCTTCCGCCAATACTTTTCTGCCACAATAACGCTCCGTCGAGGTCGATATTAATAATCCAGCAATCTTGAGTGGTAAGTGGAGGGAAAAAATTATTATCCAGATGATTTCCGGAAACATCTCCGTTATTGGATTCGGAATACCCTGCCAAAACATAGCTACCATTTGTAAGTTGAATGATTGAATTTGCTCTATCGGACATCGTTCCTCCATAACTTTTTGTCCACTGTACATTACCTGTACTATCTAACTTGGCTGCCCACATATCTGAATTTCCATGATTTCCACTTGGTTGAGCAGCCCCACCAATAGAAGAGATAATACTTGTGGAGAAAGAGTAGCCTGCTACTATATATCCGCCGTCGGCAGTTGGGACAAATGCGTTTGCTTCTTCGTTGGACATTCCCCCAATTACTTTACTCCAAAGTAAAGCACCAGAAGCACTAAGCTTGACAACCCAAACATCCTTGGCTCCGTAAGCTACCCCAACATCTCCATTATTGGATGCACTTGTGCCCACCAATATGAATGAGCCATCTGATAATTGCTTTACCATATTGATGGTTTCGTCATTGCTTCCACCTAAACAACTTAACCACTGAAGGTTTCCGGTCGAGTTCAACTTCAACACAAATCCGTCTTTTCCACCGTGATGATTCATCACAACTCCACCCATAGAGCTAGAGAGGGTATATCCCACTGCAACGACCCCTCCGTCGCTCGTTTCTTTCATAAAGAAAGCCCTATCATCTTGACTACCACCAAAACATTCCTGCCAAAGGATATTGGTTTGCGCAACGCCCTCTGTAAGAAAAGCCATAAAAAACAATGTAAAAACTAAAAGGTTAAGATTTTTCATATATTTCTAACGAATAAAATTATTAAAATTATTTCAAGATAGGCACATTGTGTAAGAACTAATCAGCATTCTTTTTAAAAAACAGGTTAATGAAGTTGTGAATATTGCCAATCTTGAAAACAACACTTAATTTATCGACTTTATTACTCTTTGAATATCATGTAAGAAAATCAGATATTTTTTTAATAACAATATTCATACCAATAATTATACAAAATAATAATTATTACTTTTTTTTAAAAAAAAATTCCCCTGCATTAAAAATACAGGGGGATTTTACTTGAAAAACAACTTAAATTAGTTCTTTATGAACTTTTTAGTTATAGATTTTTCTTCTGTATAGATTTGAATATAATAGACACCCTGAGCCCAATCTCTGATATCGAGTGTAATTTGTTCAGGTTTATTTCCTGCATTTATGCCGGAAGTATAAAGCACCTGTCCAATTTCATTGACAATTCTCATCTCTGCCCATAAAGCGCCGTAAAGCTGATAGTCCACAAAAAGTTCGCTTTGAGCAGGGATTGGATATACATTAGCATAAATCTGCTTATCGTCATTGAGTTTCAGTTCAACGATATTGCTATACTTGTAGGTATTATCAATATCCACCATTTTGAGGCGATAATGAATCTTATCCTGTGCAATTATTGCTACACTGTAATCAAGGTACTGATAATCTCGGGGGGTCATGCTGTTGCCTGCGGCAGTAACGCTTCCTAATGATTCGAATGAGATGCCATTATCCAAAGACCTTTCGATGCCATAGAAAGCACTGTTAATTTCCATATTTGTCTGCCATTTCAGTAATCCATCTATACCTTGGAGTTCGGCAGTAAAGTAAAGAAGTTCAACAGGGAAGGCACTGCCAGGGTATTTGTATCCTGCGTCAACATATTCCAGCGTATCCATCGGAATCAGCGGTGGAAGAATTTCAGTAGTAACAAATTTAATCAATGTATTATTCATAATATGATCGAATAGGTAATCCGGATTAGCGTCGCTGTCTGTGGTGTCGTTTACATTCCCACCAGCGTCAAATACTGTTAGGTCACAACCTGCGCATGCAAGCGGGCTGAGGACAAATGCGACCTTATATAATCTCGAAGCATCCACATTGGTGAATATATAGCGCCCGCCATCATCAGTACGTGTCATTCTTACCACACTGTCCGTAGTCACATCTATAAGTAATACCTCTACTCCTCCCAATCCTCTGTCAGGTAAAGAAGTAGGATTAGCGGGGTCTTGTGTATTTCTGAAACCATCCGCAGTATTCGCTACTCCAATCATACCGTCTCTGAATACAATACCGGAGATATTTGCCGGAGGGATAATTCCTGCATCTGCAGCTTCTGATTTAACCCCTGCAATAGCAGAATAAGAAACCCCTGCATTTCCGGTATTTAAGTCCACATCGCTGTCAATCATATCGTTTGTACCTTTGTTTCTTACCGTGAATCGAGTACCCAAAGGCTTCACTACTACAATTTGATAGTTACCTGGTTGTAATCCGTCAAAATGATACTGCCCGTCGGGTCCTGTAACCGTTGTGGAATGAAGATTTCCGGCATTATCCAACAATTGAACCGTAACTCCTACGATTTGAGTTTCTCCTGCATTCTGAATTCCGTTTCCATTCAAAACAGTAGAGATACCGCCTTTGTAGTCAAACCAAGCAAGTCCGTAAAGTCCAGATGAAAACGGTAATCCTAAGCCAGCATCGAAACTTGTATTTACTTCTCCAGCACTGAGTGAGAAAACATCTGTTAATCCGGTAATCGGATTTACATCGCTGTCTGTATTATCATTTCCTCCCATATCCTGAGTGGTAAATCCTACCCCATCCGGAATTGTACTAAAACCAAGTTGATAGTCAGCCGGATAAAGGTTGCTGAAGAAGTAGAAGCCATTTGCATTGGTTACCGCATTAGCAACTGCTGCTCCATTATTATCATAGAGGGTGACAGTTACTCCTGATACTCCTTCTTCGTTGGCTTCCTGAATTCCATTATTGTTTAAGTCAGACCAAACGTAATTACCTAGTGCTGCACGGGTAACTGAGAATATGCCTGCATCTACGCTTAACTCTGAAGCACCATTGAGTAGAGAATATATTCCTGTTTTTCCGGAAACGGTACCAGCATCGCTATCTATTCCGTCATTTCCGCCAGAATCTCTTGTGGTAAATTCATAACCGGTCGGAATATTGGTAAATTCAACGCTGTAATCCCCAGAAGTCAATCCAGTAAATAAGTAATTACCGTTAAGATCTGTCAGAGTTGTTTGTATCCTAGCTCCTAGTCCGTTTAACAAATTAACCGTTAATCCAGGTACACCCAATTCTCCTAAATCCTGAATTCCGTTTACATTTTCGTCGAACCATACTCTGTCACCTAACTGAGCGGTAGCAAGCGGATTATGAATTCCCGCATCTACGTTTGTATTCGTTTCTCCGGCTCCCAATGCGATAATAGAGGAAACACCATTGAAAGGATTCACGTCGCTGTCTTTGCTATCGTCGGTTCCGTTATTTAATGCAACAAAACTATATCCGGCTGGAATGCTTGAAGGAGAGAATGTAACAGTATAGTTTCCTGCATCCAATCCATTAAATATATAATATCCGGATTCATCTGTAACTGTTGTCAGGATATTCCCTGTAAGGACACCCGTTAGTATTACGATGACTTCACCTACTCCGGGTTCTCCTGCTTCCTGAATTCCATTATTATTCAGGTCATTCCAAACATAATCTCCGATACTGCCTTCTCCTGTTTCTGTGCCCGATACGATTAGTCCAGCATCCAAGTCAATGTAGTTCTGCCCCGAAATAAGTGTTACAGAGGCTGTTAAACCGGTCGTTGTGCTTGCATCGCTGTCCTGAGTATCATTTCCTCCCTGATCTTGAGGAGTAAAGCTCATTCCCAGAGGAATATTTTCAAAACGGACAGCGTATGTACCTGCATCAAGCCCTGCGAAGAGGTAGTATCCTAAAGCGTTAGTAGTTGTATGTTCGATAGGGGTATTTGTACTGTTTAACAGTGTCACACTTACTCCGGCAACTCCCGGCTCGCTAGCATTCTGAATGCCGTCCATATTGGTATCCATCCAAACAAAATTGCCAATAGAAGCTGTACCTGCTAAAGGATTGAATATTCCTGCGTCCAATGACATTTGCCTATCTCCCGCCGAAATAACTATGCTATCTATTGCTCCTAAGCTGTTGATATCGCTATCTAGTTCATCGCTTACACCCGCATTCGGAGTAGAAATACTCCATCCTAGAGGGATATTATTAAATGTAAGACTATATTGCGCAGGGTCCAGATTTGTGAAAATATATCGTCCGAAGATATCCGTAGTGGTTTCTGCTAAATAATTTCCTAAATCATCAAACAACATAACTTTCACCCCTTCTATACCGGGCTCTCCCTGATTCTGAACGCCATCCTGATTTAAATCATTCCAGACATAGTCTCCAATACTGGCTTTCAATACATCAAGGAAATAAATACCCGCATCAATTCCAAGATTATTTTCGCCACTACTTAAAGTTACAATATCTGTCTTACCGCAGGAAGAACCTGCTACTGTCATGATATCGCTATCTATATTATCGTTCATTCCCTGATCTATCAGTGTAAATCCATATCCTAAAGGAAGCGTAATACCCACTTTGTAAGGCGCGCCAGGGGTGAGATTTCCAAAATAATAATAGCCTGAAGCATTAGTTACAGTAGCGTTGAGCGGATTATTACTTCCATCAAAAAGAGTAACAGTAACATTTGCAACACCTCTTTCTGAAGAATCCTGAATCCCATTTTGATTGCTGTCAAGCCAAACAAAATCGCCTAAACCCGCTTTCTCCAACGGAGTAAAATAGATACCGGCATCAATATCCGTTTTATTTTCACTGTTGTTCAAAATAAATATAGCACTTCTTCCTGACAATGTATCAGCATCGCTATCATTGAATGTATTGGAGCCAGGGGCGTTCGGTGAGGTAAACTGATACTCAATCGGTAGCACAAATCTTACACTATAAGTAGAAGGAATAAGATTACCAAAATATGCATAGCCATAGGCATCTGTAACTGTGCTTGATATAGGAGCATTTAGGTCATTGTAAAGAATTACAGTTACACCTGATACTCCCGCCTCAGTAGCGTCCTGAATACCATTACGATTTTCGTCAAGCCACACATAATGCTCTAGTCGAGCGAACTCTGTAATTAATATACTATCTATAGCCGTACATCCGTTTGCGTCCGTAACTGTTACTGAGTAACTTCCAGGTGCCACATTGAGGATTTCAGAGGTTGTTGCTCCGTTAGACCAACTATATGTATATGGTGCTGTCCCTCCGGTTACAGTTGAGGTTACTGTCGCATTATTGCTTCCTAATGACGCAGTTGTACCCAATAATGAAACGTTCAGAATAGCAGGCTCGCTTATCGTTACGCTTCCTGTGGTTGTACAGTTACCTGCGTCGGTTATCGTTACGGTGTAAGTTCCTGCTGCTAATCCGCTAAGGTCTTCTGTGGTTGCTCCGTTTGACCAGTTATAGGTGTAAGGAGTGGTTCCGCCGGTTA
>WBZP01004531.1_pt1 | contig 14461 bp, 12 predicted proteins | sample 5204301 | NCBI WGS metagenome assembly WBZP01 (sample SAMN12412401, study PRJNA552823) | activated sludge metagenome | isolation source: activated sludge from nitrification reactor of wastewater treatment plant... | place: USA: Pennsylvania | collected 2017 | reverse complement strand
GTGGATAATGCGCAATGACAACTGCTGTGTTCTATTCCGCAAGTCCGGGTCGCCCGACATCGCAAGCCTCTCTTTTCGTAGTTCGTAGTTCGTAGTTCGTAGTTCCCGATTATAATCCATCTATGCTCCTGACCCACACTGATCACGGCCTCTATTGCGCGGCGGGCGACTTCTTTGTGGATCCGTGGCAGCCGGTGGCCCGGGCGGTCATCACCCACGCCCACGGCGACCACGCCCGCCCCGGCTCGGCTGCCTACCTCTGCGCCGCGCCGGGCGTGGGCATCCTGCGCCTGCGCATGGGTTCCGACGCCGCCATCGAGACGCTGCCCTATGGCGCGACGACCCACATCAACGGCGTGGCCGTCTCCTTCCACCCCGCCGGCCACATCCTCGGCTCGGCCCAGGTGCGCGTAGCGCATGGCGGCGAGACGTGGGTCGTCAGCGGCGACTACAAGACCGACCCCGACCCCACCTGCGCTCCGTTCGAGTCCGTCCGCTGCGACACCTTCATCACCGAAGCCACCTTCGGCCTGCCCATCTACCGCTGGCCCGCGGCCGAAACCGTCTTCGCCGCCGTCAACGACTGGTGGCGGGCCAACCAGGCCGCCGGCCGGACAAGCGTCCTCTTCGCCTACGCTCTGGGCAAAGCGCAACGGGTCATGGCCGGCGTGGATGCATCTATCGGCCCCATCTTCGTCCACGGCGCAGTCCACCGCCTCAACACCGCCTACCGCGCCGGCGGCGTGGCGTTGCCCGACTGGGGCTACGCCGGCGACGCGCCAGCGGGCACCGACTGGTCGCGGGCACTGCTCATCGCCCCGACCTCGGCCCAGGGCACGCCCTGGCTGCGGCGCTTCGGCGACGTATCGGCCGCCTTCGCCTCCGGCTGGATGCGCGTGCGCGGCCAACGCCGCCGACGCTCAGTTGACCGCGGCTTCATCCTGTCCGACCACGCCGACTGGCCGGGGCTGTTGGACGCCATCGCCGCCAGCGGCGCGTCGCGCGTCCTCGTCACCCACGGTTACACGGCCGTCCTGGCCCGCTATCTGCGCGAGAACGGGCGGGAGGCGTATGAGTTGGCCGCGCCGTATAGTGGTGAAAGTTTGGACGAGGTAACGATGGAGGGAGGAGAGACCGCGGCGGAGTGAAAGCGTGCTATACTGGTTTGGGAATCGGTTCTCAAGGTGAACTATGGTACTCGAAGATTATTTCGACTTTCTTGAGCCGGACGTTATTCGCCTTAAAGGTCATCGGATCGGTATCGAAGACGTTATTGAGCTATACGAACAGGGGTATAGCGCCGAACAAGTCGTATTGTATTACCCGACGTTGACGCTGAAAGATGTGTATGCGGCCTTCACGTATTACTTGCATAATAAGCAGGAGATGACGGCTTATATACAGCGTCGTGAATCCACGATTGGAGAGAGCAAAACCATACAAATGCAGCGCCAACCCAATGAGGTTGTGAAACGGATTCGGGCCCTCCGGGGAACAAGTGTCGCCCAGCGGCAAATGGAAGCTGTTTTCCACACGTTGCCCTGACGACATAAGCAATACTGGAGAAACGGAAATGCAACTAGAGGATTACTTCGACTTCCTTGGGCCAAGTACCATTCGTATCCGGGGGCATCGCATTGGCATTGAGCACGTGATCGAATTGTACAAAAGGGGCTACAGCTCGGAACAGATCGCCCTGGAGTTTGATACGCTATCAATGGAAGAAATCTACGCGACACTTACTTACTACTTGCATAATGAGGCCGAAATCAATGCCTATCTAGAGCGAGTTCGCGTCTTTGTCGAAGAGAGCATCCGCGAGTACGAAAGGCAAGGAGTGCCTGAAGTGGTGCAACGCCTGCGTGCTTTGCGCGAGGAACGCGCCACCGCAAATAGTGCAATATGACCGTTCGTTATTTGCTGGACGAGAACATTCCCCGGCGAATTCAGCGGATAGTCGCTCAGGAGCATCCCGAGCTGGATGTACTGCGTGTGGGCGATCCAGGTTGCCCACCGCTGCAATCGTCTGATGACGTGATCCTGGAATATTTGGCCCATGCTGGACGAATCCTCGTAACGCGCAACCGCACGAGCATGCCGGAACACCTACAGCGACTCGAAACACGAGGACTAACACACTGGGGCGTGTTTCAAGTTAGGCCCGACACAGAGTATCAAGACCTAATAGAAGCTCTCATTTTGTTCCATCACGCCAGCGACTCGGATGAATGGTTAGGTCGCACTGTTTGGATTCCTTATTGATTGCGATGAGAGCCTTCGCCACCCTCTACGCCACCCTCGACGCCACCACTCGCACCAACGACAAAATCTCCGCCATGCGCGGCTACTTTGACGCCGCCGCGCCGGCCGACGCCGCCTGGGCCGTCTACTTCCTCAGCGGCCGCCGCCCCAAGCGCCTCCTCTCCCCTCTGCTGCTGCGCCGTTGGGCGGCCGAACTGGCCGGCGTGCCCGAATGGCTGCAAGAAGAGGCCTACCACGCCGTCGGCGACTCGGCCGAGGCGGCCGCCCTGCTGCTGCCCGACGCCACCCGCGCCGCCGACCGCCCGCTGTCAGCCTGGGTCGAAGAGGTCATCCTACCGCTACGCGAAAAAGACGAGGCCGGCCAGCGCGCCGCCGTCCGGGAAGCCTGGGATCAACTCGACGACCCCGGCCGCTACGTCTTCAACAAGCTGCTCACCGGCGGCTTCCGCGTCGGCGTCTCCCAGCGGTTGCTCATGCGCGCCCTGGCCGACGCCGCCAACCTGCCCCAGGCCACCATCGCCCAACGGCTCATGGGCGCGTGGGAGCCGACGCCCGCCTTCTACGCCGCGCTCGTCGCCCCCGACACGCCCGGAGAAGCAGCCGACGGCGCTGCCCCCGCCGACCCCGGCCGCCCCTACCCCTTCTTTCTGGCCTACCCGCTGGAAAGCGACCCGGCCACGCTGGGCGACGTGAGCGAATGGCAGGCGGAATGGAAGTGGGACGGCATCCGCGCCCAACTCATCCGCCGCGGCGGGCAGACCTTCCTCTGGTCGCGCGGCGAAGAACTGGTGACCGACCGCTACCCGGAGGTCGTCGCCGCGGCCGAGGCGCTGCCCGATTGCGTCCTCGACGGCGAGCTATTGGCCTGGGAGTTCGCCGCCAGCCGCCCCCAGCCCTTCGCCGCCCTGCAACAGCGCATCGGCCGCAAGACGCTGGGCCGCAAGCTGTTGGCCGACACGCCCGTCGTCCTGCTGGTCTATGACCTGCTGGAGTGGCAGGGGCAGGATTGGCGCGCCCGACCGTTGGGCGAGCGCCGGACGCAACTGGAAGCGCTGCTGTGGGCCGCGGCCAATCCGTGGCTGCCCCTCTCGACCGTCGTCACCGCCGAGTCGTGGGCAGCCCTCGCCTCGCTACGCGAAGAAAGCCGCGACCGCGCCGTGGAAGGGCTGATGCTCAAGCGCCTTTCCTCCCCCTACCGCGTCGGCCGGCGGCGCGGCGACTGGTGGAAGTGGAAGATCGATCCCTACACCATTGACGCCGTGCTCATCTACGCCCAGCGCGGCAGCGGCCGTCGCGCCGGCCTCTACACCGACTACACCTTCGCCCTCTGGCGCGACAGCGAGGACGGCCGCGAACTGGTGCCCTTCGCCAAGGCCTACAGCGGCCTGACCGACGCCGAACTACGCGAAGTGGATCGCTTCGTCCGTGCCAACACCCAGGATCGCTTCGGCCCCGTCCGCGCCGTGCGGCCGGAGCTGGTCATGGAACTGGCCTTCGAGAGCATCCAGGCCAGCACGCGCCATAAGTCGGGCGTGGCCGTCCGCTTCCCGCGCATCCTGCGCTGGCGGCAGGACAAGACCATTGAGGAAGCCGATACATTGGACACGCTGCGGGGGATGATCGCTACCTGAGCCGGGCGCGTTGGGCCTTGCGTCTTTGCGCCTTTGCGTTAACCTCTTAGCGTTCTTGGCGAGAGGCTACTGATGACTTGCCCGTGGTGCAACGCGCCCAATCGGGAGGGGGCCGCGTTCTGCCGCAACTGCGGCCGTCTGTTGCTGGCTGCCTGCCCCACCTGCGGCGCATCCCCGACACCGGGGGCCAACTTCTGCGACACCTGCGGCCGGCCCCTCAGCCCCCAAGCCTGGTTGGTCACCTCGATCCCACAGAGCGAGGCAACGCCGATCCCCCTCCCCGTGGGAGGGGTTAGGGGAGGGCCGGAAACACCGCTCCCCCTCCCCGTGGGAGGGGTTAGGGGAGGGCCGGGTCAGTTGAACGAGTTGCCCTCTCCCCCACCCTCTCCCACAGGGACAGGGAGCCGGCACCCTCTCCCCAACCCTCTCCCACGGGGAGAGGGAGCTGCGCCACCCGCCACCGACGCCGACGCCCTGCAACAGTTCATCCCCCGCGAGCTACAGGACAAGCTGCGCGCCGCCCGCCGGGCCGGCACGATGGCCGGCGAGCGCCGCGTCGTCACCATGCTCTTCTGCGACGTCAAAGGCTCCACCGCCCTGGCCGAGCAGCTTGACCCCGAAGAGTGGAGCGACATCATCAACGGCGCTTTCGAGCGCATGGTGCGGCCCGTCTACCGCTACGAGGGCACGGTGGCCCGGCTGATGGGCGACGGGCTGTTGGCCTTCTTCGGCGCGCCCATTGCCCACGAGGACGACCCCCGCCGCGCCGTGCTGGCCGCGCTGGAGATCGTCGCCGGCATGGCCGAGTTTCGCGCCAACTTGCCGCCGCGCGCCGCCGCTCTGGACGTGCGCGTGGGCATCAACACCGGCCTGGTCGTCGTCGGCGCGGTCGGCTCCGACCTGCGGCTGGAGTACAGCGCCCTGGGCGACGCCATCAACGTCGCCGCGCGCATGGAGCAGACCGCCGTACCCGGCACAATCCAGATCACTGAGGACACGCTGCGCGCCATTGCCGGACAGTTCGAGGTCGAGCCGCTGGGCGGCGTCGAGGTCAAGGGCAAGGCTGCGCCGGTGCCGGTCTACCGCGTTCTGCGCCGCCGCACAGGCATCGAGGCGCGCCGCTTCCAGCAGATGGGGCTGCACGCGCCGCTGGTCAACCGGCTGCGCGAGTGGAATCTGTTGCGCGGCGTCTTCGACGGGCTGGTACGCGGCCGTGGCAGCATCGTCTTCCTCAGCGGCGACGCCGGGCTGGGCAAGACGCGCCTCATTGACGAAGCCCTGGAGCGGCTGGCCCCGCCACTGAACGCGCAGATTGCCACCGCCTCGGCCTACGCCTACGAACTGAACCAGCCCTATGGCCTGAGCACCCGCCTGCTGCGCGGCGTCCTGGGCCTCACCGCCGGCGACTCGGCCGACGCCATTCGCGCCCGGCTCGACCAGGTGCTCGGCGGCGTCGCCGCCGAGCACCGCCGTGTGCTGGAGACGCTGCTGGGCGTGGCCCACGACGGGCCGGGTCACGAGTTGGCCGGCGAAGCGTTCTTCAATCAACTGATCGCCTGCATGGATGCCTTCTGGCGCGGGCGCGCCGCCGCCGGGCCGGTCGTGTTGGCTCTCGATGATTTGCAGTGGGCCGACGCCTCCTCCGTGGCCGTGTTCGGCCACCTCTTTGCGTTGAGCGAGAGCGCGCCGGTGCTGTTCCTGTGCGCCATGCGCCGCGACCGCCGCTCCCACGGCTGGCGGCTGCGCGATGTGGCCGAGCACGACTTCCCCCACCGCTTCGACGAGTCCGCCCTCTACCCCCTGACCGACGGCGAGAGCCGCCTGCTGCTCGACGGCCTGCTCGACGGCTCCACCCTGCCCGACGCCTACCGCAACACCATTCTGGCCAAGACCGAGGGCAACCCGCTCTTCCTGGAAGAGGTCGTCCACAACTTGATCGAGCGCGGCCACTTGCTGCGCGAGGGCGAGGGCGCGCCGTGGACAGTCGCCGCCACCGGCAGCGTCGAGTTGCCCGACTCGCTGCAAGCCCTGTTGACGGCGCGCATTGACCGGCTGGACGAGGACACCCGACGCACGCTCCAGATCGCCGCGGTCGTTGGCCGCGCCTTCCTGCGCTCGGCCCTGGCCGCCCTGGTGGAGCGGCCCGACGCGCTTGACCGACAGTTGTTGGAGCTTCAGCGCATGGAACTGGTGCGCGAAGTGACGCGCCTGCCCGAGCCGGAGTATGCCTTCCATCACACCCTGATCCACGAAGCCACCTACAACACCATTCTGGTCAAGGAACGCCGCGTGCTGCACCGGCGCATGGCCGAGATTCTGGCGGCCCGCGATGACGCCCCGGCCGCGGCCCTGGCCCACCACTGGCTGGAGGGGGACGCGCCGGCCCAGGCCTGGCCCCACCTGCTGGCCGCCGGCGACGCGGCGCTGCGGCTCAACGCCACGGCCGAGGCCATCGCCCACTTCGAGCGCGCTCTGCCCATCGCCCAGGCCCAGAACGACGCCGCCGGCCTCATCCACCTCTACAGCGCCCGCGGCCGGGCGCTGGAACTCGAATCCCGCTTCGCCGAGGCCGACAGTGTCTACGGCGAACTGGAGCGGCTGGGCGACGCGCGCGACGAGCCGCGGCTGCAACTGGCGGCGATCATCGCCCAGGGCAAGCTGCGGGCCAACGTTACGCCGTTCTATGACCCCGTAGCCGGGCGGGCGCTCATGCAGCGCGCCCTGGCTCTGGCCGAGGCGCTGGACGACCGCCCGGCCGAGGTGCGCATCCTCTGGAATCTGCTCAACATGGACCGCTTCGACGTCTTCAATCTGGAGCACGCCACGACCCACGGTGAGCGGGCACTGGCGCTGGCCCGCGAGTTGGGGCTGGCCGAGGAGACGGCCTATCTGCTCAACGACCTGGGCGAGGCGCTGGGCAGTCTGGGCCATATGGCGCAGGCCAGGGACATGATGGGCGAGGCCGTCCAGCGCTGGCGCGAATTGGGCAACGAGCCGATGTTGGCCGACGGGCTGACCGGGCTGGCCAACTGGACGGGCTTCGGCGGCGACCTGCCCGGCGCGCGCGCCCGGGCCGATGAGGCCTACGCCATCACCATGCGCATCGGCAGCCCGTGGGGCCAGGCCTACAGCGGCGCCGTCCGCGGCCTCATCCGCGCCCTGCAGGGCGAGATCGGCGCCGGGGTCGAGGCGCTGCGGACGGCCATCGGCCGGGCTGAGGATGCCGGCTTCATTGGCGGCCAGGTGCTGGCCCGCTCCTTCCTGTCGCAGATTCTCTTTGGGGCGGGCGCGCTGGACGAGGCCGCGAGCGCGGCCGAAGAAGGGCTGGCCGTCGGCCGGGCGCAGTTGCCGCAGTTCGCCGGCATGTGCCTGGGGCGGCTGGCGCGGGTTCGGATTGCCACAGGGGACGTGCAGGCCGCGGCGGCGTTGCTGGATGACCCGCTCCTGCGGGGCACGCGCCAGCAGGCGTTTGTGGAGATTGACGTCGCCCTGGCGCGTATCGCCCTGGAGTTGGGCAGCGGCCAACCGGCGGCGGCGCTGGCCCAGGCCGACGAGGAGGCACGGCGGCTGGAGGAGATGGGCGGCGTCATCTGGCTGCCGGAGGTGCTGCGCGCCCGCGCCCACGCGCTGGAGGCGCTGGGCCGGCCGGCCGAGGCGCTGGCCGACCTAGTGGCCGCGGCCGACGTGGCCCGCGCCGCCGGGGCGCGCGGCATGTTGTGGAGCCACCTGGCCGACCTGGCCGGCGCTCAGGCGAGGCATGGCGACGCCGAGGCAGCGGCCGAAACCCAGCGCGAAGCCGCCGCCGAACTGGCGTACGTCCGGCAAAACACCTGGCCCGACGAGTTACGCGCCGTGCTAGAGCCCTTCAGTGAAACACATTAACCCCAATTGACACGCCGTCCACCCCGGCTATGATCGCGTCATGAACGACACCGACGACTCCCCCCGCCCGACCGACGACCGCGCCGGCGACGAGCGCACCGCTGGTGACGCCCACCACCGCCGCATCCGCAGCGACTTCAACGATCTGATCGAAGACCTGATCGAAGACGGCCGTCGCCGCGGCCTGTTCGACGACCTGGCCGGCAGCGGCCGGCCGCTCGACCTGGAAGAGAACGCCTTCGAGGGCAGCGCCCGGCTGGCCAACAAACTGATGAAGGACAACGACCTGCGCCCGCCGTGGCTCAGCCGGCGCGTGGACGTGGTCGAGAAGATTGACGCCCTGCGGGCCGACATCGGCCGCACCTGGGCGCGCTACCGCGTCGCCTTCGACCAGGCCCAGGGGCAGGGCCACCGCCCGGCGCTGACCATCGGCTGGGACGACGCCTGCCGCGGCTGGGAAGAGACCATCGTCGCCCTCAACAAAGAGATCGAGAGCTACAACCTGAAGCGGCCGCTGAGCCAGTTAGAGCTGTTCAAGCTGCGTCTGAGCGACGAGTTGAAGCGCGTCAACGCCCCACGCTACCTTCTGTAGACCAATTCCCCCCACCCCCGTTACTTCCCGCCCCGTTCCGTCACTCCTTGGGCAACGAGACCTAGTAGAGAAAGCATCCACAGATGACACTCCGCTGTCCTCAGCGGCGATTTCACTGATTGATCTCTTGGAAATCTGCGTAATCTGTGAAATCTGTGGATGTTCCCTCTATAAGCTGGCCCGTGGCCAAAGGAGAAAGACGGATGAACAAGCGTATCGGTCTGATTGCCATTCTGCTGTTGGGATTGATGGCCGCCGCGGCCTCGGTGATGGCCCGCGAGACGTTGCTGGAAGGAGAGCGGACGACCAGCCGCGGCGGTGTGACGGCCGATGAGCTGTCGGCCCTGCGCGCCGTGCTCGGCCGCTCCGAACGCCGGGCCGCCGGGCTGGGCGGGCTGTCCGGCCTCTCCGCCGCCTCACAAAGCGATGACAACGCCAACGACAACGGCGATGACAACGCCAACGACAACGGCGATGACAAAGCCAATGACAATGGCGACGACAACGCCAACGACAACGACGACGACAACGCCAACGACAATGGCGACGACAACGCCAACGACATTGGCGGTGACGACAACAGCAACGACAACGGCGGCGATGACAACGCCAACGACAATGGCGATGACGACAACGCCAACGACAATGGCGATGACAACGCCAACGACAACAGTGACGACAACGCCAACGACAACGGCGATGACGACAACGCTAATGACAACGACGATGACGACGACAACGCCAACGACAACGGCGACGATGACGATGACGATGACGATGACAATAGCGGCTCCGGCAACGGCGATCATGACGACGATGATGACAACAGCGGCAGCGGCAGTGATAACGACGATGATGACGATGACAACAGTGGCCCGGGCAGGGGCGATGACAATGACGACCACAGCGGCAACCAGTAGTCGCCGCTAGAGGACGGAGACACAATGGTTGCCGGCCGGCGGGAGAGCGGGGCGAAGAGGAAGGAGCGTCCCCTGAACCCACCGGCCGGCAACCCAACGACCATGACTGCTCATCTAGCGCCAATCGAGTATCATCGCCCTGTGTACGACGAACAGACATTATTGAGCCGCGCCCGCGCCTTCGATCAGGAGGCGCTGGCCGCCATTCACGACCAGCACTACCAATCCATCTATCGCTACCTGTCGTTTCGCGTCGCCGACGACCAGACAGCCGAAGATTTGGCCGGCGAAGTCTTTATTCGCTTTCTCAGCGCCCTGCGCGACCGCAGCGCCCCGCCCAACACCATTCGCGGCTGGCTCTTCGGCGCGGCGCGCAACGTCTTGAAAGAGCATTACCGCAAACAACGACAAATGAACTGGACGGAACTGGATGAATCGCTCCCCGGCGGCGAACGGACGCCGGAGCAACGCCTGGACGACCGCGCCGGCAAGGCCGAGTTGCGCCAGGCGCTGGCCGAACTGACGACGGAGCAGCAAGAGGTGTTGGCCCTGCGCTTCGGCTTCGGTCTGCCGATTAAGGAAGTAGCGGAAACAGTGAACAAGAGTGAAGGATCGGTCAAGATGTTGCAAGTGCGGGCCATCGCCGCCCTGACGCGCCGCTTGCAAGGGGTGGGGCGATGAACGACGAACTGGAGCGCGTTTTCGACGAAGCGCTTGACCTGCTGGAGCAAGGCGCGGGCATTGACGCCATCGTCGCCCGCTACCCGGCCCAGGCGGCCGAACTGCGCCCCTTCCTGCTGACCGCGGCGCGCCTGTCGCGGCTGGCCACCCAGCCCGGCCTGTCGGCCGAGGCCCAATCGAAGCGGGCCTTCCTGGCCGCCGCCGCCGCCCCGACCGCTTCCCGCCGCCCGACCGCTGTTGGCCGCTTCTCGCGGCTGGCCGCCGGGCTGCTGGCGCTGCTGGTCGTCTTCCTGTTGAGTGGCTCGGTGCTGGTCGGCGCGTCGGCTTCGGCCGCGCCCGGCAGCGCCCTCTACGGTACGAAACGGCTGGTGGAGAGCGCGCGCCTGGCGCTGGCCACCGACCCGGAGCGGGCGGCCACGTTGCGCGAACGCTTCCGCCGCGAGCGCCTGGCCGAGGTCCGGCAACTGCTGGCCGCCGGCCGCGCCGCCGACGTGTCGCTGACCGGCGTCATCGAGGCGATTGACGACTACAGTCGCGGCGAAGCGCATTGGACGGTGGACGGGCTGCCTATTGTGGTGGACGAACAGACGGCCATCGAAGGACGCCCGGCCGTCGGCGCTCTGGTCGAAATCGAAGGGCGGACGGGCGGCGACGCGGTGCGGGCCACGCGGGTTACGGTACTGTCGGCCGGGCTGCCGCAGCCGACGCCCGCGCCCAGCGCCACCCCAGCCGCCACGCTCGCGACCACGCCGGCGCCGGCCGCCACCGACGACGAGGCGACGACCGCACCGGGGGCCGCACCGCTGGCAACCGCGACGCCCTCGCCAACCGCGTCACCTTCGCCGTCGCCCACTGCCTCGCCGTCACCCTTCCCGTCGCCATCACCCGCGGCGACGGACGACAATAGCAACGACAACGGCGGCGACGACAACAGCAACGACAACGGCGGCGACGACAACAGCAACGACAACGGCGGCGATGACAACGCCAACGACAACGGCGGCGACGACAACGCCAACGACAATGGCGGCGACGACAACGCCAACGACAACGGCGGCGACGACAACAGCAACGACAACGGCGGCGACGATAACAACAACGACAACGGCGGCGACGACAACAGCAACGACAACGGCGGCGACGACAACGCCAACGACAACGGCGGCGACGACAACGCCAACGACAACGGCGGCGACGATAACAACAACGACAACGGCGGTGACGATAACAGCGGCTCCGGCGGCGGCGACAACGACAACGGTGGAGGGAATGATGACGAAGGCCATTAACCCACAGCCGGTAACCGGCGTGACAACGCGGACGCTGGCGGCCGATGCGCCCGGCGAGGTGGCCGGCCCGACCAACCGTCTGGCGTCACTGCTGGGCAACCCGTGGCTGATGACCGCGGCCGTCTTCCTGGCCGCGGTGGCCCTCTTCGCCGCCGTCCAGTGGGCCACGCCGGGCATCGTCGGCAACGACGGCTACTACCACATCAAGATGGCCTATCTGATGCGCCAGGAGGGGTTGAAGCCCGCCTTCGACGCCCTACCCATGACCATCCTCAACGCCGCCGACTACTACGACCACCACCTGCTGTTCCACCTCTTCCTGGCCCCCTTCGCGCCGACCGACCCGGCGGCCGACGGCGGCGCGGCGCTGACCCAGGGGGCCAAGTTGGCCACGGTGCTGCTGCCCGCCCTGGCGGTGGTGGCCGTGTGGTGGCTGCTGCGCGGTCAACGCGTGCCCTTCGCCGCGGCGTGGGCGCTGGGGCTGTTGGCCGTGTCGGAGGCGTTCCTCTACCGCATGAGCATGGCCCGCGCCCAATCCGGGGCGCTCATTCTGCTGGTGCTGGCCGTCCACTGGCTGCTGACCGGGCGGCACAAGTGGCTGGCCCCGCTGGGCTTCATCTTCGTCTGGTTCTACAACGCCTTCCCGCTGCTGCTGGTCGTGGCCGGGGTCTACGTCGTGGCCGAGGTGATGCTGACGCGGCGCGTGCCCTGGTCGGCGCTGCTATTCCCGGCGCTGGGCATCGCCCTGGGCGTGGTGGTCAACCCCTACTTCCCGGAGAACGTCATCTTCATCGCCGGCCATCTGCTGCCCAAGGTGGGCCAGTCGGCCGTGCCGGTGGGCAACGAGTGGTCGCCCTACGAGACGTGGACGGTGGTGCAGAACTCCGGCGCGGCCCTGGCCGCCGTGCTGCTGGGCGCGCTGGCCCTGGGCTGGCGCGAGGAGCGCATAGACCGGGCGACGCTGGTCGGGCTGGGGCTGGCCGGCGTCTTCGGGCTGATGCTCTTCCGTTCGCGCCGCTTCGTGGAGTACTTCCCGCCCTTCGCCCTGCTCTTCCTGGCCTTCGCCTCCGCGCCTCTGCTGCGGGCTTGGCTGGCGCAACCGACGGCCGAGCGCCCCTGGCGGCGGCTGGCCCCGGCGGCGGCGCTGGTCGGCCTGGCCGCCCTGTTGGCGCTGACCGTGCGCGACGCCCGCGCCCTGGTGGCCGACAGCCGTCCGGCCGACCTCTACGCCGAGGCCATGCTCTGGCTGGGCGAAGAAGCGCCGCCCGGCGCAACCATCTTCCAGACCGACTGGGACGACTTCACCCGCCAGTTCTTCTACGCCTCCGATCTGCGCTACATCAACGGTCTTGACCCAACGTTCATGCAGATTTACAATGAAAATGACTACAACACGTGGGTAGATATCACCCGCGGGCGAGTCGCTGCCCCTGGGAGCCTCATCCATAGCCACTTTGGCGCCAGCTACGTCTTCAGCGACCTCAACCATGAGGCGTTCCTGGAGGAGGCGGGCGACGACCCCGCGCTGAGCGAGGTCTATCGCGATGAGTACGCGGTTATATTTGCTGTGCGCTGACGTTACCCAGACCTCAGAGGTCTCAGAAGACCTCTGAGGTCTAATATGGAGGCTAACTCATGAACATCCGCAAGTTCGTCCTCATCACCCTGGCCGCCCTGGCGGCCGTCTTCCTGCTGCTGCAACTCGTCCCCTACGGCCGCGCCCACGACAACCCGCCCGTCGTGGCCGAGCCGAACTGGGACAGCCCGCAGACGCGCCAACTGGCCCAGCAGGCGTGCTTCGATTGCCACAGCAACGAAACCGAATGGCCCTGGTACAGCAATATCGCCCCGGTTAGCTGGCTGGTGCAGCGTCACGTGGTCGAGGGGCGCGAGCATCTAAACTTCTCCGACTGGAACCAGAGCCACGACGAACACGGCCACGGCGGCCACGAGGTCGAAGAGATGAGCGAGGTTGTGCTGGAGGGCGAGATGCCTCTGCGCAGTTTCCTGCTGACCCACCCCGAAGCGCGCCTCACCGACGCCGAGCGCGCCGTGCTGGCCGACGGGCTGGCGGCCACGGCTGAGTTTTCGCCCACCACCGGCGCAGCCGACGACCACGCTGCGGGCGAGGAACACGAGGAGGGCGACTAACGCCAAACCACCAGACCTCAGAGGTCTTCTGAGACCTCTGAGGTCTATGGCGTTCTACCTCATTGCGGCAATTCCGCCACCGCCGCGAACAAGTCCATATGCGCCGGTGGGCTGCCAACGGTGACGGGCACGGCCACCGCCGCGCGACTGCCGTCGGGCAAGGCGGCGAGGATAGTCGTGCCGCCACCGATGATGTTGCCGGCGTCGTCGAAGGCCACGGCCGACACCCGCAGGTCGGTCAACTCGACGGCATAGGGATTGACCAGCGTACCCGTCACTTCGTCGGAGAAGGTTCCGTCCACAAACGTGACCTCTTCGGCGGTGACAGTCGGGCCGGTCGCGGTGGCCACGAACGCGCCCGTCTGCAAGACGACTTCCAGCGCGGCCACTGCCTCCTCGTCCCCGACGAGCAGCGCCCCACCCACGCCCAACGCCTGCCCCGGCAGCAGCAGCGGCAGCACGCCCTCCTCGGTGTGAATGGCATTGCCGGCGGCATCGAAGACGGTCAGCGTATAGCGGCTGTCCTCCAGCGCATAGGCCGCGTTGGGATTGGTCACCACCAGCCCCCAGCCCGCGCCCAACTCGCCCACGCCGAAGCCATAGCCGACCACTTCCAGCGGCAGCGCGCCGGCCGGGGCGTCGGCGGGCAGCGCTTCGGTCGGAAGAGCAGTAGGAGCGTCGGCCGGCGCTTCGGTGGCGGCCGCGGCCGGCGGCTCGGTGGGCTGCTCGGCCGCCGGGGCGGACGTGTCGGCCAGGGCTTCTTCAGGTAGCGCGGTCGGCTCGGCCGGGGCGGCGGTGGCTTGTTGGGGCGCGGCGGCTTCGCTGATCGGCTCGGCCGCCGAACCGCCGCAGGCCGCCAACAGGGTCAGCCAGAAGGCAACAACCAACGACAGGCAAAAGCGAACACAGGTGGACATTGGCTCAACCTCCCAACTCTGAATCAATGTGTGGCCGCGAAGAGCGTGGTCAACACGATTGTACGGCCGATTTGCACTGTGGCACAGGGTTCTTATCCTGTGCTGTTGGCGCACAGGATAAGAATCCTGTGCCACA
>WBZP01004530.1_pt1 | contig 14463 bp, 9 predicted proteins | sample 5204301 | NCBI WGS metagenome assembly WBZP01 (sample SAMN12412401, study PRJNA552823) | activated sludge metagenome | isolation source: activated sludge from nitrification reactor of wastewater treatment plant... | place: USA: Pennsylvania | collected 2017 | reverse complement strand
GACGCATGAAAGGTTTCTCCTAGTAACGTTTTCTTAAGGTCATCGTCTGACCATCCCGCTGCATCTCGCAGCGGTTGAGGAAGCTCATGCCGAGCAGGACATAAGGCATATCCAGCGCACTCACGCCGGCGTCGATGCCATGCATGACGATGTCGCCAACGCGTACCGCGTCGAGCTTGACGCGCGATGCCTGCACCAGACCATTGGCAGTCATCACCGTTTCCGCCACGCCCTTGCCGATGTCTATGCCGAGACGCCTGGCTTCGCTCGGGCCAAAGGCGATCGTCGAGGCGCCCGTGTCGACCATGAAACGCACGGCGACGCCGTTGATCATTCCGGTGGTCAGGAAATGGCCACGCACATCGGCTGTCAGCACAGCCTGGCTGGCCGCCTGCCCACCCGGCTGCGCCGCGACATTCTGCCCGACACGCAGTGTACGCTTCCTCCCGTCAACTTCCATGGTGGCCGTTTCACTGTCGACCGACAACACGTGCACGCCTTCCCCGGTTTTCGTGCCGACAGCGACCGTGCGCGGCGGCCCCCCGTCGATGGTGAGCAGCGCCTTGCCGGGAAAAACGCCGGCCAGTCCGACGTCGACCGCCCCCGCCGGCGGGCAACACACGCCGAGCGCCAGAACGGCGGCGATGCGCTGCCGGAACGGCGAAGCGTATGCGCCAAGCAGTCTTGTCAAACTGATCGCCACCATGCAAGCTCTCCCTGTCAACGACGACATGTTCGTCCGGCGTCCGTCTCGTGGACAAGGCATTTTGCCACAAACCAGGGAAACCGCCCGGCAAGTCGTTTCCCCGCCCGGCCGGGCCGTCAGCCCGACAGGATCAGCCGACCGGCGTCTCGTCTGGCGGCGTGCCGCGCTCGCTTGGCGGCGCTTTGCCGACGAGTTGGCAAAGGTAAGGCTGCGCGGCAGAGAAGGCCGCGCGCATGGCAGCGGCATGGCGGGCGAAATCCTCCCGCCGTTCGCTGCGCGCGTCGGCTTCGAGCAGTTTGGCCGCCTGCGAAAGCGCCATCACGCCCAGCGTCGCGCTGCTCGACTTGAGCTGGTGGGCGAGCGCCAAGACCTTGCCGGCCTCCTGCGCGAGCACCGCTGCGTCGAGTTCGGCAAGCTTGACCGGCGTGCTGTCGAGAAAGATGCCGATCACGCGCGCGAAGAAATCCGCCTGGCCGATCGCCCGCAAGGCCTGCAGCGTCGCCTCGTCGACGCCGTGTGCGACGGTCGGCGCGCTGTCGGCAGTCGGCGCAGCGACCTCCGGCACCGGCGCGGCGTCGGCCGGCTGCGTCCAGCGCTCGAGCATGGTCCGCAGAACTTCCCGTGTGAAAGGTTTGCTCATGTAGTCGTCCATGCCGGCCGCCAGGCACTCGTCCCGATCGCCCTGCATGGCATTCGCGGTGAGCGCGATGATCGGCACCCGCCGCCGACTCGGGTCGTCGCGCCGAGCGTCACTTTCCAGGCGGCGAATCCGCCGCGTCGCTTCGTAGCCGTCGATGCCCGGCATCTGGCAGTCCATGAGGACGATGTCGAAAGCCTCGCCGCGCAGCGCGGCGATCGCCTCCAGCCCACCATCGGCGACGCGCGTCCGGCAGCCCAGCCAGTCGAGCGTCGCTCGGGCAACCGCCTGATTGACGGCGTTGTCTTCAACCAGGAGAACCTTGACGCCAGGCAGCGGCGGCGCCGTGGTGCCGATCTCTCCGCCGCCGCCACCATTCTCGGTGGCGACCAGCCGCAGCACCTGACGCAGACCGGCGAAAAGCTGTGCCTTGCGTATCGGTTTGTGCAGGCAGGCATCCACACCGACCTCGCTCATTGCTCCGGCGAGGGCAGAACGTGTCATTGCGCTGAGGATCAGAACGCGCACACCACCCAGCCGATCGTCGGCACGCAGGCGATGCGCGAGGGCCACGCCGTCCTGGTTGGCCGGCGCCGTGTCGAGCAGAGCAACGGCGAAGGGACGCCCGGCGTCTGTCGCCCGCTGCAGGGCGGCCAGCGCCTGCCCGGCATTGCTCGCCGTCTCGCAGTGCATTCCCCAGCCGTGCAGGTGCTGCAGGAGGATGTCGCGCTCATGGCTGCTGCCGGCGGCAACGAGGACGCGCTGGCCGCGCAAGCCGTTGCCATCGCCTTCGTGCTCGGCCAGCGGACGGCCATGCGTCAACTGCAGACGGACGGTAAACCAGAATGAACTGCCTTCGCCCGGCGTACTGACGACGCCGACTTCGCCGCCGAGCAAGGCAGTCAGCTGGCGGACAATCGCCAGGCCGAGCCCCGTTCCACCGTAGCGTCGCGCCGTGCTGCTGTCGGCCTGGGCAAACTCGTCGAAAACGGTGCTCTGCTTGGCCGGATCGATGCCGGTTCCGGTATCGCTGACGGTCGTTCTGAGCACGATGTGGCTCTCGCTCTGCTCAAGCAACCGAAGGTCGACCCAGACCTCGCCGTGCGCCGTAAACTTGATCGCGTTACTCAGCAGATTGGTCAGTACCTGGCGCACTCGCCCGGCGTCGCCCTTGACCCAGAGCGGCAGCTCGCGTGCGATCGAACAGGCGATGGCCAGACCCTTGGCGTGCGCGCGTTCAGCAAACAGGCCAACCGCCTCTTCCACGCTCTCGCGCAGACAGAACTCCACCGGATCGAGTTCGAGCTTGCCGGCTTCGATCTTCGAAAAGTCGAGGATGTCGTTGATGACGGCGAGCAGCGCCTGGCCGGAGTACATGACGGTGCGCGCGAAGTCGCGTTGCCGGTCGGTCAGCGGGGTGTCGAGAAGCACCTCGGTCATGCCGATGATGCCGTTCATCGGCGTCCGGATTTCGTGACTCATGTTGGCCAGGAAGATCGACTTCGCCCGGCTGGCCTGCTCGGCCATCGCCTGCGCCTCGTTGGCACGCTGCGCGACCGCCGCCAGCTCGCGATTGCTCCTCGCCAGCTCGTCGCCGCGCTCGGCCAGCCGTCGGTCGCGCTCCTCGATCTGGGCGAGCATGCTGTTGAAGCCCTTGCTCAAGCGCTCCACCTCTGCTGGCGACTCGCCGTCATCGGCCGCCGCGCGAATACTGAAATCCTGCTGTTCGCTCACCCGCCGCATCGACTCGGCAAGTCGCAGGATGGGGGCGACGATGCGCTGCTGCAGCCGCTCTGAGAGGAGCGAGGCGGCGCCGCCGGCAACGAGCAGGACAGCGACGATGAGCAGCGTGTTGATGAGCAGTTGCTGATGCAGACGGATCAGGCTGGCGCGGACGTAAAGACAACCGATCGTCTCGCCGTGCAGGATGACCGGACTCAGATAGTCGACGCCATCGACCCGCAGGCGATGGATCGAGCGGCCGCCCGCGACCAGAAGCGCCAGGTTCGCGTGCACCCACGGATGGTTCAGCGCGGCATCGGCCGCCGTCTGCTCTCCCCACTGATGACTGACGAACAGCTCGCCCTCGCTCGTAAACAGCGCTCCCGACTCGACGTCCGGATCGGCCTGCAGCGACGAGAGAAGCTTGTCGGCCTGCCTGGTGTCGGCAAATTCGATGGCCGCCGTGGCATTGCGCGCGACGATGCCGGCTACGACGTCGAGCCGCTCAAGCAGGGAGCGTGCGTAGGACACCGCCTGAAAGCCGAGGACGAGCAGCGCGACGAAGGCAAGCGTGCCGCCGACGGTCGCCCAGATGCTATAACGCAGCCGGCCGCGGATCGATGCATCGCGGCCGATAAGCTTGCCGATCATCTGTCGAAGCCTTTCAGTCGACCAAAGTCGCGAGTTCGAGCAGCGGAGCACCCACTTCGATGCCATTCTCGCGCGCGGCCTTGAGGTTAATTTCGAAGAGCAGCCGGTTCTCGCCACGCAGCAGACCGACGCAACCGCCTCGGCGGGCAAAGTCCGGCCCATCGCCGACGGTCAGGAACGGCCTGCCGCGCACTACGGCGAGCGCGTTGCTCCAGTCACGGTAGCTTGCCGACAGGTAAAGCGCGTGACAGCCCTTGACCTCGCCCGCCGTGACCCCGCTCACGCGGCGCAGGAAAACCGGATGTTCACCGATCAGGCGCCCTTCGGCGCTGGCCAGCGCTTCGGCGATCGTGTGTTCCCCGGCAATGCAGATGATCAGCGGATCCTTGCTCGCCAGCGTCGCTGCCGGCCAGCTGACGAACTTGAGGATCTTGAAGACGAGGACAGCCTTGATTCGTTCCTCGCGCGGGAGGACCGGATCAGCCTGCAGCGCACCGGAGAAGGCGGCAAGCACGGCAAGCGCCGCCCACCAGTGCCCGCAGGCGGCGCTCAGGCGTGCCACCAGTCGCTCCGCAGCGTACCCGCCGGCGTGCTCATTGTCGTCCCGGATCGCGTCAGAACTTCCAGACCACTTGCGCCGCCACCGCCCGTTCGACCTGCAGTTGCGGAATATCCAGCGATTCGGACCTGAATTCGGCATGCCGCTTGTGCAGCAGATTGCGCCCGACCAGCGCCAGCTCGACGTCCTTGCGTGGGCGCCAGGCGAGGCGCGCGTCGAGTTCGGTGTACGCCGGGATCGCTACACCGGAGCCAACGTCGGCCAGGCGGCCGACGCGTCGCAGCCAGAAGTCGACGTCGACGGCGCGCTGCGGGCTCCAGGTCGCGCGCAGCGAGCCTTGCATCTCCGGTGCGCTCTCCTCGCGATCGGTCGAGAACGCGTGTTCCTTCTCCTGCACGGTCATCGACTGCTGACTCAGCGCCGCCTGGAAACGGAGACTGGCCAGCGGGCGCCAGTCCAGGGCGAGTTCAATGCCGTGGCTCCACGCCTTGGCCTCGTTGGCCGCCAGCGACGACTGGAGAATGTAGGTCTGCCCGGGCAGCAGCAGACAGAACGGCAAGGCCGCCCCCGAAGGCATGCACACCGGGCGCAGGAAGCGACCAGTACGCAGTTTGTCGTATTCATTGTAGTAGATCGAAAGATCGGCGCTCAGCGTGCGGCTGAAGCGGTGTTTGACGCCGGCTTCATAAGCGATCAACGACTCGGAATCGACGGTCCCGGAACCCTGGATGAGGGCCGGCCGCGGCATCGTCACAGACGGCGCAACGACTTGCAGTTTGAATTCGCCGCCGCGGTCGATGCGGCTCGGCGTACGTACCGCCCTCGCCACCGATGCCCACAGCGATGTGCTTTCGGCCGGCGTCCATAACAGACGGGCGTTCGGCTGGAACTCGACACCGGTGTAGTCGTTTCTCTCCACCTTGGCGCCGAGCGTCAGAATGAGCGTCTCGGGCAACAGGGCAATGTCGTCCTGCAGGAAGGCGCTGAGCAGTTTGCGCCCGGCTGACGACGGGTAGATGTCGGCGTAAGGAAGGCTCGCCGTCGGGATGCCACGCGCCGACGGGCGCAGCGAGTCCGCGCTGTAGCGGTAGGCAAGACCAGCCACCAGGTCATGCCCGGCCAGGCGCCGACTGCGATACTGGAAGTCGACATCATAGGTCGTACGCCTTTCGTCAAAGTGGACCGGCCAGTCGCGACGCGTGTAATCGACATACGCCTGCAGCGTAAACGAGTCGCTCGCCGACACCTCACGCTGCCAGCGCATGGTCAGGTTTCCACCTTCGACCTTCGGATCGGTTTCGGCCACCGCGTTATACGGCGGCGTCAGAAAGTTCAGATTGGACAGTTCGCCCGACCGGCCACGGTAGTAATCGCCCTGCACGGTCACGGCATCATGACCGGTCGGTGTCAGATCGGCACGAAAGCCGGCCCGCGCCTGGCGCCACGAGTCGCCGGCGCCGTGCCCGGTCGCCTCCGCCACGGCCTCCTCACGGGCAAAGCCCTTGCCGTAGACGCGCCAGTGCCCGAGGTCGCCGAGGCTGCCGCCCCAGCGCAAGGCGCCGCCGCGTTCTTCGTCCCCGGCGCGGGCGACCAGCAGTCCACCCTGCGTACTGGCCGCCGACTTGCTGATGATGTTGATCACGCCGTTGACCGCGTTTGCTCCCCAGAGCGTGGCCCCAGGCCCACGAATGACTTCGATGCGCTCGATATCCTCGATGAGCGTGTCCTGAACATCCCAATAGACGCCGGAAAAGGTCGGCGAATAGACGCTGCGGCCATCCATCAGGACGAGCAGCTTGTTGGTGAAACGCCCGTCCATTCCGCGCGAGCTGACCGCCCAGGCATTCGCGCTGATCTGTCCGACCTGGACGCCGGGCACCATGCGCAACAGATCGGGGATGGCCTTGGCTCCGGAACGACGGATGTCTTCCGCCGTAATCACAAACACCGCTGCCGCCGCTTGCGAAACCGTTTGCGGCTTCTTGGAAACCGAGGTGATCTCCAGGTTGAGCACCTCGGTCAGATTGAGGTCAAACAGCGGGTCATCCGCCGCCTCGCCAGCAAACGGCAGCAAGCCGGCGGCGAGCAGGCACAGGGCAGCTTTCTGCCGCCTGCCGAGGATGAAGCGAGCAGGACTTCTCATCACCATTTTCCCCCTAGTCAATTACTGAACCCTGCTGCATCCCGTCGCCTCGCCGTCGGTGGTCAGGCGCAAGTAAAGCATGCGCTGGTGCGGCCGAGCAGGAACAAGTTCACATCAGGTCTTGCCGGCCAGAACCCGCGCCCGGCAAAACCGCCATGCGCAGCCGTCGGCCCTGCGCCAGCCCATCAGTTCACGGTCAATCCGGCGAGAACTTTAGTCCGGCCGCCCATGCTGTCTGCTGCGCGAAGCGCCCGCTCAATCCGCGGATACCGACCGGCTGCCGGTATCGGGCTTCCCCTCGGCAGGCAACGCGCGCTACCATTCCAGCGCGAGCGGCAGCGCCGGCTGACCGTTACGGCCGACCTCCGATTCACCCACTGGCGCGGCGCAGCGCACCAGCGGCAGCACTGGACGCCGCCAAACCGTGCCGGCAACAGAAACAGAAAGGATTCCATCATGATCAAGAGCAAAGCGTACGCCGCGCAAAGCAGGACGAGTGCGCTGGCCCCGTTCGAGTTGTCGCGCCGCGACCCGGCGGCAGACGACGTGCAAATCGAGATTCTCTACTGCGGTGTTTGTCACTCGGATCTGCACACCGCGCGCGGCGAGTGGCAGAACACCCAGTACCCGTGTGTTCCCGGCCACGAGATCGTCGGCCGCGTGCTGGCCGTGGGCAGCCAGGTGCGCCGCTGCAAAGTGGGTGAGCTGGCTGGCGTCGGCTGCATGATCGACAGTTGCGGGCATTGTCACTCCTGCCGTGACGGCGAGGAGCAGTACTGCGAAAACGGCTTCACCGGAACGTACAACGGCCCGCTGTTCGGCGGCGAAAACACTTACGGCGGCTACTCGCAGACGATCGTCGTCAAGGAATCGTTCGTCCTCTCGATCAGGCACGATGAAAAGGATCTCGCGCGCGTCGCTCCCCTGCTCTGCGCCGGGATCACCACCTACTCCCCCTTGCGCCACTGGCGTGTCGGGCCGGGCAAGACGGTCGGCATCGTCGGCCTTGGCGGACTTGGTCACATGGGCATCAAGATCGCCCGCGCGATGGCTGCCCGCGTCGTCCTGTTCACCACCTCTCCCGGCAAGGCCGAAGCCGGCCGGCAGCTCGGCGCCGATGAAGTGTGCGTTTCCACCGATGCCGAACAGATGGCCGCCTACGCCAACCAGCTGGACTTCATTCTCAACACGGTGGCTGCCCCGCACAATCTCGATGCCTACCTGCAATTGCTCAAGCGCGACGGCACGATGACCCTGGTCGGCGCCCCGGCGGAGCCGCACCCGGCGAGCAACGTCTTCAACCTGATCCTCAAGCGCCGCCAGATCGCCGGCTCACTGATCGGCGGCATCCGCGAGACGCAGGAGATGCTGGATTTCTGCGCCGCGCACGGCATCGTGGCCGACATCGAGCTGATTCCGATGGACTACATCAATGTGGCCTACGAACGCATGTTGAAAAGCGATGTGCGCTACCGCTTCGTCATCGACATGGCAAGCCTGCGCGACGGTTAAGGAAACTGTCCGCCCGCAGGCTGCCTGGCGCAGTGCGGCGAAGGAGCGCTCGTGCGCTCGCTCAGGGCGCCGATGGCAAGGCCCGTTTCGCTGCCGGGTCGCTCGTCGCCGCGCTCGCGCCGGCTCCCTCGGACGCCAGACGATCGCGTTCGGCCACGAGTTCCGGCACCGCCTTCTCGAACGCGGCGCGCAGGCCCGGCAACTCCGCGTCGCTGCCGGCGCGCTCCTGGCGGCGGGCGAAACTTTCGACGCGCGCCGCGCTGGCGGCGATGCCGGGCAGGCCGATGGTCGCACTCGACGACTTCAGGCTGTGTGCGGCGCGCGTCGCTCCCGGCCAGTCATTCGCCGTCAGACAGCGGCCGATCGTCGCCAGCAGGGCAGGCGTTTCCTGCAGGTAGATGCCGATCACCCGGGCAAGCAGATTGCCGCTCGCCGACAGGCCGAAGTCTGGATTATCGATCAGCGCGCTGCGGTCGAGCAGCGCGCTCGATGCACTCGCTGCCTCGCCGGGTGCCGTTGCGGCGACCGGCGACGTCACCGCCGCCGGCTTCTCGGCCGCCTCGCCGGCGGCGGCGGGCAGCCAGCGGCCCAAACATGCGGCCAGCGCTGCGAGGCGGATCGGCTTGCTGAGATAGTCGTCCATCCCCGCGTCCAGGCAGCGCCGGCGATCTTCCGGCAGCGCGTTGGCGGTCAGCGCCACGATCGGCACGTGCACCCTGGCGCCGGTGTCGGCACGAATCGCTGCCGTCGCCGCGTAGCCGTCCATGACCGGCATCTGGCAATCCATCAGGACCAGATCGAAGCTTGCGCCACGCAAGGCGTCCACCGCCGCGGCGCCGTTATTGACGATCGTCACCGTGACGCCGAGCTCGCCGAGCATCGCTTCGATCACCGACTGATTGACCGGGTTGTCTTCGGCGACGAGGATGCGGCCAGCCAGCGTCTGCACGCCGGAGGCCGCAGCACCGTCCTCGGCCAGTGGCGCCAGTGACCAGGTGAAGGGCAGCTCGACGGTGAAGGCGCTGCCCTCGCCGAGCCTGCTGTCGACGGCTATTGAGCCGCCCAGCAGACCGACCAGGTGGCGGCAGATCACCAGACCAAGGCCGCTGCCGCCGAATCGGCGGGTTGTCGACTCGTCGGCCTGAACGAAGGGCTGGAACAATCTGGCCAGTGCTTCGCGGGCAATGCCTATCCCGCTGTCGCGTACGACGAAGCGCAGCCAGATGCGCGCATCGCCGGCCGGGGTCAGCATTCGCTCGGCGGCGAGGGTCAGCGTGCCGTGCTCGGTGAACTTGATCGCGTTGCTGAGCAGATTCGACAGGACCTGACGCAGGCGCGTCGGATCGCCGTTGACCGCGAGTTTGGCGGGAATGCGCAGATCGGTCGTCAGAACGTTGCCGCGCGCCGAGGCGAGTTCACGAAAGGCGTCCGCCAACGCCACGAGCAGGGCCGTCAGGTCGAAGTCGATCTGCTCGACGACGATCCTGCCGGCCTCGATCTTGGCCAGATCGAGGATGTCGCCGAGCAGCGCGTGCAATGACTGGCCGGCGCTGGTGATCGCGCACAGATAACGCGCCTGCTCGGCAGAGAGCGGGGTGCGTGCGAGGACTTCGGCCATGCCGAGAATCCCGTTCAACGGCGTGCGGATTTCGTGACTCATGTTGGAGAGGAACTGCGACTTGGCGCTGCTCGCCAGGTCGGCCGCCTGCTTGGCCTCGGCCAGTTCATTATTGCGGCGGACCAGACGGTCGGTCAGCGTCTCCAGCACCTTGACGACGGCGCTGATTTCGTTTCGCGACGCGCTTTCGATCGCGCTGCCGGTCAAGGCCACGGCCGAGGTCTCCGCCCGTTCGCGCAAGGCACGCAGCGGGCGGAGCACCCAGCGGACGAGCGCAAAGCCGATCAGCACGCTGACCAGCAGGATGCCGAGCGTAATGACGAGCGAGCGCTGATTCGCCTGCCCGAGCATCGCGTAGGCCTGCGCGCTGTCGAGCACCGCGACGAGGACGAAGGCATTGTCGACGATCATCAGCGGCAGATAGGCCAGCGTCCGGTAGACTTCCGTTTCGTGGCGGTAGATCGGCACTTTCTGGGTGAACGCTTCCTCAATCGCCGTCCTGTCCAGCACGTAGGGAACGGACTTCGAGCTGGCCAGGAGGGCGCCCGTGCGCGTGATGAGGAACAGATCTGCCCCCAGATCGTCGCCCATTCTGGCCAGCAGCGGCGAGTCGACACGTACCCCGGCGAGAAGCGCCCCGACCACCCTGCCGTTCCACTCCACCGGCTCGATCGCCTGCAAGGTCAATACGCCGGCGTCGATCCGACTGGCCAGGCGCGCTTGTCCGGCGAGGGCTTCGACCACGCCCTGGACATCGGATGGATCGCCGTGCCGTTGTGGATCGTGGGCGCGATAGACGACGAGCTGCCGGCCGTCGACCAGCTCCATCATGGCGGCTTTGCTCGCGGCGAAACCCTCGTCCAGCACCTCACGCAGCGCATCCACCGGCGACTCACCGGACTTGGCCAGGTTGCGGCCCAGGCTGTTGCGCGCCGCGGTCAAACGCGCCGTCAGGCGCGCCCGTCGCGACTGCTCGGCGACGAGTTCATCGACCACCCGGCCGATCGTCACCATCTTGTCGATTTCGCGCGCGCGCACTGTCGTCCGCAAGGCTTCGCCGGAAACCAGCAAGGCGGTCCAGTGCGAGATCGCGGCAAGCAGGCCGAAGAGGGCGATCAGCGAAACAGTGATCGAAAAGCGCAGCCGCACCGGAAGACCTGGCCGTCGGCGTTCAGCGCCCGCCGGCGGCCGGCGGCAACGCGATCAGGTGTTGCGGCGAGATGCAGGCAGCGAAACGGGTAGTCATCCCCTTGGCTGACGCCCGAGCAGGAAGAACTCGTCATTCGGACGCATCGAGCTCATGTTCGCCAGGCGATTCGACATGGCGAAAAAGGCCGCCACGGCGCCGATGTCCCAGATGTCCTGTTCCGCGAACCCGTGCTCGCGCAGGGCGGCGAAGTCGGCATCGCCCACCTCGGCCGAGCGCAAGGCGACCTTGAGGGCGAAATCGAGCATCGCCCGCTGCCGTGGCGTCAGGTCGGCCTTCCGGTAATTGACCGCCACCTGATCGGCAATGAGCGGGTTGCGCGCACGCACGCGCAGGATCGCACCGTGCGCGACGACGCAATACTGGCACTGATTGGCGCCGCTCGTCGCGACGACGATCATCTCGCGCTCGGCCTTGCTCAGGCCGCTCTCCTTCTCCATCAGCGCATCGTGGTAGGCAAAAAACGCGCGAAACTCGTCCGGCCGGTGCGCCAGGACAAGAAAGACGTTGGGCACGAAACCGGACTTCTCCTGCACGGCGAGAATCCGCGCGCGCACATCGTCCGGCATGTCGTCGAGCGCCGGCACGGGAAAACGGCTGATCGGTCTGTCCATCATGCGCTTCCTTCTGGCGAGGCGGGACGAGGAAGAGGCGCAGGGACGGCGCGATCGCGGATGGCGGGTGAATTCATCGAGGGCTCCATGGTCAGAGGGTTGCAGACCGTGGCATGATACACAAAACCCAACTTCATCTGAGGAGAGAGCCGTGCCCGACCCTTCCGATTTCGACAGCCTCGTCCCCGCCGTCCCGTTCAGCCGGCGCCAGTTCATCGTCAGCGCACTCGGCGCCGGCTTCGCCCTGTCGGTGCAGCCGGTCGCCGCACAAACCGTCATCAACACCGACACCGGCGGCCTCAGCGCCGGCGAAATCCAGGTCGCGACGCGCGATGGCTACCTGCCCGCCTATCGCGCGCAGCCGGAAGGCGGCGAGAAGTGGCCGGTCGTCCTCGTCGTGCAGGAGGTTTTCGGCGTGCACGAGCACATCAAGGACGTCTGCCGGCGCCTGGCCAAGCTCGGCTATCTGGCGATCGCGCCCGAGCTCTACGCGCGTCAGGGCGATCCGCGGCAATACACGAACGTCCAGGAGCTGATCAGCAGCCTGGTCAGCAAGGTGCCCGACGCGCAGGTGATGCGCGATCTCGACGCCTGCGTCGCCTGGGCGGCAGCGCACGGCGGCGACGCCAGCCGCCTCGGCATCACCGGCTTCTGCTGGGGCGGGCGGATCACCTGGCTCTACGCGGCGCACAACCGGCAACTGAAAGCCGGCGTCGCCTGGTACGGGCGCCTCGTCGGACCGGCCAGCGAGCTGACGCCGCAGCAGCCGCTCGCTGTCGCCGGCCGCCTGCTGGCGCCGGTGCTCGGCCTCTACGGCGGCGCCGACAGCGGCATTCCGCTCGATACCGTCGAGCAGATGCGCCAGGCGCTCGCCGAACCGACGAGCACGGCCGCCGGCAAGGCATCGACGATCCACGTCTACGACGGCGCGCCGCACGCCTTCCACGCCGACTACCGGCCGAGCTACCGCAAGAGCGAAGCCGACGACGGCTGGCGACGCCTGCAGGCGTGGTTCAAGCAGCACGGCGTCTGAGCGCCGCAGCGCGCTGGCGGCGGGCTCAGTCCCCGCCGCCCCCACAACCGCCGCCCCCACAACCACCGTCGCCGCCGCCGTCGCCGCACGAACCGTCGCTGTCGCCGCTGCTGCCGGCGCAACCGCCACCGCAACCGATATGCCCGGCGCAGAACGCCGTGCCGGCACCCGTCTGCGCAGCGGCCAGGCAGTCAAGCTGGTAAACGAAGCCGCCGGCAATGCCGAGCATGGCGTCGAGCGCAAAAAGCAGCGGCAGCGACTGCGGCCGCGCCGGATCGATGCCGCTGCGCCGGCAGGCCAGGCGCCAGGCGCGCTTGATCGCCTCCGGCGCGTCGGTCGGCGAGCGCATCGCTTCGGCCGGCGTGTGGTGCAGAAAGCGGCCGAGCCCGCGGTCGCAAAAGCGCGCGTATTGCCGGGTGAAGAGAATGAACTCGTGCCAGGCGTCGTCGACCGCCTGCGACGGCATGGCGACCATCCGTTTGCCCGACGCGCGGCACAGCTGGAAATACTCGCGCAGACCGTCGAAGACCAGCGCGCGCTGCGCCGCGTCGAGTTCCGGCCGGCGCAGCGCCAGCCGCCGGTCGAGGAACCTGGCGTAAGGGTAGGCGTCGATATACGCCGCGCGCTGCCTGAGCAGGGCGCGCCACCAGGCGACGGCGGCCGCGATCAGGCCGACGAACAGCACGATGAGCAAGAGCTTCATGATGCCCGCCGCGGCTCAAACGGCAAAACAGAGGTACTTGACTTCGAGGTACTCGGCGAGCCCGTGTTGCGAGCCTTCGCGGCCTATTCCCGACTGCTTGATACCGCCGAAGGGCGCCACCTCGTTCGAGATCAGCCCGGTGTTGATGCCGACCATGCCGTACTCCAGCGCCTCGCCGACGCGCAGGCAGCGCGCCACGTCGCGCGTGTAGACGTACGCCGCCAGACCGTACTCGGTGTCGTTCGCCAGGCGAATCGCCTCGCCCTCGTCGGCAAAGCGGAAGACCGGGGCGAGCGGCCCGAAGGTCTCCTCGCGCGCCAGGCGCATTGCCGGCGTCACGTCGGCGAGCACGGTCGGCTCGAAGAAGGTCCCGCCGCGCGCATGGCGTTTGCCGCCGGTGAGCACACGCGCGCCCTTGGCCAGCGCGTCGGCGATGTGCGCCTCGACCTTGGCGAGCGCCGCCGCGTCGATCAGCGGCCCCTGCGCGACGCCCTCCTCGCTGCCCGGCCCCACCTGCAGCGCCTCGACGCGCGCCGCCAGTTGGGCGACGAAACGATCGTAAATGCCGTCCTGGACGAGCAGGCGGTTGGCGCAGACGCAGGTCTGGCCGGTGTTGCGGTACTTGGCGACGAGCGCCCCGTCGACCGCCGCTGCCAGGTCGGCGTCGTCGAAGACGATGAACGGCGCGTTGCCGCCGAGCTCGAGCGACAGCTTCTTGATCGTCGGCGCACATTGCGCCATGAGCAAGCGGCCGACCTCGGTGGACCCGGTGAACGACAGCTTGCGCACGAGCGGGCTGGCGCACAGCGCACCGCCGATAGCCGCCGGATCGCCCGTCACGACGTTGAGGACGCCAGCCGGCAAGCCGGCCGCCTCGCCCAGCCAGGCAAGCGCCAGCGCGGAGAGCGGCGTCTGCTCGGCCGGCTTGACGACCACCGTACAACCGGCGGCGAGCGCCGGCGCAACCTTGCGCGTGATCATGGCGAGCGGAAAGTTCCACGGCGTGATCGCCGCGCAAACGCCGACCGGCTGGCGGATCGTCAGCAGCCGCCGGTCGCCGGCCGGACTCGGAATCGTTTCGCCGTAAGCCCGCTTGCCCTCCTCGGCGAACCACTCGACAAAGGACGCGCCGTAGGCGACTTCGCCGCGCGCTTCGCCGATCGGCTTGCCGCATTCGGCGGTGATCAGTTGCGCCAGATCCTCGCCGTTGGCGACGATGTGCTCGAACCAGCGGCGCAGAATCGCCGCCCGCTCCTTCGCCGTTCTCGCCTGCCACGCGTGCAGCGCGCCAGCCGCGGCGTCGATCGCGCGCGCCGTCTCGGCGGCCGACATGCGCGGCACGCAAGCGATCGTCTGGC
>WBZP01004529.1_pt1 | contig 14465 bp, 12 predicted proteins | sample 5204301 | NCBI WGS metagenome assembly WBZP01 (sample SAMN12412401, study PRJNA552823) | activated sludge metagenome | isolation source: activated sludge from nitrification reactor of wastewater treatment plant... | place: USA: Pennsylvania | collected 2017 | reverse complement strand
CGAGATCTTCCGGCTCCAGGTTGTGGATGTGATTATGACCGCAGGCCCGGGCCACGGTCTGAAGTTCGAGCGTCATGACCTTCAGATAGTTGGCGAGGCGGCGGCCGGCGCGAACCGGATCGAGCCTCTTTTGAAGATCGGGATCCTGGGTGGTGATGCCCGCAGGGTCCTTGCCTTCGTGCCAGTCGTCGTAAGCGCCGGCGGTCGTATTGAGCTTCTTGTATTCTTCCTCGTAGGCCGGGTCGTTGTCGCCGAGCGCCACCAGTGCAGCAGAGCCGATTGCGACGGCGTCGGCACCAAGGGCCAGCGCCTTGGCCGCGTCCGCGCCGTTGCGGATACCGCCCGAGACGATCAGCTGCACCTTGCGATGCATGCCGAGGTCCTGCAGGGCCTGAACCGCGGGACGGATGGCGGCAACAGTCGGCAGGCCGACGTGCTCGATGAAGATTTCCTGCGTGGCAGCGGTGCCGCCCTGCATACCGTCGAGCACGACGACGTCAGCACCGGCCTTCACGGCAAGAGCCGTGTCGTAGTAGGGGCGCGTGCCGCCAACCTTGACGTAGATCGGCTTTTCCCACTCGGTGATTTCGCGCAGCTCGAGGATCTTGATTTCGAGGTCGTCGGGACCGGTCCAATCGGGATGCCGGCAGGCCGAGCGCTGGTCGATGCCCTTCGGCAGGTTGCGCATTTCAGCGACGCGGTCGGAAATCTTCTGACCGAGCAGCATGCCGCCACCGCCGGGCTTTGCACCCTGGCCAACAACGATTTCGATGGCGTCGGCCTTGCGCAAGTCGTCCGGGTTCATGCCGTAACGCGACGGCAGGTACTGATAGACGAGCGTCTTCGACTGGCCGCGTTCTTCCGGCGTCATGCCGCCGTCGCCCGTGGTTGTCGAGGTGCCGGCGATCGAAGCGCCGCGGCCCAAGGCTTCCTTGGCGTTGGCAGAGAGAGCGCCGAAGCTCATGCCTGCAATGGTGATCGGAATCTTGAGTTCGATCGGCTTCTTGGCGAAGCGCGTGCCGAGCGTGACGGCGGTCGAGCACTTCTCGCGATATCCTTCCAGCGGATAGCGCGACATGGAGGCGCCGAGGAACAGGAGATCGTCGAAGTGCGGTAGCTTGCGCTTGGTGCCGCCACCACGGATATCGTAGATGCCGGTTGCAGCTGCGCGACGGATTTCCGAGAGCGTATAATCGTCGAAAGTCCAGGACGTGCGCGGGGTCGTCGGAGGGTTATGATAGCTCATCAGTACGCATCCGCATTGTCGATGTTGAAGTTATAGAGTTTGCGCGCCGAACCGTAGCGCTTGAACTCGCTGGTCTTGACGTCCTTGACGCCGGCATCGCTCAGAAGCTTTTCAAGCTCCTTGTGATGCTCGGGCCGCATCTCCTTTTCGATGCAGTCTGCGCCGAGGCTCTTCACCTTGCCGCGCACGAAAAGCTTGGCCTCGTAGATCGAGTCGCCCAAGGCGTCGCCGGCATCGCCAAGCACGACGAGGTGGCCCGACTGGGCCATGAACGCCGACATGTGGCCGATGTTGCCGCGCACGACGATGTTGATGCCCTTCATCGAGATGCCGCAGCGCGAGGAAGCGTTGCCTTCAATGACGAGCAGGCCGCCGCGGCCGGTGGCGCCGGCGTACTGGCTGGCGTCGCCCTTAATGACAACCTTGCCGGACATCATGTTTTCCGCAACGCCCGGGCCGGCCGAGCCGTGCACGGTGATCGTCGCGTTCTTGTTCATGCCGCCGCAGTAGTAGCCGACGCTACCTTTGACATCGACGGCGATGGGGGCATCGACGCCGACGGCAACCGCATGGGCGCCGCGCGGGTTCAACACTTCCCAGCTGGCTTCATTGGCACCGTCCTTCTGACGGTGCAGATCTAGATTGAGTTCGCGCAAAGGAGTCTTTGCGAGATCGACGGTTCGCATGGTCGTTTCCTCTCGGGATAATCGTTATTGTTTGCGTTCCCAGAAGTAGACGGTCGAAGGCTCGGGTTCCCAGACCTTGGCTTTGTCGATACCGGGCAAGTTCGCGAGCGCGCGGTATTCCGACCCGAAGGCAACGTAGTCGTCGGTTTCGGCCATGACGGCCGGCTTGCAGGCGATCGGATCGCGGATCACGCCGAAGCCGTCCTTGGTGCCGACGACGAACGTGAAGAAGCCGTCGAGATCGTCGATGCCCTTCTTCAGCGCTTCGCCGAGGTTCATGCCCTGCTTCATGCGCCAGGTGAGGTAGGCGGCCGCCACTTCGGTATCGTTCTGGGTTTCGAACGTCATGCCGTCGCGCTTGAGTTCGCGGCGCAGGCTGTTGTGGTTCGACAGCGAGCCGTTGTGGACGAGGCACTGATCTGGCCCGGTCGAGAACGGATGGGCGCCCATGGTGGTCACGGCGCTTTCGGTGGCCATGCGGGTGTGGCCGATCGCGTGCGAACCCGACATCTTGGCAAGGTCGAACTGCTTGGCGACATCGGTCGGCCAGCCGACTTCCTTGTAGATCTCGATGTTCTCGCCGACGCCCATGATGCGAACGGAGGGATGGTTCGCCTTAAGGTCGGCACGTACGGCGTCGGCCTTGTTGGAGGGCACGGTCAGAATGGCGTGGGTCGACTTGGCAGCGAGCGAGACGTCGGCGCCAGTCGATTTCTTGATGGCGGCGGCAAGGCCCTTGAAGTCGTCGTCCGGCGTCGCCGACTGGACGGTGATCTTCATCTTGCCCTTTTCGGAGCCGCCGTAGACGGCGAAGCCGGCACTGTCCGGTCCGCGCTCGCACATCGTTGCCAGCATGGTCGAGAGCATCGATCCAAGCTGCGGTTCCAACGCCTTGTTTTTAAGAAATAATCCGACAATTCCGCACATTTGCGTTTCCTCGGCTGGTTACGTTTCCCGAGGTGCAAATTAGTTGCATAGAATTAAGAAGTCAACTGAGGGGAAAACTTATTTCTTCAAAAGAAAGTTTTTTCCATGCTGCGGGCTGAGTCCGGAGTTTAATTGCGTCAACCGCGCGGATAAATGATCACCGACAGATAAGACATGGGGGTTTTAACGAGTTTGCTTGGGCCGTGGGGCGCGCCGCTGTCGAACAGTATCGCATCGCCCGGCCGCAGGTGATAGCTGCGATCGGCGTGCGTGTACTCGACTTCGCCGGAAAGCATGAAGATGAATTCGACGCCTTCGTGTTGAAAGGCGGTGTAGGGAACAGCGTCTTCCGAAAGCGAAATGAGATAGGGCTCCATCACCACGTCGCCATCGAGCGAGTGGCCGAGCAACTGGTATTGATGACCGACCTTGGTGCCCCGGCGGCGGATGATGACGCCTTCTCCGGCGCGCACATACGAGCAATCGCGGCGCTGTTCAAACGACGCGAACAGCACGGTAATCGGGATATTCAGTGCTGCCGACAAGGTCTGCAGCGTGCCCAGCGACGCCGATATCTGACCGTTCTCGATTTTCGACAGCATGCCGGGCGAAATGTTGGCGGCATTGGCCAATTCGGCGACGGTCAGCTCGGCTTCCTTGCGGTGCTGGCGCACCTGAATTCCGATGGCCTGTTCCAAGGTCCGCTCGACTGAGCCTGGCGCGGTCGAACCGGTTGCAAGTGGTTCAATATCCGGCTCGGCTGCCACCTTAACCCGAGTTTTTTCGGCCATGTGCTGGTGCCCGTGCCCCTGCCTGGAGTTTGTGTATGCCGGCGCTGCCGGCAGATCCACTCGGCTAAGTTGACACGGAAGAAAAAAAATTTCCACCGCCCCGTGGAGGGCGGTGGACGATAGTGGTCAATTCGAAGTGATCCGTGGTCTGGCCAGGGGTCTCGCCAGGGGTCTCGCGCCATGGGGGCGGGGCCCCAGGGCAAGACCGGTGCGGTTCAGCGCACCGTCAGCCCCGTGCTCTGGCAGGTGTCGCTCAACCAGTGCCAGAAGCTGCCGGCATACGAGCTGGCGCAGGTGATCACGAACTCGTCGCCCTCAAGCGGCCGCCAGATCGTCGCCCCGATGTGGGAGGCATGTGTGATCGCCACATCGCCGGCCTTGAAGGCCTTGGGATGAAGATCGACCGGAATGCCCTTGGCCAGCGCCTCGCGCGACTTCGGTCCCGACACCTTGACGACGGCGCGGCTGTCGCTCTGGTCGGCGACAGCGGCAAGGCCGTCGAGCGGGGCTTGCAGTTCGCGTTCAAGGTCGCGGCCGTTGGCATTCGAGGCGGCGAGAAGCCACTGGCCGGGCCCGGCCCATACCGCCGTGACGCCTGAGCCGGTGGAAACGCGGCCTGTGGCCGGAAGCTCAAGACCGAAGAGGTCTTTGACCTTGGCCGCGAGAGCTGCGCCCTGGCCCTTGCGCTCGGCAATGAGGGCCATGGTCCAATCCTCGACGATCTCAACGGTCGTATTGTTCGCCGCGGCGGCCTTGGCGCCGTAGAGCGCCGGCCGCGCTTTCAATTTGGTCTCAGACACGCAGCCGCTCTCCTTCAGGATCAAAGAACACGGGCGAGACAACCTCGACCTCGATGTCGCCGCCCCGCACCGGATCGTAGGCGCGGATGATTTCGCCCATCCGTTCCGGGCCGCGGCTCAAAAGTCCAAGCGCAATCCAATGCCCCGACATCGGCGAATAGCAGGCCGACGTGATGTAGCCTTCATCGTTGGCGGCGGTGGCTTCCCGCCCCTTGGCGATGAAGTGGGCACCGGCGCGCAGCCGCTGGCTGCGATCGACGGGACGCAGGCCGACGAACGCGGGCCGCTTGGGATCGGTCAGACCCGGACGGCTGGCAAGCACGCGGCCGATGTAGTCCTTTTTGGTCGAGGCCATGCGGCCAAGCCCCAGATCGGCTGCCGTGGTGGTGCCGTTGATTTCGGTACCGCCGACGTGCCCCTTTTCGATACGCATGACGCCGAGCGCTTCGGTGCCGTAGGGGGTCACGCCGAATTCCTTACCCGCGTCCATCATGGTGCGGATCAGCGCGTCGCCATAGCGTGCCGGCACGCCGATTTCGTAGGCGAGCTCGCCGGAGAACGACAGGCGGTAGAGCCGTGCCTTGACGCCGCCGCACACCGTCAGTTCGGCCACGCCCATGTAGGGGAATGCCGCATTCGAGATGTCGAAGGGCTTATCGACGATCTTGGCGAGGAGGTCGCGGGCGCGCGGACCGGCAACGGAATACTGCGCCCACTGGTCGGTCGCCGACGACATCTGCACGTCGAGATCCGGCCAATGCCACTGGTGGCAGAACTCCAGATGCTGCATGACCTTGACGGCGTTGGCCGTCGTGGTGGTCATGAAGTAGCGGTTTTCGGCGAGACGCGCGGTCGTGCCGTCGTCCATCATCAATCCGTCTTCGCGCAGCATCGCGCCATAGCGGCACTTGCCGACGGCTAAAGAACCGAAGGCGTTGATATAGACCTTGTCGAGAAACTTGCCGGCGTCCGCACCGGTAATCTCGATCTTGCCAAGCGTGGAGACATCGCAAATGCCAACCGCGCTGCGCGTCGTCTTCACTTCGCGGTTGACGGTTTCGAGCCAGTCGTTTTCGCCCGCACGGGGGAAATATTGCGGGCGCAGCCACATGCCGACTTCGATGAACACCGCGCCCTGTTCCTTGGCCCAGACATAGGACGGCGGCAGGCGGGTGGGCTTGAAATCCTTCTCACGATGATGGCCGGCGAGCGCGCCCATGGTGACGGGCGTGAAGGGCGGCCGGGCCGAAGTGATGCCGGTCTCGGGGATCGACTTGCCGGTCAGCTCCGCCAGGATCGCGAGGCCGTTGACCGAGGACGTGCGGCCCTGGTCGGTCGCCATGCCAAGCGTGGTGTAGCGCTTGACGTGCTCGATCGAGCGATAGCCTTCGCGCTCGGCAAGGGCGATGTCCTTCGATGCCACGTCGTTCTGGTAGTCGACGAAGGCTTTGTGCTTGGCATCCTCGACATGCCAGAAGGCCGAGATGGAGGTGCCGTCTTCGCCGGTCGAGGGAACCTCGGGAGCTGATGCTTTAAAGCCTGCAGCTTCTGCCGCCGCCGCACCGGCCTTGGCGCCGCCTGCAAGGCAGGCGCTGAGCGAATAGTCACCGGCCGCCGCACCGGCAAGGGTCATGCCCTTGGGCAATTTTCCCGCCAGGAACGCCGCGCGCTCCTCATTCCAGACCGGACGGCCGTTCTGGTGCGTGGTGAGCTGGATGTTCGGGTTCCAGCCGCCTGAGACGGCGATCAGATCGCAACCGACATTGAACGAGGGCTGCCGTTGCGGGATGATGCGCGCACCCTTGACCGTAAGACGGCCCTCGGCATCGGCAACCGACCCACCGGCAATCAAACGCACGCGGTGCTTGTCGACGAGCGCCTTCACGGCCGCAGACGTTTCGGGCCGGGTATCGACAAGCGCTTCGACCGAGACCTGCGCGGCGATCAGATCGGCGACAGTGGACGCGCCGTCATCGTTATTGGTGAAGACAACGGCCTTCTTGCCCGGCGCCACGCCGTAGCGGTTGATATAGGTCCGCACCGAGCCGGCGAGCATCACGCCCGGGCGGTCGTTGTTGCCGAACACGATCGGCCGTTCGGTCGAACCGGTGGTGACGACGGCCTGCTTGGCCACGATGCGCCACAGGCGCTGGCGCGGCGTGTGTGCGGCCGGCACCGGCACGTGATCGGCGACGCGCTCGACCGCGGCGAAGGTGCCGCCGTCATAGGCGCCCCAGACCGTGGTGCGCGGCAGGATGCGCACGTCCGGCATGCTTTGAAGTTCGGCAACGGCAGCCCGCGCCCAGTCGGCCGCGGATTTATCGCCGATCGCACGGTCTTCGCTCAGGCAGCGGCCGCCGAGCACGAAGCTTTCATCGGCGATGACGACGCGGGCCCCGGCGCGGCCGGCGGCGAGCGCCGCCATGAGACCGGCAGGGCCGCCCCCGATGACGAGCACGTCGCAGAACGTGTTCTGCTTTTCATAGATGTCCGGATCGGCGCTGTCGGAGGCGCGGCCAAGACCTGCGGCGCGGCGGATCATCGGCTCGTAGAGCTTTTCCCACAGCGAGGCGGGCCACATGAAGGTCTTGTAGTAGAAGCCGGCAACGAACACGGGCGCGAGCAGCGAGTTGACCGACATCAGGTCATACTTCAGCGACGGCCAGCGGCTTTGGCTGGTGGCGTCGAGGCCCTGATAAAGCTCGGCCGTGGTCGCACGCGTGTTGGGCTCCCGCCGCCCGCCAGTGCGCAGTTCGACGATGGCGCTTGGATCTTCCGATCCTGCGGTCAGGATGCCGCGCGGCCGGTGGTATTTGAACGAACGGCCGACGAGGTGCACGCCGTTGGCAAGAAGGGCAGAGGCGAGCGTATCGCCGGCAAAGCCCGAGTAGGCCGTGCCGTCGAAGGTGAAGCGCAAGGGTGTGCGCCGGTCGATGAGGCCCTTGTCCTTGAGGCGATAGGTGTTCGACGCCATCACACGCCCCCTGCGGTCTTGTTGGTGCGGGCCAGCGCCACATCGCGGGCCAGCTGCACTTTGGAAATTTCATGGGTGCGGGTGTCGCGTGTCACCACCAGCCAGGCGTGGCAGCCGGCCGAGTGGTACCAGAGCTCGTCGGTCGGCCCGGCCACGTTCACGCGCGTATAGCCGTAATCGTAGAACGCGTCGGCGGCGTTGGCGGCGGCGGGGTCAGGACGGGTAACGGAGGCGTCGCCGATGTAGACGTATTCGTCCAAGCTGCGTTCGCCACAGTGCGGGCAAGGTATGCGCATTTCTGAAATGCCTCTCAGTGCAGGTTCGGCTGGTTGCCCATGCCCTTTTCATCGATCATGTGGCCGGTGCGGAAGCGGTCGAGCCGGTAGGCGGTCGCGACCTCGTGGGGCTCGTCGCGGGCGATCAGGTGGGCAAAGCACAGACCCGCGGCCGGCGTCGCCTTGAAGCCGCCGTAGCACCAGCCCGCGTTGAGGTAGAGCTTATCGACCGGCGTCTTGTCGATGATGGGCGAGCCATCCATGCTCATGTCCATGATGCCGCCCCAGGAGCGGAGCAGGCGGACGCGGCCGATGCGCGGCATCAGCGACATGCCGCCCTCGACGACGTCCTCGACCACCGGCAGGTTGCCGCGCTGGGCATAGGAATTGTAGCCGTCGATATCGCCGCCAAAGACGAGGCCGCCCTTATCCGACTGGCTGATGTAGAAGTGCCCGGCACCGTAGGTCACCACGCCGTCGATGAACGGCTTGATGCCTTCGGTGACGAAAGCCTGGAGGACGTGGCTTTCGATGGGCAAAGTTAGTCCGGCCATGGCCGCGACGCGTGAAGAGTTGCCGGCGCAGGCAAGGCCGACCTTGTTAGCACCGATAAAGCCGCGGCTGGTCTCGACCCCGGTTACGCGGCCGTTCTCGATTTTGAAGCCGGTGACTTCGCAATTCTGGATGATATCGACGCCAAGCTTGTCGGCGCCGCGGGCATAGCCCCAGGCAACCGCGTCGTGGCGCACGGTGCCGCCCTTGCGATGCAGCAGACCGCCGATGATGGGGAAGCGGGCGTTATCGAAGTTGAACCAGGGATACATGGCGCGAACGCCGTCGCGGTCCAGCAATTCGGCATCGACGCCATGCAGGCGCATGGCGTTGCCGCGCCGGGCATAGGCGTCGCGCTGAGCGTCGGTGTGGCACAAGTTCAGGATACCGCGCTGGGACACCATCGCGTTGTAGTTCAGGTCCTGCTCAAGGTTCGCCCACAGCTGCTGGCTCTGCTCGTAGAAGGGAATGTTGCCCGGCAAAAGGTAGTTGGAGCGGATGATCGTGGTGTTGCGGCCGACATTGCCCGAGCCGATCCAGCCCTTTTCGACCACGGCGACATTGGTGATGCCGTAGCGCTTGGCGAGATAATATGCAGCTGCAAGTCCGTGGCCGCCGCCGCCGACGATGACGACGTCGTAGGACGGCTTGGGATCGGGATCGCGCCAGGCGGGCGCCCAACCGGTGTGGCCGCGAAGCGATTCCCGCAGGACGTTGAACAGATTGTAGTGGGTCAAGGCCATGGATCGATCGTCCTTCACTGCCGGGCGGCCGGATGCTCACCGACCGATGGACGCTTATACCGGGTGGCCAAATTGCCCTTAACATAAGAATAAGTTATAGTTGGGCATGAGCAGCCGGACCGAAGCCTTACCGTTCGACCTGCGCGCCCTCGATATTTTCATCGCCGTTTGCGAGGCGGGATCGATGGCGGCGGCGGCGCGCGCGCTTGGCCTCACGCAGCCGGCGGTGTCGCAGGCCATCGCTGATCTTGAAGAACGCACCGGCACCATGCTGTTCGACCGCCGGGTCCGGCCCATCGGCCTGACGCCCGCAGGCGGCGTGATGCGCCAGCGGGCGGCTGCGCTGCTCACCGAAGCGCGCCAGATCGCGCCGATGCTGCGCGAGACCGAGCGCGGCCGGTTTGCACTGTTGCGCGTCGGCCTGGTCGACAGCCTGTCGCGCGCGCTGACGACCACGATTGCGCTATTTCTGAAAGACAGGGCGGAGCAGGTGCAGGTGCGCTCGGGGCTGACGGCGGCGCATGCCGGCGCGCTTTTGACGCGCAATCTCGATCTCTTCATCGGGGTTGATGAGATGGTCGAGGTCGCAGGTCTTGAACGCATCGAGCTGATGCGCGAGCCGTATATCATGCTGCTTCCATCGGGCGTGAGCGCGCCAAAAACGCCGATCGAGCTGCAGGCCTTGTTTCGCCGCTATCCGCTGGCGCGCTATAGCGCACGTTCGAAAACCGGCATTGAAATCGAGCGGCATCTGCGCCGTCTCAACATCGATGCGCCGGAAGGATTGTCATTCGATACGCCCTTCGGCGTCACCGAAATGGTGGCGCGCGGATCGGCCATCGCACTCTCGACGCCGCTGTGCTTCGGGGAAGCCGGGTTCTCGCTAACCGAAATCGCAACGGCGCCGCTGCCGGGCCCGTCGCTCATTCGCACCTTGACGCTGGTGACCCGCCGTCAGGAGCTGGCGCGGCTGCCGCGCGAACTTGCAGCCGTGTGCCGCAGCGGGCTTGAGGCGAACGTGCTTCCCGAGCTGCTCGCCGCCATGCCGTGGCTCAAGGGTCAGCTGTCGACTTAGACAAGAGAACGCGCAAAAAATAAGCGCGCTATTTGCGGGCAATTGCCACGTCACGCAGCACGTTCGCTTCCAATTGAACTTCGTCGAGCCGGTACTTCAGCACGTCACCGATACTGATGAGGCCGACGAGCTTGGTGCCCGAGACGACGGGCAAGTGGCGGATGCGGCGCTCGGTCATGATGCGGGCGACGTTGGCAACGCCATCCTCGGCCCGGCAGGTGACGACCGCCGTGGTCATGAGGTCTGAAACGCACATGGACGACAGGTCATTGCCGAATTCGGCAAGCCCGCGCGCCAAGTCGCGCTCGGAGATGATGCCTTTGAGATTGCCGGCCGCGTCTGCGATGACCATGACGCCGACGCTTTCCGACCGGAGCGACCGCGCCAGCGATCTGATCGAGGCGTGCGGCTCGATGGTTTTGACGGCCGTGCCTTTGGATTTCAGGATATCCGAGACGCGCATCGCGCTGCTCCAGTTGAGAATGTCGGAGGTGTTGAAGTTGCCAGCATGCAACCGGCTCAAGACCGAAAGCAACTCGGCGCGCTCGTCCGCCGTCAGCGGATCGAGCCGGCGGCTGTCGTCACGGGTGATGAGGCTCGGCAAATCCTCGATCACGGGCGGATCGCCATCCTCGCCGTAACATTCGTTGCAGGTTGAAGACCGCGTCGTCAGCACGCCGATGCCCAAAGCGCGGGCCGAGCGCGCGGCCGAAACCGTGCTTTCGATGATCAGGCAATTGGCGGCGGGCACCCCAAGCTTTTCAATCGCCGACCGGTAGAAGTCGGCGGGGGTCATGTCGTCGTCGGTGCGGGGTACTATGACGTCGAACAGGCCCGGGCCGTTCGCGCCCAGGGCCTTGGTGAGGAGCGTGGTCAGCGGTTCGGCGCGGATCGAGGCGACAACGGCAACCTTCAATCCATCGCGGCGCGCGGCGGAAATGAGATCGACCATGTAGGGCCGCGGCGAAATTTTCGTTTCTGAGAGGCGCGTAGCGAGCAGCTTTTGCACCCGGCGCTGCATGGCGGCGATCAGTGGCGTCATGTCGGCCGTGGCCGCCCGCCAGCGAACCGTCTGCTGCAACAGATGGCGAATGCGGTAGGCGCAGCCGCCAAGCTTGGCGGTTTCATAAAACTGCTGCGCGTCGGTGCGCCAAGCGAAGCCGGCTTCGTCGAACACCTGCTCGAAGACGCGGAAGGTCAATTCCTCCGTCTCGGCGATGGCGCCGTCGGCACGAATAATCAAAGCTTGGAGCATTTTGCCGTCGCGTAATCCAGTCCTGCCCTCTGGCGCGAGCCAGTCCGAAGATACTGACCTACCGGCCGGACGTTTCAGCGCCAACGCGGCGTAAGGTCTTGCTCAGGGCTCGGAATTACCGCAACGCAGCAAGGCCGGGGCGACTTTCAGGCTCGTTGGGTGCCCAAGGTCTTCGTCAGGGTCTTCAAATGCCGTTTGATGCGGCATCGCCGGCTGAAATTGCGCAACTGAACGACGATCAATTTGTTGCAAAGCGAAAGACAGGCTCTGAAAAGCGGACAATCTGCCGCGAGAGAGCCGCGCCATGGCCAAGACTCACGGCAAGACTAATCGCAGGTCCGGGCGACGGCGGCTTTGAGGCCGGAATAGCAGTCGAGTTTGGAGCTGCAGTAGAGCTTTTCGAGCTTCGAATAGGAGACGATGCCGGTGCCTGCTGGACAGCGCACGATCAACTCCACGATGGGACCGCGATCGGTATAGGCTTCAACGACACCGCCGCGTTTCACAAACGAGGGGTAATCGGAATAGATGGCCGCCAACGCCAGCCCTACGGCCGCAATCTTGATCATGTACGCACCCCACTCTTCAGCCAGGACGTCCGCCAGGCTGCGTGTTTGACCGGCCGTGGAACACATCCAAGAAACACGTTCCGGATATGCGGCCGCTACGGCAGACCTCAGCAAGAGCCTTGCCAGACACGAGCGCTCATGTGTGCGCTTGAAATTAAGATTGACGGGCCGGACGGCCGGACGGCGCGCCCGTGCTTTGACCGCGGCGATGTCCAAGCCAGGACATGGCCGCGGTCAAGCAACACGCATCCTGTTGTGTCCGGCTATTCGATCACGACCTGATAGTCGGCGGCCGACGGCACCAGGGTCCGCCGGCACAGAAACAGCGGCCGTTCGTCCCGTGTGAATGCGATGCGATTGAGCCGCAACACCGGACTGCCGGCCGGCACACCAAGGCTCGCAACAAGATCAGAGCCGGCGATATCGAGCTTGAAGCGGTCTTCCGCACGCGTGATCCGCGTTTCCAGCCGCTCCAGGTAGTCAGAGAAGCTCGATCCCGTATCGGTCATGAAATCATCGAGGTCGGTGGCTTCGGTCACGGGAATGACGTAGCAATCGAGCGCCACAGGCCGGCCGGCGACCTCCGTCTTGACGTTGATCCGGGCGACGGGAACGTGATCGGCAATGCGCAGCATCCTCGCGTCGTCGCGTGCGGCGTGTCCGAAGTTCTTGTCAAGAACGCTGGTGTGCTGTTCCGCGACCAGTCGATCCTCCGCGATCCAGCGGCGAAAGCGGCTGGGCGGATCCTCGTGCCGGTGGTTGACGAAGGTGCCAAGGCCCTGACGGCGGACGATCACCTTCGACTGGGCCAGGAGATCGAGGGCCTTGCGCATGGTGCCGACGCTGACGCCGTAGCTGCGCGCAAGCTCCGTCTCATTGGGAAGGGCGCGGCCATCGGCCCACTCTTTCGACAGAATGCGGGCGCGCAGGAGCTGTTGAATTTGAAAATAGAGCGGCCCTGCGAGCTGGGGGCGCGAAAGTTTTTCGTGATGCACGTTGTCATGATGCAAGTTGTCACGATGCATGGGATGGGCGTGCGCCGTATCGGCCATCTGTGTCTCCCGCCGTTTTGCGCCCGTAGCGCGCGTAAATACCTCGGTCCTCTAGACGATGAAGATCGAAGATCAGTGCTCGAATTTCCACTAGGTGAACTCCGAGGGATCGCGATACACAAGACGGTGCAAGCCGGCCGGTGTTTCAAACTGCGACGCATCTGAGGTCGCGTTGATGGTGCGCCGTCGAGCCCTGGGATGAGGCTCGAACGGCTGCTCATGCGGGGCGATGTACGCCAGGGGCCGGCGATACAGGGCGGGGTGGATGGGAGACAGTCAGGACCTTTTTGCGGGCATTGCGGCGGCAGCGACTTCGCTTGAACTGAAGCGGATGATGCGCTCTGCCGTGCACGCGTTTGGGATGGACTATTTCCAGCTGATCCGATTCAAGCACCGGCAATTCGTCGATAGCCCGTGGAGCGAGATGCCGCCGGCACTCCTGGCGCCTGCCAGCAAGTCCGGCGCAACCGGCCCCGACCCCATGGCTCTCAAAGGTCTCGACGCTGAGGCGCCGTTCTGGTGGGACGAGGGCTTGGGCGGCGGAAAAAGCGCTGAGGCGCTGCGCCTCTATCGAGAAAAGGCACGCGCTGCTGGGATTGGAGCGGCGCTCAGCGTACCGCTGCATGGGCCACACGGCGTTTGCGATATCGTCCACATCGGCGCCCGCGAGAGTTTGATCGCGACCGCCGGACACGGCGCAGCTGTGAGCGTCATCACGGCTGCGGCCTATCTGTGCGGTACGCGCCTGCGCCAGATCGACCGGCAGGCCTTTGGCGCCAGCGAGCCCGATGTCGCGCTGTCGGCCCGCGAGCTTGAGGTGCTGCGCTGGTGCAAAGACGGCAAGTCGTATTCCGAGATCGGCACCATCATCGGCATTTCCAGCAAAACGGTCGAATTCCACATCGCCAACGTCATGCGCAAGCTCGGCGTCAATCAAAAGATCGCTGCGATCATCCTCGCCGTCCGCAAGGGTTTGATCGACATTTAATTCAACACGTCCGACGCGTCCGGCCGGCAGGAGCTTGCGCCAGTGTTAACGCCGGCCCCTGAGCCGACCGAGTTGCCGGACGCGATGCAAGCCCCTAGTCTCAGTCGTTCAAAAGTGGCGTTTCGGCGTGCGCTCGCCGGCCCCCGCGATTAGGGGCCGGGCCCATCCGCCCATATCAGGAAAAACGAACACGCTGGGTGCCGATGTGCCTCATCGCGTGAGTTGCGGGGCGCGTCATGACTTTAAAACCGGCTTCGACTGTGCGTGGACGATGGCATCTGGTCGATCGTCTTTTGGCTTTGCGCGGCGGATTTCTGGGCCCCTTGGTGGTCGTTGCCATGTGGGCCACTGTGCTGCTCGGCTCAACCATTCAGCCGGCGCAGGAGAGCGGCGCCATCGCTGAGGCCCACAGCGCCGGTGGAATGTCCGCCGTGCCGCTGCTGCTTGCCGGCAAAGTCTTCGGCATCCGCTGGAGCAGCTTTCTCGCCATCAGCTTTGCATCCGCCGTCATCCTCTATCTGACGCTGCAATC
>WBZP01004528.1_pt1 | contig 14466 bp, 13 predicted proteins | sample 5204301 | NCBI WGS metagenome assembly WBZP01 (sample SAMN12412401, study PRJNA552823) | activated sludge metagenome | isolation source: activated sludge from nitrification reactor of wastewater treatment plant... | place: USA: Pennsylvania | collected 2017 | reverse complement strand
CATCCGGCATCCGCTCTCGAGCGCGAGCCCGGCCTCCTCGCCGGCGACGAGGATCGGCTCGCCGGCGGCGACGTCGACCTCGGTCTCCTCGATCGTCACCGTGCCGCCGTCGCCGGGGTCGGCGAGCAGCGTGGCGATCTCGAAGCGCTCGACGTTCAGTGCAGGCGGCTCGGGTTCGAGCTCGTAGCGCTGCTCGATCGCGTCGAGCAGCCCGGCCGGGCCGCAGGCGAACGCGGTCCGCTCGCGCCAGTCGGGGCAGAGAGCGTCGAGGTCGTCGCCGGTCAGTCGCGGCTTCTTCGCGGTGCGGTGCTCGATCACGCGGACGCCCGCATGCGCCTTCGGCAGCGCGCGCAGCTCGTCGCCGAAGATGACGTCGCCGGCGGTGCGGTCGCTGTGGATGCAGACGACGTCGCCGAGGCCACCGGAGCGCTCGAGCGAGCGCAGCATCGCCATCACCGGCGTGATGCCGCTGCCGGCGGTGATGAAGAGCAGCGGCCGCCCGGCCGCTGCTCCGAGGACGAACTCGCCGTCCGGTGGGCCGAGCCGGACGATGTCGCCGACCTTCGCGCGCGTCGTCAGCTGCGTCGAAACGCGGCCGTCGTCGACGCGCTTGACGGTGATGCTGATGCAGCCATCGGGGCGATCGGGGTCGGAGGTCAGCGAGTAGGAGCGCCAGTGGCGGACGCCGCCTGTGTCGACGCCGACGGCGAGGTGCTGGCCGGCCTCGTGGCCGGGCCAGCGCCGGCCGGGGCGGATCACGACGGTCATCGCCTTGCGCCCGCGCGGGATCAGCTGCTCGATCCGGCCGCGCAGGTCGTGCAGCGACCAGAGCTCGTTGAAGACGGTCAGGTAGTCGTCCGGGAGCAGCGGCGTGCTCAGCGCTCCGGCGGCGTCGATCAGCCTGCGGCGAACCGGAGGCTCTGCGAGTGCGGTCGTGGACATGGCGGCAAAGTAGGAGTTCCCAAAACTTCTGTCAATAAAACTTTGCTCAATCAGAGCTTCCTGTGACAGACTGCACGGATGACCTTCATCGGGCGTGAGCAGGAGCTGGGCGAGCTCGCCGGGGTGCTCGAGCAGGTTGCGGCCTCAGGTCGCGGCGCGCTGGTCGCGCTCGGCGGCCCGCGGCGTTCCGGGACGACGACGCTCGCAGAGGAGTTCGCGAAGCGAGCGAAAGTGCCGGCGCTGCACATCGAGGCGCGCGACGCTCGCGACCACCGCCAGGAGCTCGAGCGTTTCGCCGCCTTCACCGCTTCCTCCGAGCTGCCGCAGGCGGGCGCCCTGCGCCGCGCGCCGGCGCCGGAGAGCTGGCAGCAGGCGTTCGAGGGGCTCGCGCCGCCGGCCGGCGCCGGCCCGGTGATCGCCACGCTCGACGAGTTCCCGCGGCTCGCGGCCGCCGACAAGTCGGTCCTCCAGGGGCTGCGGAGCGCCTGGGACGAAACGCTCTCGACGTCGCCGGTCGTCCTGGTCCTAGCCGGCTCGGACCCGGCGATCATGGCCGCGCTCGACGCACCCAAGGGGCCGCTCACCGGCCGCCTCGATGCGACGATCACCGTTGGGCCGTTGACGCCGGCCGAGGTCGCCGGCCAGCTCGAGCTTGCCGCGCCGGAAGCCCTCGACGCCCACCTGATCACCGGCGGGCTGCCGCAGCTCGTCGCCTGCTGGAAGCCGGGGCAGACGCGCAAGGCGTTCCTCGCCGCCCAGCTGGCGGACGCGCAGTCGCCGCTGGTCGTCGCGGGCGAGCGGGCGATGACCGCCGACGCCCCGCCGCAGGCGAGCGCTCGCGCCGTGCTGCAGGCGATCGGCAGCGGCGAGACGACCTTCAACCGGATCTCCGAGCAGGCGGCGCTCGGCGCCTCGCGGCTCTCGAGCGTGCTCAGGGACCTCGAGCAGCTGGAGCTGATCGAGGTTCGGATCCCGTTCGGTGGCGACAGCGGCTCGAAGGCGAAGCGCTACCAGGTCGTGAGTTCGTACGCCCGCTTCTGGATGGCCTTCGTGGAGCCCTCGATCGGCCTGCTCGAACGCGGCGGCGGCAAGCTCGTCCAGAGCCGGATCGACGACGCGTGGGAGCTCTACCGCGAGGCAGCGATCGAGCCGGTCGTGCGCGCCGGCCTCGCGCGGCTGCTCCCCGACGAGCGATTCGGCGCGGCCGAGCACGTCGGCGGTTGGTGGACGCGGGACGGACGGGCGAACGTCGACCTCGTCGGGTGGTCCGGCGAGGGCAAGGACGCCGAGCCAGCATTCGCCGGCGCGATCGCCTGGGGCGATCGCGGCCCATTCGGCAAGAGCGACCTGCAGGACCTCGCCGCAAGGCGCGACCTCGTGCCCGGCGGCGGCCCGCAGCTGCCGCTCGTCGTCGTCTCACGCGAGGGCTTCCGGGCGGGGGCCGAGGTCGACGTCGCGCTCGGGCCGGAGGAGCTGGTGGCGGCGTTCAGCTAGACCGCCCGCTCGCGCAACCGCCGCTCGCGCTCGCCGTCGCTCAGCGCCAGCCAGTCGGCGAGCACGGCGAGCCCGGCGACGTCGTGGAGGTCGCCGCCGAGGCGCGGGACCAGCACCGGGTCGCGGTCGATCTCGTCTTGTAGCTCCTCTATCCGCAGCGCCTCGGCGGACCCGATCGCGCGGGCGGCCGCGGCGGCACGGACGACCTTGCCGGCGAGCACCTCGTCGCCGCCGAGCTGCGCCGCGATCCGCTCAACGTCGATCGGCCGCGCCTGATCGGAATGAGGCATCACGCGGTTGACCACGAGCGCGCCGGTTGCCAAACCTGCGCGGCGCAGCTGCTCGGCAAAGTGGATCGCCTCCGCCGCCGGTTCGCGCTCGGCGCTCGTCACGACGACGAAGACCGTGTCGTCATCGGCGAGCAGTGCCGAGACCGCCCTCGCCCGTTCACGGAAGCCGTCGAGGATCGTCGTGAACGCGGTCAGGAACCCCTGGATGTCGCGGAGCAGATCGCTGCCGGTCAGCCGCCCGAGCGTCCCGATCACGAGGCCCGAGCCGCGGCCCGCCAGCCGGCCGAGCGGCCCGGCAGGGGCGACCAGCGACAGCAACCCGCGCCCCTCGAGGAACGCCGTCAGCCGGTCGGGCGCCTCGAGGAAGTCGAGCGCGTTGCGAGACGGCGGCGTGTCGAGCACGATCGCGTCGAACCGGCCCGAACGGGCGAGCTCGTAGAGCTTCGCGACCGCGGTGAACTCCTGTGACCCGGCGACCGCCCCCGAGATCCGGGCATAGATCGGGTTCTCGAGGATCGACCGACTCGACTCCTCGTCGCGCGCGAGTCCGGTCACGAGCCCGTCGAACGTCGCCTGCGGGTCCAGCATCAGCGCCCACAGCTCGCCGCCGGCGTCAGGCAGCTCCACGCGCTGCGGCTCGCCGGCGAGCTCACCGACCCCGAGCGCGTCCGCGAGCCGTTTCGCCGGATCGATCGTCACCAGCGCGACGCGGCGGCCGTCCCGCGCGAGCAACGATGCGATCGCCGCCGACGTCGTCGTCTTGCCGACGCCGCCGGCGCCGACACAGATGACGACGCGCGCGCCGCCGATCCGGTCGAGCACGCTCACCGCGCCACCCTGCCTATCGCCGCGAGGTCGTGGCCGGTCACCTCGGCAGTCGTGAGTGCCGGGACCGTGCGCACCGCGACGCCTGCAGGGAGCCCACGGCGAAGCCGTGTGAGCTGGTGTTGCTGCTCGGCGCGTTGGTCGGCGAGCGTCAGCGCGGCGACGATCACCGGGTCGCTGCCCGCGGCCGCGAGGCGCTCGCGATCGGCCGCCGAGAACAGCTTCGTCAACAGCCGGTTGACGATCACCGCGTGCAGCCGCTGCTCGGGCAGCACCGCCTGCAGCTCTCCTGTGATCTCGAGCGTCTCGGCGACCGGCAGCTCCTCGGGCGTCGCGACCGCGAGGAACCGGGTCAGTGCCGGATCGCCGATCGTCGTCGCGATCGTCTTCGCCTGGTCGTGAACAGGTCCGCCGCGCGCGGCCTCGGCGAACGTCGCCGGTGCGGTGAACATCGCGATCCCGTGCCCGGTCGCCGGAGCGTCCACGATCACGGCGTCGTACGGCTCGCCGCCCGGCAGCCGGCGCTCGGGCTGCGCCATCTCCCAAATCTTGCCGACGGTCAGCAGCTCTCGCAGGCCGGGGGTCGCGGCGACCAGCGTCGCCAGCCCGCGGCTGCGGCCGGCGAGCGCGGCGACGGGACCTGGGAGCTCGTGCTCGAGGTACTCGGCGAGCACTTGATCGGTGTCGATCGAGACGTGATGGAGCCCCGGTGCGAGCTCCCGCTCGGCGTGGCCGTGGGCGTCGCCGGGGCCTGGCGCCGCGCCGAGCAGCCGTGCGACATCCGTCCTGCCGTGGGTCTCCGCGAGCAGCACGCGGTGTCCTCGCGAGGCCGCGTCGACACCGAGCGCCGCGGTGATCACCGATTTCCCGGTGCCGCCCTTTCCGGTGACGATCGTCAACGGTGGCAAGGGTTCCTGTGCGGCCTTCACGGAAATCTCGTGACCGGGGGAGGCGAAGGTGTCCAACTTCGTCTGGACGCTCTAAAGGAAGTGGTGCGAGCGCCCGATGCAGCTCAGGCCATGTCCGGCACAACCAGGATAACGGGCACCCCGACCTCGATTGCCGAGGTGCTCCAGAACCGCATCATGGAACGCCCGAGGCGTTCGATGATGGACGGTGAGTTGTACGAGGCGCTGAACGCCGCGCGGAGGGCGGCCGGTCAGCCCGCGGCACTCTCCCTCTCCCCCCAGGCGCAGGCCCACATGGCCTCTGCCACAGGGGCGGTGCCTGCCGCGGCAACGGATAAACCCAAGATCGAAGAGCGCCCGGAGCCCCGTCCGGACGTCCCCGCGCACGCGGTACAACCTTCCGCGCACGTCGACGTCTTCGCGTAGCGACGAACGCTCTTCGGACCGACCGGCGGCGGGCTCCTGACGGAGCTCCCTCTCCGTCCCGGACGGTCGGTCCTGGGCCGATTCGTGCAAGACGCCGCGATCTCGGCTTCCATATGGAGGAACGGCACCGCCGGTAGGGAATAGGCGGACATGCATTCCCCCGTACCGCCGAGCACGCCCGCTTTCGGCGCCACGCTGCCTGACCACACCAGCCAGCCCGCTCCTTCTGGCTACGTGCCCACGCCGACGCCGTACGGCCCGGCGCCGACCGTCCAGAGCGCTGAGCCCTGGCCGACTCGCCCGCAGGGCGAAGCGGCCGACGCTCCGCCGCAGCCGGAGCGCAAGCGCATGGAGGTCATCACCTTCGCGAACCAGAAGGGTGGCGTCGCCAAGACGACCACCACCCTGAACCTCGCCGTCGCCTTCGCCGAGAAGGGCCACCGCGTCCTCTGCATCGACATGGACCCGCAGGGCAACCTGACCATGTCTCAAGGGGTCGACCCCGACAACGTCGAGAAGTCGATGTACGACGTGCTCGTGCACGGGATGCCGATCAAGGACGTCGTCCAGCACCGCGAGATCGACGTTGCCTGTGCCTCGATCGACCTCGCCGGCGCCGAGCTTGCGCTGTCGGCGCTGATCGGCCGCGAGCGGGCGCTTCAGCGCGCGCTGAAGGCGATCGAGGGCGAGTACGACTTCGTCTGCATCGACACGCCGCCGAGCCTCGGGCTGCTCACGATCAACGCGCTGACCGCGTCGACGAAGGTGATCGTCCCGGTCCAGTGCGAGTACCTCTCGATGCGCGGCCTGATCCAGCTTCAGAACACGCTCGAGATGATCCGCGAGAACCTCAACCCCGAGGTCCAGATCGAAGGCATCCTGCCTACGTTGTTGGATACACGGACCGTGCACGCCAAGGAGGCGATCGAGATTCTCGAGGAGAACTTCGGAGACCGGGTGTTCGCATCCCGGATCCGTAAGACGATCCGCTTTGCCGAGGCGCCTGTGCAGGGCATGTCGGTGCTCAAATACGACCCGGACGGCGTAGCCGCGCAGTCCTACCGCGACCTGGCGAAAGAGGTTCTCTCACATCATGGCTAGCCCCCCGAAGCGATCGAGCATGCGTGAAGGCCCTTTGGCGGCCCTGTTCCGCAGCACCGAAGAGGCGGACACCGGTTCCGCGGCGCCCAAGACGGCTGCCGGGCCCACGCAGGCCGACGCGCCGGTCGCCCCGGCGACGGTCGCCGGTGGGCGTGGCGCCGAGGTGGACCCGCTGCTGAAGGACGGGCCCAAGGAGCCGCCGGCTCATCCGCGCGAGACCGGCTACCCGCACCCGTCGCTGGCGCAGACCGAGGAGCCGTCGTCCGGCCCGACCTGGGCCTCTGCTGACATCTACCCGAGCCGTCCGCAGGTCGCCGACGAGCCCGCCCCGTGGGCGCCGACGCCCCGCACGGTCGGCCAGCCGGTGATCCGAGTCGTCGGCGTCGGTGGCGCCGGCGTCAACGCCGTCAACCGCATGGTCGAGGCCGGCATCACCGGCGTCGAGTTCCTGGCGGTCAACACCGACCTGCAGTCGCTCCAGCAGTCGACCGCTGACGTGACGCTGCACATCGGCCCGCAGCTGACGCGCGGCCTCGGCGCCGGGTCGGACCCGGAGCTCGGCCGCCAGGCGGCGATGGAGGAGTTCGACCGGATCAAGGCCCTGCTGCGCGGCAGCGACATGGTCTTCATCGCGGCCGGTGAGGGTGGCGGCACCGGCACGGGCGCAGGCCCGGTCGTTGCGCGGATCGCCCGCGAGCTCGGCGCGCTGACCGTCGGCATCGTCACGAAGCCGTTCGGCTTCGAGGGCAACCGCCGCGCGAGCACCGCCGATCAGGGGATCGAGGCGCTCGGCGCCGAGGTCGACACGCTGATCATCGTCCCGAACAACAAGCTCCTCAGCGTGCTCGACAAGCGCACGTCGATGATCGACGCGTTCAAGGTCGCAGACGACGTGCTCCGCCAGGGCGTGCAGGGCATCTCCGAGCTCGTGACGCTGCCGGGGATCATCAACCTCGACTTCGCCGACGTGCGGACGATCATGTCCGACGCCGGCGCGGCGCTGCTCGGCATCGGCATGGGCCACGGCGAGCAGCGCGCGCTCGAGGCCGCCGAGAAGGCGGTGTCCTCGCCGCTGCTCGAGACGAGCATCAACGGCGCCCGCTCGATCCTGCTCTCGATCACCGGCGGCAGCGACCTGTCGCTCTGGGAGGTCAACGAGGCGGCGAAGGCCGTCGCCGAGGCCGCCCACCCGGACGCGAACATCATCTTCGGAGCGATGGTCGACGAGAAGCTCGATGAGAACCAGGTCTGGATCACCGTCGTCGCGACCCGCTATGAGACCGAGCGCCCCCGTCGCGCCCGCCTCGACGAGCCGGCCGGCGAGCCGCGCGTGACGCGGCGCTCAGCCGAGCGCGAGCGCGAGCGGGTCTAGCGGCACCGCCCGCCGTCGATGGTCATCAGATCGCGCGATGTGCGCGATCTGATGACCATCGACGGACGTGGTCTAAGGTCGCCTCCGTGCAGGGCGTCGTCGCAGCCGGCCACCCGGTCACCGCGGAAGCGGGGGCGGCGGTGCTGCGCGCCGGCGGCAACGCCGTTGACGCGGTGATCGCCGCCGGGCTCGCGTCGTGGACGGCCGAGGCGCTGCTGACCGGACCGGGCGCCGGTGGCTACCTGATGGTCGGCGGCGCCGGCCGCGATCCGCAGCTGCTCGACTTCTTTGTCGCCGCGCCGTCCGATGGCGACCGCGCGCCGCTGACGCCGGTCAACGTCTCGTTCGGTGGCGCCGACCAGCTCTTCCACTGCGGCGCCGCGTCGGTCGGCACCTACGGCAACCCGGCCGGACTCGCGGCCGCGTCGGAGCGCTGGGGCACGCTCCCGCTCGGCGAGCTCGCGGCGCCCGCCGCGGAGCTGGCGCGCACCGGCGTGCCGCTCAACGCGATGCAGGCGTACATCGTCGCGATCCTCGACGGCATCGTCACGCTGACACCGGAGATCGCCACGCGGTTCGCGCCTGGCGGTCGCCGCCTGCGCGAGGGCGAGCCGTTCCGCTGCCCCGAGCTGGCGGCAACGATCGAGCGCCTCGGCGCCGAGGGCACCGAGCCGTTCTACCGCGGCGACATCGCCGCCGGCGCCGTCGCCTGTGTGCAAGCCGCCGGCGGCACCCTGAGCGCGAGCGACCTCGCCGAGTACGAGGCGATCGTGCGCACCCCTGCCCGCACCAGCTACCACGGCCACGTCGTCGTCACGAACCCGCCGCCGTCCGCCGGCGGGATCCTGCTCGTCGCCGCGCTCGACCTGCTCGCGCGGGGCGCCGACGGACCGCCAAGCGTCGACCGGCTGCTCGAAGCGATGCGCGGCGCGCAGGCGCTGCGCACGAGCGAGTTCGACGCCGGCCTCGCCGACGCCGGCTTCCTCGAGCGGTTCGTCGCCGCCAACCTCGGCTCAACGACGCACATCTCCGCGCTCGACACGGACGGTCTCGCCTGCTCGATGACCTGCACCAACGGCGAGGGCTCGGGCCTCGTCGTGCCCGGCACCGGCATCCACCTCAACAACATCATGGGCGAGGAGGACCTCAGCCCACAGGGCTTCTTCGCCGCGCCCGCCGGCCGGCGGATGCCGTCGATGATGTCGCCGACGCTGCTCTACGACGAGGCCGGCGCGGTGCAGGCCGTCCTCGGCAGCGCCGGCTCGAACCGGATCCGGTCGGCGCTGCTCCAGGCGATCGTCGCGATCGCCGACCACGGCGCTGACGCCACCACGGCCGTCGAGGCGCCGCGCGTGCATGCCGAGAGCGGCGTCGTCTACAGCGAGCCCGGTGCGATGCCCAAGGGATGGCGACCGCCTGTCGGCGAGCAGCACGCGCCGTTCGATGAGCGCAACCTCTTCTTCGGCGGCGCCCAGGTCGTCTGCCACGACCCGCTGACCGGCGCGGTCACGGCGGCCGGCGACCCGCGGCGCGGCGGGGCGGTGGCGTTCGCATGAGCGCGCGAGCGCTGGTGCTGTTCGGGCTCGCCGCGGCGCTCTGGGGCGTCTCCTACCTGTTCATGAAGGTCGCACTCGAGGACGGGATCTCCGAAGGCGTGATCCTCTGCCTCCGGACCGCGTTCGGTGCAGCGGTGCTGATCCCGATCGCGGTTCGCCAGGGCGCACTCGCGAGTCCGCGCAAGGCGCTCAGGCCATGGGTGCTGGCGTTCGCGCTCTCTCAGGCGCTCATCCCGTTCGCGCTGATCGTGCTCGCCGAGAACTGGATCGCGAGCGGGCTGACCGGGATCCTGATTGCCGCCGCGCCGATCTTCCTCGCGCTGATCGCACCGTTCGTCGATCCAGAAGAGCGGTCGTCGGGGCTCGCGCTAGTCGGCGTCGGCGTCGGGATGGCCGGCGTCGTCGTGCTGTTCCTCGCGGACCTCGGCTCGCTCGGCGGCATGGCGATCGTCGGAGGGCTGCTCGTGCTCGGCGCCGCCGCCGTCTACGGCTTCGCGCCGCTGATCTTCAAGCTGCGGATCGCGCCCGATCCCCACGTCGGTGCGCTCGCGGTGACGATGGCGCTGAGCGCGATCGTCTACCTGCCGTGGGCACTCGCGACGCTGCCGGGCGGCGACGTCTCGGCGTGGAGCTGGCTCGCGATCGTCGGGCTCGGGGCGGGCGGGACCGGGGTTGCGTTCTACGCCTTCTACGAGGTCGTCGATGAGGTCGGACCGGCGCGGGCGTCGCTCGTCGCCTACGTCGCGCCGCTGTTCTCGGTGCTCTACGGCGTGCTGCTGCTCTCGGAGCCGTTCACGGCCGGCACCGCGGTCGGGATGGTCCTGATCCTCGGCGGCTCCTGGCTCGCCGCGCGGCGCAGCCCGGACGCCGAGGGCAACCCGCCGGTCGATTAGGCTCGCACGATGGCCTCCACCTTCTCCGTCGAGCGGTCGACCACGATCGCTGCTCCCGCCACCGCGATCTACCCGCTGCTCGCCGACTTCAAGGAGTGGCCGCGCTGGTCGCCGTGGGAGAAGCTCGACCCGGAGATGGAGCACGTCTACGAGGGCGCCGACTCCGGCGTCGGTGCGGTCCATCGCTGGAAGGGCAACAAGAAGGCGGGGGAGGGCGTCGCCGAGGTCACGTCCGCGGACGAGCCGTCCGAGGTCGTCCTCCGGCTCCAGTTCCTCAAGCCGTTCAAGTCCGACAACACGGTCACCTACACGCTGGCGCCGGACGGCGACGGCACGCGGGTGAGCTGGCGGATGGACGGCCCGCTCAACCTGTTCATGCGTGTGTTCACGCTCGTGAAGCCGATGGACTCGATGGTCGGCAAGGACTTCGAGGAAGGGCTCGCGAACCTCAAGCGCGAGGCTGAGGCGCTCACCTGAGCCTCAGAGAGGTTTGCGGGCCGCGATCATCAGGTTGTAGAAGATCCCCGCCGGCAGGCGGCCCTCGAGCAGCGCGCGGTCGACCTCCTGCAGCCGCAGGTAGCCGTGGAAGGCGTACTTCTTCCACCACATCGGCACGGTGTCGCCGTCGGCCGTCGCCTCCAAAGCGCGGTTGGTCCAGCCAAACCAGTTCGCGAGCAGCTCCTCGCCGGTGACGCGGACGCCGGTCAGGCCGGCGTCCTTCGCGGGGTTCGACAGCTCGCCGGGCGTAAACGCGTGGACATCGACGAACGCCTCCATGGCATGGTTCTCGGCGCCGCCGTCCTGGTGGCCTTCCGCGGCCGGCTTCGCGCCGACCGCGCGGCGCCACAGCGGTGACACTCGCCAGGCGAGTGTCTTCGGGACGTTCGCGATCCGGTCACCGCGCTCGGACGGCTCGCCGGCGAAGATCGCGATCCCGCCCGGCGCGAGCACGCGCGCGATCTCGCGCCACGCCTGCTCGAGATCCGGGATGTGGTGGAGCACCGCATGGCCGATCACGAGGTCGAAGGACTCGTCGTCGAACGGGAGCTCCTCGGCGTCGCAGACGCTGGTCTCGACCGGTAGGCCGAGCGCGTTCGCATTGCGCTCCAGCGTCTCGATCATCCCCGGCGCGATGTCTGTGCAGGTCGCTTCGCCGATGTGCCCGGCGCGCAGCAGGTTGAGCGTGACGTAGCCGGTGCCGGCGCCGATCTCCAGCGAGCGGCCGATCTGCGGCAGCGGCTCTCCGAGCGCCTTCTCGAGCTTCGCGAGCACCATGCCGGTGCCGAGCTCGTCGAACGTGATCCCCCACTTGGCGTCGTAGTCGGCGGCCGCGCCGTCGTGGTAGCGGGTGTTGACGTCGCGGATCTCGTCCGGTGTGGCGGTCGCAGGGGCCGGCATGGCCGCCGGACGGTACCGTGCTGCGGCCATGAGCGAAACGACGCTCTACCTCCAGGAGAACCAACCCGACGGAGTGCCGCCGCTCGCGCTGACCGGTGAGCGCACGCTCCCCGACGTGCCCGCTGAGAACTACTGGTACCGGCGCCATCTCGTCGTCTACGAGTGGATCGCGCAGCGGGTCGCGGGCAAGCGCGTGGTCGACCTCGCGTGTGGTGAGGGCTACGGCTCGGCGGTGCTGGCGCGCAGCGCCGCGTCGGTCGTCGGCGTTGATGCGAACCCGGAGGCCCACGAGCACGCCTCCGCGCGCTACACGGGTGCGAACGTGCGCTTCGAGCGCGAGCTGATCGAGACGTTCGCCGAGCCGGCCGACGCCGTCGTGTTCCTCCAGACGATCGAGCACGTCCAGGACCCGGGCGCGATCCTCGAGCACTGCAAGGAGATCGTGGCCGATTCGGCCGACCCGGTCGTCTACGTCACGACGCCGAACCTCCTGACGCTCGCGCCCGAGGGCGCCGAGAAGTCCGAGAATCCGTGGCACGTCAAGGAGTACCGCGCGGGCGAGTTCGCGGAGCTGTGCGGCGCGCATTTCGGAAGCGTCGAGATGCTCGGCCTCTACCACGCGCGCAAGCTTCGGGTCCACGAGTTCGCGATCGACAACCTCTTCTGGGACCAGATCCACAAGGGCCTGCGCTTCAGCAAGCTCTTCTACGACCGCTTCACCCCGGCGATCTCGGCGAGCGACTTCACCCTCAGCGCCGAGCGCGACCTCGACCGTGCGCTCGACTTCCTCGCGGTCTGCCGGCCCTAGCCCGGCGTGGCCTGTGACTTATGCCGCGCCTGGCGGCATAAGTCACAGGCCACGCGTCAGGACCAGCGCAGCGTCTCCGGCTCGCCGCGCTCGCGCACCACACGCGCCGGCGCGCCCGTGGCGATCACGTTCGCCGGCACGCCGCGCGTGACCACGGCGTAGGTCCCGAGCACGCTGTTGTCACCAACGGTCGCGCCCCGCAGCACACACGCTCCGTAGCCGACCCAGACGTTGTGCCCGACCCGCACCGGCCGCGCGTAGATGCCCTGGGCGCGGATCGGCCGCTCGGTCTCGCTCGTCGCGTGGTCGAAGTCGATGAACATCGCGCGGTCGGCGATCAGGCACTCGCGGCCGATCACGACCTCGCGGTAGACGGAGAACGTGCACTCCTCGCCCATCACCGTCTTCGCCCCGATCTCGCAGCGGCCCTCGTGGACGCGCAGCTTGCAGCCGCGCCCGACCCATGACCAGCGTCCGAGCTTGAGCGTCGCGTCGCGACCGACCTGGATCCGCACCCCGCGACCGATGAACGCCGGCCCGTCGTAGATGAGGCGCTCGCCGAGCCGCAGCTTCCAGTAGGCGAAGCGCAGCGCGAGGATCCCGTAGCGCCAGTTGAGCATCCGGTGCTCGCGGGCATAGCGCATCAGCGTCAGCGGGCCGCCGCGCAGCGGCGGGGGCGGTGGATGGAGGCCGTCGGCAGGCAACGCGCGGCAGCGTGGCACAATCCGCGCCCCGACATGTCCGCCGACGCCGCTCCCAAGACCCTCGCCGAACGCCTGCTTGCCGGTGATCGCCGCGCGCTCGCGCGGGCGATCACGCTCGTCGAGTCTGATGATCCGGCGGGCTGGGAGCTCGTCCGCGAGGTCTACCCGCAGACCGGCCGCGCCGCGATCGTCGGCCTGACCGGCGCGCCCGGCGCCGGCAAGTCGACGCTGATCAACGCGCTGACCAAGGCCCGGCGCGAGCAGGACCGCTCGATCGCGGTGCTCTCGATCGACCCGTCCTCACCGTTCACCCACGGCGCGCTGCTCGGTGACCGCATCCGCCTGACTGATCACTTCCTCGACCCGGGCGTCTTCATCCGCTCGATGGCGAACCGCGGCGCGCTCGGCGGCCTCGCCGAGGCGTGCCTTCAAACCGCGCTCTTGATGGACGCGTCCGGCAAGGACGACGTCTTCCTCGAGACGGTCGGCGTCGGCCAGGCCGAGGTCGACATCATCGATCACGCCGACACGATCGTGCTCGTGCTGATGCCCGGCTCCGGCGACTCGATCCAGGCGCTCAAGGCCGGCGTGATGGAGATCCCGGACATCATCGTCGTCAACAAGGCCGACCATCCGCTGACCGAGACGATGGTCCGCGAGATCCGCGCCGTGCTCTCGCTCGCGAACCTCGAGGGCGAGAAGGACAAGTGGCGCGTGCCGATCATCAAGACCCAGGCGGCGCACCACATCGGCATCGACGAGCTCGTCGAGCAGCTCGACGCGCACCGCGCCCACATCGAGGCCGAGGGCACGCTCGCCGAGCGCCGCAAGCGCAACCTGCGCGCCGAGGTGCTCGCGATCTGCACCCACCGCATGCGAGCGGCGCTCGTAGAGCGGCTGGACTCGGACGATCGTTTCCACCGGCTGCTGGACGAGGTGGTAGCGCGTAGGCTTGACCCCGCAAGCGCAGCAACGGAGATTCTGGGAGCTTTGGAGCAATGACCGAGATTCAGGACGCACCGGCAGACCGGCTCTCGGTCGGCGACTCCGTGATCGACGCGCGGCCCGCGAGCGTCGCGGCTCAGTTCCGTGAGCGCGTCGCCGCGAGCGCCAACCGCGAGGCGTTCCGCTGGCCCGAGGGTGACGTGTGGCGCTCGGCGACCTGGCGCGAGACAGGCGAGACCGTCGACGACCTCGCCGCCGGCCTCGTCGCGCTCGGGCTCGAGCCGGGGCAGACCGTCGGCATCATCGCCGGCACGCGCTACGAGTGGATCACGAGCGACCTCGCGGTCATGTGCGCGGGGGCCGTCACGACGACCGTCTACCCGACCTCGATCGCAGAGGACGTCGCGTACATCCTCGCCGACTCCGGCTGCGTGATCGCGGTCGCCGAGGATGACGGTCAGCTCGCCAAGCTCCGCGAGCACAGAGCCGAGCTGCCGTCGCTCCGGCACGTCGTTCTGATCGACGGCGAGGGCGACGGAGACTGGGTCCTGACCCTCCCCGAACTCGCCGAACGCGGCCGCAAGCTGCTCGCCGAACAGCCGAACGTGGTCGAGGAGCGCTCCGCGGCGCTCGTGCCCTCCGACCTCGCGACGCTGATCTACACCTCCGGCACGACCGGCCGGCCGAAGGGCGTCCGCCTCACGCACGAGGCGTGGACGTACGAGGGGTCGTCGATCGCCGCGATGGGCGTCGTCCTCGACGACGACCTCCAGTACCTGTGGCTGCCGCTCGCGCACGCGTTCG